>Ga0153956_1002976_pt1 | contig 11607 bp, 6 predicted proteins | sample TSFL040MetaG_FD_104704 | JGI IMG/M metagenome (GOLD analysis project Ga0153956, IMG submission 104704) | Attine ant fungus gardens microbial communities from Florida, USA - TSFL040 MetaG | ecosystem: Host-associated > Fungi > Mycelium > Unclassified | place: USA: Florida, Wekiwa Springs...
ATCACTGGTACGGCTCGCAGCCGTGCTCGCGACAGCAGCCATCGCCGTGCCTCTCGCGGCCTGCTCGTCGTCCCCCGGGTCGGACTCGTCCGGCACGCAGACCATCACGATCTGGGGCTCCTACGGCAACGGCGGGAACTCGGCACAGCAGGACGCCCTCGACAAGACCCTCATCCCGGCGTTCGAGAAGGCCAACCCGGGCATCACCGTGAAGTACGTCGACGTGGCGTACGACTCCCTGCTCCAGAAGCTGACGACGTCCGCCGCGGGCGGCACGCTGCCCGACCTCGTGCGCGCCGACATCAACTGGGTGCCGCAGCTCGCGAGCCTCGGCGTCCTCGTCCCGCTCTCCGACAAGATGAGCGACTTCGGCTCGCTGTCCAAGGCGACCTATCCGGGCAACCTCGCCACCAACAAGTACGACGGCAAGTACTACGGCCTGCCGCTCGACACCAACACCCGAGTGCTCATCACGGACCAGGCGGCCCTCGAGAAGGCCGGGCTCAGCTCGCCGCCGGCGACGTTCGCCGAGCTGAAGGCGATGGCGACGAAGCTGCAGGGCACCGGAACGGAGCTGTTCGCCGACTCCGGTCTCGGGCAGTGGAACGTCTTCCCCTGGATCTGGTCCGGCGGCGGCGAGGTCACCAACGCGAAACTCACCAAGGCGAGCGGGTACCTCGACAGCGCCACCAACGTCGCGACCATCCAGATGCTCGTCGACCTCTACAAGGCGGGGCAGATCCCGAACCTCATCACCGGCAACTCCGGTGCGACCTCCACGCAGGACGGACTCCCGAAGGGCGCCTACGCGACCATCCTCGACGGACCGTGGATGAAGGCCATCTGGCAGGCCCAGTACTCCAGCTTCACGCCCATCTACTCGGCGATGCCGAAGGGCCCCGGCGGATCGATCAGCGTCGTCGGCGGCGAGGACATCGTGCTCACCTCGACCTCGAAGCACCAGAGCGCGGCCGAGAAGTTCATCGCCTTCACGCAGTCCCAGCAGTTCCAGATCGCCATGGCGAAGACCGGGCAGCTGACCGTGATCCCGGCCTATGCGGACGAGCAGGAGAAGCTCGACCCGAGCTACGCCGTGTACGCGGCGCAGCTGAAGACCGCGAAGGCGCGGCTCGCCATCCCCGCCGCGGCGAAGGTGGACGGCATCCTGACGGATGCGCTGACCCCGGCGTTCGAGGGGAAGGTCTCGGTGCAGTCCGCCCTGACCACGGCGGCGCAGCAGATCGACCCGCTGCTGGCGCAGAAGTAGCGATCAGGCAGCGATAGCTTGTCCGTCATCATCGGCCGTCGGGTGCGGGAGGTTCCCAGCGTGACCCGCACCCGACGGCGCCGAGGCTGGATCGGTCTCGCGTTCATCGCGCCGGGCCTGGCGCTGTTCCTGATCGCGATCGTGTACCCGGTCCTCGGCGCCGTCCAGATGAGCTTCTACCGATGGCAGATCCTGGCCGGCGCGGTCAGCCAGTGGATCGGGCTCGACAACTACGTGCGCGCCCTCGGCGATCCGGAGTTCTGGCTCAGCCTCGGCAACAGCGGCTTCTACATGCTGCTGACCGTCCCGCCGCAGATCGTGCTCGGCCTGCTGGTCGCCCTCCTGCTCAAGGCCAAGAGCCCCGCCCAGCCGGTGTTCCGCGCCCTCTTCTACCTGCCGGTCGTCACGAGCTGGGTGGTCGTGTCGCTCCTGTTCAAGTACCTGTTCGCCGATCAGGGCCTCATCAACTTCACCCTCCACGACTTCCTGCACCTCATGTCGAGCGACGTGTCGTGGCTCTCCGATCGGTGGACCGCGATGATCGCGATCTGCGCGCTCGGGGTCTGGAAAGGGATCGGCTGGTCGATGATGATCTTCCTCGCCGCCCTGCAGGGGGTGCCCGACGCGCTCGAGGAGGCGGCCATGATGGACGGCGCGGGACGCTGGCGCCGGTTCCGCGTCGTCACCCTCCCCGCGATCTGGCCGTCGATGACGTTCCTCATCGTGCTGCTCGTCATCGGCGGCTTCAACGTCTTCACCTCCGTCGTCGTGATGACGGACGGGGGCCCGGCCGACTCCACCCAGGTGCTCCTGACCTACATGTACCAGCAGGCCTTCACGAACCTCGACTTCGGCTACGGCTCGGCGATCGCCGTGCTGCTCGCGATCCTCGTGCTGATCCTGTCGCTCATCCAGCTGCGGGTGTTCCGCGACCGATCGGGGGTCGAGGCGTGACCGCGGGCCGGCGCCGGCGCCCGCTCGGCGCGATCCTGCGCTGGGTCCTGCTGCTCGCGGGCGCCGCGATCATGGTCGTGCCGTTCCTCTACATGCTCTCGACGAGCTTCACGGGGCAGGCCTACGTCCTCACGATCCCGCCGCAGCTCATCCCGGACCCGCCGACGATCGGCAACTACGTCCAGGCGCTCGGCACCCAGGACTTCGGCCGCTACTTCGTCAACTCGGTCGTCGTCTCCGTGATCGCGACCGCGGCGGCGGTGCTGCTGAGCTCGATGATGGCCTACGGCTTCGCCCGGTTCGACTTCCCGGGCAGGGAGTGGCTGTTCCGCATCCTTCTGATCGGCCTCGTGGTCCCGGCGATGATGCTGATCATCCCGCAGTTCATCCTGGCCAAGCAGTTCGGCCTGGTCGACACCCTGGCCGGTCTCATCGTCTTCTACGTCGCCGGCAACCTGGCGTTCAACACCTTCCTGCTCCGCGGCTTCTTCGCGGCGCTGCCGGGGGAGCTCGACCAGGCGATGCAGATGGACGGCGCGAACGTGTGGACGAGGTACTGGCGCCTCGCCATGCCGCTCGCGCGCCCGGCGCTCGGAACGGTGACGATCTTCACCTTCCTCAGCTGCTGGGACGAGTTCGCCTGGGCGCTCACCCTCATCCAGACGCCGAGCAACGCGACGCTGCCGCTCGCGCTGAGCCTCTTCCAGGGCCAGAACTCGACGCTGTGGGGCCTCGTGTTCGCGGGCTCGATCATCGCGGTGGTGCCGGTCATCATCGTGTTCCTCGTCTTCCAGCGCACCCTCGTGCAGGGACTGACCGCCGGAGCCGTGAAGGGATGACCGTGATGTCGATGGATGCCGAGCTGATCCCGGCGAAGGCGGTGTTCGCGCCCGGCGAGCCGGTGACGGTCGAGCTCCGCGGCGTCACGGGCGAGGGGACGCTGACCCTCTCGCGTCGGGGCGACCCGGTCCGCACGATGCCCGTGGGCGCCGGCGAGCATGATCTCGGTGCGCTCGACGCGGGCGGATGGGGTGTCCGCTGGGAGGGCGACGGTGCGGTGCTGCGGACCGCGGTCGACGTCCGCTCGGACGCGGACCGGCGGATGCGGTACGGGTTCACGGCCTCGTACGCGCCGGACAGGCCGGTCCAGCCGCTGCTCGACACGGCCCGGCGTCTCCACCTGACGCACGTCCAGGCCTACGACTGGGCGTACCGGCACGCCGACCTCCTGGGCGGCGGTCCCCGGTACCGCGATCCGCTCGGCGGCGAGATCGCGTGGGAGACCGTCCGGGCGATCGTCGACGGTCTCCGGGGGATCGGGACCGCGACCCTCGGGTACGCGGCCGTCTACGGGGTCGGCCCGGACGAGTGGCCGGTCTGGCAGGAGGGCGGTCTGGTGCAGGCAGACGGTACCCCGGTGTCGCTCGGCGACTTCCTCCGGATCGTCGACCCGGCGTGGGCGCCGTGGCTCGAGCACGTCGCGGCCGAGCTCCGCGCCGCGACGGAGCGGCTCGGCTTCGAGGGGTTCCACCTCGACCAGTACGGCTGGCCCCGCATCGCTCGCCGGGCCGACGGGACCGTGGTCGACGTCGCCGCCTCCTTCGTGACCCTCATCGGGGAGCTGCGCTCCCGGCTGCCGGAGGCGCAGCTGGTCTTCAACAACGTCAACGACTTCCCGACGACCCGCACCGCCGGCCTGCCCCAGGACGCGGTCTACATCGAGCCGTGGGCGCCGAACACCGGTCTCGGCGACCTCGCCCGGCTCGCCGACCGCGCGCGTCGGGACGGCGGCGGCAAGCCCGTCGTGCTCGCCGCCTACCAGCACTGCTACGAGACCGCCCCGGTCGCGGGAGCCGACCTCGCACTGCGCTACAGCCAGGCGGCGCTGCTCAGCCGCGGCGCGACCCAGCTCATCGCGGGGGAGGGGGACCGCATCCTGACCGACCCCTACTACGTGCGGAACCGGGCCGCGGCACCGTCGACCTGGCGGATCCTCCGCGAGCACGCCGACCTCGCCGTCGAGTGGGACGCCCTCCTGCTCGATCCCCGGATCGCCGACGCGACGGATTCCCTGCCGGGCGACCACGACGAGCTCGGGGTCGCGCTCGACGGGATCGCGCTGCGCCGCGACGCCGAACCGGGCACCGTCTGGTGCCGGGTGACATCGGTCGGCACCCGCTACGCGGTGCACCTGATCGACCTGGTCGACCAGACCGACGTCGCGTGGGACCAGCCGAAGGCCGCCCCGGTCGGAGCGCGCCGGGGCGAGCTGCGCATCCGTCGCGTGCTCGATGCGCGCCTGCGGGTGCGGCTGATCCGGCCGGGCGCCGACCCGGTCGAGCTCGACGTCCGGGAGAGCGGGACCCACGCGACGGTCGCGCTCGCATGGGACGCCGCGCCCTGGACGATCCTCCTCGTCGAGCCGGACGCATGAGCGGGCGTACGAGCGACGACGCCGCGGGCTGGTGGCGGAGCGCGGTGATCTACCAGGTCTATCCGCGCAGCTTCGCCGACTCCGACGGCGACGGCGTCGGCGACCTGCGCGGGGCGGTCGCCCGCCTCGACCACCTCGCCGACCTCGGCGTCGACGCGATCTGGCTCTCGCCGATCTACCGCTCGCCGCAGGCGGACAACGGTTACGACATCAGCGACTACGAGGAGGTCGATCCACTCTTCGGCAGCTCGGCCGACCTCGACGAGCTCATCGCCGGCGCACACGCCCGCGGCATCCGGATCGTCATGGACATCGTGGTCAACCACACCTCCGACGAGCACCCGTGGTTCGTCGCATCGCGGTCCGGCCGCAGCGACCCGAAGCGCGACTGGTACTGGTGGCGCGATCCCCGCGACGGCGGGGCGCCCACCAACTGGGAGTCCTTCTTCTCCGGATCGGCGTGGACCCTCGACCCGACGACCGGCCAGTACTACCTCCACCTCTTCGACCGGAAGCAGCCCGACCTGAACTGGGAGAACCCGCAGGTGCGCGACGCGGTCGTGGCGATGATGCGCCGCTGGCTCGACCGCGGGGTCGACGGGTTCCGGATGGACGTCATCAACTTCATCTCGAAGGAGCCGGATCTGCCCGACGTGCCGGATGTGCCGCCGGGGGAGACCGGGTTCGCGGGCGCGCACTTCATGAACGGCCCCCGCATCCACGCCTATCTCCATGAGCTCCGCACCCGGCTGCAGGAGGGGCGCGAGGAGCCGGTGCTGATCGTCGGCGAGATGCCGGGGGTGACGATCGAGGAGGGGCGCCGCTATACGGATCCGGCGCGCGCCGAGGTCGACATGGTGTTCCAGTTCGACCACGTCGGCGTCGATCACGGCGCCGACAAGTGGGATCCGATCGAGCTCGACATGGGCCTGCTCCGTCGACGGCTGTACGACTGGCAGCTCGGTCTCGCGGACGTCGGCTGGAACAGCCTGTACTGGAGCAACCACGACCAGCCGCGCGTGGTCTCGCGATTCGGCGACGACGATCCGGCGTGGTGGCGGGCGAGCGCGACCGCTCTCGCGACGGTGCTGCACGGGATGCGGGGCACCCCGTTCGTCTACCAGGGCGAGGAGATCGGGATGACCGACTACCCCTGGTCGACGTCCGAGGAGCTCCGCGACGTGGAGTCGCTCAACCAGCTGGCCGTCTTCGACCGGGCCGGGCTGAGCGCGCAGGAGGCGCTCGACCGGGTGCGGCACAGCGCGCGCGACAACGCCCGCACGCCCATGCAGTGGTCCGCGGACGATCCCGAGGGCGGCTTCACGGCCGGGACGCCGTGGATCCCGGTCAACCCGAACGTCGACTGGCTGAGCGTCGATCGGCAGCGTGACGACCCGGAGAGCGTCCTCGCGCACTACCGGCGACTGATCGCCCTCCGCCACCGGGTCCGGGTGCTCGTCGAGGGCGACTTCCGGGAGCTGCCGACGGACGACGATCCCGCGGTCTGGGCCTACGGCCGCGTGCTCGGGGACGAGGCGCTCCTCGTCGTCGCGAACCTGCGCCGCGAGCCGGCGCGACGGGAGCTCGGCCCGGAGTGGGTCGGCGGGGAGCTCCTGCTGGGCAACCTGCCGCATCGTGCGAAACGGGTCGGACCGGTGGTCGAGCTCGACGGCTGGGATGCGCGGATGTACCTCCGGCGAGCATCCCGCTGAGGGGGACCCTTTCCCCCCAGTTCCCCCGAGACGCGCGGTCGTCACCGGGACGAATGACGGAGCCGACGGTGTCGTAGGCCTCAGGCGGCCGGGGAATCCGCGCCACCGGGGGACGAGACGGTCGTGAGATCCGTCATTCGTCTCAGCTGATCGGCGGGGTCGCCGAGGTTCAGCACGGCGTCCCCGTCGCGGACGTCCGCGTCGCGGTGGGTCACGAGCACGACGATGCGGTCGCGCGTCGCCGCGCGGAGGTCGTCGAGGAGAGCGTCGGCGCCGGCCTCGTCGAGGTGCGCGGTCGGCTCGTCGAGGAGGAGCACGTCCGCGCCCGTGAGGAGCGCACGGGCGACGGCGAGGCGGCGTCGCTCGCCGCCCGAGAGCGCGCGGCCGGTGGCGCCGACGCGGGTGTCGAGGCCGTCGGGGGCGTCGCACAGGAGCCGGCCGAGGCCGACGCGCTCCAGAGTCGCGGTGAGGACGGCATCCGTCGCGGGGCCGGCCAGGAGCAGGTTGCCGCGCAGCGTCGAGTCGAAGACGTGGGCGTCCTGCGGGCACCACGCGAACAGCGGACGGGTGCGGTCGAGGGGCTCGCCGTCGACGAGGATGCGGCCGGCATCCGGGTCGAGCCCGCCGAGCAGGGTCGTGAGCAGTGTCGTCTTGCCGCCGCCCGACGGGCCCCGGACGACGAGCCAGTCGCCGCGGGCGGCGCGTGCATCGGCGTGCGCGAAGACGGGGGAGGCGGCACCCGGCCAGCGGGCGGCGACGTCGTCGAGCCGGAGCTCGTGGACATCGCGGCGCTCCGGGACGACCGGAGCCGGACCCGGCGCGAGGAACGGCGCCAGGCCCGCGAGTGCGGCGCGGAGGCCGGCGATGCGGGGCGCGGACGCCGCCAGTGCGCCGAGCGGGTCGGCGCACGCGAGCGCGAGGAGCGCCGCGGCCGCGACGACGGGACCGGCCGTCGCCGGGGCGCCCGCCGTGGTCGCGACGACGAGGAGCGCGGCCGCGCCGGTGCCGAACCGGGCGAGCGCGTCGCCCAGGCCGAGGGCCGTCGCGTCGCGTCGCTCGACCGCGGCGGCCCGCTCGTCGAGCCCGGCGAGCCGCGCGAGGACGGCTCCGGCGGCGCCGTTGGACGCCAGCTCGGGACCGGCGGCGGTCAGTGCCGCGGCCTCCCGGGTCAACGCCGAGCGGAGGCGGGCGCGTCGGGCGTCGGCGCGCGCGGCCGCGATCACGGAGACGACCGGCGCGAGGACGGCGGCGAGGAGGAGGACCAGAGCGGCGGGGACCGCGGCGGGCGCGAGGAGCGCGATCCCGATCGCGGCGGCGGCGAGAGCCGCGGCACCGGACAGCAGGGGGACGATGACGCGCGGGGCGGCATCCCGCACCGTCTCGATGCCCGTGACGAGGTGGTCGAGTGCGGTGCCGCCCTCCTGCAGACGTCGCGAGCCGGCTGCGCGCGCGGCGATCGCACGCCAGATGCGCAGGCGCATCCGGTCGGTGGCGGCGAACAGGGCGTCGTGGGTCCGGAGGCGTTCGGCGTAGCGGGCCGCGGCGCGGCCGAGGCTGAAGAAGCGCACGCCGACGATCGCGGGGAGCAGCAGCAGGATCGGGGCGCCGTCCGCCGCGCGCACGATGAGCCATCCCGAGAGCGCCGTCAGCGCGAGCGCCGCCGCCGTGGCGAGGAGCCCGAGGAGCACCGCGAGCGCCCAGCGTCCCGGTGCGGCGGCGAGCAGCTCCCGGAACGGCGTGCGGGGCGCGCCCGCCGCGCGTGACGATGGTGCGCCCAACGGCTCCGGCGGTGTACGCAATTCAGGCTGCGGGCGGCGTGTCGCGGTCGGATCGGGCGGGATGGCGGCATCCGGCCTGAATTGCGAACACGCGACGTGCGCGAGCGGCGCGACGCGCGCGTCGGGGGCGGGGGGCTCCTCGGCGTGGCGTGCCGGAGGGGCGGGGGCGGGCGCGACGCGGATCACGCGGTCGGCGAAGGCGTGGAAGGCCGGATCGTGGGTCACGACGACGATCGCAGTGCGGGGCCGGCGGGCGCGCAGGGCCGCGTGCACGAGGTCCGCGCTCGCGGCGTCGAGGTGCGCGGTCGGCTCGTCGAGCAGCAGGAGCCGCGCGCCGGCGTCGACGCGGAGGAGGGCGCGGGCGACGCCGAGGCGGCGGCGCTCGCCGGGGCTGAGCTCGGCGGGGGAGGCGGCGAGCAGCCCGTCGATGCCGAGTTCGACGGCGACCCGGCGGGCGGACGCCGCATCGGGCGCGACGATCGCGAGCTCGCCGGCGACGTCGGCGGCGAGGGTGCGCACCTCCTGCGGGGCGTACCCGAGTTGCGGGGCGCGCCCGACGATCCCGGTGAGGGTGACACCGCCGTCCGGGATGCCGGCCAGCGCCGCGAGGAGGGTGCTCTTGCCGCAGCCGCTCGGGCCCGCGAGCACGACGATCTCGCCCGGTTCGACGCGGAGGTCCAGCGGCCCGAGGAGGAGGTGCTCGCCGCGGCGGACGCGAGCGCCCCAGAGGGCGAGGCCGGCATCCGGGTCGGCCTGGCGGGCCGCGGGCGCCTCGAGATCGCGGGCGGCGGCGAGCGCGGCGGTGCCCTTCTGGGACGCGTGGTAGGCGGCGCCCGCATCCCGCAGAGCGGAGAACGCGTCGGGCGCGACGACGAGCACGAGCAGGGCGGCCGAGAGCGCGACGTCGTGCGATCCGAGGCGCACGCCCAGCACGACCGCGACGATCGCGACCGAGATCGTCGCGACCAGCTCGAGGGCGAGAGAGGAGAGGAACGCCGTGCGGAGGGTCTCGCGCGTGCGGCGGCGCACGCGCTCCTGCACCTCGGCGAGCGCCGCGCTCTGCTCGCGCACCCGGCCGAGGCCGACCAGCACCGGCAGTCCGGCGGAGAGCTCGACGACGTGGTGGGCGAGCCGGTCCAGCGCCGCGAGCGCGGCCGCGGTCCGCTCGCGGGTGTGCATGCCGACGAGGGCGAGGAACAGCGGGACGAGCGGGAGGGTGAGCGCGACGACGATCCCGCTGAGCGGGTCGGCGACGAGCACCCGCGCGAGCACCATGAGCGGCACGACGACGGCCGCGATCGCGGCGGGGACGGCCGTCGCGACCAGCTCGTCGAGGTCGTCGAGGCCGGCGCCCACCACCGTCGCACCCCGGGCGGGTGGGAGCGGGGTGCCGCGGACGAGCTGCGCCGCGGCGTGCGCGCGCAGCCGCGACTTCACGGTGACGGTGGTGCGGGCCCCGACGACCCGCACCGCCCAGGCGGCGAGACCCTGCACGAGCACGCCGCCTGCTCCGAGGGCGAGCAGCCCGCTCGCCGGGGTGCGACCCCCGGCGATCGCGGCGATCCCGTCGGCGAGCGCCTGCGCGAGGAGCAGGGCGCCGCCCGTCCGGACCGCGATGAGCGCGACCATCGCCGCGAGCGCGGCCCGTGGCAGCTCGCGCACGACCTCCGCGAGACCCCGTGAAGGTACGCGCTTCCGTGGCTGATGTCCGCGAGAGTCCGCAGAAGCGTGGACTTTCGCGGAGGTCATCGGCGGACCGCGGGGGCGAACGCGTGCGCCGCCGGGAGCTGGTCGACGCGGAGGCGGCGGCGGAAGACCCCATAGCTCCAGGCCTGGTACCCGAGGATGACGGGCAGCGCGCACGCCGTGATCACGGTCATGACGCCGAGCGTGTACGGGCCGCTGGAGGCGTTGGCGATCGTGAGGTCGAACGACGCCGAGATCGTCGAGGGCAGGACCACGGGGTAGACGGCCGCGAAGATCCCGGCCGCGCCGGCCGCGGCGAACCCCGCGACGCCGGTGAAGGCGAGGCCCTCGCGGCGGCGTCGCCCCGCGATCCAGCCGAGCAGCGCCGCCGCGACCGCGACGACCGTGAGCCCCCAGCCCACCGCGGAGCCGTGCCGCAGCTGTACGACGACGGCCCAGACGGCCATCGGGATGAGCGCGACCGGCGCCCAGCGCACCGCCCGGCGGCCTGCGCGCTCGCGGACGAGTCCGTCGGTCTTGAGCGCGAGGAACGTCGCGCCGTGCACGAGGCAGAACCCGACCACCGCGAGACCGCCGACGACGGCCATCGGGGTGAACCAGGCGAACGGCCCGCCGACGCGGTCGCCCTGGGCGTCGAGCGGGAGTCCGGTCGTCGTGAGGGCGAGGGCGGCGCCGATGCCGAACGCGACGATCAGGGAGCCGATGCCGATGCCGGCATCCCACGTCCGCGCCCAGCGCGGATGCGCTACCTTGCCGCGGTACTCGATCGCGACCGCGCGCACGATGAGGCCCACGAGCACGACCAGCAGCGGCAGGTACAGGCCCGAGAACAGCGACGCATACCAGTCGGGGAATGCGGCGAAGGTGGCGGCGCCGGCGGTGATGAGCCAGACCTCGTTGCCGTCCCAGACCGGGCCGACGGTGTTGAGCATGAGCCGCCGCTCCCGGTCGCCGCGGGCGGTGACGAGCATGTGCATCCCCACGCCGAGGTCGAAGCCCTCGAGCAGCAGGTAGACGATCCAGAGGACCGCGATGAGGACGAACCAGACGGTCTGCAGCTCCACGATGTCTCCCGGGTCTCAGTACGCGAACGCGAGCACGTCGTCGTCGCGGCGGGAGGAGCCGTCGCCGCCGGGCTCGTCGCCGTCGTCGGGCCCGTGGGCGAGCTCCGGCATCGCCGAGGCGACCCCGCCGCGGATGTACGTCACGAGCAGCCCCACCTCGACGACGAGCAGCACGAGGTAGACCGAGCCGAGCACGACGAGCGAGGTGATGAGCTCGCCCGACGACACCCCCGGCGAGACCGCCGCCGCCGTGAACATCCACACCCCGTCGATGCCGCCGGGCGTCGGATTCGGGGCCACCACGAAGGGCTGGCGGCCCATCTCGGTGAAGACCCAGCCGGCCGAGTTCGCCCCGAACGGCGCGAGGATGCCGACCAGCGCCAGCCGGGCCAGCCACCTCGAGCGCGGCACGGTCCCGCGTCGGGTGAGCCATAGCGCGAGGAGCGCAGCGAAGGCCGCGAGGGCGCCGAAGCCGATCATGATCCGGAAGCCCCAGTAGGTGACCGCCATGACCGGCACGTACTGGATCGTCGTCCCGGCCGCCGCGCCGTACACCGACGGGTCGTCGGGGATGGTCGTGCCGTACTTCTTCTCGTACTGCGGCACGAGGTCGTTCACCCCGGTCACCGTGGTGGTGAAGTTCCCCTTCGCGAGGAACGACAGCACGCCCGGGATCTCGATGACGTTGACG
>Ga0153956_1002977_pt1 | contig 11606 bp, 9 predicted proteins | sample TSFL040MetaG_FD_104704 | JGI IMG/M metagenome (GOLD analysis project Ga0153956, IMG submission 104704) | Attine ant fungus gardens microbial communities from Florida, USA - TSFL040 MetaG | ecosystem: Host-associated > Fungi > Mycelium > Unclassified | place: USA: Florida, Wekiwa Springs...
ACGCGCGATGTGTAGCCCACGCCGGGCCTGAGGGGACCGAACCGGACCCAACCCCGGCATGGAAAACTCCGAGAACAAGATCAGATTCACGCCGTACAACCTCGCGGTCCTTCTGGCTGCCCTGTTTCTAGGTCTCGGCGTCGGTGCTCTCGCCTACCGCAAGTACCGGGTCGACAAGAGCTCCGCCCACACTTCGAAGAAGACGAAGGGGGCGAACAAGGCCAAGGACCTGAACGCCCTGGCTCCGGTCGTCGGCGACGACAGGGGCAAGGCCGATCTCGGCAATGAGTACGACGCCCAGTTCGGCACCAAGTCGATGTGGCCGAAGTTCAATCCGGACCGCCACTACTACGTGACCCGCTGCGTGCCGGGCCGGGTGATGGTCGAGGTCCGCTCGGATCCCGACGTGAAGGTCAAGGTCTCGGTCAACCCGGCCACGGCGGGCCGGTACGCGGCGGAGGCGCGCCCCCTGCCGGGCCAGGACTTCGACGTGAAGATCATGCGGGACAGCGGCACCGAGAGCTACGAGGTCCGCTGCCTGCCCTCTGATTTCCCCGAGTGGCGGTACAAGCGCTTCAAGAAGCCGCCGAAGGGCATGTTCATGGTGAGCTCGTACCTCACCCCGGGCTCGACCGGCCGGGCCTGGCTGATCGTCTTCGATCAGGACGGGACTCCCCGCTGGTGGTACAGCCCGGCCTACAACACCCTCGGCGGGCAGGTCCTCTACGACGGCACGGTCCAGATGCCGCGTGGCTTCGGCGACGGCTTCGCCCAGGACGGCCGGGCCGGGACCGATATTCGGGACCTCTCCGGAAACCTGATCAAGACGGTGACCTTCAAGGGCGCCCCCACGGATGCCCACGAGTACGTCCTGCTGCCCAACGGCAACCAGCTGGTCATGAGCTACGACCCGCGTTACGGGGTCGACCTGAGGCCGGTCGGCGGCCGCGCCAACCGCGGGGTGCTCGACGGCGCCTTCCAGGAACAGACCCCGGACGGCAAGGTCGTCTGGTCCTGGAACTCGGGCGATCACATCCCGCTGACCGGCACCCCTCACCGCTGGTGGCTGCGGGAGTTCAACAACCCGCACTTCGACCAGTACGGACGGATCCGCTACGACATCTTCCACCTCAACTCGATCGAGCCCTGGCACGACCAGTACGTGATCTCGACCCGCCACACCGACTCGGTCTGGGGGATCGACAAGAAGACCGGCAAGATCGTCTGGAAGTTCGGCGGCGCGAAGATGCCCGAGTCGCTGAAGGTGGTCGGCGACGACCCTTACGGCAATTACCCGATCTCCGGCAACCACGACGCCCGGATGATCGGCGACGTGCTGACCATCCATGACAACGGCAGCCTGATCAAGGGGCGCTCCCCGCGGGCGCTCCGCTACCGGATCGATCTGGAGAACCGGACCGCGACCTTCATCGGCGCCTTCACCGACAAGGCCGCGGCGCCGACCAGCCACTGCTGCGGCTCGTTCCGTCCGCTCGGTGACGGCTGGGTCGTCTCCTGGGGCGACAATCCCTGGGTAGACGGTTTCACCTCGAAGGGTGAGCTGGCCTTCCGGCTCGGAGTGCCGCGCCCGTCCTATCGCGCGGTGCCGATCCCGTCATCGGTCTCCGAGGCCGACCTCGACAAGGGCCTCGACGCGATGGAGCCGGCTCCGTCGATGAGCAGCCAGCCGATGACTCCGCTCGAGTTCGAGGACAAGCACAACCTCCAGGACAAGACCCTCCCGAGCCGCAAGCTCGGCCCGCTCCCTGAGGACAACCAGGAAGACCTGGGTCCGACCGGCTGATCCGCCCCAACCGGCTGGTCCGCCTCAACCGGCTCGCCCGGCTGATTCGCCCCGACCGGCTGATTCGCCCCGACCGGCCCACAGTCGCCCCAACCCGCGCCGTCTCCACGGCCGCGAGATCTGAGTTGAGGGTCATTATCGCCGCCAACTCCGATCTCACCCTCGCCGCATAGGCTCTCGCGGTTCGGACTGCTGCTCGAGGTGGCTGGCGACCCAATCCAGGAAGGCGTCCGGATCAGCGTCGTAGGTCTTGTAACTGACCCGGAGCACGGTGAGGCCCTGGGCTTCCAGATGCCTCTGCTTGGCCCGATCGACCGCTTTCTGCACCGGGTCGCTGTGGAAGGCGCCACCATCCAGCTCGACGACGAGTCGTGAACCAGGCCAGTACTCGTCAACCTCCTTCCCGTGGATCTTCACATTGACCAGTGGGATCGGAAGGTTTCTCCTTTTCAGATCTAGAAGAACCCGGCCTTCGAAAACCGACTTGATCCGCTTGAGCTCCGGTGTCCAGAGGGCGAGCAGCGGACGGAGCTTCTCGGCGCCTCTTCGGCCCAGAAGCCTGCGGTAGCAATAGCCCAGCTCCCTTTCGTCGAAGAGCTTGAGGCGGCATGCCTCCAGGAAGGCGAAAAGGACTTCGCGCTCGGTGCCGAAAGCGGCGAGATCGATCAGCGCGAACCCTGGTCGGACCAGCGGCAGACCATCCTTGGTTCGGAGATCACCCGGCTCGAGCTGGCGTCTCACCACGCTGATGGTGGTTTGGCGCAGTGCCGGAGATCGTCCCCGCAGAGACCTTCTCTCACCGCGTGTCACCGCGACCACGATCCACCCAGGCAGCTTTCGCCTCGTCTGGACGATGCCCCAGAGCTCACAGGCGCTTCGCCCGGTCAGGGCAGAGCCTGGTCCCGCGGCGAGCAGTGCGGCGCGCCAGGCCGATTCGCGGGTTTCGATGTCACGCCCGAAGGCATAGACGCCGCGGATGACGAGCACCAGGCGACCGTTCCTCACCCAGCTCCTGATCCGGTGGGGGTGAAACCCTCGCTCGATCAGCTCGGTTCGTCCCGCGACGGACTTCCGGGTGGATGCGAAGCGCTGAAGCTCGGGGAGTGACGGGGATCTGGGTTCCACGGACCCAGGTTGCCGCCTATCTGCTCACTCGTGGCACCACAGGCGTGAAATTTCTGCATCGAAAAGCTCAAGCCAAGCTCAACGGCGGGTCAGTCGCGGACGCTGCGATCCGGTGAGATCTGAGAAGGAGGTCATTATCGCCGCCAACTCAGACCTCGGCGTGTTTGGGCTCCGGGTGAGGGAGGCGCGGAGGGCGAGCCGGGGCAGGGAGGGCGAGCCGGGGCAGGGAGGGTGAACCGGGGGTGGAACTTGGCGAGGCTCGGAGGTTCGTGTATTATGTTGAGCTATTGACTAGACAAACTCATGAATGTCTATGTCTACTCCGCTGGGCGGTGGGCTAGACGGCCCAGCTGGACGCGAGGCAAGGGGGCCGGGCCGTGAGGCTCGGCCCCCGAACCTTCAAACCATCGAGACAGGACCCCAGATGAACGAGAACACCCTTCATCCCGGATTCGCACCGAGCGTGGTCGCGATCGTGGGCAACCAACGGCCGGACAGCCGGACCCTGAAGCTCGCCTCCGGGATCGCCGACGGGCTCGCCTCCCAGCTCGGCGATACGCCGGCCGTCGTCATCGACCTGGTCAACCTGCCGCTGCAGAACGGATACTTCAGCCCCGAGCTGAACGAGCTGGTCCGCACCGCACAGGTCGTGATCGCCGCCAGCCCGACCGTGATGGGGAGCTACTCGGGGCTGCTCAAGCTCTTCCTCGATGGGCTGCCGGAAGCGGCCCTCTTGGGCAAGACGGGGATCCCGCTGATGATCGCCCGGCAGGCCCGCCACGCGCTGGCCGCGGACGTCCACCTGCGCCCCGCGCTGCTGGAGCTCGGGGCGACCTGCTCGACGCCTTCGCTGGTCGCGCTCGAATCGGAGCTGGCGTCGCTCGGCGCGGACGGCCTCGTCATAGCCTGGCTGGAGCGAAGCGGCACCTGGCTCTCGGGTATCCCGGCCTGATGCCTGACCTCACATCGATTCTCGCGGGCGCAGCCAACCGACTTCCGCCCGGCGCCGCGATCCTCGGCTGGCGAGATGAGGACGGCGGATCGGTGACGGCGACGGCGGGTTCGTTCACCGTGCTTTCGGCGGATCCGCCACTGATCGCGGTCGGCGTCAGATCCAGTCCCGACGTGAGGATTCTCGACGGTATCGGCGCCTTCACGGTCGAGTTCCACGAAGGAGCGTCCGGTCACTTTGAATGCGTAGTCGAGAACGTCGTCTCGGCCGCCGATCACGACCTGTTGATCGGGCGCGTCCTCGCGGTGGATCTGCCCGAGCAGCCTGAGCGCCGGCCCCTCTTGTTCAACCGCAGCGACTCGTCTCGCTTGGTCGGGCACCTGCCCAGCCAGGTGCCACTGGTCGAGCCGAGCGCTCGCAGCCGGCTCGCCGTCCGCCAAGAGGTCCCACCGGAGCCTCTGGCCACGATCGCCGTGATCGGCGGAGGCGCTTCGGGCACCTTGACCGCGGTCCAGCTCCTGCGGCGCTCGGCCCCCGGTCTCCGGGTAGTCCTGATCGAGCGATCCGGAAAGTTCGGACCGGGCGTGGCCTACGGCACCGAAGAAGAACAGCACAGCCTCAATGTCCCGGTCGGCCAGATGATCGCCCTGCCGGACCGTCCCTACGACTTCCTCGAGTGGGTTCGGCGTGAGGCCCCCGACACCCAGCCGCAGGAGTATCTGGCGCGCAGTACCTTCGGCCGCTACCTCGTAGATCTTCTGGAGAGGACGATCGGCGAGGCCGACGGGATCTTCTTCGAGCGGCTGACCGGCGAAGCCGTCGCCGTCGAACCGGGTGAAGCAGGCGCTCCGGTGACTGTCCGGCTGAAAGACGGGACCGAGGTCGAAGCGGACCGGGTAGTGCTGGCTCTGGGCAACGGGCGGCCCTCGCCGGTGCCTGGCCTGGACCCTGGCCTGGTCGAGTCGGATCGCTACGTGGCGGATCCGTGGGGAGACGAAGCGCTCGAGCCTGCCCTGGCCGACGAGTCGGTGCTGCTCATCGGCACCGGTCTGACCATGGTCGACGTGGCGATCTCGCTCGGTGGCGCCGGCGGGCCGGAGATCCAGGCGGTGTCACGCCACGGCCTGCTGCCCCGGGCCCACGTTGACACGATGCCGGTCCGGGGGCGGCCTGTCGCGCTGCCCGACGACCGATGTTCTCTGACCGAGCTCACGTCTAGGCTGCTCACCGAGATCGCGGTCGCCGGAGCGAGGGGAGAGGACTGGCGGATCGCCTTCGACTCGCTTCGGCCGATCACCAACGATCTGTGGAGCGCGCTCGATCCCCGGGACCGCAAGCGCTTCGTGACCGACTTGGGCCGGATCTGGGGCGTTCACCGGCATCGGATGGCGCCCCGCGTAGCTCTGCGCCTCGAGCGCCTGAAGGTGAACCGGCGGCTACGGGTGAGGGCGGCATCGATCGAGCGGGCCGCCTTGGATGGCGATCGGATCGCTGTCGAACTTGCGATGAGCAACGCCGACGTTGGTGAGAGATTGGTCGTCGATCGGGTGATCAATTGCACCGGGCCGACCTGGGACCCACGTCGGTCCGACCAGGATCTGGTCAGGGATCTGCTCAGCCGGGGGACGATCCGACCCGACGGGTTGGGCATCGGCTTCGACGTCGACCGGGACGGGGCGCTCATCGATTCGGAAGCTGACGCAAGCGACCGGCTCTTCGCGATCGGGCCCCTGCGAAACGGCGTTCTGCTGGAGACGACTGCAGTGCCCGAGATCGGCCAGCAGGCCGAGCTGCTCGCCGACCTGTTGCTGGCCGGGCTGGTCAGGGTGCTCGGGAGCTCGCGTGAGCTCAGCGCGGCCTGAGCGTCTCCCGGGAGACCCCGGTCTCAGCCTAGGATCAGCAGCCTGGCGCTCGCCGACCGGGTGGCGGCGTTCGAGGACTTCAGGCGGAAACGGAACTTCCCGTTCCGGCGAGGAGCCTTGCGGTTGACCCGCACCTTGACCTTGCGGACCTTCGTCGCCCCGGCCTTCAGCTTGCCGAATCTCTCGCAGCGCCAACGCACCAGGATGCCCACTCCCGGACCGGTCAGGCAGGCCCGGACTCCGTCCGCCGCGGCCTTGCCCACGTTTGTGACCCGAAGAGTGAAGACCGTGGCATCGCCGACCTCGACCCGACGTTTTCTCGGGGTGACTCTCAGCTTCAGCGAAGGCGTCCCGGCGTGACCGGTCGGTCCCGTGGGGCCCGTCGGACCGGTGGGCCCCGTGGGGTTGGTCGGACCGGTGGGACCGGTCGGGCCGGACTGGTCGAGGGTGCGGGTGAGGGTCAGCGAGCTGGGGCCGAGGTTGAGGTTGTCGAGATTGCCGAGCAGCGACGAGATGTCGAGCCCGCCGAGATCGATCCCGCCCAGGTCGGTGCTGCCGAGCGCCCCGCTGAGCAGGGTCGGGGCGTAGTCGAGGATCATCTGGCAGACATCGAAGCCGAGCAGCTTGGTGCGGCTGGTGAACGGCCCCAGCTGCGACCACTCGGCGGTGATCGCCCCGGGACCGAGCGGCCCCTTGGTGAAGGGCGCGCCCGAACCGAGGGAAGTCTGGCCGGTCGTGAAGGTCACGTCCATCGGCGAGAACCCGCAGGTCAGGTTGCCGACCAACCCGATGACCGAAGAAAGGGATCCCAGCTGGCTGGTCAGGTCGACTCCCAGCCCGCTCAGCGAGTCGAGCAGCTGCGGGACGTTGACCGAGAACCAGATGCCCGCCTTGGTGTTGAGCACCAGCTGCCCGGTGGCCGCGTCAAAGGTCCCGGTCGCGTCCTGCTCGATGCCCATGAAGGCGGAGAGCTTGACCGGGTCCTCGATGCCGACCGAGGGGAGGACGAAGCCGCTCTTGGGCACCTTGACGTTGCCGTTTTCATCGATCGTCCCGGTGATCGAACCAGTCGACGAGATCTGGCCGAGCGGCAGGTTGCCGAGCGCTCCGAACTGCAGCTCGCTCTGGTCGAACTCGATCTTGAAGGGGGTCTGAGCGGCACGGGCGGACGCCGGCGCAAAGGCGACGGCCGCCAGGACGATCGCGAGAAGGCCGACGATCCAAGCCCTGACGTTGAAGCTCCTGATGGTCTCCACTTTGTCTCCCATTCCGCCCTCCCTCGGGCATTCGCGCCATAGGTACCTTCCAGGCGACGCTCACACTATAAACCGCGCCTTTGCGGGCCGGGGCGGGGCGCACTCTACGATTGGGCAGGCCGCATGGACAACCAGCCGAGGAGAAAATCGTGAGCGAAGCGCAGTTCGAGAAGGAAACCGACGAGAAGGGCGCCTTCGTCCGGCAGGAAAACGTCTTCCGCGACTCGGTGACCGCGGACGGCTCCTCGGGCTTCAAGGCCGAGCCGGGGCGCTACCACCTGTATGTCTGTTACGCCTGCCCGTGGGCTTCCCGGACCATCATCTTCCGCAAGCTGAAGGGCCTCGAGGAAGTGATCTCGATGACCGCCGTGGATCCGGTGCGGGACGAGCGCGGATGGAAGTTCTTCGCCGACGACCCCGATCCGGTCAACGGGTTCGAGTATCTGAGCGAGGCCTACCGGCTGACCGATCCTGATTTCAGCGATCGGGTGACCGTGCCGGTGCTCTGGGACAAGCAGCAGAACCGGGCGGTGAACAACGAGAGCCGGGAGATCATCCGCATGCTCAACTCGGAGTTCGACGAGTGGGCGGAGAATCCGGACCTGGATCTCTACCCGGAGGCGCTCAGGAGCGAGATAGACGCTCTCAACGACCGGATCTACGACTCGATCAACAACGGTGTCTACCGGGCCGGGTTCGCGACTACCCAGAGAGCGTACGAAGAGGCCTTCATCGAACTGTTCGAGGCGCTTGACGAGATGGACGACCGGCTGGCCCGGACCCGGTACCTGACCGGCGACACGATCACCGAAGCCGACTGGCGCTTCTTCGTCACCCTGGTCCGCTTCGACGCGGTCTACGTCGGTCACTTCAAGTGCAACCAGCGCCGCATCGCCGACTACGACAACCTGTCCGGCTACCTGCGTGACCTGTACCAGCAGCCCGGCATCGCCGAGACGGTCAACATCGACCACATCAAGCGGCACTACTACGTCACCCATCCCAAGATCAACCCGACCCGGATCGTCCCGGTCGGCCCCCTCCTCGACTTCGAGAGCGACCCGGGCCGCAGCCACCTCTAGCCGCGGCCGATAATCCGCGATCACATCCGGCGCCGCTCCTGATCGGAGCGGTTTCATGACTGAATCGATCGACTTTGGTATCGTGCGCTCCTAATGTCGAGTAATTTCATCAAGATAGACGACAAATTGCCGGAGCGAGATGCTTCGGTTTCTCTTGCAGCCGGTGCTACGGCCGAGCCGCAAGCGTTCCCCCCGCCTCAGGGCGGTACCTCTCGGGGGAATGTGGAAGCGGGCGGACGGGGACCAGGAGGGGTTGCGAGCCACCAGCACCTCGCGGGTTCGCCGTCCGCCGCATCCGCCTCCGATCCGCTCACGAACGAGACCTCCGTTCGCCGGAGAAGACGGAAGGTACCGCGGTGGCTGAAGCAGGTCACAGTGCAGATCTCGGCGATAGCCGTCTTGATCGGAATCTGGTGGGCAGTCGTCGCGGCCGAGATCTGGCCGCCGCTTTTGATGCCCTCTCCGGCCGATGTCTTTCACCAGCTCTTCGTGATCACCGGCTACCACGACGGGATCCGCGGCTACTCGAACTACTTCCTCCAGGAACACCTTTGGTTCAGCATGTCTCGTCTGCTCCAGGGCGCGGCCTACGCCATCCTGCTGGGCGTGCCGATCGGCATCCTGCTGGCCGTGGTCACGCCGCTGCGCTGGATCTTCGGGCCGGCCATCGACTTCCTCCGCAACCTTCCGCCGTTGGCCTACTTCAGCCTGCTGGTGATCTGGTTCGGAATCGACGACACGCCCAAGGTGGCGCTGCTCTTCCTCGCCGCCTTCCCGCCGATCGTGATCGCCACCGCCGACGCGGTGCGCAGCGTTCCCGCCGAACGAGTCAACGCGGTCCGGATGCTCGGCGCCAACCGCTTCCAGACGATCGTCCACGTAACGGTCCCCTCGGTCCTGCCCGAGGTGATGACCGGGATCAGGCTGGCGGTCGGGATCGCCTTCACCACGGTGGTCGCGGCGGAGACGATCAACGGCATCCCCGGGATCGGCGGCATGGTCAGTGACGCCCAGCGCTACAACGCGACCGACGTGGTGATGCTCGGAATCATCGTGATCGGGATCTGCGGCCTGGCGATTGACGGCTTGATCCGCCTCGCCGACCGTCTGCTCGTGCCCTGGCGAGGCCACTGACCTTCGCCGGCCCGATCCACCTCTCTTTCCCTCAACGACAACCAACAAGTGACTGATGCGAACAGCGATGTCTCGACCGAACCAGGGAGGTTCGACCAAACCATGAACAAGACTCACCCCAACCCTTCAATTCGCAACCTGAGGTGGCTGCTCGTGCTGGCCATGGTCCTCGCCGCCTTCGGCCTGGTCGCCTGCGGCTCCGACGACTCGGGCTCGAGCGACACCGCGGCCGCCTCGACCGACACGCCGGCATCGTCCGACGCGCCGAGCGAGATCCGCATCGGCTACCAGCTGATCCCGAACGGCGACCTGATCGTCAAGAACGAAGGCTGGCTGGAGCAGGCTTTCCCCGACAGCACGATCAAGTGGGTCAAGTTCGATTCGGGCGGTGATGTGAACACGGCAATCGCTGCCGGCAGCATCGACATCGGCCTGGCCGGTTCGGCCCCGGTGTCGAACGGCGTCTCGAAGGGCATCGCCTACAAGGTGCCGTGGATCCATGACGTGATCGGTGACGCCGAGTCGCTGGCGGTGACCGCGGATTCCGGGATCGCCGACGTGTCGGGCATCGAAGGCAAGACGATCGCGACCCCGCTCGCCTCGACCTCGCACTACAGCCTCCTGGCCGCGATCAAGGATGCCGGCCTCGACCCGAGCTCGGTGAAGATCGTCGATCTCGAGCCCGACGCCATCCTCTCGGCCTGGACCCGCGGCGACATCGACGGCGCCTACGTCTGGAACCCGACGCTGGCCGAACTGGTCAAGGACGGCGGCAAGATCCTCACATCCAGCGCCGACCTGGCCAAGCAGGGCACGGTCACCGCTGATCTCGCGGTCGTCACCGACGACTTCGCCAACGAGTACCCGGACGCGGTCCAGACCTGGGTCGATACCGAGAACAAGGCGGTCGAGCTCTACAAGTCGGATCCGCAGGCTGCCGGCAAGGCGATCGCGGCGGAGCTCAGCATCACGCCACAGGAAGCCCTCGACCAGGCGAAGGGCCTTGTGTTCCTGACCGCCGACGAGCAGGCGCAGGCGAAGTACCTGGGCACCGAGCAGGCCCCGGGCCAACTCGCCGACGCACTCCAGTCGACGGCCGAGTTCCTGGCCGAGCTCGGCCAGCTCGAAGGCAAGGTCCAGCCGTCCCTCTACAAGGACGCGCTGGCCCCGCAGTATGTGAACGCGGTGACGGGCGGTTGAGCCTCGTCACTCGGATGAAGGAAGGCGCTGGGGCCCGATCGGGCCCCAGCCGCCCTTCCCCGCAGCCTCGCGAGCACGGCGTCGCGGGCCGCATCTCGCTGGCCAACATCGTTCACCGCTACGGCCAGGAGAACGAGCCGGTCATCGACGATCTCAGCCTCCAGATCGAGCCGGGGGAGTTCGTCTGCCTGGTCGGTCCGTCCGGCTGCGGCAAGACGACCTTGCTCAAGCTGGTCGCCGGCTTCGAGTTTCCCGACGGCGGCCAGGTCGTGGTCGACGGCGCCAAGGTAGAAAGGCCTGGAGGCGACCGGGCGGTCGTCTTCCAGCACTCGAACCTCTTCCCCTGGCTTTCGGTGCGAGGCAACGTCGAGCTGGGCCCGAAGCTGGCCGGCGTCGGCCGCGAGGAGCGCCGAGGGATTTCCGACCGACTGCTCGAGATGGTCGGCTTGGCCGACGCCGCCGACAAGAAGACCTGGGAGCTTTCCGGCGGCATGCAGCAACGCTGCTCGATCGCCCGGGCGCTTGCCACCGATCCGGCGATCATCCTCATGGACGAGCCTTTCGGCGCGCTCGACGCGATCACCCGGGAACGCTTGCAGGACGAAATCCTCGAGATCTGGCGCGAGAGCCGGGCGACGATCGTCTTCGTGACCCACGGGGTCGATGAGGCGCTCTATCTCGGGACCAGAGTCGTGGTCATGGGCAGCCAGCCCGGCCGGGTCCTGCTCGACCTGCCGATCGGCTCCTTCGGGGCCGAGACCGGCGGCGACGTCAGGCGGTCGGTGCGTGACTCGACCGCATTTCTCGATCTCAAGCGCAAAGTGCGCGATACGATCGGCCATTCTCGAAAGGAAGAAAATTGACTGACTCCGCAAACCGTCCCGAGCCTCGCTGGCATTGGTTCCTGCCCACCTCCGGCGACGGACGCAACGTGACCAACGTGATCGACCGTCTGGGCCAGACCGCGATGCCCCGCCCGGCTGACGTCAAGTACCTGTCGGAGGTCGCCAAGGCCGCCGAGCGGGCCGGCTTCGAGGCGGTCCTGACCCCGACCGGCTCCGGTTGCGAGGACGCCTGGGTGACCTGCGCCGCAGTCGCCCAGCACACCGAGAAGCTCAAGTTCATCGTCGCTTTCCGCCCCGATGCGGCCGCGCCCGCCTGGGCGGCCCACCAGGCCGCGACCTTCCAGCG
>Ga0153956_1002979_pt1 | contig 11603 bp, 9 predicted proteins | sample TSFL040MetaG_FD_104704 | JGI IMG/M metagenome (GOLD analysis project Ga0153956, IMG submission 104704) | Attine ant fungus gardens microbial communities from Florida, USA - TSFL040 MetaG | ecosystem: Host-associated > Fungi > Mycelium > Unclassified | place: USA: Florida, Wekiwa Springs...
CTGGGAAGCCTGGGTCGACCCGGCCAACACGCCGGCCCGCGCCACCAGCGAAGCCAAGCTCGCTGCGCCGAAGTACAAGGTCGAGTTCGTCGTGATCGCCGCGATCGACTGATCCGGGCGCAGGTTGACGGATAGGAAGCCGGCGGGTTGCTCGCCGGCTTTTTTATTGAGCGTTCGCAAATCTCTTCCTTTTTTCACCGGGCTAACGTCAATGACGGAGATGCATCCCCCGATCGAGCCTTTCGCCAGCGGCCTTCTGGCCGTCTCGGGCGGGGCGGAAATCTATTGGGAAGCAAGCGGTAATCCGCGCGGTAAGCCTGCGCTCTATCTGCATGGCGGGCCGGGCAGCGGTCTCGGGTCCGGCCGGTATCGCTGGCAATTCGATCCGGAGACCTATCTTCTCCTCGGCCTCGACCAGCGGGGCTGCGGGCGAAGCCGGCCGCTCGCCTGCGATGCCCTCGATGCGTTGCAATTCAATACGACCGGCAGGCTCATCGAAGATATCGAGGCTCTCCGCAGGCATATGGGGATCGAACGGTGGCTGGTGTCCGGCCGGTCGTGGGGCGCGACGCTCGCGCTCGCCTATGCCGAGGCGCATCCCGATGCCGTGTCGGAACTGGTGCTCGTGGCGGTGACGACTACCAGCCGCGACGAGGTGATGTGGATCACCGAGGGCATGAGGGCGATCTTTCCCGAGGCGTGGCAAAGGCTTGAGCGGCAATCGGGTAGGCTACAGGGCGAGCGCCTGATCGACGCCTACGCCCGCCGCCTCGCGGCCGGATCGGTCGAGGAGCGGCTGGCGGCGGCGCGGGCCTGGATCGAGTGGGAAGAAACGCATGTCTCGCTCGATCCGAACTGGACCGCGAATGCGCGCGGCACGGACGACCGCGCCGACCTGAATTTCGCGACCCTCGTGACCCATTACTGGGCGAATGACGGCTTTCTTCGGAACGGAAACGAGATTCTGGGCCGCACGGAGGCGATCGCGCATATCCCGGCGATCCTCATTCACGGCCGGCGCGATATCAGCGGCCCGGCGATCACCGCCTGGAAGCTTCACCAGCAATTGCCGGCAAGCCGCCTGGACATCGTTGAGGACGACGGCCATGGCGGCCCGCAATCGATGCAGCGAATGCGGGCCGCCCTCCACTTATTCGGTCAGGCCTAGCTCCCCGCCGCGATCTGGCTCAAGGTCCGTGACGGCGTGATCGCTTCCGGGTCGAGGACGACTTCGATGATCGCCGGCTTGCCGCTGGCGCGCGCCCGTTCGAACGCCGGGCCGAATTCGTCGGTCGTCTTCACCGTTTCGCCGTGGCCGCCATAGGCGCGGGCGAAGGCGGCGAAGTCCGGGTTGTTGAGCGCGGTGGCGCTGACGCGGCCGGGATATTCGCGCTCCTGATGCATGCGGATCGTGCCGTACATGCCGTTGTTGATGACGAGCGCGATGATCGGCAGGCCATATTGCACGGCGGTCGCGAATTCCTGGCCGTGCATCATGAAGCAGCCGTCGCCGGCAAAGCAGACGACTTCGCGCTCGGAGAAGAGCTTCTTGGCGGCGACCGCCGCCGGCAGGCCGTAGCCCATCGAGCCGGAGGCGGGGGCGGCCTGCGTCGCGAACCGGCGGAAGCGGTGGAAACGGTGCAGCCAGGTCGCGTAATTGCCGGCGCCGTTGGTGAAGATGGCGTCGGGCGCGGTATTGGCTTCGATCCAGTCCATGATCCGGCCCATATGCACCGTGCCGGGGCTCTTTTCCGGCGTCGTCGACCAGGCGCGGTAGGCGGCGTGCATACGCTCGGTGCGCTCCGCCCATGCGGGTGCGGCCGGCGCTTCCAGGCCGGCAAGGGCCGCGACGAAATCGGCGGGGCTCGCGCAGATCGCAAGCTCCGGCCGGTAGACGCGGCCGAGTTCCGACGGGTCCGGATGGACATGCACCAGCGTCTGCGCCGGGTAGGGGATATCCATGAGCGTATAGCCGGAGGAGGGCATCTCGCCGAGCCGGCCGCCGAGAAGGATCAGCAGGTCAGCCTCCTTGATCTCCCTGGCGAGCGCCGGATTGATGCCGATGCCGACATCGCCGGCATAGGAGGGATGCGTGTGGTCGAACAGCATCTGGCGGCGGAAGGAGCAGCCGACCGGCAGCTTGAAGCGCTCGGCAAAGGCGCGTATGCCGGCGACCGCTTCCTCGTTCCAGCGCGTGCCGCCGAGGATGACCATCGGGCGCTTGGCGGCTGCCAGACGTTTGCCGAGTTCGGCGATCTGGCCCGCGCCGGGGTGGCTTTCGACGGGCGTGTAGGCTTTGGCGGCGTGTGCCTCGACCTCGTCGCGCAGCATGTCTTCCGGCAGCGTCAGGACGACCGGGCCGGGGCGGCCCGAGGTGGCGACGGCGAAGGCGCGGGTGACGAATTCGGGAATGCGCGCGGCGTCGTCGATCTCGCCGACCCATTTGGCGAATTCGGTGAAGGCGCGGCGGAATTCCACCTCCTGGAAGGCTTCGCGCTCGCGCGCGTCGCGCTGCACCTGACCGATGAACAGGATCATCGGAATGGAATCCTGTTTTGCGATGTGAAGGCCGGCCGAGGCGTTGGTGGCGCCGGGGCCGCGCGTGACCATGCAGATGCCCGGTTCGCCGGTGAGGCGGCCCCAGGCATCGGCCATCATCGCCGCGCCGCCCTCCTGGCGGCAGACGAGCACGTCGATATCGCTGTCATGCAGCGCGTCGAGCACGGCGAGATAGCTCTCGCCGGGAACGCAGGAAATCCGCTTCACGCCGTTGGCCTTCAGCGCCTCGACGATCAGCTCTCCTCCACTTCTTTTCATCTTTTAAGCCTTCCTCTCCAGATCCTTCAGTTCGGCAAGCACCTCCTCCTGGTGCTCGCCCAGACGCGGGCTCGGCCGCGTATAGCGCAAGGGCGTTTCCGACAGCACGATCGGCGTGCGCACGCTCGGGATGTGGGTGCCGGCCCGATCCTCAAGCTCGATTTTCAGGCCGCGCGCGACCACCTGCGGATCGTCGAACATCTCCTCGATGGAGTTGATCGCGCCGGCCGGCACGGCGTTTTCGCCGCAGGCGCGCAACAGATCGTCCTTGCTCCATTTCAGCGTTTCGGTCGAGACGAAGCGGCGAACCTCGTCGCGATGGGCGACACGCGCCTTGTTGGTGGCGAAGCGCTCGTCGCTGCCCTTCTCCTCGATGCCGAGGATGGTGCAGAGGCGGCGGAACTGGCCGTCATTGCCGACCGCGAGAATGAGATAGCCGTCGGCGGTCGGCACCACCTCGTAGGGCGAGATGTTCGGGTGGGCATTGCCGAGGCGCTGCGGCGCCTTGCCGGAAATCAGGTAGTTCAGGTTCTGGTTGGCGAGCACCGCGGATTGCACATCGAGCAGCGCCATATCCACATGCTGGCCTTCGCCGGTCTTCAGCGCATGGATCAGCGCCGCCTCGATGGCCGAGACCGCATAGATGCCGGTGAAGACGTCGGCGATGGCCACGCCCGCCTTCATCGGCTGGCCGTCCGGCTCGCCGGTGATCGACATGAAGCCAGACATGCCCTGGACGATATAGTCGTAGCCGGCAAGCTCCGCGTATGGCCCGGTCTGGCCGAAGCCGGTGATCGAGCAATAGATCAGCTTCGGATTGATTTTCCTCAAGCTTTCGTAATCGAGCCCGTACTTGACGAGGCCGCCAAGCTTGAAATTCTCGATCACCACATCGGCCGTCATCACCAGGCGGCGCACCAGATCCTGGCCTTCCGGCGTCTTCAGGTCGGCGGTGATCGAGCGCTTGCCGCGGTTGGTGGCGTGATAATAGGCGGCGGAGAGGTTTTCGCCGTCCTTGCCTTCGACGAAGGGAGGCCCCCATTGGCGGGTGTCGTCGCCGCCGTCGGGATTTTCCACCTTGATGACGTCGGCGCCGAGATCGGCGAGCATCTGCCCGGCCCATGGGCCGGCCAGCACGCGGGCAAGCTCGATGACGCGAATGCCGGAAAGCGGCGGCTTTTTCTCGATTGCGTTTGTCATGTCGTCCTGATCGGTGATTTTTAGGGCGCGCGCGCCGCCTCAGATGTATCGGATACGGGTTTGGAAGCAAAGCGCCGCTCGCGCCAGAGGATATAGAGCCCCGAGGCGATGATGATCAAAATCCCGACCCATTTCATCAGGTCCGGGAAATTGTCGAAGATCAGCCAGCCGAAGATGGTGGCGGAGATGATCTCGAAATACTGGATCGGCGCCAGCGTCGAGGCCGGGGCGGAGCGATAGGCATAGACGCTGAGAATGCCCGAGACCGCCGCCGTGGCGCCGACGCCGATCAGGTAGAAGACCGCCCGCACGCTCGGCACGACGGAATCGAAGATGGGCGAGCCGCTGCCGCGCCCGAGCCAGAGCAGGATGGCGCAGAAGAACATGCCCCAGAGCCCGGTCTGAAACTGCATGGCCCAGGCATCCTCGCGATGCGAGACGACGCGGGTGAGCAGCGCATAGACGGCGACGCAGAAGGCGGTGACGACCGGCAGCAGCGCCACGAAGCCGATTGCCTGAAAGCTCGGCTGGATGATCAGCATCGCGCCGAGAAAGCCGACGGCGCAGGCGGTGTAGCGCCGCCAGCCGATGGTTTCCTTGAGGAAGACGCTGCTGAGGATGGTGAGGATGATCGGCTCGACGAAGAAGATGGCGATGGCGTCGGCCACCTCCATGACCTGCAGCGTCGTCACGAAACAGATCATCGACAGCATCAAGACGCCGCCGCGCATGGCGTGAAGCCCGGCATGCCGGAGCGTCCAGACGCCCCAGTTGCGGCGCACGACCATCACCGGCACGGTGAAGACCAGTTGCAGCAGAAAGCGGACCGCGGTGACTTCGAGCGGCGGCACGGTGACGGCGGCGAGCTTGGAAAAGATATCGATGACCGGCGATATCAGCACCGCTACGAACATCGTCAGCAATCCGATCGTGAGTTCCGAAGCACGGAGGCTGGGCGATGGGCTGCTATGGGCGGTCATTTCCGTCATTCTCCGGCGTGGCGGGCGCGCGTGACGACCCGATCGCACCAATTCGCAAAATCGTCGATGGCGGCCTCGGCGCCGATCTCGTTCAGCGTCTCGTGCCGCATGTCCTGATATATCTGAAAAGTGATATGGGAAAAGCCGGCCTGTTTCAAATGCTTTGCCAGCCATTCGACCGCTTTTCCGTTCTCCGTCGCGGGGTCCCGTCCGCCGCCGCCGAGGTGGATCGGCAGGTCGCGTGAAAGCCGGTCGAGAGAGGTGCGCCGGGTACCCCGGAAGGTCAGCGCGAAGATGTCGAGCCACAGCGAAACCGAGGCGTCGAAACCACAGAGCGGATCGGCGACATACTTGTCCACCTCGGCCGGATCGCGGGAGAGCCAGTCGAAATCCGTGCGGCGGTTGGCGACCGACCGGCCCCAGGCGCCGAAGGTGAGCTTCGGCAGGATGCCGCTCGGCACGTCGGAGCCCTTCAGCATGCGCTCGGCGCGGAGGATCACCTGCGCGAGGCGGCCGGCGAACCCCGGATTGAAATTCGCGTTCCAGACCGCCACGCCGTCGAAGGCGCGGGGATGGCTGACGGCCGTGTTGAGGCTGATCAGCCCGCCCATGGAATGGCCGAAGAGGATGACCGGCAGGCCGGGATGCGCAGAGCAGGCAAGAGCGCGCATCGCCATGACGTCGTCGATGACGTATTCCGCCCCGGCCTGCCGCGAAAACCGGCCGAGCGGCGCGTCGGCGGCGCGCGTTTCTCCATGGCCGCGGTGGTCGTGGGCATAGACGTGGAAGCCGCGCGCGGCCATCGCATCCGCGAAGCGCCCGTAGCGGCGCGCATGTTCGGCAAGCCCGTGGCAGATGAGCAGGATCGCCCGCGGGGTCCCCTCGGCCGGCCGGTGGTGCCAGGCAAGCGATGCCCCGCTCGGGCTCTCGTGCCGCTCAGTCCGCGCGAACATTTTAGGTGCGCTCCTCCTCGCTCTAACTTTTTGATATAGAGGCGGATTCAGATTTCAGGTCGATCCGGCCTGAAATCATCCGGCTCTAGGAAGAAAGGTCATTTGCGGCGCGATTGCAACGTGGATCGGGCGAAGGACACAGAACAAATTCTGCCCTATCCTTTCGATTGAGGGTTGCACGCGGGCATGCGATCTGCTTATTTGTTCTTCTATTGTTCTAAATTGCCGGAACATTCGCGCCATGCGCGAGAGAACGGCGCGCTGGCTGGAGGGAAGGCATGGCGATTTCGATGCGGGGGATCGGCGCGGCGCTCGCCGTGCTGCTGGCGCTGGTATCCGGGGCTGCGGCGCGCGACAGCGGCAGGCAGGGCACGCGCTTCATCCTTGCGGTGAGCTGGCAGCCGGCCTTCTGCGCCACCAACCGGCAGAAGGCGGAATGCCGCGTCGAGACGCGGGACAGCTATGATGCCAAGAACTTCTCGCTGCACGGCCTCTGGCCGATGCGGCAGGATTATTGCGGGGTTTCTTCGGATCAGCAGCGCGCCGATCGCGGCAGCGACTGGAGGAGCCTGCCGGAAGTGACGCTCTCGGCCGAGACGCGGGCGGCACTCGACAAGGTCATGCCCGGCACGCGCTCCGCGCTGGAGCGCCACGAGTGGATCAGGCATGGCACCTGCACCAACCTTTCCGCCGACGCCTATTTCCGCACCGCGGCCGGCTTCATCGAGCAGTTGAACGCCTCCGACGTGCGCGCGCTGTTCGCCGACAATATCGGGCGGACGCTCGATGCCGACAGCATCAAGGCGGCCTTCGACAGCAGCTTCGGCCCCGGCGCTGGCGAGCGCGTCAAGATGAGCTGCCGCCGCGTGGGCAATCAGCGCGTGATTTCCGAACTGACGATCGGCCTTTCGGCAGACGCCCTTGCGGCCCCCGCCGCCGGCACGCGCCTCGGCGACGTCATCCAGTCGGCCGGACGCACCTCCTTCGGCTGCAACGAAGGCGTGGTCAGCGCCGTCAGCCGGTGACGGGAAGCGGCGGTTCGTTTCCTCAAGGAACGTATAAATGCCGTGCAGCGCCGGTTTCGGCGTTGCCCGATAGGCGGGTTTCGCCTACATAGCGGCACGATTTCCTCTTCCGTCCGTGGAGCGCGCAGCAATGGCACGTCAGTTCATCTATCACATGGCCGGCCTCAACAAGGCCTATGGCAACAAGAAGGTGCTGGAGAACATCCATCTCTCCTTCTACCCCGACGCAAAGATCGGCATTCTCGGCCCGAACGGCGCCGGTAAGTCGACCGTTCTGCGCATCATGGCCGGCCTCGACAAGGAATATACCGGCGAAGCCTGGCTCGCCGAAGGCGCGAGGCTCGGCTATCTCGCGCAGGAGCCGCAGCTCGATGCCTCCAAGACGGTGCTCGAAAACGTCATGGAAGGCGTTGCCCCGAAGAAGGCGATCCTCGACCGCTACAACGAGCTGATGATGAACTATTCCGACGAGACGGCGGAAGAGGGCGCCAAGCTCCAGGACATCATCGACAGCCAGAACCTCTGGGATCTGGAAAGCCAGGTCGAGATGGCGATGGACGCGCTGCGCTGCCCGCCCGGCGACAGCTCGGTCGAAAAGCTTTCGGGCGGTGAAAAGCGCCGCGTGGCGCTCTGCCGCCTCCTGCTCTCCCAGCCCGACCTGCTGCTCCTCGACGAGCCGACCAACCATCTCGACGCCGAAACGATCGCCTGGCTCGAAAAGCACCTGCGCGAATATCCCGGCGCCGTGCTGATGATCACCCACGACCGCTACTTCCTCGACAACGTGACCGGCTGGATTCTCGAACTCGACCGCGGCCGCGGCATCCCCTACGAGGGCAACTATTCGGCCTATCTGCAGGCCAAGGCCAAGCGCATGGCGCAGGAAGGCCGCGAAGAGGCGAGCCGCCAGAAGGCGCTGTCGCGCGAACAGGAGTGGATCGCCTCCAGCCCGAAGGCCCGTCAGGCCAAGTCGAAGGCCCGTATCCGCGCCTATGACGAGCTGGTGGCGGCAGCCGCCGACCGCCGTCCCGGCGACGCGCAGATCGTCATCCCCGTCGGCGAGCGCCTCGGCCAGGTGGTCATCGAGGCCGAGAACCTGACCAAGGGCTACGGCGATCAGGTTCTGATCGAAAACCTGACCTTCAAGCTGCCGCCCGGCGGCATCGTCGGCGTCATCGGCCCGAACGGCGCCGGCAAGACGACGCTCTTCCGCATGATCACCGGCCAGGAGCAGCCCGACAGCGGCGCGATCCGCGTCGGCGACACCGTCGATCTCGGCTATGTCGACCAGAGCCGCGACGCGCTCGACGGCAACAAGACCGTCTGGGAGGAAATCTCCGGCGGCAACGACATCATCAAGCTCGGCAAGCATGAAGTGAATTCCCGCGCCTATTGCGGCGCCTTCAACTTCAAGGGCGGCGACCAGCAGCAGAAGGTCGGCACGCTTTCGGGCGGCCAGCGCAACCGCGTTCACCTCGCCAAGATGCTGAAGGCCGGCGGCAACGTCATCCTGCTCGACGAACCGACCAACGACCTCGATACCGAAACGCTGGCGGCACTCGAAGATGCGCTCGAAAACTTCGCCGGCTGCGCCGTCATCATCAGCCACGACCGCATGTTCCTCGACCGCCTTGCGACCCACATCCTCGCCTTCGAGGGCGACAGCCATGTCGAATGGTTCGAAGGCAACTTCGAGGATTACGAAAAGGACAAGATGCGCCGTCTCGGCGTCGACTCGATCAACCCGCACCGGGTGACCTACAAGCGCCTCACGCGCTGATCGGATCGGCAGTCATTACCCACCCCGGCCGGAGGGAACTCCCGGCCGGGGTTTTCTTTTGCGTTCTTCTCACAACGACGTAGGCTTGCAATATCGCGACGGGCTGGATTGGCCCTTGCCAGACGCGAACAAATCACATAAAGATATCTTTATATCTTGATTGGGTTTGGGTCATGGCGGATTTCGTGAAATTCGGGCTGGATGCTCTGGTGGACGTGCTGAAGGCGGCGGGCGAGCCGACGCGCCTGCGGCTGCTGGCGCTGCTTGCGGCCGGCGACCTGACGGTTACCGATCTTACCGAAATTCTCGGCCAGTCGCAGCCGCGCATTTCGCGTCACCTGAAGCTGCTCGGCGAAGCCGCGCTCATCGACCGCTATCAGGAAGGGGCCTGGGCTTACTTCCGGCTGACGCAGCGCGGGGCGGCCGTCGAGCTTGCCCGTACGCTCCTGAAATACGCCTCGGAAAACGACCCGGTGCTGCAGCGCGACGCCGACCGGCTGGCTGCGGTCAAGCGCATCCGCGCCGAGCGCGCCCAGGATTATTTCAGCCGCAACGCCGCCGAATGGGACGAGCTGCGCCGCCTGCAGGTGGCCGACGAGGAGGTGGACAAGGCGCTGATCGAGCTGATCGGCGAGAAGCGCGTCGATGCCTTCCTCGATCTCGGCACCGGCACGGGCCGGATGCTGCAGCTTCTGTCCGGCCGCTACCGCCGCGCCGTCGGCGTCGATGCCAGCCGCGACATGCTGGCGGTTGCCCGCGCCAATCTCGACAAGGCGAAGATCACCGCAGCTTCCGTCCGCCATGGCGATATCTTCAACCTGCCGCTCGACGCGCAGGATTTCGACCTTATCACCATCCACCAGGTGCTGCATTTCCTCGATCAGCCGGAATTCGCGATCACCGAGGCGGCACGGCTGCTCCGTCCGGGCGGGCGGCTGGTCATCATCGATCTGGCGCCGCACGATCTCGACTACCTTCGCAACGAGCATGCGCATCTGCGCCTCGGCTTCTCGCACCAGACCGTGTCCGAATGGCTGAAAAAGGCGGGTCTCGAGGTGGAGACCGTTCAGGACCTGCATGCGGGCGGGCAGGGCGAGCCGGCGCTGACCGTCACCATCTGGCTTGCCCGCGACCCACGGATGCTGATGGCAGGTGAGGCCGACAGTGAAATTCCCAGCATTCTTGCGAAAAGGGCTTGATATGGTTTCGAGAGCGGATAATGCCGGCCGTGACCTGCGCATCTCCTTCGAGTTCTTTCCGCCGAAATCGGAGGAGATGGAAGCGCAGCTTTGGGAAACCGTCGCCGCGCTGGCGGAGTGGAGCCCTCGTTTCGTGACCGTGACCTACGGCGCCGGCGGATCGACGAAGGCGCCGACGCTTGCGGCCGTCAGCCGCCTCACCGCCGACACCGGCCTGAAAACGGCGGCGCATTTGACCTGCGTCGACGCCTCCAGGGACGAGGTGCGCGCCGTGGTCGAGGAATACCGCGCCGCCGGCGTGCGCCGCATCGTGGCGCTGCGGGGCGATCCGGCCGCCGGCATCGGGGCCGCCTATGTGCCGCATCCGCAAGGCTTTTCCGACACGGCCGATCTCGTCGGCATGCTGGCGGCCTATGGCGATTTCGACGTGTCCGTCTCCGCCTATCCGGAAAAGCATCCCGAAAGCCCCGATTTCGCCGCCGATATCGCCACGCTGAAGCGCAAGGCCGATGCGGGTGCCGCGCGGGCGCTGACGCAATTCTTCTTCGACAACGACGACTACGAACGCTACGTGGAGCGGGCGAGGGCGGCGGGCGTCAGTATCCCGATCCTGCCCGGCATCATGCCGATCCAGAACCTGACGCAGCTGAAGCGCTTCGCGCGCCGCTGCGGCGCCTCCGTGCCGGCCTTCCTGGACGACCGGTTCGAGGGGCTGGACGACAAGCCGGAAGAGCGCGCCGAGGTGGCAGCCGACGTCGCGGCCGAGCAGATCGAGGATCTCGTCCGCCGCGGTCTCGGTGGCGATATCCATCTTTATACGATGAACCGCGCGCCGCTCGTCAGCGCCGTGCTCGAACGGCTCGGCCTGTCACGGCGCTCCGACCGGCAGCCCGGTGCCGCCGCGTAGCTGCGGAACCGGGCTCAAGAAAAAAGCGCGTTCCCTCTCGGTCCGCGCTTTTTTCATGGATCGTATGCCGTGTTAGCTTTCAGGAGCTTTGCATTGCCGTCATTGATAGTCGAGTGATTGTCCCTTTTAGATGAAGAGCATCGCCACTACGAACACGAACGCTGCACTGACCAAGAGGACGTTGAAGGATTGTGTCAGTCCCATGTCTGCCTCCTCAGTTAACCCTTAAAACTTATGTCAGAATTGCGAAGGGTGGAAGGCGGATTCGATGCTGCGTTGCGTCATCGGCCGGGGCGCGCGACCGGAACGGCTTTTTAAGCTGCTGATATCTCTATGGTAATTTATCCACAGGGCCGCTCACGAAATTTAATGCAATGTTAAATTTCGCCAGGATGGATTAATCTTTTTGGCCGTTGACCGGCGTGCTTGCCGCAAGGCAACACCGGTGTCACGCTGGCCGAAGGCGGTTGAAAACGCGCCCGTCGAGGATGACGAGGCCGGCTCCGATCAGCGCCATGCCCGTCGTTTCGGTGAGGCCGAGCGTCTCGCCGAGGAAGACGGCGCCGAGCAGGATTGCGCTCGGCGGAACGAGCAGCGTTACCAGCGAGGTGTTGGTGGCGCCGGCAAGCGCCATGATGCGGAAAAAGAGGATATAGCCGAAGGCGGTGGAGAGCAGCGCGAGCGCGAGAATGGCGGCGATCGAGTCCAGCGGCGGCACGGCAAGCCCCCATGGCCGGTCGAC
>Ga0153956_1002980_pt1 | contig 11603 bp, 9 predicted proteins | sample TSFL040MetaG_FD_104704 | JGI IMG/M metagenome (GOLD analysis project Ga0153956, IMG submission 104704) | Attine ant fungus gardens microbial communities from Florida, USA - TSFL040 MetaG | ecosystem: Host-associated > Fungi > Mycelium > Unclassified | place: USA: Florida, Wekiwa Springs...
CGTCTGACTTTCGAAATCATCGAGCGAGCCGCGATCGCGCGGCCCGCCTAATCTTCCGGGGGATTCCACATGACCGATACCAGCGCCGATATGGCAGCGGTGAAGAAGGCCATCGCCGATGGCCATGGCGAAGCGGTGAAGCGCCTGCAGGACTGGATTGCGCTGCCGACGATCGCGGCGGAGAAGCGCAACACGCCCGCGGGCGCCGAATACATGGCCAAGCTGGCCACCGATGCGGGCTTTGAGAATGTCGAGGTTGTTCCGACAAGCGGCGTGCCCGGCGTGTTCGGCACGATGGACGTCGGCGCGCCGAAGACGCTCGCTGTTTATTTCATGTACGACGTGAAGCAGTTCGACCCGAAGGAATGGTCGTCGCCGCCGCTGGAAGCCAAGATCATCGACCGCGCCGGCAAGGGCAAAATCATGGTGGGGCGCGGTGCGGTGAACCAGAAAGGTCCCGAAGCCACGTTCCTCGCCGCCCTTCATGCGCTCAAGAAAGCCGGCCGCAAGCCGCCGGTGAATCTGGTTCTGATCTGTGAAGGTGAAGAAGAGATCGCCTCGCCGCATTTCTCCGAGATTGTGCGCAAGCCGAACGTGCTCGCAGCGCTGCACAAATGTGTCGGCGTGATGATTCCCAGCGCGGACCAGGACACGAGCGGTGCTGTCGTCATCGAACTCGGCGCCAAAGGCGTGATGGAGCTTGAGCTGGTTTCTAGCGGCGAAAAATGGGGACGCGGCCCGCTCAAGGACCTGCACTCCAGCAACAAGGCCGCGGTCGACAGCCCGGCCTGGCATCTCGTCGAGGCGCTGAAGACGCTGGTGACGCCGGACGGCAACAGGCCGGCCGTCGACGGCTGGTACGAGAACGTCAAGCCGCTCACGCAGCACCAGAAGGATCTCATCGCCGCCGCCACCGCGAAGACCGATGAGAAGGAAGAGATGGCCGCGCTCGGCGTCTCGCACTGGATCGACGATCTGCCGTTCGAGAAGGCGATGGAGCGCCTTGCGGCCGAGCCGACCATCAACATTGAAGGCCTTGTGTCCGGCTACACCGGCCCCGGCGGCAAGACGATCCTGCCCGGCCGTGCCGTCGCCAAGATCGATTGCCGTCTCGTGCCGGACATGACGCTTGAGGAAGCGCACCGAAAACTGCGCGCACATCTGGACAAGCGCGGCTTCCAGGACATCGAGGTCAACGTCACCGGCGGCTACGATCCCACGCAGACGGATGAGAACAGCCTCTTCATCCGCGCGCAGGTGGAGACCTACAGGAAGCTCGGGATTCCGGTGAGCTTCAGCGCGCGTTCCGCCGGCTCATGGCCCGGCGTGAACTTCACCGGCGCGCCGGTGAGCTTGCCCGCGGGCGACTATGGCACAGGCTACGGCACGGGCGCGCATGCACCGGACGAATATTTCGTGATCGAAAGCAGCGATCCGAAGATCTACGGCATGGACGAATCCGCCTATGCCTACATCGCCTACATGCAGCAGATCGCGGACATGAACTGACGCTCAGGCTTTGCCGGAGATATCGAGCGCCACGCCGTCACGCAAAATCGCGTTGGCGGCGCGGGTGTATTTACCGCCCTCATCATGCAGCACCAGTCCCGGCAGCAGCGCGAACGGGGCGCGCGATCCCTTCGCCGCGCGAATGAGGACACGCTTTGCGGCCTCGCCCGCGCGTGGCCAGAGCGGAAAAACGCAAACACCGCGTTCGCCCAGAACATTCAGGGCTTCCTGCAACCGGTCGGTCCGCAGAATGACGGTGAATGTGCCGTTGGAAACGACGCGCTTCATCCCCGCCGTCAGCCAGTCGCCGAGCAACCCGCGATCCTGCAGCGCCAACGCCCTGCCCGCATCCGGCGACGTCTGTCCTTCTTCGTCGTGGAATGGCGGATTGCACATCACGTGCTCGAAACTGCGGCGTAGCTCCGCCGGCATGTTGCGAATGTCGCCGGCAACAAATCGAACACGATCGGACAATTCGTTCTCTGCCGCGTTCTCATCCGACAGTGCCGCGAGCGCCGGATCGATCTCGATTCCGAAAACGGCACAATTGGTGCGTCGCGCCAGGCAAAGGCTCGCGGCACCTGCGCCCGATCCCAGTTCGAGAACCTCTTCGCTATCGCGCGCCGGAATGGACGCAGCAAGCATCACGGCGTCGAGGCCGGAGCGGAAGCCGTCTTCCGTCTGGCGCACCAGCACGCGCCCGCCGATGAATTTGTCTTCCGTCACGCTCATGCGAGCGGCGATGGCGCGGCGAAGGCCTCTTTCAACAGCGCCAGCGCGCGCGTTTCGTCCTCATTCGCCACCATGAGGCGCTGTGGCAAAATGACCATGCTGCCGTCCAGAACGCTCATGTTGGTATCGAAGACCACCGCCTCGATTCCCGCATCTTTCAGCACCGCCTGCGCGAAGTTCAATTCCACAGGATTGTTCGTCTTGAGAATTTCCCGCACGTCCCTGCCCGTTCTGCAACACCCGGCCACAATGCAACCGGCCGTCCTTGACCCGCCTTGGTGCGGCTCCCTAAATGTCTGCCAGCAACGGGGCGGACGGCAAGGCTTTTGGACTACGAGCGCACATGAGCACGGCCGAGGCATTGAAGGTTCCCGCCGACAAGCTGCCCCCTGTGGACAGGCTGCACGCGCTCGTCGCCCAGGACATGGCGGCCACCGACCGCGCCATCCACGACCGGCTGGGCAGCGCGGTCACCCTCATCCCCGACCTGGCCAAGCATTTGATCGATTCCGGCGGCAAGCGCCTTCGCCCGCTTCTCACGCTCGCCGCCGCCCGCATGTGCGGCTACACCGGCGACCGGCATGTGCGCCTCGCCGCCGCCGTGGAGTTCATCCACACCGCCACGCTGCTGCATGACGACGTTGTCGATGCGAGCGAACTGCGCCGCGGCAAGCTCGCGGCCAATCTGGTGTGGGGCAACAAGCCGTCCATTCTCGTCGGCGATTTCCTCTTCAGTCGCGCCTTCCAGCTCATGGTCGAGACCGGCAAGATGGATGTGCTCAACATTCTCGCCGGCGCTTCCGCTGTCATCGCGGAAGGCGAAGTGATGCAGCTCAAATCCGCGAACAATCTGGCGACGACCGAAGAAGACTATCTGCGCGTGATCGAAGCCAAGACGGCGACGCTGTTCTCCGCCTCTGCCGAATCCGGCGCGCTGCTGGCCGGCGCGCCGTCCGACGAGGTCGCCGGGTTGAAGTCCTACGGCTATAATCTCGGGATCGCGTTCCAGCTTGTCGATGACGCGCTGGATTATTCCGGCCGCGCCGCGCAGATGGGCAAGTCCGTCGGGGATGATTTCCGTGAGGCCAAAGTCACCCTCCCCGTCATCCTCGCTTACAGCCGCGCCGACGACGAGGCGCGCATATTCTGGAAGCGCACCATCGAGACCGGCCCACAGCACGAAGTCGACCTGAAGCGCGCCATCGCCTATGTCGAGGAAACGGGGGCCATCGCCGACACGCGCGACATGGCCCGCCGCTATGTCGATGCGGCGCGGGCAGCGCTGGGCGTGCTGCCCGATAGCGAGATCCGCACCTGCCTCATGCAGGTCGCCGACCAAAGCATCGGCCGCGCGGGTTAGCTCTCGTCCACTTTCGATAGGATTGTGGATTTCATCCACCAGGACGGATGATCGCGCGCGATCTGCGTGGTCGCAGCCCTGGCGCTTGCGGCGTCCGTAAACAGTCCAAAGCACGTCGCACCGCTGCCGGACATGCGCGCCAGTTGCACGCCCCTTGCCGCGCGCAACGCCGACAACACATCCCCGATCACCGGCGCGATGGAGAGCGCCGGTTCTTCAAGGTCGTTGCAGACCGTCTTGAGAAATTCGAAGACCAGCTCCGCCGATCCGAAACTTTCCGGCCAGACGAGCTTGTCCACGCCGGAACGCGCGGAGAGCTTTGCGAAAACATCGCGCGTGGCCACGGACACGCCTGGGTTGACCAGCACCGCGTGAAGTTCCGGCAGATCGACGCGCTCGATACCGTCGCCGATGCCGTACATCCAGGCCGAATGCCCGAAGAAACACACTGGCACGTCCGCGCCCAGCGTCTTCGCCAGCTCCACGAAATCGGAAAGCTTGAATTCCTCCTGCCGCCATTCCAGCAGGAACGCACGCAATGTCGCCGCTGCGTCGGCCGATCCGCCACCGATGCCGGACGCGACCGGCAAATTCTTCGTCAAAGTGATCCGGCGCGGCAGGTCGTGTCCCGCCAGCATCGCTGCACCGCGCGCGGCGCGCAGGACGAGATTGTCGCCCTCGCCCGCAAGCTGCGCGCCGAACGGTCCGTCGACCGTCAGGGACAGCGTATCCGCGGTTTCGAAATTGAGTTCGTCGCCGACATCGGAGAAAGCGACGAGGCTTTCCAGCTCGTGATAGCCATCCGCACGGCGATCGCCGACGTGCAGGAAGAGATTGATCTTCGCGGGCGCGAATACGCGCGTCATCTATTTCCCGGCGCGCGCCTGCGCCGCGTCCAATCCGCTGGAGAGCTTCTTCTCGATCTCCACCTTCAGCTTGGGATCGGTGTTGAACGCCAGCGCATGGTTCCACTGGAAGCGCGCATCCAGCTTGCGGCCGCTCATCCAATAGGCGTCGCCCAGATGCTCGTTGATCGTGGCATCGCCGGGCACCAGCAGCACCGCCGCCTGCAGCGCTTCCGCCGCTTCCTTGTATTTCGCCAACCGGAAATAGGCCCAGCCGACGCTGTCCACGATATATCCGTCATAGGGGCTCAAGGCCCGCGCTTTCTCCAGAAGCGCCAGCGCTTCGGGGAGCCTGCGGCCCTGATCCACCCAGGTGTAGCCGAGATAATTCATCACCTGCGGCTGATCGGGCGAGATCTTCAATGCCGTCTGCAGGTCCGCTTCCGCCTGCGCATATTGCTTCAGGTTCTCCTCCGAAACCGCGCGCGCGAAATAAAGCTGCCAGTCGTTCTTGTCGGGCGGGTTGAGCAGCGCGATGGCCTTCGTATAGGCATCAACCGCATCCTGATCGCGGTTGGCAGCGCGATAAGCATCGGCGAGTGACGTCCACGCCGCCACGTCATCGGGATGTTTCGCGAGAATACCCTTCAGGTCCGCGATCGCCTGATCGTTGCGATCCATCTTGCCGTTGTCGATGGCGATCTGAACGACCGCTGCGGGCTGATAAGGCGAAGATGCATCGATGCTGCGATAGACCGCGATGGCATCGTCATATTTCTTCAATGCCTCGAACCGGTCGGCCAGAACGATTTTTGCGAGGTCGAAATCCGGCTGCAGATAGAGCGCAAAGCGCAGATAGAGAATGGCGATGTCGGCGTTCGTCGCATCGTTGAGCGACGCGGCGATGCTGAACAGGCTCTCCGCCGCGCCTTCCTGCGCGCTGTCCACCAGCCGGTCGGGCTTGATGCCGGCGGCAATGCGCGCCAGACCCGCGACCGCGATCGGCTGCAGGCTGTCGTCGTTGCGCATTTTCTCGTAGAGCGCCTTGGCTTCGGCTACGCGGCCATGCCGTTCGAGGAAACGGCCATAGGCCTCGGTCGCGCGCGGCCCGTTTCCGGCCTGCTGCAGCACAAGCTTGTAATTCGTTTCCGCGTCGGCATCGCGCCCCGCGAGATCGAGGATGAGCGCCTTGTGATAGGCGATGAGCTGCGGCGTGCCGCCCACGCCGGCCAGGGCATCCATTTCCTTCAGCGCGGTATCGGTATCGCCGGCACCCTGCGCCGCCCAGCCATCCACCAGATAGAGCGTGAGCGTGGTGAAAGGCCCTTTGCCCGATTGCGAAAGTTCTTCGCGCGCGCGCGAAAAGTCGCCCTTCTTCATGGCGCCGATGGCCAGCGCCAGCCGCGCGGCGCGGTCCGCGCTGTCGTTCTTGACGACTTTTTTGGCGAGATCGATCGCACCGTCCACATCGCCCGATGCTGCGGTGTAAAGGAAGGCACGATCGGCGATATCGGAATTGTCCGGATTGTCCGCCAGACTCGTCTGATAGAGCTTCGCCGCTTCGACCAGATCGTGCTGGCCGGCCGCGACATGGGCCGACAGATACGTGCCGAACGACGTATCGTCACCGCTCGCCGCTGCGGTGTCGGTGCTTACGCTGGCGCAAGCGCTCGCGGAGAATGCCAGGGCCAGGACGGCGGCGGACAGCAAGAGCGTTTTGCGCAAAGAGACCTCACATATTCGTATAGTTGGGACCGCCGCCGCCCTCCGGCGTTTCCCAATTGATGTTCTGCGACGGGTCCTTGATATCGCAGGTTTTGCAGTGAACGCAGTTCTGCGCGTTGATCTGGAACCTGGGCCCGTTCGCTTCCTGAACCACTTCATAAACGCCCGCGGGGCAATAACGCTGCGCGGGCTCGGCATATTCGGGCAGATTGACCCGGATCGGAATGGTCGGATCTTTCAGCACGAGGTGAACCGGCTGGTCCTCCTCGTGGTTAGTATTGGACAAAAAGACTGACGAAAGTTTGTCGAAGCTGATGACCCCGTCGGGTTTCGGATAATTAATGGGCTTGCATTCGGAGGCGTGCTTCAGCGTGGCGTAGTCCGCCTTGCCGTGGTGCAGCGTGCCGAAAAAGGAAAATCCGAAAAGCTGGTTGGTCCACATGTCCAGCCCCATGAACGGCAGCGCCAGCACCGTCCCGAGTTTGGACCACAGCGGCTTGATGTTGCGCACGCGCCAGAGGTCCTTCCAGACCACGCTTTCCCTCACGGTCGGCTCATAGTCCTCGAGCACGTCGTTGGCGCGGCCCGCGGCCAGCGCCGCAAATGCCGATTCCGCCGCCATCATGCCGGTGAGGATCGCGTTATGGCTGCCCTTGATGCGCGGCACGTTCACGAAGCCCGCGGCGCACCCCACCAGCGCACCGCCGGGGAACGCCAGCTTCGGCACCGATTGCGCGCCGCCTTCGGTGATCGCGCGCGCGCCGTAGCCCACGCGCTTGCCGCCTTCGAGATATTGGCGGATCAGCGGATGCTGCTTCACGCGCTGGAATTCGTCGAACGGCGAGAGATACGGATTCGAATAGTTCAGGTGAACCACGAATCCGATGGAGCAGAAATTCTCGCCCCAATGATACATGAACAGACCGCCGCCGGTGCTGTTGTCCAGCGGCCAGCCCATGGTGTGCGCGACAAGACCCTTCTTGTGCTTGTCCTTCGGCAGCTCCCATAGCTCCTTCAGGCCGATGCCGAACTTCTGCGGATCGCGGCCGTCATGCAGGCCGAATTTCTTGCCGAGCTGCTTGGTGCAGGAGCCGCGCGCGCCTTCCGCAAACAATGTGTATTTGCCCAGCAGGTTCATGCCGGGCGTGAAGCCATCCTTGTGATGGCCGTCCTTGGCCACGCCCAGATCGCCGGTGACGACGCCGCGCACTTCGCCCTTGTCGCCATACACGACATCAGCCGCCGGGAAGCCGGGATAGATCTCCACGCCCAGCGCTTCTGCCTGTTGCCCCAGCCACTTACAGAGGTTGCTTAAACTGACGATGTAATTGCCGTGATTGCTCATGAACGGCGGGAAGATGTGCGGAATGCGGATCGAGCCGGAATGCCCCAGGATATAGAAGCGGTCGTCCGTCACCGGTGTGTCGATCGGGGCGCCCTTCTCCTTCCAGTCGGGAATAAGCGCTTCGATGCCGACGGGATCGATGACCGCGCCGGAGAGGATATGGGCGCCGACTTCCGAGCCCTTCTCCAGAACGCAGACGGAGACTTCCTTTCCGGCTTCCGCCGCGAGCTGCTTCAGGCGGATCGCCGCGCTGAGGCCGGCCGGTCCCGCACCCACGACCACCACGTCATATTCCATGCTCTCGCGCTGAACGTCCTCGGCCATTCCACTATTCCGCTGATTTGCTGGGGATTGTTATGGGGCGCACCCCTTGGCGGGGTCAACCGACAGGTCGCCACCTCCCCAGCGGCATCCTATAAGAGCGGCGATGGCCGACCTTGATCCCCTTTTTGCACTCGCCTGGCTCGTCGACGCCGGGGCGGATGAGGCCGTGGGCGATGCGCCGGTGAACCGGTTGACCGCGAAGCCCGCGCCGAAGCCGACCGACTACCTGCAACCCGCGCCGGGCCACCGCCCTCCGCCACAGCCGCAACGTCCGGCATTCACGCCGGCACGTCCCGCGCCGACGCTCGCGCAACAGGCGCGTGCGCCGGTACCTGTCATCGAAGGCGACGACATCGGCACAGCGATGGAGATCGCCGCGCGCGCGAACACGCTTCCCGAACTCAAAGCGGCGCTCGAAGCCTATGACGGCTGCACGCTGAAGAAGCTCGCGACCAACACCGTGTTCGCGGACGGCACGCCGGGCGCGCGCGTCCTCTGCATCGGCGAAGCGCCGGGGCGCGATGAAGACAAGGCGGGCCTTCCGTTCGTCGGCCGCGCGGGAAAGCTGCTCGACAAGATGCTCGCGCCCATCGGGCTCGATCGCACCAAGAACGTATACATCATCAACGTGCTGCCCTGGCGGCCGCCGGACAACCGCAATCCCGATCCGGTCGAAGTCGCCAAGTGCATTCCGTTCCTGCGCCGTCACATCGATCTGGCCAACCCGGATTTGATCGTGCTGCTTGGCGCGGTGGCGGTGCGCAACGTGATGGGCAAGAGCGACGGCATCATGGCCACGCGCGGCAAATGGCTCGAATACCACGTGAACGGACGCATGGTGCCGGTGATGCCGACGCTGCATCCGGCCTATCTTCTGCGCCAGCCCGCACACAAGCGATTGGCGTGGCACGATCTGTTGCAGATCCAGGATAAGTACCTCGCGCTCCCGCCCCGCGAAGGTGTTGCTTGAAATATTGGGCAGCCGCCCTCGCGCTGCTGGTATCTGGCGCGGCGGCCGCGCAGCCGGTTCCCACGACAGCACCGGTTCAGGATTGGTCGAACATCGAGACTGTCGTCGTCACGGCCCATCCCGGTCCCGCGCTCTGGCACATCTCGCGCAACGGATCGGATGTCTGGATTCTCGGCACGGTTTCCCCGATGCCGAAGTCGCTGGAATGGAACCAGAAGCCGCTCACCGACATCATCACCGGCGCGCGCATGGTCTACCTGCCGCCGCGGTTGACGGCCGGCTTCTTCGAGACCTCGTGGTTCCTTCTGACCGGCATGCACAAGATCAAGCAGCCGGACGGGCAAACGTTCCGCGCCTCGTTGCCGCCGGATTTGCGGACGCGCTACGAAAACTGGATGGCCAAGCTCGAAAAGAAAGCGGATGAAGACGACAAATACCTCGCCGCCATCGCCGCGCTCGATCTGGAGAACTCGTTCCGATCGTCGGCCGCGCTCGACGGCAAGGATGCCGGTCCCACCATCGAACGCATCGCCGGTCACGTGGACGCGGACACAAAGCCACTCGCGGTTTATGAAGCGCTGCCGATCGCCGATGAGATCGAGACCATGTCGCCGCAAACGCAGCAACAATGCATGAAGGATGCCCTGGACGACCTCGATGTACAGTCCGTGAACGCACAGCTAGCCGCACAGGCCTGGGCGACGGGCGATCTGGCGGGCGTCAAGGCGCACTACTCGGAAGCGAAGCTGAACGGCTGCTTCGAGCAGACCCGAACCTTCGCCGCCGCGCGCGACCAGATCGTTGGGCTCGCGATGAACGCGGTGAACGAATCCTTGAGCAAACCCGGCAAGAATTTAATTGTCATGGATATGGGCTACTTGCTGCGGAACAACGGCCTGCTGGACCGACTCGCAGCCCGCGGGATCACAGTCGAAGGCCCCGCCAACTGAAAGAAACTTGAGCGGCGCATCCTCTCCGCGTAGATTCGACGGATCACCGATTTGTGTCATTCGTGCCGAAGGGACAGAACCGCTTGAAACGCGCGCTCCTGCTGACCGCCGCTCTTTTCGCGCTCGGATGCACCGGCGCGCTCGCGCAATCCGTGCCCGTCGCCGTGCTGTCGCCCGATGATGTGCAGCGTTACCGCCAGATCTTCGCCGACGAGCGAAGCGGGAACTTTTCGGAAGCGCAATCGCTGGTCGCGCAACTGAACGACAAATCTCTTGTGGGATACGCGCAGGCCGAGCATTACCTCTCGCCCCATTCCGAACGCGCATCCGTCAGCGACCTCGTCGCGTGGATGAACGAATACAACGATCTCGGTGTCGCCGAGCGCGTCTACGACCTCGGCATCAAGCGCGCATCTGTTCCGATCCGCCGCCATCATCGCATTGTCGGAACCCGCCTGACCGCCACGATCCCCTCGCCTGCGGCACCGCCCCGCCGCGTCGGCGGCGGAACGTCGGAAGAAGCCGCGCCGGGCGATCCGCCGCTCTCATCCGATGTCGCGCGCAGTGCTTTCCAGCAGATGCTCGTCTCGGTGAAAGCCGATCAGCCGGCGCAGGCCGAAGCGCAGATGAACGCTGCCGTCGCGCAAGGCATTCCCGGCGCCGATGCTGCGCGCCTGGCGCAGAAGGTCGCCGCGTCCTATCTCGCCGAGAATCAGGACTTCGACGCCTTCCGCATCACCGGCAATGTGAGCGTGCTCGACCGGCAGTCCGCGCCGATGCTCGACTGGTATGCGGGCCTGGCCTGTTATCGCATGGGCAAATACGATCTCGCCGCGCAACATTTCGAGGCTCTGGCGCAGGTCGGCTCCACGAAGATGGGTGTGCGCTCCGCCGCGGCGTTCTGGGCGGCGCGCTCTTATATGCGCTCGGGAAATTCGCGCCGCGTGATCACGTTGCTGGTGGCCGCCGCGCGCTTGCAGCCGACGTTCTATGGACTTTTGTCCGAACGGATCCTCGGCTGGGACGCGCAGACGGGATACACGGAAGCTTACCTGAATCCACCGGATTTCGCCACCATCTCGCAGATTCCCGCCGCGCATCGCGCCATCGCGCTCTACCAGATCGGCGAAACGCAGTATGTGCATGGCGAGATGATGCGGGCGATCGCCTCCATCGACACTTCGCAAAGCGAAGGTTTCGCTGCGCTGTCCCATCAGATGAACCTGCCGGATCTGGAATTGCGCGCGAGCGAACTCGCGGTATCGCAGGGCAAGCGTCTGACCGGGCTCTTCCCCGTGCCGTCCTATCAACCCGCCGGCGGCTATCGCATCGATCCGTCTCTGGTACTTGCCTTCGTGCGGCAGGAAAGCCGCTTCCAGTCCAAGGCAGTCTCGAGCGTCGGTGCGACCGGCCTGATGCAGATCATGCCGGGCACCGCCGCTTACATCGACAGCAGCGTGGACCGTTCCGATCTCAAGGATCCGACCACCAGCCTCGATCTCGGCCAGCGCTACATCACCGAGTTGCTGGACAAGATGAACAACAATCTTTTCCAGGCAACCGCCGCTTACGACGCGGGACCCGGCAGCGTATGGCGCTGGATGGATCGCCCGAACGCCAAGGACGATCCGCTGCTTTTCCTCGAAACCATGCCGTCGCCGGAAGCGCGCGATTATGTCCGCCGCGTGATGACCTATTACTGGATGTACAACCGCCGCCAGGATGAAGAGTCTCCGGCACTGGATCAGGCCGCCGCCGGCGACTGGCCGAAATACAAGCGCCCGGCGCACATGGCCGTGCCGCAGCCGCCCGTGCAACAGCCGACGCAGCCTCCGCCGCCTAC
>Ga0153956_1002981_pt1 | contig 11601 bp, 9 predicted proteins | sample TSFL040MetaG_FD_104704 | JGI IMG/M metagenome (GOLD analysis project Ga0153956, IMG submission 104704) | Attine ant fungus gardens microbial communities from Florida, USA - TSFL040 MetaG | ecosystem: Host-associated > Fungi > Mycelium > Unclassified | place: USA: Florida, Wekiwa Springs...
AAACAGATTTTCGCCAGCGTCTTATCGTTAGCGGGGCCCGGCGCTAGAGTTCCTCCCCATGATGCCGTCACGGCATGTCATCGCACGCGAGGAACCTCTTCATGTCTACCACGGATCGCTATCTCGTGATCTCTTCCGATGGCCACGCCGGCCTGCCGCCCGAACGCTATCGCGATTATCTCGACCCGCAGTATCGCGCCGCATTCGACCAGGCGTTGCCGCGCCAGATCGAAATGACCCGGCGCGCCGAGGAAAAATTCCTGATCAAGGAGTTCAACGACAAATGGCGCGAGGGCATCGAATATCATTTGCGCGGCGCCTGGGATTCGGATATCCGCAACGAAGTGATCGACGGCGATGGCGTGGTGGCCGAAGTGCTGTTTCCCGACGGCATCACCGAAATGAACGCGCCGCCGTTCGGCGCGGGCCTGTCGCTCAAGCCCTATGGCGTCGATCCGGATCTGCAGTGGGCCGGCGCGCGCGCCCATAACCGCTGGCTGGCGGAGTTCTGCGCGCAGGCGCCGCTGCGTCGCATCGGCATCGCGGTCATTCCCGTGCTCTACGATATCGAGCGCGCCGTGGCGGAAATCCGCTGGGCGCATGAGCATGGCCTGCGCGGCATCCTGATTCCCAATTTGCACGGCGATTATCCTTCCTACAATCACCCGCGTTATTACCCGGTGTGGGAGGTGTGCCAGGCGCTTGGCATGGTGGTGCACACGCACTCGGGTTCCGCGCCGGATTACGACATGGGAATTCCCGGCGGCATGGGGATTTATCTGGTCGAGTTCGCCTGGTGGACGGCGCGGCCGGTGTGGGAAATGATTTTCGGCGGCGTGTTCGAACTGTATCCGCGCCTGCGTTTCTGCCTGACCGAAGTCAGCGAATTCTGGGTGCCCTCCATGCTGGAAATGATGGACGTGCGCGCCTCGGTCAAACATACCAGCGGCAAGCTCGGCGATTTCCGCTCCAACCTCACCATGCCGCCCTCGGCGTATTTTCGCCGCAACTGCCGCGTCAGCGCATCGGCTCTGTTCGACGAGGGCAGCATGCGCGTGCGCGAAGGCATCGGCATCGAAGCCATCATGTGGGGCACGGATTACCCGCACCCGGAAGGCTCCTGGCCGCACACCCGCGAAAAAATGCGGCAATACCTCACCGGCATCGACGAAGCGGACCTGGAAAAAATCCTGGGGTTCAACGCGGTGGCCACCTACGGCCTCGATGATGCCGCGCTGTTGCCCATCGCCGGACGCATCGGTCCGGAAAAATCCGAATTCCGCCAAATCGCCGCCTGAGTTGGAGACTGACATGAAGCGTCTGCCGCAATCGATTCCCTACGGCTGGTATTTCGTCCACTACGGCGACGAGTTGCAACCCGGCGCGGTGAAAGCGCTGCGCTATTTCGATCGCGATCTGGTGCTGTTTCGCACCGAATCGGGCGAGGCCAAAGTGCTCGACGCGTTTTGCCCGCACCTGGGCGCGCATCTCGGGCACGGTGGCAAGGTCAGCGGCGAAAGCATCGCCTGTCCTTTCCACGGCTGGCAGTTCAACGGCGCCGGCCAATGCACGAAAGTGCCCTACGCGACCCATATGCCGCCGAAAACGGCGGGCGGAAAAAAAGTAATACACGCCTATCCGACGGTCGAGCGCAATCAGGTGATCTGGGTCTGGTATCACCCCGACAACGCGGCGCCGACCTTCGAGGTGGAAGCTAATCCGGAGGTGGGCGACGCGGCCTGGGTGCCGCTGCAAAAATACCAGTGGCGCTTCAGCAGCAATCCGCAGGAGATCGCCGAAAACGGTGTCGACGTGGCGCATTTCAAATATGTGCACTCGATGGACGAGGTGCCGGAAGGCCACACCGACTACGAAGGACATATTCGCCGCTCCCGCGCCGAGGGACATCGCACGGTGACGTTTCCCAACGGCGACACGCGCCAGATCGTTTCCCGCGTCGAAACCGTGCAGAACGGCGCCGGCCAGAAATGGACGCGTTTTTTCGGCACCATCGAAACGCAATTGCAGGTTCTGGTGACGCCGCTGAGCACGGAGGAAGTGGAGCTGCGTTTCGCGTTTACCCACCTGAAATTTCCGGAGGGTTCGTTCGAGGCGCGCATGGCGGTCGGCCAGATCGAAAGCGTCACCGGCATGAGCGGCGTCGCCGGCGACATTCCGATATGGCAGAACAAGATTCACCGCGCCGATCCGATCCTGTGCGACGGCGACGGGCCGATCATGCGTTTTCGCCGTTATTTTTCCCAGTTTTACGCGGAGTCCTCCGCGGCGGCAGCCGGTGTTAGCGGCGCCGTTTAACGAACCGGTCGATATTCAACGATGAAGGAGCCTTTTCATGGCCAGACTGCGATATGTGCGCAACCCGCAACAGGCGCGCGCCGCCCAGGATAAAAATCCGGAGTTTTCCATGAACAACACGGTGCGCTCGCTGCGCGCCCTGTACCGCACCGACGAGGCCATCGCCCATGCGCTGCTGCCCAGGCCGCTGGCGCCGTCGGCGCCGAATATCTTCGTGCAATTCGCCAATGTCTGCATGCATATTCCGAACGCGGAGCCGGTCACCATCAGCGCGGCCACGGTCGGCGTCGAGTGCGTCCACGAAGGCGTGAAAGGTTATTACGTGCTGGCGATGCCGATGGAGGGCGAATTCGTGGTCATCGGCGGACGCGAAACCTATGGCGAGCCGAAGAAAATCGCCGCGGTTGATTTCCGCGTGGAAAACGACGAGTTCCACGTTGCCGTCACCCGCCACGACATTCCCTTCCTACAGATGAAAGGCCGGCTCGGCGTCAGCACGGGGCCGGCCCGATTCACCGAATACCTGTACTGCCACAAGGCGCTGCCCTCGATCCAGAAAAACGGAGGCTTCGACGGCGACGTGTTCCTGACCCAGCTGGATTGGAAGCGCAACTACAGCAATGTGCGCGAGGCCAGCGGTGAAATCCTGCTGACGGAATCGCCCTACGATCCGCTGGTCGACGTGCCGGTGCGGGAAATCCTCAGCATGCAGTACGCCGAGGGCAACACCAATACCAGCGGCAAAATCCTGCGCGCGATTCCCGGCGACTGGCTGGCTCCATTTATCCATCAACGTTATGACGATGTCGAAACCACCGGCATCGACGTGAAGGTTGCCTGAGCCGCCGGCGTTTCCAGGCTTGTCGATTTAGCAGGGCATTGCACTTCGCGGACCCAGGGCGGTCCGCGTTTTTTTCAACGCGGTTTTCGAGGTAAAGGCAAGATGAGTTATTTCCGCGACAAAACCGCCGTCGTTACCGGCGGCGCTTCCGGCATCGGGCGCGCGCTGTGCCAGGCGCTGCTCAACGGCGGCGCGCAGGTGGTGATCGCCGATATCGAACAATCGGCCCTGGATCGCAGCTGCGCCGAGCTGTCGTCGCTGGGAGCGGTGGCGGCGTTCAAAACCGATGTGACCGATCCCGAGTCGGTGGCGGCGCTGGCCGATTTCACCTGGGCGCGCTTCGGTGGCTGCGAGCTGCTGTTCAATAATGCCGGTGTCGGCCTCAAGGAAGCGCAGCGGCGCCTGTGGACGCTCACGCCCAACGACTGGTCCTGGGGCTGGCAGGTGAACGTGGCCGGCGTGGTCAACGGCATTCGCGCGTTCGCGCCGCGCATGCTGGAAAGCGGCAACGCCGGCCACATCGTCAATACGTCTTCCTCCAACGGCGGCCTGGCGCCGCTGCCCACCACGCCGATATACGCGGCGACCAAGGCCGCGGTCACCTCGATCACGGAGGTGCTGAATTATCAGCTGCAGATGGAACAGTCGAAGGTGCTGGCGCATGTTTTGTTTCCCGGGCCGCATCTGGTCAACACCAATATTCTCAACTCGGATCGCAACCGGCCCGATGCGGCCGCGCCGGCGGGTTATACCAGCATGCGCGAGCTGGCGGAAAAGAGCGGCATCGCGTTCGCGCTCACGGAACCCGAGGACGTGGCGCGTTATTGTCTGGCCGGCGTGGAGCGGGGCCGTTTCTGGATCGTGCCCGACAGCGCGCCGGTCGATGCGCGTTTCGAGCGGCGCGCGGCGCATATTCGCGAGCTGACGCGTCCGCGCATCGAAGAGTTCCAGTGATCGGGCGTTGGTGTAAATAACGCGCCTTGGGTGAGCTGTTATGAAGATGTTGGTCATCACCGGCGCCAGCAAGGGCATCGGGCTGAGCACGGCGGATCTGTTTCGCGAACAGGGCTATCGCGTGGTGAATATCTCGCGTCATCGCGGCGGTTTCGAGCACGGCACCTGGATCGAAGCGGATCTGTCGGCGCCGGACTGGCTGGAGCGGATCGATCTGCGCTTGATCGCCGAGGTGCAGCACGCGGGCGAGGTGGCGATCGTCCATAACGCCGCCGCGCTGGTGCAGGACAGCATCGAAAAAAGCAACGATGTGGATTTGCAGCGCGTGTTCCAGGCCAACGTGCTGGCGCCGATCCAGCTGAACCGCCTGCTGCTGCCCTACATGGACGAGGGTTCCGCCATCGTCTACATCGGCTCTTCGCTGAGCGAGACCGCGATTCCCAAGCGCTTGAGCTACGTGGTGTCGAAGCACGCGCAGATCGGCCTGATGCGCGCCACCGCGCTGGAAATCGCGGAGCGCGGAATGCACACGGTCTGCGTCTGCCCCGGCGTGACCGATACCGAAATGGCGCGCGCCCATTTCGGCGGCAACAACAGCATCGAGCATTTCGTGCTGCGCAACGTGTTGCTCAAGCGCGCGCTGCGCCCGGAAGAAATCGCGCAGCTGATTTATTTCTGCGCCACCACGCAGTCGGTGAACGGTTCGATCATTCGCGCCAACCTGGGGCGTAGCACATCGTGAGGCGCACCTGTCCACCGTGAAGAACAATCCGTTTTCGATTGGCCCATTTATCCCGCGCGCGCGCTGTCCTATCGTGCAGGGGTTGGCCTCGACCACGCACCAATAATCATAAAGCCGGGTATCCGATGTCCACAGCTCCGACCATTTCGCCGCGCGCGGCCTGGTACACCCTGTTTCTGCTGTTTCTGGCGTATGCGGTGGCCTGGCTCGACCGGCAGATACTCACCTTGCTGATCCCCGCGCTCAAAGCCGATCTGGCCTTGAGCGACACCCAGATCAGCCTGCTGCAGGGTTTCGCTTTTTCGCTGTTGTACGCGGTCGCCGGCATTCCTATCGCGCGGCTGGCGGATCGCCGGTCGCGGCGGCGCATCGTCGCGATCGGTATGCTGTTGTGGAGCGCGGTAACGGTGTGCTGCGGGTTGGCGAAAAATTTCGGGCAGCTGTTCGCCGCGCGCATGGGCGTCGGCATCGGCGAGGCGGCGCTGGCGCCCAGCGCCTACTCGATGATCGCGGGCCTGTTTCCGCCGCGCCAGCACGCCACCGCGTACGCCTTGTTCCAGATGGGTTCTACCATCGGCGGCGGACTGGCGATGATTCTCGGCGGCGCGCTGGTTGCCTGGCTGATGCATCTCGACGTGGGCGCGCTGCCCTTGCTCGGCGCGATGGCGCACTGGCAGTTGGCGTTTGCGGTCGTGGGCCTGCCGGGCATTGCGCTGGCGCTGTTGTTCGGCACCGCCACCGAGCCGCCGCGGCAAATCCGGCCGCAACAAGACGCGGCGACCGAATCGGCGTTGCGTTATCTGCGCGAACGCGCGGCGCAATATGCCAGCCTGTTTCTCGCGGTGGGTTTGCTCGGTTTGTTGTCGATCGGCACGGCGGCCTGGTATCCCACCTTTTTGATGCGCCTGCATCACTTCACGCCGGCGCAGGCCGGTTATTGCTACGGTGTTGTGCTGCTCAGCGCGGGTTCGCTGGGCATCGTCGCCGGCGGTTATCTGTCCGATGCGCTGATCGCGCGCGGCGTGCGCCACGCGAACATCCGCATCATGCAATATTCCACCGCGCTGAAACTCTTTCCTCTCATCGTCGGGCCCCTGCTGGCGGATATCCGCTGGGTGGTGGCGATGCTGGCGCTGGCGACTTTTGTCGGCCAGCTGTCGTCGGGCGTGGCCGTGGCCTGTTTGCAGGCGGTGACGCCGGATCGGTACCGGGCGCGTATTTCCGCCGTCATGTTGCTGGTCGTCAACCTGCTGGCGCTGGGATTGGGCGCCACCTATGTGGCGTTGATCACCGATTATCTGTTCGCCGACGAAATGGCCATTCACTACTCGCTGGCGCTGACCGCCGCCACGATCGGACCGGTGATTCTCGCGCTGCTGTGGTGGTACCGGCGGGAAGTGGTCGGTCGCGATGCGCATCCGGCGGCGGCAACGATCGCCGCTTCCTGAGCGGCGCCTCCCGCGGGACGCGGCAGGCCTGTAACAACGGGATAAAAATTCTAATGACACCCTGAGGAGTTATTCATGACGCTCGTCTCCAACAGAAAAACCATCGCTCTGCTGATGTCCGGTTTCGGACTGGGGCTGACGCCGACGTCGCACGCCGCTTCCGGCGCGCTCGAGGAGGTCATCGTCACGGCGCAGAAGCGTGAACAATCGTTGCAGGAGGCGCCCATCGCGCTCACGGCGCTGACTCAGGAAAGCCTGGAGCAGATGAAAATTTCCGGGATCGACGGCATCAGCGGCAAATCGCCGAACGTGGTCATCGTTCCCACGGTTGGCGGATCGGTGAACGCCGGCATCAATATTCGCGGCGCGGCCTCTAACGTGAACAATCTGTCGCGCGATGCCGCGGTCGGCGTTTATCTGGACGGTGTGGCCATCGCCAAGGCCTCGGGCGCGATTTTCGACGTGGCCGATCTGGAGCGCATCGAAGTGCTGCGCGGCCCGCAGGGCACCTTGTACGGAAAAAACACCATCGGCGGCGCGATCAACCTGGTCACGGCAAAACCGACCGGCGAGTTCGGCGGTAAAACAACCTTCACCTACGGCAACGAAAACCTGCGCATGGTTCGCACGCACATCGACACGCCATCGCTGGGAACCAGTGGCGAGGGCGCGGGCAAGGTGGCGGCGAAAATCTCCTATTTCCGCAAGCTGCGCGATGGTTTTGTCGAGAATACGACGTCGTCGAGCAAGGATTTCGACGACCAGAACCAGTGGTCCACGCGACTGGCGCTCAATTGGGAATTGAACGACAAGTTCAGCGCCGATTACGCCTACGACCGCTTCGAGCTGGCGCAGAATCCGACCGCATTGCAGATCATCGAACTGGACTCCTATCGCACGGCGTTTGGCCCGGCGTTCGGCGCCACGGCCGGGGCGGCCTATTCGCGCGATCGTAAAAGCAGGATCGCCAACGAGGGGCCGCTGGAAAGCACGCTGGCGATTCGCGGCCATACCCTGACCCTGAATTACGATATGGGCGAACTCGGCCCGCTCGGCGATGTGGCGCTGAAATACATCGGCGCGCGCCGCGATTTGCACACGCGCAGCCAGACCGACTTCGACGGCACCGCCGTGGATTTCTCCCGCTTCGGCCTGTACAACCAGTTCGAGCAGACCAGCCACGAGTTGCAGTGGATCGGCGAAACGGAGAGCGTCAGCTACGTGGCCGGCCTTTACTATTACGAGGACAAATGGAAAACCGACAACCCGCGTTGGACCGCGCAATTCCTCACCGGAATGGACGGCGTGTACGAGACCAACCAGCGCGATGCCAAGGACGATTCCAGCGCGGCGTTCGGCCAGATCGACTGGCGCGCCACCGACTGGCTGGAACTGACCTTCGGCCTGCGCTGGACGCGCGAGACCAAGGATGTGAACCGCCTGCGCGTCGCCGACAAGCTCAAGCGCGGCGGCATTGCCGCGAGCGATCCGGCCGCCGGCGTGTTCATGCGCGATGACGCCGGCAACGCGATACTCGATGCGGCCGGCAATTATCGGGCGGTGAACGCGAAGAAAACCTTCACCGAGGTGACGCCGATGTTCGTCGCCACCTTCCATATCGACCAGAACAATACGGCGTATTTCAAATACGCCACCGGTTTCAAATCCGGCGGCTACAACGACGTGGCGAGCACCAACGCCGAATTCATGCAGGGCTTCGATCCGGAAACCATGAAGACCTACGAAATCGGCTCTAAATCCTTGTTCTTCAAAAACCGCCTGCAACTCAACACCGCCGTGTTCTATAACGACTACAACGATTACCAGGCGGATGTGTACGTGCCCGAGGCCTTGGGCATCGGCGTGCAGAACGCCGCGAAAGCGACTTCGTCGGGACTTGAGCTGGAGCTCAACGCCCTGCTGACGGATGAACTGGAGTTTTCGCTGACGTACGGTTATCTGGATTTCAAGTTCGACGAATTCCTCACGCCGGATAACTACGACATCAATCACAACGGCAATACCCGCGAGATCGTCGATGTGAAGAACGATCGCGTGGTCGCCTACAACGCGCATCACAATCTGTCGAGCGGCCTGCGCTACACCCGCGAGCTGGGATTCGCCACGCTGCTGGCGCGCACGGATTACACCTTCTTCGGCCGGCATTATTTCTCCGGCGATCCCAATACCTCGGCGGCGCCGGAGCAGTATGGCCTGTGGGATGTGCGCTTCGGCCTGGAAAATATCGCGCTCGGCGGAAAAAACAGTTTGTCCGTGGATTTCTGGTGCAAAAACCTGTTCGACAAGGAATACATCGTATCCGGCCTGGTTTACCCGGCCACGAATGCCTATCCCAGAAAGGGCATGACGGTGGGCACCTTCGGCGATCCGCGCACTTTCGGTATTGATGTGAAGTTGCAGTTCTGATCCGCGCCCGGGATGGCGAGGTTGCCTGGCGGCCCGCTTTTTATTAATGTCTCGATTCGATTTTTACATGTCTCGATTCGATCCGGACGGCGAATAAATAAAAAGCGGGCATTCCCCGGAGGTGGTCAATCATGGCGCGTTGGGATGGTGTCGAGGAATTCCTCGAAGTCGTGCAGTGCGGCAGCTTCACCGCCGCCGCCGAAAAACTGGGTTCGTCGAAATCCTATATCAGCAAGCAGATTCGCGATCTGGAGCAGCGCCTCAACGCGCGCCTGATCAATCGCACCACGCGCCAGCTGTCGCTCACCGAGAGCGGCCTGCGCTTTTACGACAAGTGCAAGGAAGTCGCCGAACTTTACGAGTGCGCGGAGCAGGAAATTTCCGAACTGCAGGATGCGCCGGTGGGCACGCTGCGCATCGCCATCAACAACACCTTCGGCGTGCATTACATGGCCACGGCGGTGGCGGAATATTGCCGCCAGCACCCGTTGGTGCACGTCGAGGTGACCGCGCTGTCTTCCGACGCCGATTTGATCGCGGACGGCTACGACATCGCGGTGCGTTATGGCGAGCTGGAGGATTCGACGCTGGTTGCGCGCAAACTGGGCGCGCACTGTTTTTGCCTGTGCGCGAGTCCCGCGTATCTGGAGAGTTATGGCTGTCCGTCGAGCCTTGCCGAGCTGCGCGATCATAACTGCCTGGTCCCGCGCAGCCGCATCTGGCGTTTCAACCATGAAAGCGGCCACATCAAGGTGAAGGTGGCGGGCACCTGGGTCAGCGACGACGGCGGTTCCTTGCTGGAGGCGGCGCGCCAGGGCATCGGCATCGCACAGTTGCCGATCCACTATATCGAGGAGGATTTGCTCAGCGGCCGGCTGGTTCTGGTGGCGGGCGACTGGGCCCGTTACGACCGCATTGCCTGGATGGTGTTTGCGCAGAGCAAATACCTGGCGCCGAAGGTGCGTTCCTTCATCGATTTTCTGTCCGAGAGTTTCATTCCGCGCCTGTCAGCCTCGCGACATTTATTCGTGGTCAACGACGTGATGCGTTACGCGGAGCACAGTTCCGCCCCGAAATCCGGGATTGATAACTCCGTCTCAAAAGCTTCCCGCGGCGCGCCAGAGCGTCGACGTTAGCCGGGTTGATCTCCGCTTCCGTGCGCGGATTAGTGTTCGCGCACAATCCCTCCTTCGGAAAGTTTTCTTGTAAACCGGCCTGAATTTTAAATCGGTCATTATCGTTTACTTCGGAAAAAGGTAAGCGGGGCGGCCTATCTCTCCGCGCTTTCGTTATCAATGTTAAGGAACCCTCGTTTTTAATGATCAATAGCCGCCTTCGAGCCGAGGTCGCAGCTTGATTGCTCCTGAAGATCAATTTTCTGGCACAGGGCTGTGCCTTTTTCCGGCTTGTCGCGATTGGCGCCGGGCCGGGGATGGCTTTGGCAAAAGTCAGGAAGGCTTTTGTTGGAGCAAAAAACACAGTGCCTTTCAGTTCACATGGAGAATAAAAAATGACTTTGCTACGTAAAAAACATCTGGCCTGGCTTGCCGGTTTCGGGCTTTTGGCTGGAGCCGCCTTGACGCATGCGGATACCGATACGGGATTGATCCAGCTTCAGTCTTTCCCCTGCGGCCTGGGCGCGGATGTGTACGGCGTCATGATGAAAACTCCGTCGCCCACCGGCATGGGTCGGCGATGAGGCGCTGTCAGCGCTTGCGCGAGAGGGGTTTCGCGCGTGTGCCGTGCTTGTTTTTTCCACCCTGCGAACGCGGCGGCAAACCGGTGTGCTGGGTCAGGAAGCGCTGGCCTTTGGGTTTCGACGTGCCCGTCGGCGCAGAATCCTTCGACGGCTGCGGCGTTTTCGACGACTGCCAGTTGGCCGGCTGGCGTGTCGGAATCAATTGTTTCTTGCCGTATCCGATCAGATCGCTGCGCCCCATGCGTTGCAGCGCTTCGCGCAACAGCGGCCAGTTTTCCGGGTCGTGATAGCGCAGAAACGCCTTGTGCAGACGCCGCTGGCGCAAGCCCTTGGCGGAAAACACCGGCGCGCTGTCGCGGCTGACCTTGTGCAGCGGATCCTTGCCCGAGTAATACATCGCGGTGGCGTTGGCCATCGGCGAGGGATAAAAGGTTTGCACCTGATCGGCGCGGAAGCCGTTTTGCTTGAGCCACAGCGCCAGATTCATCATGTCTTCATCGGTGGTGCCCGGGTGCGCCGCGATGAAGTAAGGAATCAGGAATTGTTCCTTGCCGGCCTGTTTCGAAAACTTGTCGAACATCGCCTTGAAGCGGTCATAGGTGCCCATGCCCGGCTTCATCATTTTCGACAGCGGGCCCTGCTCGGTGTGTTCCGGCGCGATTTTCAGGTAGCCGCCGACATGATGCGTGACCAGTTCCTTCACGTAGGCGGGCGTTTCCACCGCGAGGTCGTAGCGCAGGCCGGAGGCGATCAGCACTTTCTTGATGCCGGGCAATGCGCGCACCGCGCGGTAGAGATCGATCAGCGGCGTCTGGTCGGTTTCCAGGTTTTTGCAGATGCCCGGATACACGCATGACAGGCGCCGGCAGTTTTCCTCGATTTTTTTGCTCTTGCAGTTCAGGCGCCACATGTTGGCGGTGGGGCCGCCGAGGTCCGAGATCACGCCGGTGAAGCCCGGCGTCTTGTCGCGCATCTGCTCCACTTCGCGGACGATGGAGTCCTGCGAGCGGCTCTGGATGATGCGGCCTTCGTGTTCGGTGATCGAGCAAAAACTGCAGCCGCCGAAACAGCCGCGCATGATGTTCACCGAGAAGCGGATCATTTCATAGGCGGCGATTTTCGCCCTGCCGTAAGCGGGATGCGGCACGCGCTGGTAGGGCAGCTCGAAGACGGT
>Ga0153956_1002982_pt1 | contig 11591 bp, 11 predicted proteins | sample TSFL040MetaG_FD_104704 | JGI IMG/M metagenome (GOLD analysis project Ga0153956, IMG submission 104704) | Attine ant fungus gardens microbial communities from Florida, USA - TSFL040 MetaG | ecosystem: Host-associated > Fungi > Mycelium > Unclassified | place: USA: Florida, Wekiwa Springs...
CGACAACGGCTCCAACCCCCGTCCCGACAACCGCTCCGGCCACCTGGAGGGCGAGACCCCGCCGACCCCGATGGAGGAGCTGATCGACCGCCAGGCCGAGGCGCCGATGTGGGACCCGAGCACCCAGTTGCGGGTGGTCAGGAAGCGCGGGCGCACGCCGAGCTACCCGGGCGCGCGGTAGGGCGACCCGATGAGCGACGCGCCCGCCGTACTCACCGAGACCGACGACGGCGTCCTCAAGATCGTCCTCAACCGCCCCGACGCCCGCAACTCGCTGAACCTCGACCTCATCGACCAGCTCGCCGCCGCCCTCGCGCGGCTCGACTCAGAGCCCGGGCTGGTCGCCGGCGTGCTCTCCGGCAGCGGCGACTTCTTCTCCGCGGGGATGGACCTGAAGGCCTTCCTGGCGGGCGAGAAGGTCTGGGACGGCGACGACGGCCGGGTCGGCCTGAAGCAGATCGTCACGACCTCGACCCGGCGGCCGCTGATCGCCGCGATCGAGGGGTACGCGGTCGCCGGCGGCCTCGAGCTGGCCCTCTTCTGCGACCTCCTCGTCGCCGGACGCACGGCCAAGCTCGGCATCCCGGAGGTGACGCGGTCGCTGGTCGCCGCCGGCGGCGCGCTGCGCAAGCTGCCGCCCCGGGTCGGTCCCGGCTGGGCGACGCGCCTGGCGCTGACCGGGGAGGTGATCGACGCCGGGACGGCCGCCCGGATCGGCCTCGTCGACGAGGTGGTCGAGGACGGCGCGGCGGTCGACGCGGCGGTCGCCCTCGCCCACAAGATCGGCGCCAACGGTCCCCTCGCCGTCGCCGCGAGCAAGGAGATCCTCGTCCAGCAGGCAGGCTGGGACGACGAGGAGTTCTGGCGCCGGCAGCGCGAGCTGATCGGCCCGGTCTTCGCCTCCGCCGACGCCGCCGAGGGCGCCCGCGCCTTCGCCGAGAAGCGCCCGCCGCGGTGGCGCGGCGAGTGACGCTCGGCCTCGCGCTCCGCCTCAGATCCCCGCTTCGGCCGCCGCGGCCTCGCCGAGGCGCACGGCCTTGAGCACCCCCGGCGCGAGCCGGCCCGGGTCCTTGCCGCCGCTGGTCGGGTCTTCCGCCCAGCTCTTCAGGATGCCCTCGAGGATGATCGCCAGCTTCCAGTAGGAGAGGGTGCGCCACCAGGCCAGTGCGGCGAGGTCGCGGGAGGTCGCCGCCGCGTAGGCCGCGATCAGCTCCGCCCGCGCCGGGAAGCCCGGCAGCAGGGGGATCGGCTCCGCTCCCGGGGCGCTCTCCTCCTCGCGGTCCGGCCACCACATCGAGCACCAGGCGAGGTCGGCGATCGGGTCGCCGATCGTCGCCATCTCCCAGTCGAGCACCGCCCGCACCTCGCCCGCCGGGTCGAGGATCACGTTGAAGAGGGTGAAGTCGCCGTGGACCAGCGCCACCTCCCGCTGCGGCGGGATCGAGGCGGCGAGGCGGGCGCCGAGCCGGTCGATCGAAGGGAGGTCGCGGGTGCGGGCGCGTCGCCACTGGCGCTCCCAGCGCTCGACCTGGCGGGTCGGGTAGCGCTCGCCGCTGGAGAACCCGGCGAACGCGGCGGTGCCGACGCCGACCGCGTGCAGCTCGGCCAGGGTCTCGGCGAGGGCGGCGGCGCTGCGGGCGCGGGCGGCGGGGTCGAGGCGCGCGGCCCCCGCGGGCGAGTCGGCGACGATCCCGTCGACCGCGGCCATCAGGTAGAAGGGCACGCCGATCAGCGCCTCGTCGGCACAGTGGGCAAGCGGCTCGGGGACCTTCTGGCCGGCCCCGTGGGCGGCGCTCAGGATCGCGAACTCGCGGCCGAGGTCGTGCGATCCCCGCAGCGAGCTGCCGCCGCGCGGCCGGCGCAGGATCACCTTGGTGCCGGCGGCGTCGGTGATCGCGTAGGTGAGGTTCGACCGGCCGCCGCCGACCTGGCGGGAGGCGAACGGCGCTCGCAGCGCGGGGACGTGGGCTCGCAGCCACCGCTCGAGCCCGCCAGTCGGGTCGAGGGTGTCGAGGTCGAGCGCGGCGATGGCGCGACGCTAACAGCGCCCGCGGGGCGCGCGCCCGGCGGCGGCGCGAACTCTGGAAGGTTCGCCAAAGGACGCGGCGCGGGCCTCACCACGGGGTGGCCGGGCGCGGCTACGGTCGGACCGTGGGGTCGGCCCGGTGCCGAGGGGTCCGACCGGAGCGAAGGACTGGAGGAAGAGATGGCACGGATCCCGCTGGCCGAGGAAGCCGAGATGGAGGGCTTCCTGAAGGAGATGCACGATGGCGCCGACGAGGCGGACTGGGCGACCCGCCGCGTCGCCCGGGCGTTCGAATCGCACCCGGAGTTCCTCGAGCAGTACCTGAGCTTCTACTACCCCTGGCACAGCAACGCCGAAGAGGCCGCCGGGGTGGCGAAGCTCTCGCCGCGGATGAAGGAGCTGGTGCGGCTGCGGATCGCCCTGCTCAACGGCTGCCAGGCCTGCCAGGCGGCGCGGCTGGCGCCGGACACGATCCCCGAGGACCAGGCGACCGGGGTCTGGGCGGACGACTTCGCCGCCAACTCCGAGTACAGCCCGGCGGAGCGCGCCGCGGTCGAGTTCGCCGAGCGGATGGCGGTCGAACACCACGAGATCGACGACGCCGACATCGAAGCCCTGCACGAGTACTTCGACGATGGCGAAATCCTCGAGCTGATGATGATGGCGGGCCAGTACATCGGCTTCGGCCGCACCCTGGCGATCCTCCAGCTGGAGACCGTCAGCTGCCCGATCCCGCCGCGCTGAGCGGGGGCGCGGCGCGCGGGTCCCGGGCGGCGCGCGGGGCGGACGGCGCGCGGCGGCGGATCAGCCCGCGCGCTCGAGCGTGTCCCGCGCCATCCGCACGGCCGGGAGGTCGACCATCTGGCCGTCGAAGGAGATCGCGCCGACCCCCGCGGCCGCCGCCCGCTCCCAGGCGTCGAGCAGCGCCCGCGCCCGCGCCAGCTCCTCCGGCGTGGCGCCGAAGGCGCGGTTGGCGAGCGTCGCCTGGCGCGGGTGGATGCAGAGCTTGCCGCGGTAGCCGAACGCGCGGCCGGCCTCGGCGTCCGCCGCGAAGCCGGCGTCGTCGCGGAAGTCGACGACGACCTGGTCGAGGCACGGCACGCCGGCGAGGCGCGAGGCGAGGGCGACCCGCGAGCGCGCGTAAAGGGCCTCGAGCCCGGCCGCGGTGCGCCGGCCGCCGAGGTCGGCGATGTAGTCCTCGGCGCCGAAGTAGCCGGTCGTCGCCCCCGCCGCCAGCAGCTCCTCGGCGGCGACGACGCCGCGCGCCGACTCGAGGCCGGCGACCAGCTCGAGGTCGGCGCCGAGGCGCGCCGCCAGCGCCGCGACCTCCTCCGGCCGCTCGGCCTTCGGCAGCACCACGCCGGCGATCGGCAGCGCCACCGCCGCCTCCACATCGGCCTCGAACCACCGCGTCGCGGCCCCGTTGACGCGCACCATCACCCGGGCGCCCGCCGCGCTCGCGACCAGCCCCGGCAGCTCCCCCCGCGCCGCCTCCTTCTCCCCCTCCGGCACCGCGTCCTCGAGGTCGATGACGACCGCATCGGCATCGGTCCCCGGCAGCTTCGCGACCAGGTCCGCCCGCCCCGCCCCGGCGAAGAGAAGGCTCCGCATCATCGGCCGGCGACTCTAGATGATCGCCCGGGAGGCGGACGCGTCCCAAGACGGGGCTCCCGGGCCTTGCGCACGGCTTCGTCCCTGGACATGCGCCGCCGCTCGAATTTAGGCCGATCGGACAAATTTCGCGGTCCCCGCGGCTTCGCCCTCGCGGGCACCGACAGATACTTGGCGCGACGATCGCGCGATCGCTGGAGCGCAAGCCGACGGAGGAGGGAAGCGAGGAGATGGGCGAGAGTTACGGCTACCACGACGCCTGGCCGAAAGTGGCCGAATTTCCGGTCGTCGAGGCATTTCACACGGCGGCGCGGAAGCTGGCCGAGGAACGGTACGCGGCCGACGGCCGACCGTGGTCGGAGGTGGTCCACGACCGCTCGTTGCAGCTGACCCGGGCGGACTTCGAGAAGATCGAGGCCGACCTGCTCGCGACCGGCCACCGTTTCGAGGCCTCGGCGCTGGTCTCCTTCAAGGAAGAGCCGGAGAAGTACAACGCGCCCGCCGGGATCGCCGACTCGGGCGAGCAGGCGACCGACGCGCAGGGCCGGCGGATCGTCGGCACCGGCGACAACGTCTTCGCGGTGCCCGCCGACGTCGAGGGCATCGCCCGTTACGTCTCCACCGTCGACCGGGTGATGGAGTGGCTGGTCGACGGCGTCCCGGACGACACGATCGCGGTGATCGACGACTCCGGCGGCACCCTGACCGCGCCGATCCTCGGCCAGTTCAAGGCGGTCGTCTGCATGGGCGGCACGGTGCGCTCGCACCTCGGGATCCTGACCCGCGAGTACAACGTCCCGTGCCTGATGAACGCCACCGTGGACGGCCTCGTCGACGAGTCGCGGGTCAGCGTCGAGTACAGCAAGCCGGCCGCCGACGCCTACGCCGATGCCACCGCCGCGGAGGCCCAACGGGCCCGCATCCTCGAGCTCCGGGAGGAGGACTGATGCCGACCGACCACACCTACCGCGAGATCCTCACCGCGAACCAGTTCGGCCGCAAGATGGGGGAGTCCTTCTACTGGGGCTGCACCACGCGCACCGTCCAGGAGTCGAAGCTGTTCCCGGTCAGCGCCTACATCGCGGGCTCCTACCTGAACGCCTTCTACCGCTACCCGGAACTGCTCCGCCGGGTGATCGAGCGGACCTCGCCGGAGGAGATCGGCGACCGCGCCCGCCAGGCCGGCATCCCGATCAACACGATCCTCACCTACGTCGTCCAGCAGTTCTACGCGGGCGGCCGCCAGATCATGCTGGACATGGGGATGCTGCGGCCGAGCGACGTGCTCGACGACGTCCTCCTCGTCTACGACTTCGTCGAGCGCGTGCTCACCTCGTTCCACCGCAACCACGGCCACGTGATCCCGCAGGACGCGAACATGAAGAACGCCGTGCACAGCGCCCAGCAGACCGAGCGCTTCGAAGCCGAGGCGATCGGGGTGACGCCCGGCGACCGCCTCCACGCGGCGTTCTCGAAGTTCATGCCCGCGGTCTCCACCTACGGCTTCCTCAGCCACTGCGAGTGCCGGCTCAGCTTCTTCAACCACGGTCCGTACAAGACCGAGGGCGGCCACCAGATGCTGGTCCGCGACGCCATCAACCTGGCCGAAAACGACCTGCCGTGGCTGGACGGGATCGCCGCCGAGATCCCCTACAACAACCTCACCGCGGCGGTGATCATGAAGGACACCGACTTCAACATCGTCGATGACTTCGGCTCCTTCGAGGCCTCGCCCAGCTACGACAACGACAACATCGTCGCGCTCGGCCTCTACACCTCCGACCTCCTCTCCGACGGCTACATCCCCGTCCACATGGACTCGCCGGAAGCGCTGGCCGAGCTGCTCGAGGACCTCGCCGAGCGGTTCCAGCGGGCGACCGGGGAGCTCTGGCAGCTGATGGCGGGCTGGACCCGGACCCAGATGCTGGAGGCGGGGCTGCTCGTCTACTCGGGCGTCGGCCGCGAGTTCGCCCACATCGCCGGCATCTACGAGCAGGACGACTGGTGGCAGGTCGACGACCAGGTCCGCCGCTTCTACCCGCTGCTGAACGACGAATACGGCAACGCGATCGTCGGCGAGCTGGTCGGTTATCTCTCGCTCAGCACCCAGCAGCTCTCGCCCCACCACGTCGAGCGCTTCAACGGCGGCCGCGGCGAGATGTGGACCCCGATCCCCTACTCGGTCCTCGTCGACGACGACTGGACCGCGACGGTCGGCGACATGTCGACCGGCGGCTCCGACCTCCCCCCGAAGACCGGCCTCTGGCAGACGACCCAAGGCAAGCTGACCCTGGAGGAGCTGAACCGCCGCGCCCGCGAGTTCAAGCCCACCGGCTGGGACCTCCGCCACTACGACGACGACACCTTCCGCAAGGCCCACCCGGACGACCGCCGGCCCTTCGAGGCGATCGGCGCGATGGTGGAGAGCGGAGCGTAGGCCGGGCGGCGGGGGCCCGTGGGCCGGGCGGCCGTCCGAGATGGTCCCGTGCGTCCTGGGCGCCTCATGGGGGTCCTGGCAGGCTGTGACCCCCATGAGGCGCCCAGGACGCGAGGGGTGCGGGGGAGGCGTCAAGGCTTCGTCACGTTCTCCGGGTGATCCGCGCAGTCCAGGATCTCCGCTGTTCCTTATGCGCCTCATAGGCGCATAAGGAACAGCCAGGCGGGTTCTGGGCTAGCTGGGGGGCTCCGCCCAGCCCGGGTGGTCGATCTCCAGCTTGGCGCGGACCTTTTCGCGCAGGGCGGCGGCGAGGGTGGGGAGGCGGTCGTCCCAGTCGCCGCCGCGGATCTCGCGGGCGAGGGCGTCGAGGCCGGTGCGGTCGGGGGCGAGGGGGATCGTCTCGCGGGCGAGGATGGCGCAGACGTTGGCGGCGACGCGGACGCCGAAGCGGTGCTCGGCTGGGACGTCGGGGAGGAGGTCGTCGCGGAGGTAGGACTCGAGGGCTTCGAGGAGCTCGTGGGCGTCGGGACGATCCTGCATCAGTCGACCATCGCCAGCAGGTCCCACTCCGCCTCGGCGGTGCGGCGGCCGATCGCCGCCAGCTCCAGCGAGGGTCGCTGGCCGGAGAGGTGCTCGTGCAGCTGGCGGAGGGTGTGGGTCCCCCAGCGCAGCGCCGCGACCGCCTCCCAGAAGCGCAGCTCCTCGAGCGAGACCTCGGCGCCGCCCGCCTCGCGGTAGGCGGCGAGCAGCTCCTCGCGGGTGCCGAGGCCGGCGGCGGGCTGCTCCTCGCGGCCGAAGCGCCAGGCGCGGCCGCAGAGCCAGCCGAGGTCCTCGACCGGGTCGCCGACGTGGACCAGCTCCCAGTCGAGCACCGCGACCAGGCCGCGCTCGTCGACCAGCACGTTGCCCATCCGAAAGTCGCCGTGGACGACGGTCGGCGGGCGGCGCGGCGGCAGCCGGCGGCCCAGCCAGCGCAGCCCCAGCTCGAGCGCCGGGTGGGGGTCGCGGTAGGACCAGAGCTCGGTCGCGATGTCCTCGAGCTCGCCCCGCGCCCCGTCGCGGCGCGGCGCCTGGGGGACCGCCGCGGGCGGCAGCGCGTGGATCGCGGCGAGGGCGCCGGCGAGCTGGCCGAGCAGGCCCGCGCGGGCGCCGGCGAAGCGCTCCTGCCGGTAGATCCGCGGCGCCACCGCCTCGCCGGCCAGGCGGCGCATCACGATCGAGGTCCGGTCGGCGGTCAGCCAGAGCGGCTCGGCGACCGGCACGCCCGCCTCCCAGGCCGCCCGCAGCGCCTCGAACTCCTGCGGCGCGGTCCCCTTGGTGACCAGCAGGACCAGCTCCGTCACGGCGCCGCCGGCGAGCCGCGCGTCGAAGCCGTAGAGCGCCCGCGAGGCGCCCCCGGCCAGCGGTGCCGGCGCGCTGATCGTGGCAGCGGCGATCCGCTCGGCCGCTTCGCCGGCCAGCGTGGCGAACTCGGTCGTCATCCCGCGATTCTTCTAGCGCCGGACCCCCGCGGCGCCCCCCGCGGGCGGCGATTTTGGAGCCTACGACGAAATCGACGGCGCCCGCGCCGCTTGCGCCCCCGCCCTTCGCCGTAGGTTCCGGCCATGGACTTCGAGATCCCTGCGGAGACGCGGCAGCGGATCGCCGACCTCGATCGCTTCATCGAGACCGAGGTGCGCCCGCTCGAGCAGGAAGACGACAACATCCGCTTCTTCGACCACCGTCGCGAGGCCTCGCGCACGCTGTTCGAGGAGGACGGGATCCCCAATCCCGAGTGGGAGGAGCTGCTCGGCGAGGTCCGCCGGCGCGCCGACGCGGCGGGCTGGTGGCGGCTCGGGCTCCCGGTCGAGATCGGCGGCGGCGGGGCCGGCAACCTGGAGATCGCGCTGATCCGCGAGCACCTCGCCGCGCTCGGGCTCGGCCTCCACAACGACCTGCAGAACGAGTTCTCGGTGGTCGCCAACATGATGACCGTCGAACTGATGCACGAGTTCGGCAGCCCGGCTCAGCAGGAGGAGATCGTCGAGAAGCTGATCGTCGGCGAGTACACCGTCGCCTTCGGCCTGACCGAGCCCGAGCACGGCTCCGACGCCGCCCACATGGAGACGGTGGCGCGCCGCGAGGGCGACGAGTGGGTGATCGACGGGGCCAAGCGCTTCAACTCGTGGATGCACAAGGCCACCCACGACCTGATCTTCGCCCGCACCTCGGGCGAGCCCGGCGACGGGAAAGGGATCACCGCGTTCCTCGTCCCCACCGCGACGCCCGGCCTCGCGGTGGAGAAGTTCTGGTGGACCTTCAACATGCCGACCGACCACGCCGAGGTCTCGATCAAGGGCGTGCGGGTGCCCGACTCGGCGATCCTCGGCGCCGAGGGCAATGGGCTCATGGTCGCCCAGCAGTTCGTCCACGAGAGCCGCATCCGCCAGGCTGCCGCGAGCCTCGGCGCCGCCCAGTACTGCATCGACGAGGCGGTCGCCTACGCCAATCGGCGGCGGACCTGGGGACGGCCGCTCTCCGTCAACCAGGGGATCCAGTTCCCGCTGGTCGAGCTCCACACCGAAGCGGAGATGCTGCGCGGCCTCGTCCGCCGCACCGCCTGGGAACTCGACCGTCATGCCCAGCTCGAGGTGACCCACCTGGTCGCGATGGCGAACTACCGCGCCAACCGGCTCGCCTGCGAGGCGGCCGACCGGGCGATGCAGGTCCACGGCGGCCTCGGCTACACCCGCCACGTGCCGTTCGAGCACATCTACCGCCACCACCGCCGCTACCGGATCACCGAGGGCGCCGAAGAGGTGCAGATGCGCAAGGTCGCGGCGGAGCTGTTCGGGATCGGGCGGGGCGGCCGGTGAGCGCGGCGGCGGCGCTGGGGACCTACGAGACGCTGGCGGTCGAGTCGGCCTCGCCGGGGGTCGCGCAGGTGACGCTCGACCGCCCCGACCGCCTCAACGCGCTCAGCTTCCAGATGTTCGAGGAGCTCGGCCGGCTGGCCGCGCGCGCCGCCACCGCCCGCGAGCTGCGGGCGCTGATCATCACCGGCGCCGGCCGCGGCTTCTGCGCCGGCCTCGACCTCGAGGACGCGAAGGAACTGCAGGGGATGAGCGCCGCCGAGATGCTGGCCGGCCAGGAGCGCTGGGTCGGCGCGCTGGCCGCCTTCCGTTACCTGCCGGTGCCGGTGATCGCGGCGATCAACGGGCCCGCGGCGGGCGCCGGGCTGGCGCTGGCGCTGATGGCCGACGTCCGCCTCGCGGCCACCACGGCGACCTTCACCACCGCCTTCGTCCGCATCGGGCTGACCGGTGGCGACGCCGGGATGTCCTGGCTCCTGCCGCGGCTGGTCGGCCTCTCCCACGCCTCCGAGCTGCTGCTGACGGCGGAGCGCTTCGACGCCGCCAAGGCGGAGCGGATCGGGCTGGTCAGCCGCGCCGTCGAGCCCGACGCGCTGCTCGCCGACGCCCGCGAGCTGGCGGCGACGATCGCCTCCTTCAATCCCTTCGGCGTGCGCCTGACCAAGGGGGTCCTGCAGCAGAACGTCGACGCGCCGTCGCTGGCCGCGGCGCTCGAGACCGAGAACCGCAACCAGGTCCTGATCTCGCGGACCGCCGACCAGCGCGAGGCGCTCGACGCCTTCCTCGAGCGGCGCCCGCCGGTCTGGAGCGGGAGCTGACGATGACGGGAGGGACGATGACCGCGGGCACCTTCGCGCTCGACGACGAGCACCGCCAGTTCAAGGAGGTCTGCGATCGCTTCGTCGCCAACGAGCTGCTGCCGCGGGTCGCCACCGCCGAGGCGCGGGGCTTCCCGGCGGAGCTGTGGCCGAAGCTGGCCGACGCGGGGCTGCTCGGCGTCGGCCATCCCGAGCGCTACGGCGGCACCGGCGGCGGCGTCCTTGCCCTGGCGATCCTCTCCGAGGCGCTGGCGATGGCGTCCGGCGGCCTCGCGATCACGCCGTTGGTCAGCTCCTACATGGCGGCCCCGCACCTGGCCCGCTTCGCCACCGCGGAGCAGCAGGAGCGTTACCTGGCGCCGGTCCTGGCCGGCGAGGCGGTGGCGGCGATCGCGGTCACCGAGCCCGGCGCCGGCTCCGACGTGGCGGCGATCGCCACCCGCGCGGTGCCGGTCGAGGGCGGCTGGTCGCTGCGGGGCAGCAAGGTCTTCATCACCAACGCCGGGCTCGCCGATTTCCTCATCGTCGCCGCCAAGACCGATCCCGAGGCGGGCCACCGCGGCATCTCGATGCTCGTGGTCGAGCGCGGGGCGGCGGGGATGACGCTCAGCGAGCCGATGGCGAAGCTCGGCTGGCACGCCTCCGACACCCGCGAAATCGCCTTCGAGGAGTGCTTCGTCCCCGCCGACCGGCTGCTCGGCGGCGAGGGGCGCGGCTTCTACCAGATCATGGAGGCCTTCCAGGTCGAGCGGATCTCGCTCGCCGGGATGTCGGTCGGCCTCGCCCAGCGGGCGCTCGACGACACCGTCGCCCACGTGCGTGAGCGCACCGCCTTCGGTGCCACCCTCGACCGCAAGCAGGCGGTCCGCCACCGGGTCGCCGAGATGTCGACCAAGGTCGAGGCGGCGCGCCTGATGACCTACCGGGCGGGCGCCCTCTTCGACGCCGGCGACCCGACCGCCCCCGACGCGACCGCGATGGCGAAGCTCCTCGCTGCCCGCCTCGCCGCCGAGGTCGTCGACGACGCGGTGCAGCTCTTCGGCGGCTACGGCTTCATCGAGGAGACCCCGATCGCGATGCACTACCGCGACGCCCGCATCCTCCGGATCGGCGGCGGCACCGACGAGGTCCAGCTGGAGATCCTCGCCAAACGCCTCTTCGACTGAGGCCGGCGGCCGGGCGCGGTCGTCCTTTCCAATCCTGCCCGGGGACGGGCCTTGTTGGCTGTTCCTTATGCGCCTATTGGGCGCATAAGGAACAGCTGGGGGGACGGGGCCCCTGGGGCCGGCGCCCGGGGGCCGCGGAGGCGGGGAAGGCACGGCCGAGGGACCCGGCCCTCCCGTGGCGGCCCGGGCAGGCTGTGGCCGCCACGAGAGGGCCGGGTCTCGTGGGGAGAGGTGGAGGGTGCGTGAGGCCGCAGGGTCCCGGGGGCGCCACGGGTGAGGGACGGGAGCGTCACGGGTGAGGGACGGATCTCTCACCGATCCCGGGCCCCGTCACGAAGACGCCGGGAACGTCACGCTTCCTCCCGTCTTCCTCATGCCTCGCGGGTCACGCCAGGAGGCGCGTTCGCAGTCAGCGACAACATGTGTCGCTGACTGCGAACTCGGTCCGGGCCGGGGTCCCGCAGGGGCCGGGAGGTGTGACGTCCCCGGCATCTTCGTCATGGACAGGGCCCCCCGGGGAGGCTCTCCCTCACGGACGTGACGGAAGCGTGGACCTCCTCACGACCTGTGACGTCTTCCCGTAGAGACCCTCAAGTCCCGGGCATATCTGAACGGTCAGCGATCTCCGCTGTTCCTTATGCGCCTCATAGGCGCATAAGGAACAGCGGAGAGCCTGGACCG
>Ga0153956_1002983_pt1 | contig 11590 bp, 10 predicted proteins | sample TSFL040MetaG_FD_104704 | JGI IMG/M metagenome (GOLD analysis project Ga0153956, IMG submission 104704) | Attine ant fungus gardens microbial communities from Florida, USA - TSFL040 MetaG | ecosystem: Host-associated > Fungi > Mycelium > Unclassified | place: USA: Florida, Wekiwa Springs...
TAACGTGGCTGTTTGACAACTGAATCGGAAAACATCGCGAGGCGCTTGCCGCACATTCAGTGTCGTCCCGGCGAAGGCCGGGACCCATAACCACCGGACGCAATGGTGATGGCAAGAAGGCCACTCCAAATTCCCCTCAAGTCAAGAACTCAGGGAATATGGGTCCCGGCCTTCGCCGGGACGACGTGGAGAGAGTGTGCGGCGCGCACCTCAGGATGACGCAAGACCCCGCAATACGCGACTCAAGCCGCCATGGTCTCGCGCGGCTGATAGATCGCGATGTGCTGGCAGCGCGCGATCGGCCTGCTGCCGTTGGCGACGATCAGGCCGTCCAGCTCAACGAACTTGTGGCCCTTGCGTTCGTAATTGCCGGTGACCTTGGCACGCACGGACAGTTCATCTTCCACGCCCGCCGTGGCGAGATAGCGGATCGTGCTGCCGACATGAATCCACGGGCCGAGCTTGGCGTTCTCCATCAGCGCCCAGTTCATGGTCCGCAGCAGCATGCCGGTGTGAACGATCTTCTCGTTGGCATAAAGCGGATCGGTCTCGCGCGCATCGCGCAGATAGTCCGCGGAGCCCTGCGTGCCGAGGGTGAACGGCGGAATCGCCAGCCACTTGCCGGTGGCGTAGGATGTTTCATCGGCGGGTGCGCCCTTGCCCGCGACCGCAACGCTCTGGAAATCGCCGAGCGAAACCGCCGGCGCGTCGGACGGCATCGACGCGGTGCCCGTGGCGCACAATTCGCCCCGGCTTTCCACCTTGATGGCAAGACCGTCGGCGGTTTCCTCGGCGGTGACCACCGCAACCTCGCCGTCATAGACCGGCTTGAAGAAACGGCCGTCCATCAGCCCGCGCTCCAGGAATGCCCGGCCCCACTTCGCCACCGGCATGTGCGACATATAGGCGAACACATCGACGCCGGGCACGAGGCCGCCCTGAAACCCGAACCGGCGCGCGACCGAATCGTCGTGCATCTTGTTCTCGGAGTTCTTGGCCAGGTTATAGGCATCGACGCTGTAGGGCCTGATGGCGGTCATCGTTTCCTCGGATTGCTGCTTTTATTGCCGCAAATGGTACGCAAAGCCGGCGTGAAGGCAAGCCGCGGCGGCGCATGCCCGCATGCCGGAATTTTGCGTCTTTCCCTCGCCATTTTGCGCCCACTAATGTCCCGTATCCGACGTTCGTTTCACTTTGCAGCACGCGCTCTACGAACGTCGGATACAAAAGGACACCAGCAACCATGATTCTCGTGATCTTTTGGTTCTGACATTCGTAAAGTGCCTGCGAAAGATACCTACGAATGTCAGAACCGGATCACGAGGTTACCAGCAGCGCGAATGAATCCGGAACAGCCTTGACCCATATCATCCGCATCTATGTCGACGCCGACGCCTGCCCGGTGAAGGACGAGATTTATCGCGTCGCCGCGCGCCACGGCCTGCCGGTGAGCGTGGTGGCGGGCAACTTCATCCGCGTCCCGAACGATCCGTTGATCGAGCGGATCGCGGCGGGAAGCGGCATGGATGCGGCGGACGACTGGATTGCGGAACGCGCCGGGACGGGCGATATCGTGATCACGTCCGACATTCCGCTGGCGGCGCGCTGCGTCAAGACCGGCGCGGCCGTGATCGCACCGAATGGCAAGCCGTTCACCGAAGAGTCCATCGGGATGACGCTGGCGGTCCGCAACCTGATGACCGATCTGCGATCCAGCGGCGAGGTCACCGGCGGGCCGCGCTCCTTCTCCCCGCGCGACCGCTCGGCGTTCCTGTCGGCGCTCGACCAGACCATCCGCCGCATCCAGCGCGCGCAACAGACTTAAGAGTATTCCGCGATATGGCGCCTCCCCTTATCCAGTTGAAAGACATCGCCCTGACCTTCGGCGGCACGCCGCTGCTGGACGGCGTCGAACTTGCGGTCTCGGCGGGCGAGCGCGTCTGCCTGATCGGCCGTAACGGCTCCGGCAAATCGACACTGCTCAAGATCGTCGCGGGACTGGTGGAAGCGGATAAAGGCAGCCGCTTCGTGCAGCCCGGCGCCACCATCCGCTACCTGCCGCAGGAGCCCGACTTCGACGGCTTCGCGACCACGCTGGCCTATGTCGAAGCCGGAATGAATCCGGGCGACGATCATTACCAGGCGCAATATCTGCTCGAGCAGCTCGGCCTGACCGGCGCGGAGAATCCGGCCAATCTGTCCGGCGGCGAAGCGCGGCGCGCGGCGCTGGCCCGCGTGCTCGCCCCCTCGCCGGATATCCTGCTGCTGGACGAGCCGACCAACCATCTCGATCTCACCACCATCGAATGGCTCGAGTCGGAACTGCTCAGCCGCCGCAGCGCGCTGGTGATGATCAGCCATGACCGGCGCTTTCTGTCCAATCTGTCGCGCGTCACCGTCTGGCTGGATCGCGGACAGACCCGGCGGATCGAAAAAGGCTTCACCGCCTTCGAGGAATGGCGCGACGACGTGCTGGCGGAGGAAGAGCGCGACCAGCACAAGCTCGACCGCAAGATCGTCATGGAAGAACACTGGCTGCGCTACGGCGTCTCGGGGCGGCGCAAGCGCAACGTCAAGCGTCTCGGCAACCTGTTCGCGCTACGGCAGCAGCGGCGCGATTATCGCGGCACCGCCGGCAAGGCCAGCCTCGCCGCCGCCGAATCCGAGACCTCCGGCAAGCTGGTGATCGAGGCGAAGCACATCGCAAAGGCCTATGGCGAACGCAGGATCGTCGACGACTTCTCGACCCGCATCACGCGCGGCGACCGCATCGGCATCGTCGGCCCCAACGGCGCGGGCAAGACCACGCTGATCGGCCTGCTCACCGGCGCGGATACGCCCGACAGCGGCACGGTGCGCCTCGGCGCGAACATCGAGATGGTGACGCTCGACCAGCACCGCGAAAGCCTCGATCCGCGCACCACGCTGGCCGACGCACTCACCGGCGGGCGCGGCGACAGCATCATGGTCAATGGCACGCCGAAGCACGTCATCGGCTACATGAAGGACTTCTTATTCACCAGCGAACAGGCGCGCACGCCGCTGGAAGTCCTCTCCGGCGGTGAGCGCGGACGGCTGATGCTGGCGCGCGCGCTGGCTAAGCCGTCCAATGTGCTGGTGCTGGACGAACCCACCAACGACCTCGATCTCGAAACGCTCGACGTGCTGGAGGAAATGCTCGGCGACTATCAGGGCACCGTGATCCTCGTCAGCCACGACCGCGATTTTCTCGACCGCGTGGTGACGTCGGTGATCGCGCCGGAAGGTAACGGCAAATGGGTGGAATATGCCGGCGGTTATTCCGACATGCTGGCGCAGCGCGGAGATGATTTGAAGCAGCGTGCGGCCAGGGCCACATCGGCCGACAGCGCCGAACGCAAGGATACGAAAGCTTCAGCGGCACCATCTTCGACGAAGCGCCGCCTCAACTTCAACGAAAAGCATGCGCTGGAAACGTTGCCGAAGACGATGGAAAAGCTGCAGGCCGACATCGCAAAGCAGCAGAAGCTGCTCGACGACCCGGAGCTTTACACCAGGGATCGGAAGGCATTCGACGCCGCCAGTGCCGCGATTGCCAAGGCGCAGGCCGAACTCGACAGCGCCGAGGAGAAGTGGCTGGAACTGGAAATGCTGCGCGAGGAAATCGAGAGCGGAGCCTAACGCTTCAGATAGTCCAGCGCGCCCTTCCCCGCGGCGACGCCGGTTGCGAAGCACGCCTGCAGCAGATAGCCGCCGGTCGGAGCTTCCCAGTCCAGCATCTCGCCCGCGACGAAAACGCCCGGGATTTTGCGCAGCATGTAATACGCATCGATCTCGTCGAATGGAATGCCGCCCGCCGTGGAAATCGCCCGGTCAATCGCGGCGACACCGTTCAATCTGACGGGCACGGCATTGATGAAGTCCGCAAGCTGATCGGGCGACATCGCCGAGGGAAGAAGATCGAATGCGATGATCGCTTCCTGAAGCAGCCCGACCGCGGCGGGCGACAGCGCCGCCTGCTTTCGCAGGAAAGTCGAGAGCGACTGTTTCTTTCTCGCCGCGCTCAGGCGCTTGGTGAGATCGGCGTGCGATATATCGGCGCGGAGCGCGATAGACAGCTTCGCCTCGCCCGTTGCAAGAATTGCTTCACGCAGCGGTGCGGAGAGCGCATAAACCGCGCCGCCTTCGATGCCCCCGCGCGTGATCGTCATCTCGCCGCGCACGGACTGGCCGCCGAACGACAACTCAACGCCTTTCAGCGGTTCGCCCTCGAAGCGATCTCGGAACAGGTCCGACCACGCAACGAGAAAGCCGCTGTTGGCGGAGCGCAGGGATGAAACGGCAATCCCGTGCGCCGCGAACAGGTCGGCCCAGTTTCCGTCTGAACCCAGTCGCGGCCAACTCGCGCCGCCAAGGGTGATCACCGTGGCATCAGGCTTGATGGAAACAGCGCCTTCCGCCGCATCGAATTGCAATTCGCCGCTCGCGTTCCATCCCATCCAGCGATGACGAAGTGCAAAACGGACGCCGAGCTGATCGAGCCGTTGCAGCCAGGCGCGCAGCAGCGGCGATGCTTTCATGGCTTCCGGGAAAACCCGGCCGCTCGAACCGACAAATGTCGGCTGACCAAGCCCGTCGCTCCACGCACGCAGCGCGTCTGGGGGGAACGCCTCGATAGCGCCGCGCAGGTGCGGCTCCGCCTCACGATAGCGCGCCAGGAATTGCGGCAATGGTTCGCTGTGGGTGAGATTCAGCCCGCCGCGTCCCGCCATCAGGAATTTGCGACCGACGGACGGCATGCGGTCATGGACGGTGACGCGCGCACCGCCCGACGCCAGAACTTCAGCCGCCATCAATCCCGCGGGACCGGCGCCGATGACAGCGACGTCCAAGATGCTCAACCGCCCATCGGCGGCAGCTTGATCCCCGCTGCCTTCGCGGCCTGCTCGACATATTTGAAAGTCTGGAAGAACGCGCCGCCGAGATCGCGCGCGGTGGACATGTCGCCGATCTTCGCGAAATTCGCGGCAACCGCATCCGGAGTCCACTGATCCTGCGGCAGGTTGAGACCTTCGGTCTCGACCACCTTGATCACCGCAAACGAACCCGCGCCTGCGCCCATGATGGTGCGGGTCGGTCCGTCTTCGCTGAGCAGATAGAGCACGGCAGGCGTGATCGACTCCGGCTTCATCAGCGCGAGGATTTCCGGGCCGATGAGGCCTTCGGTCATGCGCGTCGCGGCAGTGGGCGAAATCGTGTTGACCTTGATGTTGGTCTTGCGGCCCTCTTCGGCGAGCACATTCATCAACCCGACCATGCCGGCCTTGGCGGCGGCATAGTTGGCCTGACCGAAGTTGCCGAACAGCCCCGAGGACGAGGTGGTGAGAACAATGCGGCCGTAGTTACGCTCGCGCATACCGTCCCACACCGCCTTGCAGCAGTTGAAGGTGCCGGTGAGATGCACGGCGATGACTTTCGCGAAGTCTTCCGGCTCCATCTTGCCGAACGACTTGTCGCGCAGGATGCCCGCGTTCGCGACCATCAGATCGACGCTGCCCCACTTCGCGGTCGCCTGCGCGACCATGTCCTTGACCTGCGCAAAGTCCGAGACATCCGCGCCATTGGCGATCGCTTCGCCGCCAGCCTTGCGGATTTCCTCGACCACGGCTTCCGCGGGACTAGCCGAGCCGCCGCTGCCGTCGGTTTTTGCGCCCATGTCGTTGACCACGACCTTTGCACCGAGCTTTGCAAGTCCCAGCGCATGCGCGCGCCCGAGGCCTGCTCCTGCGCCGGTGACGATTGCGACGCGTCCATCGAACCTGATTGCCATAGCCAATATCCTTAGTTAGGCGAAGAAATGCATGCCGAGCCAATCCGCGACCAGCGCGGGCTTCGGCTCGTCTTCGATCTCAAGCGTGGTCGCGGTGCGTGCCAGCAATTCCTTCGGCGATTTCATCGTCACTTCCGACAGCACGAAGCGCGCACGCACGCGCTTGCCCGCGCGCACCGGCGTCAGAAACCTGATCTTGTCGAACCCATAGTTGACCGACATCGCCGCGCCATTCAGCGTCGGCATGGCCGCATAAGCCATTTTGGAAAGCATGGACAGCGAGAGAAAACCATGCGCGATGGTTCCGCCGAACGGCGTCTCCCGCCTGGCGCGTTCCGGATCGATATGGATGAACTGAAAGTCCTCGGTGACGTCCGCGAAAGCATCGATCTGCTTCTGATCGATGGTATGCCATTCCGAAACGCCGAGTTCGGTGCCGACGAGTTTGACAAAGTCCTCGCGGTCCATCGCAACGCCCATCAGCCGCCTCCCAGCACATTCGAACTGAAAGGCACTTTCCACAGAACAGAGGCGCGGCCAAGCGAAAAATGACCTCGTCACCGTCCCTGCTGGCATGCAGGAGTACGAGGTTCAGCGTGCGCCGGACTGCAATTCCGGGAAATCCTCCTCGCGAAATTCCCGGCCGCGCAGCGCATCGTTGCGGTCGTTGTCGCGTTCGAGGCGGCGAAGCTGCACGCGGCGGATCTTGCCGGAAATCGTCTTCGGCAGTTCGGTCACCAGTTCGATCCGGCGGATCCGCTTGAACGGCGCGAGATGCGAATGGACGTACTGAAAGATCGACAGCGCGGTCTCGCGCGTCGGCTCGATCCCCGGCAGCAGCGAGACATAGGCTTTCGGAAGCGCGAGACGAATCGGATCGGGCGTCGGCACCACGGCGGCTTCGGCCACCGCGTCATGCTCCAGCAACACGCTTTCAAGCTCGAACGGGCTGATCCGGTAATCGGATGACTTGAAGACATCGTCCGAACGGCCGACGAAAGTCAGATATCCGTCGTCATCAAGAAACACCACATCGCCGGTCTGATAGACCGTGCCGTCAGCGCCCTTCGGCTTGCCGTCATCGCCCTGATAGCCGAGCATCAGCCCGGCGGGACGGTCCGCACCGAGCACAAGGCGCACCTCGCCTTCCTTCGCCGGATTGCCGTCGGCATCGGCCACCGCGACCTTGTATCCCGGCAGCGGACGGCCCATCGATCCGACCTTCACGACCTGGCCCGGCGAGTTTCCCGCGAGCGCCGTGGTTTCGGTCTGGCCATAGCCGTCGCGAATGGTCAGTCCCCACGCAGCCTTGACCTGATCGATCACCTCGGGATTGAGAGGCTCGCCAGCGCCGCAGACCTCGCGCACCGAGACCTTGTAGTCGGCCAGCTTCTCCTGAATGAACAGACGCCACACCGTCGGCGGCGCGCAAAGCGTGGTCACCCCGCATCGCGCGACGGTAGCCAGCAGGCTCTTCGCATCGAAGCGCGGCTGGTTGCAGATGAAGATTGTCGCGCCCGCGTTCCATGGCGAGAAGAAGCAGCTCCATGCGTGCTTGGCCCAGCCCGGCGACGAAATATTGAGATGGACATCACCCGGCTGCAGGCCGAGCCAGTACATCGTGGAGAGCGAGCCGACCGGATAGCTGCGGTGGCTATGCAACACCAGCTTCGGTTTTGCAGTGGTACCCGAGGTGAAATAAAGCAACATGGGGTCGTCAGAGTTCGTCACACCATCCGGCACGAACGAGTCCGGATAATTTGCGGCGTCCTCGAACTTCCGCCAGCCTTTGTGATCGGCCGTCGCCGCAACGACGATTTTGGTGAAACCCTCTCCGCCGAGACCTTCGAACTTCGCGACCTGATCCTGTGTCGCGACCACGGCTTTCGCCTTGCCGCGATCGAGCCGGTCGCGCAGTTCATCCGCGGTCAGAAGCGTTGTGGCAGGAATGACGATGATGCCGAGTTTCATCGCGGCCAGCATGGTTTCCCAGAGCGGCACCACGTTGCCGAGCAGCAGCAGCAGATGGTCGCCGCGCTTCAGGCCGAGATCGCGCAGGAAGTTCGCGGTCTGGTTGGAGCGGCGCGACAGGTCCGCGAATGTCAGCTTGGTTTCCGCGCCGCTCGCGGCATCGACGATCCAGAGCGCGGTACGGTCCCGGCTCTCGGGATCGCTCGCAAGTCCGGCATCGAACCAGTCCAGCGCCCAGTTGAACTGCTTTTCATCCGGCCAGCGGAAATCCGCGACAGCCTTGCCGTAGTCGGTGCGGTGTTTCAGCAGAAAGGCGCGCGTGTCTTGGAATGTGGTCATGGCTCACTCTCATCCGAACGGCTTCGGAATTGTCATCCTGAGTTGCGCGCATTCTTGCGTGCCTCGAAGGATGGCCGCAAGAACCATCGTCATCCTTCAAGGTACAGCGAGACGGCTCGCACCTCAGGATGACGCCCGGCGCGGATTAACACCTACTTCGCCAGATCGCGCACATGCTTGATGATGCCCGAGAAGTCGACGCCGCCGTGGCCGGCCTTCTCGAAAGCCTCATAGATGCTCTCTGCGTGCCCGCCGAGCGGCGTCGCAGCACCGGCAGCCTTCGCCGCTTCCTGAGACAAGCGCAGATCCTTGAGCATCAGCGCGGTCGCAAAGCCCGGCTTGTAATCGTTGTTGGCAGGCGATGCCGGAACAGGGCCCGGCACCGGGCAATACGTCGTGAGCGACCAGCACTGGCCGGACGAGGTGGACGCCACATCGAACAGCGCCTGGTGCGACAGACCAAGCTTCTCGCCGAGCGCGAAAGCCTCCGACACGCCGATCATGGAGATGCCGAGGATCATGTTGTTGCATATTTTGGCCGCCTGTCCTGCGCCGCCCTTGCCGCAATGAACGACCTTCTTGCCCATGTTCTCAAGCACCGGCTTGGCCAGCGCAAACGCGTGGTCGTCGCCGCCGCACATGAAGGTCAGCGTCGCGCCCTTCGCGCCGCCCGTGCCACCCGACACCGGCGCATCGATCGATGGAAGATTATGCTCGGTCGCATGATCATGCGCATGACGCGCGCTTTCCACATCGATCGTCGAGCAATCGATCATCAATGTGTTCTTTCCGACCGACGGAATGACCTCTTTCCACACGCTCAGCACATGCTTGCCCGCGGGCAGCATGGTGATGACGATCTCCACGCCCTTCACCGCATCCGTGGCCGTCGCGGCAATGCCGACGCCATCCGCCTTGGCTGCGTCCTTCGAAGCCTGCACGAGGTCGAAACCCGTCACCTTGTGACCGGCCTTCACGAGATTGGCCGCCATCGGGCCGCCCATATTGCCAAGACCGATGAATGCGATGTTTGCCATGTTCCTGCCCTCGTTCTTGTTGGTCTGAGAAAGATCAGTCCGGGAAGACCAGCCTGTATTTTTCGTCCGGCGCGAAGTATTTCGCGACGATGTCCGGCGTCACGTCCTCGATGCGGTCCGGCGCCCATTTCGGGTTCCGGTCCTTGTCGATGATCGCGGCGCGCACGCCTTCAGCAAATTCAGCACTGGTGAAGACGACGAGCGCGGAATTGTATTCGCGGATCAGGCATTCCCTGAGCGACTTCGAGCCCCTTGCACGCCGGAGCAATTCCAGCGTCACCTTGAGCGCCGTCGGAGACTTATCGGCCAGCGCCTTCAGCGTTTCGCGCGCAAAGTCCGAGCCGTCCTGCTCCAGCGCGGCAATGATCTCTTCCACGGTGCTGAAACCGAAAGCCCGGTCAATCTGCTCGCGGTGCTTCGCGACCGGCACGTCGACAGCCGTCGCAGCAAAGCGTGCAAGAATGGCGCGAACATCCCTGGCCGTCGCCTGCAACGGCGCATTGGTGAGCGCATCGCGCAAGGCAGGCCAGTCGCTGGTTGCGATCAGCACATCCGCGGCCCCCGCATAGATCGCGTCGGCTCCTGTCATAGCCAGGCCGGTCAGGCCGAAATAAGTGCCGATCTCCCCGGGCGCGCGCGACAGCAGCCACGTGCCCCCGACATCCGGGAAAAAGCCGAGCCCCACTTCGGGCATGCCCATCCTGGTTTTCTCGGTGACGATACGATTTCCGCCATGGGCCGACAGACCGACGCCGCCGCCCATCACGAGGCCGTCCATGTAGGCCACGTAGGGCTTCGGATAATCAGGAATGCGTGCATTCAGGGTGTATTCCTCGCGCCAGAACACCGGCCCGAGATCGCCGCCCGCCTTCGCGCTCTCATAAAGGCCGCGAATGTCGCCACCCGCGCAAAGGCCGCGCTCGCCGGCACCTTCCAACAGCACCAGCGAAACGCCGGGATCGCTCTCGAAGGCATTCAGCGCCGCGGCAATGCCGCGCGTCATGTCGAGCGTCAGCGCATTGATCGCCTTGGGACGATTGAGCCGCAAAACGCCGGCCAACCCCTCGCGTGCAACAACCAGATCGTTGCCCGCGATTTCCGCCGCAGCAGCGACGCTCATCGCGCGCCTTCGATCAGCTTGCGCGCGACGATCACGCGCATGATTTCGTTGGTTCCTTCGAGGATCTGATGCACGCGCAGGTCTCTTACAATCTTCTCGATGCCGTATTCGGAGAGATAGCCGTAACCACCATGCAGTTGCAGCGCCTGATTGGCAACGGCGAAACCCGCATCGGTTCCAAAGCGCTTGGCCATCGCGCACAGCATGGTCGCATCGGCGTCCTTGCGGTCGAGCGCGGCCGCCGCGCGCCACAGGAACGTGCGCGCCGCTTCCAGTTCGATCGCCATGTCGGCGATACGGAATTGAAGCGCCTGGAGTTCGTCGAGGCGCTTGCCGAAAGCCTTGCGCTCTTTGGTATAGGCGAGCGCCTTGTCGAGCGCCGACTGCGCGCCGCCCAGTGAACAGGCCGTGATGTTGAGGCGGCCGCCGTCGAGCCCGGCCATCGCGATCTTGAAGCCGATCCCCTCTTCGCCCAGCCGATTGGCGACCGGCACGCGCGCATTCTCAAAGATCACCGCGCGGGTCGGCTGCGCGTTCCATCCCATCTTGCGCTCGTTCGCGCCGAACGACACGCCGGGCGTATCGCGGTCGATCACCAGCGTGGAGACCCCGCCCGCGCCTTCGCCGCCGGTGCGAACCATGGCGACGTAAATGTCGCTGGCTCCCGCGCCGGAGATGAACTGCTTCTGCCCGTTCAGAACATAGTGATCGCCATCGCGGACCGCGCGAGTGCTGAGCGCAGCGGCGTCCGAGCCCGCGCCGGGTTCGGTCAGCGCGTAGCTCGCGATCAGTTCCATGGTGCACAGACGCGGCAGCCATTTCTGCCGCTGCGCGTTCGAGCCATAGGCGTCGATCATCCACGCCGCCATGTTGTGGATCGAGATGAACGACGACACCGTCGGGCATCCGGTCGCGAGCGCCTCGAAGATCAGCGCCGCATCGAAACGCGTCAGCGCCGAGCCGCCGACATCGTCGCGGATATAGATGCCGCCGATGCCGAGCGCCGCGGCCTCGCGCATGACATCCACGGGAAAGAACTTCTCCTCATCCCATTTCAGCGCATGCGGCGCGATCTTCTCAGCCGCGAATTCGCGCGCCATGTCGCGAACCGCGATCTGATCCTCAGTCAGAGCGAACTGCATGACGGGCCGCCCGCGTTACTTGCTCTGGAACGCGAACTGGGCCCCTTCCTTGACACCCGATGGCCAGCGCGACGTCACCGTCTTGGTCTTGGTGTAGAAACGCACGGAGTCGGGGCCGTACTGATTGAGATCGCCGAAGCCCGAACGCTTCCAGCCGCCGAAGGTGTAGTAA
>Ga0153956_1002984_pt1 | contig 11582 bp, 11 predicted proteins | sample TSFL040MetaG_FD_104704 | JGI IMG/M metagenome (GOLD analysis project Ga0153956, IMG submission 104704) | Attine ant fungus gardens microbial communities from Florida, USA - TSFL040 MetaG | ecosystem: Host-associated > Fungi > Mycelium > Unclassified | place: USA: Florida, Wekiwa Springs...
CATCGCGGCCACGGGATCCGCCCCGAGGGCGCGCAGCTCGGCCACGAGCCCCAGGTGCACCTCGAGCAGCTGGGCGGCGGCCGGACCGAGCGCCGCCTTCGCCGCGGTCGTCGGCGCCGTCGAGACGGCACGCCCCAGATCCTCGAACAGGACGAGGGCGAGGTAGGCCGCGCGGCCGAGGAAGGCCTCCGGCGCGGGCGTCAGCGCGGACAGCTCGACGCGGACCGCGGCGACCGTCTCCGACCGCGGACGGATCGTGGGGGCTGCCGCTCGGGGACGCCGACGACGCCGGAACAGCCTCAGCACGAACGTCAGCCTACCGAGCCCCGGTAGACTGGTCTCCTCTCATATTCCAGACAGGCACTCCTTGACTTTCAGCGATCTGAACATCGACCAGGACATGGTCGACGCGCTCGCGGCGAAGGGCATCATCGATCCCTTCCCGATCCAGAGCCAGACCATCCCGCTCGGCCTCGACGGCCAGGACATCATCGGCCAGGCCAAGACCGGCACCGGCAAGACGTTCGGCTTCGGGCTCCCGATCATCCAGCGCATCGGCCCCGACCCCGCCCCCGGCGTGAAGGTGCTCGTCGTCGTGCCCACCCGCGAGCTCTGCGTGCAGGTGGCCGAGGACCTCGAGCTGGCCACCTCGAACCGGCCCACCAAGGTCACCGCCATCTACGGCGGCAAGGCCTACGAGGGCCAGATCGAGGAGCTCAAGGCCGGCGCGCAGATCGTCGTCGGCACCCCGGGGCGTCTCCTCGACCTGGCCGGCCAGCGCCTGCTGTCCCTCAAGGACGTGCAGGAGATGGTGCTCGACGAGGCCGACAAGATGCTCGACCTGGGCTTCCTGCCCGACGTCGAGAAGCTCTTCGCGCAGACCCCGGCGACCCGGCACACCATGCTCTTCTCGGCGACGATGCCCGGTCCGGTGGTCGCGCTCGCCCGCCGGTTCATGAACCGGCCGATCCACATCCGCGCGACCGACCCCGACGAGGGCGTCGTGCAGAAGAACATCAACCACGTCGTCTACCGGGCCCACTCGCTCGACAAGGACGAGGTGGTCGCCCGCATCCTGCAGGCGGAGGGCCGCGGCAAGACGGTCATCTTCACCCGAACGAAGCGCGCCGCCGCCAAGCTCGTCGAGGAGCTCAACGACCGCGGCTTCAACGCCGGCTCGGTCCACGGCGACATGAGCCAGGAGGCGCGCGAGCGCTCGATGGCGCGCTTCAAGGCCGGCAAGCTCGACGTGCTCATCGCGACGGACGTCGCGGCCCGCGGCATCGACGTGGACGACGTGACCCACGTCATCAATCACACGATCCCCGAGGACGAGAAGACCTATCTGCACCGTGCCGGCCGCACCGGCCGCGCCGGCAAGACCGGCATCGCGGTGACGTTCGTGGACTGGGACGACCTGCACAAGTGGGCGCTCATCAACCGCGCGCTCGAGATGGGCATCCCGGAGCCGGTGGAGACCTACTCCTCGTCGCCGCACCTCTACAGCGACCTCGGCATCCCGGAAGGCGCGAAGGGCCGCCTCCGGACGACCCCCGCGGCGCCGCACGCCGACCGTCCGCCGCGCGAGCGGTCGTCCGCGAGCGCGGAGGGCGACGGCTCGGCGCGCCGGCGCCGACGCCGCGGCGGCTCCGGCCGCTCGGGCGAGGGCGCGACTGCCGGTTCGGGCGAGCACGGATCGCACGAGGCCGCTCCCGCGGTCGAGGCGGCCCGCGCCGAGGGCGGCGGCACCCACGACGGCGAGACCCCGGCCCGGCGCCGGCGCACCCGTCGTCGTCGCGGCGGCTCGGGCACCGGCGCGGCGACCCCGCCCGCGGCCTGACCCCGGTCCGAGCCGCGGCCCGCGGCTCAGCCGCGGAACGGGACCGCGCCGGTGGCGCGATCCGCGATCCGCGCGAGCTGATCCGGCTCGGTGACGTTCTCGGCCAGCCGGTTCGGCTTGCCGGCACCGTGGTAGTCGCTCGACCCGGTGCGGATGAGGTCGTAGCGCTCGGCCAGCGCCCGCAGCCGCGGGACCTGGTCGGGTCGGTTGTCGCGGTGGGCGATCTCGAGTCCGCCGAGGCCGGCGTCGACGAGCCGGCGCACGACGTCGTCGGTGAGCACGCGCGGGGCGCCCGCCGCGCCGGGGTGGGCGATGACCGGTACGCCGCCTGCGGCCACGATGAGCCGCACCCCCTCGATCGGCGGCGGCGCCTCGTGCGGGCGGTAGTAGCCGCCCTGCCAGTGCAGGATGCTCTGGAACGCCGCGGAGCGGTCCGGCACGTGCCCGAGCTCGACCAGGGCATCGGCGATGTGCGGCCGTCCGACGGTCGCGCCGGGGGTGGTGTGCTGCTGCACGCGCTCCCAGCTGAGGTCCGGATAGTCCACCGAGATCCGCTCCACCATCGAACGCGCGCGGTCGAGGCGCTCCGCGCGGATGCGCTCCATCTCGGCGACGAGACCCGGATGCCCGGGGTCGACGAGATAGCCGAGCAGATGCACGCTCGCGAAGTCGAGCTGGGTGCTGAGCTCGAGGCCAGGGACGACCATGAGGCCGGTGCCGCGGGCGGCGTCGAACGCCTCCCGCCATCCCGTCGTCGCGTCGTGGTCGGTGATCGCGACCGCGTCGAGCCCGGCGTCGACGGCGGCCGCGACGAGCTCCGCGGGCGTCTCGGTGCCGTCGCTCACGCTCGTGTGGGCGTGCAGGTCGATACCGCCGGGCATCCTCCGATCGTAGGTGCGCGCGCTGGAGCTGGGAGCGGAGGCCATTTCTGGCCTCCGCCGCGACGCCAGCGCCGACGCCCGTCCCGGGCGTCGGTCAGACGTTCGGCAGCGATGCCCGGTTATGCTCCCCACGATGGTCGGACGGGTGATCGCAGCGATCGTCGTGGTCGCGGTGGCGGCGGCGCTGCTCGTGATCGCCTGGCCGCAGCTGTTCGGCCTGCAGCAGCAGCCGGTCATCGCCCAGATCGTGTCGCTGCGCGGCGTCGCCGTGTGCGTGGCGGCGCTCGTCCTCGTCCTGCTGCTCATCGCGACGGCGACCTCCCGCGCGGCCCGGCGCTTCGCGGGCGGGCTGGCCGTCGTCGTGCTCGCGTTCGGCGGCCTCCAGCTCGCGGTGCTCGCGACGCGCGGCACGGCATCCGTCGACCTGCCGGCGAAGGCGAGCGGCGACCTCACGATCCTGAGCTGGAACACGCTGGGCGACGCCCCCGGCGCGCAGGAGATCGCCCAGCTCGCCCAGCGCGAGCAGGCCGACGTCATCGTCCTGGCGGAGACCAGCCAGTCGACCGCGAAGGCGGTGGCGCAGCAGCTGGAGGCGGCCGGAATGCCGATGCAGCTGATCCCGCTCAGCTACGACCAGGTCTCCAAGGCCCGCACGACCGACCTGCTCATCAGCACCCGCCTCGGCGCCTACAAGGACGCCTCGGGCGGCCACACGACCGACACGATCCCCACGGTCTACGCGCTCCCCGTCGACGGTTCGGGCCCGACGTTCATCGCCACGCACATCGTCTCCCCCGTCCCCGGCGAGATGGCGGGATGGCGCCAGGGCCTGCGCTGGGACGCCGACCACTGCGTGGGCGATGCGATCGCCGCCGGCGACTTCAACTCGACCCTCGACCACTGGGACGGGCTGGGCGCTGCGGGCGGCCAGCTCGGCGCCTGCCGCGATGCCGCGAAGGCGGTCGGCGCGGCCGCGGTCGGCAGCTGGCCGACGCGCCTGCCGACGCTGCTCGGGGCGCCGATCGACCACGTGCTCGCGACCTCCCAGTGGAAGGTCACGGGATTCCGCGTCATCGAATCCGAGGACGGCGCGGGCAGCGACCACCGCCCCGTCGTCGCGCAGCTCTCCCCCGCATCCTGACCGCCGCGGTTCGGCGCGTCGGGACGGACGGGTGGAGAATCGAGGGATGGCCGACGCGACCTCGAACCGCTCCACGACCCCCGTCTCGGACACCTTCCGCGACTACATCTCGTCCGGGTGGGCCGAGCGCGCCGAGTCGGCGCCCGCTCCGCGCGAGGTCGCCGCATACGCGGCCGCGCGCCGGCAGCGCGTCTCGGCGCTGCATCCCGGTGAACGTCTCATCGTGCCGGCCGGGCCGTCGAAGGTCCGCACGAACGACACCGACTACCTCTACCGTGCCCACTCGGCGTTCGCGCACCTGACCGGCTGGGGGTCCGACGCGGTGCCCGACAGCGTCCTGGTCTTCGAGCCCACGGACGACGGCCACGACGTCACCCTCTACTTCCGTCCGACCGCGGGCCGCGACTCGGACGAGTTCTACGCGAACGCCGCCGTCGGCGAGTTCTGGACCGGACCCCGCCCCTCGCTCGCGCACGTCGCGGCCGACCTCGGCATCCCGACCCGCGATCTCGCCGAGCTGGACGCCGTGCTCGCCGCCGTCGACGCGAGCACCCTCATCGTGCGCGACGCGGACCGCGACCTCACGGACCGGGTCGACGGCCGCCGTCTGCTGGACGCCGATCCGGCCGAGGCGATCGCCGGCGTGGACGAGGGCGCCGACCTGCAGCTCGCGCGCGACCTCAGCGAGCTGCGTCTGGTGAAGGACGCCTACGAGATCGCCCAGATGCGCGCCGCGATCGCGGCCACGAAGCAGGGCTTCGACGACGTCGTCGCCGACCGGGACGCCGCCCGCGCCCACTCCCGCGGCGAGCGGATCGTGGAGGGCACCTTCAACCGCCGCGCCCGCGCCGAGGGCAACGCGGTGGGCTACGAGACGATCGCCGCGAGCGGACCGCACGCCTGCATCCTTCACTGGACCCGCAACGACGGCCCGGTGAACGACGGCGACCTCATCCTGCTCGACGCCGGCATCGAGCTCGACAGCCTCTACACCGCCGACATCACGCGCACGCTGCCCGTCGACGGGCGCTTCACCCCGGTGCAGCGCCGGGTCTACGAGGCGGTGCGGGAGGCCGCGGACGCCGCGTTCGCGATCGTGCGGCCCGGCATCCGGTTCCGCGAGATCCACGCGAGGGCGATGGAGGTCATCGCCGCGCGGACCGCGGAGTGGGGCCTGCTCCCGGTCGCCGCGGAGGAGTCGCTGCAGGAGGGCGCCCAGTACCACCGCCGCTACATGGTGCACGGGACCTCGCACCACCTCGGCATGGACGTGCACGACTGCGCGGCCGCGCGCCGCGAGCTCTACCTCGACGGCATCCTCGAGCCGGGCATGGTGTTCACGATCGAGCCGGGGCTCTACTTCCAGCCCGACGACCTGACGGTGCCCGAGGAGTACCGCGGCATCGGCGTGCGGATCGAGGATGATGTCCTCGTGACCGCGGACGGCGCGGAGAACCTGTCGATCGCGATCCCGCGCACCGCCGACGACGTGGAGGCCTGGCTCGCTCCCTGACACCCGGTCGGTCACCGCCGCGCGGCGCGCGCGCGGGCGTTCTTGAGCTGCTCGCGTTCGCGCTTGCGGGCCTCGCGGACGGCCTTCTCGGCTTCGCGGCGGGCCTTGACGGCCTCCTTGACCTGGGGATCGCGCGCGGCGGCCTCGTCGAGCGGGTCCGGTGCGGCGACGGGCGGGGTCACGGCCGCGCGCCCGTCGAGCACGGCCTCGACGCCGTCCAGGACCCGCGCCCGGCCGAACGCGAACGGGTCGTCGGGGTCGTCGTCACCGAAGACGCCGGCGACGAGAGCCGCGTGCACGTGCGGGAGCTCCTCGGCGGTGACGAGCCGGGCGAGCAGCGTCGCATCGTCTCCCGACCCGGCCTGCGCCCAGCCACGGCGCACGCTCCCCTCGAAGCGGCCCTGTGCCATGAGCGCGAGCACGACCGAGAGCTTGCCGCCCGGATCGAGGGGCATCCCCTCCATGAGGGCGAGCGCCTCGTCGAGCCACGCCAGGTTGTTCGGCGTGACGCCGACACCCGCGATCGGGATGTCGAGCAGCCACGGGTGCTCGATGTACAGCCCGGCCATGGCGCGCGTCCAGCGCTCGAGGCCCGGGCGCCATCCGTCGTCGCCGGCGAGGTCCTCGGGCGGGACGCCGATGCCGCGCTCCTGCATGAGCAGCACGAGGTCGTCCTTGGCCGAGACGTAGCGGTAGAGCGCCATGGGTGTGACGCCGAGCGCCGTCGCGACGGCGTTCATCGAGACCGCGGCGAGACCCCCGCCGTCGGCGAGCTCGATGGCCGCGTCGACGATGCGCTCGATGCTGAGCTCGCGCTTGGGTCCGCGTGTCGGATGGGCGGCCACACCCCACGCGAGCGCGACGGCCCGTGGGAGCTCGGGGTCGTCCGTCTCGTCGCTCATGTCGTCCATCCTGCTTGACAGTTCATCTGCGTATGGTCTACACAGTTACCCATACGACGTAAACAGTTTACGCCATATCGGAAAGGATGCACCATGATCGCACCCGCTCCCGCCGTCCCCCGCTCCGCCGTCGAGCTCCGGGGCGTTCGGAAGTCGTTCGGCCGGACGACCGTCCTGGAGGGACTCGACCTCGAGGTCCCCCACGGCGCCGTGTTCGCCCTCCTCGGACCCAACGGTGCCGGGAAGACGACCACCCTCAACATCCTCTGCACCCTCGTCGCCCCCGACGCCGGCACCGCGACCGTGAACGGCTACGACGTCGTGCGGCAGGCCGAACTCGTGAAGGCGAGCATCAGCGTCACCGGGCAGTCCGCCGCGGTCGACGAGGTGCTCTCCGGTGAGGAGAACCTCCGGATGATCGGCCGCCTCTCCGGGCTGACCGGCGCACGCGCGCGCAGCCGGGCCGCCGAGCTGCTCGCCCTCTTCGGGCTGAACGACTCCGCGCGCAAGCGGGTCGCGACCTGGTCGGGCGGCATGCGCCGCAAGCTCGACCTCGCGATCAGCATGTTGCGCACGCCGCCGGTGATCTTCCTCGACGAGCCGACCACGGGACTGGACACCCGGAGCCGGCAGGAGCTGTGGGGCATGATCCGCGACCTCGCCGACGACGGCACGACCGTCGTGCTCACGACGCAGTACCTGGAGGAGGCCGACGCGCTCGCGGACCGCATCGCGATCCTCGACCGCGGCCGCATCGTCGCTGAGGGCACCGCGCCCCAGCTCAAGGCGCGGTTCGCCGCGCGCACCCTCGACGAGGTCTTCCTCGCCGCCACCGGATCGCACATCGACGAATACGAGAAGGAGATCGCATGACCGTCATCGCCCCGGCCACCGCCGGATCCCCCGCAGCGGGGGTCGCGCCGGTCGCCCCACGCGTCCGACTCCGCCCCCTCACCGAAGAGGCTGTCTTCATCCGCCGCAGCATCCTGCACTCGCTGCGCACCCCCGACCAGTTGATCATGGCGATCGCACTGCCGACGATCCTCATGCTCATGTTCGTCTGGGTGTTCGGCGGGGCGCTGCAGTCCGACGGCGGCTACGTCGACTATGTCACGCCGGGGATCATCCTGCTCTGCGCCGGCTACGGCGCGGCCTCGACCGCGGTCGACGTCGCGCACGACATGACCGCCGGGATCATCGACCGGTTCCGCACCATGCCGATACGGGCATCCGCCGTCATCACCGGCCACGTCGTCGCGAGCCTGCTGCGCAATCTCGTCGCGACCGCGGTCGTCATCGGCGTCGGGATCGCGGTGGGGTTCCGCCCGCATGCCGGCCTCGCGCAGTGGCTCGCGGTCGCCGGGCTCGTGGCCCTGTACATCCTCGTGATCACGTTCCTGTTCGCGGGGATCGGGCTGGCCGCCTCGAGCCCGGACGCGGCGAACGGCTACGGCTTCATCCTCATGTTCCTGCCGTACGTGTCGAGCGCCTTCGTCCCGGTCGACACCATGCCGGCCTGGTTGCGCGGGATCGCCGAGCATCAGCCGCTCACGCCGATCATCGACACCATCCGAGGCCTGCTGCTCGGCACCGGGATCCACAGCGCCGACGGATGGTGGGCGCTCGGCTGGTGCGCCCTCATCCTCGCGGTCGGGATCGCCGGCTCGGCCTGGCTCTTCCGCCGCAGGGCCGGCCGCCGCTGACCTCCTCGACGCCCCACCGCCCAGTGCACGAAATCCGCTAGTCCCCACCGCGGGGACTAGCGGATTTCGTGCACTGGCGGGGACACGAGCCGCGGGAGGGGCGGGGGACGGGTCAGGCGGGGAGGGGGCGGGAGAGAGCGTCCTGGGCGGCGGCGAGCTGGCCGGAGGCCACGATCACCTGGTAGTTCGCGGCCAGCATCTGCCGGGTCGAGTCGAAGTCGCGGCTGCGGCGCGAGAACGCGTACCCGGCGAGGCGGAACAGCAGCCCGGCGGCCGCACCGATGAGGATCGCCGCGACGAAGAGCCCCCACTGCACCCCGCTCTGGCTCGGGAACAGCGTGAACAGCAGCCCGACGAACACGCCGAACCACGCTCCGCTGACGGCGCCCTCGAGCGCCGCGCGGTTCCAGGAGAGCTTGCGCGTCACGCGCTCGACCGTCTTCAGGTCGTTGCCGACGATCGAGACGTTGGCGACCGCGAAGTCCGCCTTGGCGAGGCGATCGACGACGGCCTGGGCCTCCGGATAGGTGTCGTAGGTGCCGAGGACGTCGCCGCGCGGCACGCGCTGGAGGTCGGCGGCACGGGCGAGAGGGTCGGTCATGCGCGAATCATCCCACGGGAAGCCCCGAGTAGGGTTTGAGCGTGAGCGCCACCAGGGTCTTCGTCGCCCGGCTGGCCGGCTGCAACGTCTTCGACCCGGCCGGCGACCGGGTCGGTCGCGTGCGCGACGTGCTCGTCGTGTACCGCCGGGGCAATTCGCCCACCGTCGTGGGCCTCATCGTCGAGATCCCGGGCCGGCGCACCGTGTTCGTGAGCATCGGCCGGGTGACGAGCATCGGCGCCGGCCAGGTCATCACGACCGGCCTCATCAACCTCCGCCGTTTCGTGCAGCGCGGCGGCGAGGTGCGCGTGATCGCCGAGCTGCTCGGGCGCCGCATGGTCATGCGCGACGGGTCGGGCGAGGCCACGATCGAGGACGTCGCGATCGAGGAGAACGCCCCCGGCGAGTGGGAGGTCACGGACCTCTTCCTGCGCCGTCCCCGCACCGGCGCCTTCGGCAAGGGACCGACCGTCTTCGCCGACTGGGGCAAGGTCCGCGAGAAGACCGCGAAGGGCGAGCCGCAGTCGGCCGAGCAGCTCATCGCGACGTACTCCGACCTGCTGCCGGCCGACCTCGCCTCCACTCTGCTCGAGCTGCCCGAGGAGCGCCGCATCGAGGTCGCGGGCGAGCTGCCCGACGAGCGCCTCGCCGACGCGCTCGAGGAGATGGACGAGGACGACCAGATCGAGATCATCGGCAAGCTCCCCGAGGAGCGCGCGGCCGACGTGCTCGACGCGATGCAGCCCGACGACGCCGCCGACCTCATCGCCCAGCTCCCCGAGAAGCAGGGCGAGGCGCTCCTGGACCTCATGGAGCCCGAGGAAGCCGAGGACGTGCGCTTCCTGCTCGCCTACGCGCCCGACACGGCCGGCGGCCTCATGACGACGGAGCCGATCATCGTCTCCGCCGACGCGACCGTCGCGGAGGGGCTCGCCCTCATCCGCCGCCACGAGCTGGCCCCTGCGCTCGGCGCCGCGGTCTGCGTCACGCTGCCGCCCTACGAACCGCCGACGGGCCGCTTCCTCGGCATGGTGCACTTCCAGCGGATGCTGCGCTACCCGCCGAACGAGCGGCTCGGCACGCTCCTGGACACGAGCCTGGAGCCCGTGCAGGCGGACACGAGCGCCGCCGAGGTGTCGCGCATCCTCGCGAGCTACAACCTGGTCTCCGTCCCGGTCGTGGACGAGAACCACCGTCTCGTCGGGGTGGTGACCATTGACGACGTCCTCGACTACCTGCTCCCCGACGACTGGCGAAGTACCGAGAACCGGCGCGAGCCGGTGAGCACATCGACCGCAGCGATCCCGATCCGGGGAAGGAGGACGACGCATGGCGCGCGCCAGTAACGATTTCGACGCACCGAAGGGCCTGCGCTCGTCGTTCGTCCCGTTCCGCTCCAGCGGCACCGACCGCTTCGGGCGCTTCTCCGAGGCGTTCGCCCGTGCGATGGGCACGAGCGTCTTCCTGATCGGGATGACGGTGTTCGTCGTCGTCTGGCTCGTGTGGAACACGGTGCTGCCGACGGCGTGGCAGTTCGACTCGCACCTCACGAACTTCACGCTGCTGACGCTCATCCTGTCGCTGCAGGCCTCGTACGCCGCCCCGCTCATCCTGTTGGCGCAGAACCGGCAGGACGACCGGGACCGCGTGCAGATCGAGCAGGACCGCCAGCGCGCCGAGCGCAACCTCGCCGACACCGAGTACCTGGCCCGCGAGGTGGTGGCGCTGCGGCTCGCGATGCAGGACATGGCGACGAAGGACTTCATCCGCGCCGAGCTGCGCTCGCTGCTGGAGGAGCTCGACAAGGACGACGCGCCCACGACGATGAAGAAGCCCGCGAAGAAGCCGGCGAAGCGTCTGTGAGCGCCGCGCCCTCGGCGTCGGATGCGCTGCTCACCGCGCTCGCGCGGGTGCAGGATCCCGAGATCCGGCGTCCGATCACCGAGCTCGACATGGTGCGCGCGGCGGACGTCGTCGACGGCGTCGCACGCATCGACCTGCGCCTGACGATCGTCGGCTGCCCGGCCGCCGATCGCATCGAGCGGGATGTCCGGGCGGCCGCCGCGTCCGTCGCGGGCGTGGCGTCGGTGGAGCTCGCGGTCGGCGTCATGACCCCGGCGGAGCGGGAGGCGCTCGTCGCACGGCTCCGCGGCACGCGCGCCTCGCAGTTCGGCCCCGACTCGCTCACCAAGATCTTCGCGATCACGAGCGGCAAGGGCGGTGTCGGCAAGTCCACCCTCACGGCGAACCTCGCGGTCGCGCTCGCGGCGCCCGCTCCCCGGGGTCCGGGGCTGCGGGTGGGGCTCGTGGATGCCGACGTGTTCGGGTTCTCGATCCCCGGCATCCTCGGCGTGCCGGACGCGAAGCCGACGCAGGTGGGCGACATGATCCTGCCGCCGGTCGCGCACGGCGTGAAGGTCATCTCGATCGGGATGTTCGTCCCTTCGACAGGCTCAGGACACGCGAGCGGCAAGGTGGTCTCCTGGCGCGGCCCGCTCCTGCACCGCACGCTGCAGCAGTTCCTGACCGATGTGTGGTTCGGCGACCTCGACGTGCTGCTGCTCGACCTGCCGCCGGGCACGGGCGACATCGCGATCTCGCTCGGGCAGCTGCTGCCGCAGGCGGAGGTCGTCGTCGTGACGACGCCGCAACCGGCCGCGGCGGACGTCGCGGAGCGCAGCGGTCTCGTCGCCCGGCAGACCGGTCAGAGCGTCATCGGCGTGGTCGAGAACATGTCGGGCGGCGTCTTCGGCGCGGGCGGCGGGACGGTGCTCGCCGGACGCCTCGACGTGCCGGTGCTCGCGACGATCCCGCTGAGCGGGGCGGTCCGCGAGGACGGGGATGCCGGCTCCCCCGCCGTCCTCGGCCACCCGGACGACCCCGCCGCCGCCGCGATCTCGGCGCTCGCCGCCGCGCTCGCCGCCCGCGCCCGCGGTCTCGCCGGTCGCGCGCTCCCGTTCTCGGTGGCCGAGCAGCCGTTCCCGGTGGTCGAATAGGCGCA
>Ga0153956_1002985_pt1 | contig 11582 bp, 11 predicted proteins | sample TSFL040MetaG_FD_104704 | JGI IMG/M metagenome (GOLD analysis project Ga0153956, IMG submission 104704) | Attine ant fungus gardens microbial communities from Florida, USA - TSFL040 MetaG | ecosystem: Host-associated > Fungi > Mycelium > Unclassified | place: USA: Florida, Wekiwa Springs...
GAGATCGCGAGGTTCTGCTGCAGCCGCTCCACCGAGCGCACCAGCGACGGCGGCAGCACCAGCCAGCCGATGCGCCAACCGGTCATGCAGAAATATTTGGAGAACGAATTGATCACGGTGACGTTCTCGGAAACCGCCGCCGCCGTCGCCGCCGGAAACGCGTAGTCGAGCCCGTGATAGATCTCGTCGGAGATGACGCGGATGCCTTCGGCCTGCGCGACCGCGATCAGTTGCGACAGCGCGTCGCCGCTCATCATCGTTCCGGTCGGATTCGCCGGGCTTGTCACCAGCAAACCCTGCAACGGCTTCTCGCGATGCGCGGCGATCAGCGCCGCGCCGGTGATCGCCCAGCGCGTCTCGGCGGAGGTCTGGATCAGCACCGGCTCGCAGCCGAGCGCGGTGAGGATGTGCCGGTACGGCGGATAGCCGGGATTGGCGATGGCGACGCGCGCGCCCGGCTCGAACAGCGACAGGAACGCGAGCACGAACGCGCCGGACGAGCCGGTGGTCACCGCCACCCGCTCCGGGTCGATGGCGAGGTTGTGAACCTCCTCGTAGTGTCGCGCGATCCGCGCGCGCAGCGACGGCAGGCCGAGCGCCTCGGTATAGGCGACCGGCCGGTCGAGCGCGGCGCGGGCGGCTTCGATCGCCGTGCGCGGCGCGGACGCCGCCGGTTGCCCGACTTCCATGTGGATGACACGCCCGCCCGCCGCCTCGATGCGGGCGGCGGCGGCCATCACGTCCATCACCATGAACGGCGGAACATCGCTGCGGCGAGACGGCGCAACGAGGCGTTTGGCCTGATCCAGCATCATCCGGCCCGCCCCGCTGCCGCCGTATTCCACGCGTCTTTATGTCCGTTAACGCCTGACAAAAACATGTGATTTCGCTCGCGTTGACCCCGTGGGGCCGCCTCTCTAGGTTGCGCGGAATCGATGCATCAGCCCGCACGGTTCATCTGAGCCGCACGATCCACAGTATTAAGATCGATGTCCGCCCGGTTATCCGATTTGCTGCCCGATCTGTCCCCCCCTGTCAAAGCGGCGCGCGGCGCGGTCGCCATCGTCACCGCCGCGGCGGTGCTGCTGGCGACGCCGATGGCGCATGCGCAGGCCCCGCGGATTCCGACCATCCGCGATGCCGAGACCGAGCAGTTGCTGCGCGACTATACCCAGCCGATCCTGCGCGCCGCCGGCCTCGCGCAGCAGAACATCCGCGTCGCCATCATCAACGACCGCAGCTTCAACGCCTTCGTGATGGACGGCCACCGCATCTTCGTGAATGCGGGCACGCTGATGGAATCGAAGACGCCGAACGAGGTGATCGGCGTGCTCGCGCACGAAACCGGCCATATCGCCGGCGGACACCTCTCGCGGCTGCGCGAACAACTGGCCACGGCGCAAACCGCCTCGATCATCGCCATGCTGCTCGGCATCGGCGCGATGGTCGCCGGCGCGCGCAGCGGCGCCAACAGCGGCCTCGGCAATGCCGGCATGGCCGCGGTGCTGGCGCCGCAGGAAGCGTTGCGGCGCTCGCTGCTCTCCTACCAGCGCAGCCAGGAAGAACAGGCCGACCGCGCCGCGGTGAAATTCCTCACCGCCACCGGCCAGTCCACCAAGGGCCTGTACGATTCCTTCAAGCGGCTCTCGGACCAGATGCTGTTCGCCGCGCGCTACGCCGACCCGTACCAGCAGTCGCACCCGATGCCGGCCGAGCGCGTCGCCTCGCTGGAAGTGCTCGCCAAGGCGAGCCCGACCTGGGACAAGAAAGACTCGGCCGAACTGCAACTGCGCCACGATCTGGTGCGCGCCAAGCTGTACGGCTTCATCGATCGCGGCGAGAGCGTCGGCCGCCGTTATCCGCTCAGCGATACCAGCCTGCCCGCCCGCTATGCGCGCGCGATCGCCACCTATCGCCATGGCGACCTGCGCAACGCGGTGGCGCAGATCGACGCGCTGATCCGCGAGATGCCGAACAACGCCTATTTCCACGAACTCAAGGGTCAGGCGCTGCTCGAAGGCGGCCATCCCGCCGAAGCGATCGCCCCGCTGCGGCGTGCCTTGCAGCTCGCGCCGACGCCGGCGCTGATCCAGATCCTGCTGGCGCAGGCGCTCAACGCCACCGGCAACAAGGCGCATGCCGACGAAGCCGCTTCGCTGCTGCGCGTTGCGTTGAGCCGCGAGCCGGAAGTGCCGGAAGCCTATACGCAGCTCGCCATGGCCTATGGCCGCAAGGGCGATCTGGCGCACGCCGATCTCGCCTCGGCACAGGCCGCATTCTATCGCGGCGACAACCGCACCGCGCGCCAGCTTGCCGGTCGCGCCAAGACCCGTCTGCCGATCGGCTCGCCCGCCTGGGTGCGCGCCGACGATCTCGCCAACATCAAGGCCGGTCCGGGGGAAAAGTGATGACGATGCCGCTCCTCCGGTCCGCCCGCCTCTCATGCAAGGAATGACGCCGATGCCGACCCGTTTCCGCTTCGCCGCGGCCGCCGCCGCGCTCGCCGCCACGATCTCCGTGCAGCCTGCGGCCGCGCAAGACCTCACCGCCGCGCAGCGCACGCAGATCGAAGGCGTGATCCGCGATTACCTGCTGAAGAATCCCGAACTTCTGCAGGAAGTGATGATGGAGCTGGAGAAGAAGCAGACCGTGGCGGAAGCGGAACGGCACAAGTCCGCCGTCGCGACCCATGCCAAGGCGCTGTATTCGTCGCCGTATCAGGTCACGATCGGCAACCCGCAGGGCAACGTCACCTTCGTCGAGTTCTTCGACTACAACTGCGGCTACTGCAAGCGCGCCATGAGCGACATGATGGAGCTGATGAAGGACCCGAACCTGAAGGTCGTGCTCAAGGAATTCCCGGTGCTCGGACCGGGCTCGGTCGAGGCCGCCAAGGTCGCCGTCGCCGTGCGCATGCAGGACAAGACCGGCAAGAAATATCTCGACTTCCACCAGAAGCTGCTCGGCGGTCGCGGTCAGGCGGACAAGGCGCGCGCCATGGCCGCCGCCAAGGATGCCGGGCTCGACATGGCGCGGCTGGAGAAGGACCTCGCCAGCCCCGAGGTGAACACGTCGCTGCAGGAAAGCTTCAAACTCGCCGAAGCGCTCGGCCTCAACGGCACGCCGAGCTATGTGATCGGCGATCAGGTGGTGATCGGCGCGGTCGGCCTCCCCGCGCTCAAGGAAAAGGTCAACACCGCGCGCTGCGGCAAAGCCAGCTGTTGACATGCCGACCGCCAAGCCACGGGCAGGCCGTTAAAATTCCGCGATCGATTGCGGGAACTTCCGGCGCGGGATAGCGTTTTCCTGCGCCCTGACAGTTCCGGAACTCATGTATTCGATCGGTCTCGAAGAAGAATATTTCGTATTTGACGCCCGCTCGCGGCGCGCCATCACGCGCGCCGACAAGACGTTTCTGGCCAACATCAAGAAGCGGCTCGGCGGCAATGTCATGACGGAGATGCTGCAATCGCAGGTCGAAGCGGTCACGCCGGTCTGCGCGACCCTGAGCGAGGCGCGCGCGCATCTGTCCGGCTATCGCGCGGCGCTGGCGCAGGAAGCGGCCGCGCGCAAGCTCGGCATCGCCGCGATGGGCACTTTCCCGCTCGCGGTGTGGCCCGAGCAGAGCGTCACCCCCGGCGAGCGGTACAAGGGAATCGTCAGCGATCTCGGCATCATCGGTCTGCGCAACATGCTGTGCGGCCTGCATGTGCATGTCGGCCTGCCCGACCCGTCGATCCGCGTCGACCTGATGAAGCGGATCATGCCCTATCTGCCGCTGCTGCTTGCGCTGTCGACGTCGTCGCCGTTCTGGCAGACGCACCGCACCGGCCTGCACGGCTACCGGCTCGCCGCCTATGACGAACTGCCGCGTACCGGTCTTCCCGAACTGTTTCACGAACAGGCGGACTATGACGAATTCGTCGCGGCGCTGACGCGCGCCGACATCATTCCCGATGCGAGCTACATCTGGTGGGCGATCCGTCCGTCGATGCGTTATCCGACGCTCGAACTGCGCATCGCCGATAGCTGCACGCGGCTCGACGACGCGCTCGCGGTCGCGGCGCTGTTCCGCTGCCTGATTCGCGCCCTCGACAACGACCGCGCGCTCAACTCCGGCTTCGACCGGGTCGGCCGCGCCATCACCGTCGAGAACAAATGGCACGCGCAGCGCTACGGCATCCATGCCGTGTTCGTCGACCCGTTCCGCCGCACCTCGATCAGCGCGCGCGAATGGCTCGACGAAATTCTCGATTTCATCGACGAGGACATCGTCGCGCTCGACTGCCGGCGCGAGATCGCCCGCGCCGGCGCGATCCTGCGCGAAGGCACCAGCGCCGACGAGCAGATCCGCATCTACCAGACCGCCCGCTCCGCCGGCCGGCAGCGGGCCTCGGCGCTCAAGGATGTGGTCGACTGGGCCGCCGCCGCAACCATTGCCTGCGTCGGATCGGGCCGCGCGGCCGCGTAGGCCGGACCGCCGGAGGGTCGGACCACCGGCCCGGCTCGCTTGAGCGAGCCTGCGGACGACGCCGCTCCGAGCGTGGACCCCGGAGCCAAGGCCCCCTATAAAGCGGCCAAACCAACGCCCACCCTGACTGAGTCCATGGCGAAACCTCTTTACGTCCTCAACGGCCCCAATCTGAACCTGCTCGGCACGCGGGAGCCCGATAAATACGGGCACACCACCCTCGCCGACCTCGACCGGATCTGCCGCGAGGCCGGCAAGGCGCACGGTTTCGACGTGGTCTGCCGCCAGTCCAATCTGGAAGGCGAGATTGTCTCCTGGATTCAGGAGGCCAGGGCCAACGGCGCGGCCGGCATCATCCTCAATGCCGGCGGCTACACCACCACGTCGGTGGCCATCCTGGACGCGCTGCTGTCGGTCCGGCTGCCGACCATCGAGGTCCACATCACCAATATTCACGCCCGCGAGGAGTTTCGGCACAACTCGCTGATCTCGCGGGCCGCCACCGGCGTGATCTGCGGGCTTGGAACCGCGAGCTACACGCTGGCCATCACCGCGATTGCCGGCCTCGCCGGCGCCGCCAAACACTGAGAGTCACGAGACCGGATATGGCGAAGAAGTCGAAAAGCAAGGCGTCGAAGCCCGCGTCGCAGAAGGCTGCTCCGGCCAAGGCCGGCAGCGGCGGCGTCAATCGCGCGCTCATTCTCGAACTGGCGGACCTGCTCAACGAAACCGGCCTCACCGAGATCGAGATCGACGGTAGCCGCGTGCGCGTGGCGCGCACCGCCGTCGCCGTGGCGCCGGCAGCCGTGGCCGCTGTCGCCCGCCCCGGCCCCGTGACGGCGCAGCCGGTCGCCGAGGCGACGGCCGGCTCCGCCGATCCCGCCAAGCATCCGGGCGTCGTCACCTCGCCGATGGTCGGCACCGCCTATGGCGCCCCCGAGCCCGGCGCCAAGCCGTTCGTCGAGGTCGGCATGCAGGTGAAAGCCGGTCAGACGCTGCTGATCGTCGAAGCGATGAAGACCATGAACCAGATTCCGGCGCCGCGCGCCGGCACCGTGACGCAGATCCTGTTCGAGGATGGCCAGCCGGTCGAGTTCGGCGAACCCCTGCTGATCGTCGAATAAAGTTTCAGGCGGACGTAACGCATGTTCGACAAGATCCTCATCGCCAATCGTGGCGAGATCGCCATGCGGGTGATCCGCGCCTGCAAGGAACTCGGCATCCTGACGGTCGCGGTGCATTCCACCGCCGACGCGGAAGCGATGCATGTCCGTTTCGCCGACGAGAGCGTGTGCATCGGCCCGCCCGCCGCCAAGGACAGCTATCTGAATATCCCGGCCGTGCTCGCCGCCTGCGAGATCACCGGCGCCGACGCGGTGCATCCCGGCTACGGCTTCCTCTCGGAGAATGCGCGCTTCGCCGAAATCCTCACCGACCACGGCATCTCCTTCATCGGTCCGAAGCCGGAACACGTCCGCATCATGGGCGACAAGATCGAGGCCAAGCGCACGGCCAAGCGCCTCGGCATTCCGGTCGTGCCCGGCTCCGAGGGCGGCGTCGGCTCCGACGCCGAAGCCCTGGCGGTCGCCAGGGACATCGGTTTCCCGGTGCTGGTGAAGGCCACCGCCGGCGGCGGCGGCCGCGGCATGAAGGTCGCGCTCACGCCCGAGGAATTGCCGACCGCGCTCGCCACCGCGCGCGCGGAGGCCAAGGCCGCGTTCGGCAACGACGCCGTCTATCTGGAAAAATACCTGCAGAAGCCGCGCCACATCGAGATTCAGGTGCTCGGCGACGGCCACGGCAAGGCGGTCCATCTCGGCGAGCGCGACTGCTCGCTGCAACGCCGCCACCAGAAGGTCTGGGAAGAAGCCCACTCGCCCGCGCTCAACGCCACCGAGCGCGGCCAGATCGGCGAGATCGTCGCCAAGGCGATGCGCGAACTCAATTATCTCGGCGTCGGGACGGTCGAATTCCTGTACGAGGACGGCAAGTTCTATTTCATCGAGATGAACACCCGCATCCAGGTCGAGCATCCGGTGACCGAGGCGATCACCGGCATCGACCTCATCTTCGAGCAGATCCGGGTCGCCGCCGGCGCGCGGCTGTCACTGACGCAGAAGGACGTGCGGTTCCACGGTCACGCCATCGAATGCCGGATCAATGCCGAGAATCCGGTGTCGTTCCGGCCCTCGCCCGGCAAGATCCTGCACTATCACGCGCCGGGCGGGCTCGGCATCCGCGTCGATTCCGCCGTCTATCAGGGCTATACGATCCCGCCCTATTACGACTCCCTTGCCGCCAAGCTGATCGTCCACGGCAACACCCGCACCGAATGCCTGATGCGGCTCAAGCGCGCGCTCGACGAGCTTGTGGTCGACGGGATCGAAACGACCGCTGCGCTGCACCGCGCACTGGTCCGGGAAACCGATATTATCGACGGCGATTACCACATCCACTGGCTGGAACAGTTCCTGGCCCGTGGTGCCGTCGGCGCTTAGAACCGCTTAAGCAAGACCTATTATTTCCGCATTTGCCGGCTAGCTGCCGGTATCATACTCATGACGCGTCGCCTTGCCGGCGCGTCGGGGACCTTTCGCGCGATGTGTTTTTTGACATAGGTTTTATGCCCACGTCGTTTTCCAGCGACCGCACGATGACCCAAACCCTGCTGCTGCTGGCGGGGTTCGCGCTCCTGATCGGCATCAGCGTCGGAACACTTCTGCTGGTGGATCGCGCGGCGGAGGATTCCCGCTCGGTCGCGCATACGCTGCGCGTCCAGGCTATGATGTCGAACGTGCTTTTGAACATGCGGCGCGCCGAATCCGGTCAGCGCGGCTATCTGTTCACCAACGCCACCCGTTATCTCGACGACTACAATGCGGCAGGCCCCGCCGCCGAGGAACAGTTGCGGCTGCTGCGCGAACAAACCTCCGACAATCCGCGGCGCAAGAGCGAACTCGACTCCGTCGAGCGCACGATGAACCGGAAGTTCGCGGAGATGGACCGCAGCATCGAGCTTGGGAAAGCCGGCCGATCTGACGACGCCCGCGATTTCGTGCTCGGCGACCGTGGCCGCGAGTTGATGAGCGACTTGCGCCAGCAGATCGAAAAGGCGATCGAAGACGAAGGCCGGCTGCTCGCGGCGCGCAGCGAGGCATCGCAGCACACCAACCGCCTGCTGCTCTTTCTCAGCATCGCCGGCGCAGCCCTCATCATCGCCGTCGGCGGCATCGCCGTGATGCTGATGCGCCGCAACATCGCCGACCGTGAAGCGGCGCGACAGGAATTGGCCGTCACCAACGCCAATCTCGAACGCATCGTCGAGTTCCGCACCGCCGACCTCGTGGAGGCCAACGAGGAAATCCAGCGCTTCGCCTATATCGTCAGCCACGATCTGCGCTCGCCGCTGGTCAACATCATGGGATTCACCAGCGAACTCGAAGCGCTGCGCAAGGATATCTTCGAGGAAATCGGCAAGCTGCGCGCGCATCTCGACGAACTGAACGCGCATGCGGCGGCGCAGGCGACGCCCGTCGACACGCTGGGCAGGGATTTCGACGAGGCGGTCAGCTTCATCAAGACCTCGATCGCCAAGATGGACCGCCTCATCAACGCGGTGCTCAAGCTGTCGCGCGAAGGCCGCCGGCAATTCAATCCGGAAACGATCGATATGAACGAGATGCTCGGCTCGATCGGAGAGACCGTGGCGCACCGTGCCGCCGAACAGGAGGCCACGGTGACGATCGACGACCTCCCCGCCGTCGAAAGCGACCGTCTGGCAATCGAGCAGATCTTCTCCAACCTGATCGACAACGCGCTGAAATACGGCCGGCCCGGCGAGCCGGTGAAGATCGAGGTGACCGGCCACGCCAACGCGGCCTATGTCGCGTTCGACGTCACCGACAACGGCCGCGGGATCGATCCGCGCGACCATCAGCGCGTGTTCGAACTGTTCCGCCGCTCCGGCGTGCAGGACAGACCGGGCGAAGGCATCGGCCTCGCCCACGTTCGTGCGCTGGTGCGGCGCATGGGCGGCACCCTGAAACTCAAATCGGAACTGGGGAAAGGCAGCACCTTCACGGTCACCCTGCCCCGGCGCTGGTCCGATCAGACGAGGAGCGTTGCATGAACAGCAAGATGTCGCAGGAGCCCGTCGAGATCATCATGATCGAGGACGACGAGGGCCACGCACGCCTCATCGAGAAGAACATCCGGCGCGCCGGCGTCAACAACAGGATCACGCCGTTCACCAACGGCACCGACGCGATCGCGTTCCTGTTCGGGCCGGACGGCTCGGCGGTCGCCAACAAGAACAAGCCGCTGCTGATCCTGCTCGACCTCAACCTGCCGGACATGACCGGCGTCGACATCCTCGGCCGCGTCAAGAGCAACGAGCACCTCAAGCGCATTCCCGTTGTCGTGCTGACGACCACCGACGACGCCACCGAAATCCAGCGCTGCTACGACCTCGGTTGCAACGTCTACATCACCAAGCCGGTGGACTACGAGAACTTCGCCAACGCGATCCGCCAGCTCGGCCTGTTCTTCTCGGTCATTCAGGTCCCCACGGCGAACTGAGAGAGATCATGCCGCGCAATGTCCTTTACGTCGACGACGATCCCGGCATCTGCCGGCTGGTCTCGCGCACGCTTGAGCGCGAGGGAATCAAGGTCGTCACGGCCTCGGACGGCGCAAGCGGGCTGCGTGCGCTTGAGGCCGACCCGACATTCGATGTGATCGCGCTCGATCAGAACATGCCGGGGCTGGACGGCATGACCACCCTCGCCCGCGTCCACGAGAAGCCGGACCACCCGCCGGTGATCTTTGTCACCGGCGCGCAGGACAGCAAGCTCGCGGTCGCGGCATTGAAAGCCGGTGCGTTCGATTACGTCGTCAAGGATGCGACCGGCGAATTCATTCCGCTGCTGCGGGCGGCGTTCAACACCGCCGTCAATGCGATGCGGATGCGCCGCGCCAAGGAGGCGGCGGAGGCGGAAGTGCGCGCCGCGCGCGACCGGTTCGAGGCGCTGGCGACGGAGCGCGCCGTGCTGCTGCGCGAGGTCAACCACCGCGTCGGCAATTCGCTGCAACTCATCGCGTCGCTGCTGGCGATGCAGGGCAATGCCAACGACAGCCAGGACGTGAAGAACGCGCTGACGAACGCCACCTCGCGAGTCATGGCCGTCGCCCAGGTCCATCGCCGCCTCTACACCTCCGACAACGTCAAATCGGTCGCCGTCGACCAATATCTGACCGCGCTGGTCGAGGACTTGCGCGTCTCGGGCGACAGCGACGAACTCGCTCATCTCACCATCGCCGTCGAGCCGGTCGAGACCGATCCCGACCGCGCCGTCGCCGTCGGCGTGATCGTCAACGAACTGGTGATGAACGCGCTGAAATACGCTTATCCCGCGAACAGGGGGCCGATCCGCATCGGCCTGAAATCGCAAGGCCCCGACCGCGCGGTCGTCAGCGTCGAGGATGACGGCGTCGGCATCGGCGCGGCGATTGCGACGCGCGCGTCGAGCGGCCTCGGTCAGCGGATCGTGCGCGCCATGGCGGACAAACTCGGCGCCAAGGTCGAGCACGATCCGAGCCATCGGGGGACCCGCATCGAGATCGCCTTCGCGACGACACGGCCGCGCGCGGCCGCGCAGCCGACGCCGTAACGCTCGCATCGTCACTCCGGACGCGACCACGCGCGCCGGACTGAATTAATGCACCGTCAGACGGTCGAGCAGCGTGCAGACGTCCTCGGGCCGGTATGGCTTGTTGAGGAACAGTGAGCGCGACACCAGCGGCGCGATGGTCGTCGCGCTGTGCCGGCCCGACGCATAGACGACCGGCAGTTCCGGCCGCAGCGCCCGCGCCCTGCGCGCGAGTTCGGCGCCATCCATCGCGCCCGGCAGATTGATATCGGTGAACAGCACGTCGATATCCATGTCCGCCTGCAGGCGGGCCAGCCCCGCCTCCGCGGTGGCGACAGCACACACGTCGAAGCCGTGATCTTCCAGAACTTCGCTCACCAGTTCGGAAATCAGGCTCTCGTCCTCGACCAGCAGAACCTTGGTCCGATACTCACCCATGGCTCCCTCCCGGCACCCTCCGCGACGGCGGATGCTTCGGCAATGCAACGCGACTACGGCGAACACCGTTCAAACTTTCCGCAGTTTGCAGCGAACATAGTGAGGGATATGTTAACGTCCGGAGCCCGACGGTGCGGCGCAGGACGCGCGGCCGCCGGCACACGGGCCACAGCGAACTCCATAACCGCAGCATGGCGAACCGCAACAATTCCGCGAGCATCGAGATCACGCCGGACGTGCTGCTGAAGGCTTATGCCTGCGGCATCTTCCCGATGGCGGAGAGCGCGGACGATCCGGCGCTCCACTGGGTCGAGCCCGAACAGCGCGGCATCATTCCGCTCGACGGGTTTCATGTGCCGTCGCGGCTCGCGCGCACGGTCCGCAACACCGCGTTCCGCGTCGTTGCCGATCGTGATTTCCCGGCGGCGATCGACGCCTGCGCGGCCGCGACGCAAGGCCGCGAGCGCACCTGGATCAACGAGCGCATCCGCGCGCTCTATATCGCGCTTGCCGAGCGCGGAGCGTGCCACAGCGTCGAGGTCTATGACGGCGATGCGCTGGTCGGCGGGCTGTACGGTCTCGCGCTCGGCCGCGCGTTCTTCGGCGAGAGCATGTTCCACCGCGCGACCGACGCATCGAAGATCGCGCTGGTGCATCTGGTCGCGCGGCTGATCGCCGGCGGCTTCACGCTGCTCGACACGCAGTTCATCACCAGCCATCTGCAATCGTTCGGAGCGATCGAGGTGCCGCGCCGGCGCTATCAGGCGCTGCTTGCGGACGCCCTCAGCGGCGAAGCCGCATTCCATCGCCTGCCGTCGGAGACCGGCGGCGCGCAGGCGCTGGCCCTGGTTAAAGGGGTCGCGACCGATTAACGGAACGGCGGCGGCGAAGCCGACGGCGGGAACGGCTGCTGCGCGGGCGGCGGCGCCGGACGACGCTGCTGTTGCGGCGCCGGCTGACGGCGCGCCGGCGGCGCGGCCGGTTTCGGCGCGGCTTCCGGCGGCGCTTCCGCGGTCACGTCGGGC
>Ga0153956_1002986_pt1 | contig 11578 bp, 9 predicted proteins | sample TSFL040MetaG_FD_104704 | JGI IMG/M metagenome (GOLD analysis project Ga0153956, IMG submission 104704) | Attine ant fungus gardens microbial communities from Florida, USA - TSFL040 MetaG | ecosystem: Host-associated > Fungi > Mycelium > Unclassified | place: USA: Florida, Wekiwa Springs...
AAGCCCCATCGCTTCGTACTCGATGAGCTCGGCGATGGTGAAGCAGTCATGCGTCTCGACGAAGGAGAGATCCGCGAGCGCGATGCCCGCATCGTCCAGCGCCCGCGACCAGGCTTCGGCGCAGCCCTCGAACTTCAGGATGTCTCGTTTCGACATGGGCAGGAAATCCTGCGCATGGGCCGTGCCGCGAAACGCGATCAGCGGTTTGCCGAGTTTCAGGGCGGTGTCGATATCGGCGAGCACGACCGCCGCCGCGCCGTCGGAAACGAGCGAGCAGTCGGTGCGCTTCAGCGGCCCCGCGACGCGCGGGTTCTTCTCGCTTTCGGCGCGGCAGAATTCGTAACCGAGATCCTTGCGGATCTGCGCGTAGGGGTTGGAAACGCCGTTCCTGTGGTTCTTCGCGGCGATCCGGGCGAGCGCATCGGACTGATCGCCGTATTTCTGAAAATAGGAATCGGCGATCTGGCCGAAGACGCCGGCGAAGCCGCCCCGAACCTCGCCGTCTTCGGGAAGATAGGAGGCTTTGAGCAGATTCTTGCCGATTTCGGCGGCAGGCGTCCGGGTCATTTGTTCCACGCCGACCACGAGCACGATCCGCGCGGCTTTCGCGGCGAGGGATTTCAGCCCCTGATGCACGGCCGCGGAACCGGTCGCGCAGGCGTTTTCGACGCGCGTCGCGGGCTTGAAGCGGAGGGCGGGATCGGACTGCAGCACCAGCGCGGCGGTGAAATCCTGCGGGCTGAAGCCCGCGTTGAAATGCCCGAGCACGATCTCGTCGACGTCGGCGGCCTCGATGCCCGCGTCTTTCAGCGCTTCATGCGCGACGCGAACGATCAGGCTTTCCACAGTTTCGGCGTCGTGCTTGCCGAACGGAGTATGGGCGAGGCCAACGATGCAGGCGGTCATGGGAAACTCCCTTGTCCGATCAAATATAAGTGGGCGCGACGGACCGCGATAGCGCTTTGCGGAACCGGCGGGATCGGGCTAGGAAGGGCCCGTCGACGCGATTTGCCGTATTTCCGCCCTTACCCGGTTGCTATCGACGGAGCCGATCAACGGAACCCACGCGTGTATCCTGCAGCCAGCCGTAACGCTTGCCGATCTCTTTGCTTTGCCCTCGCCGCGCTGATGGTGCTGGCGGCGGGGCCAGCGGTTGCCGGCCCCTATCTTCTGGTCGATGCGACGACGGGCCGCGTGATCGCGCAGCATGACGCGGGGCAGCCCTGGTATCCCGCCTCGATCTCGAAGCTGATGACGGTCTTCGTCGCTTTTCGCGCGATGCGCGAGGGGCGCGTCATGCCGGACACGCTGCTCACGGTGTCGGAGCGCGCCTATCAGCAGGCGCCGACCAAGATGGGTTTTCCGATCGGGACGCAGGTCACGCTCGATAACGCGCTCAAGATGCTGATGGTGAAATCCGCGAACGACATGGCGGTCACGATCGCTGAAGGTGTCGGCGGCACCTACGAGAATTTCATCGCCGAGATGAACCGCACGGCGGCCGAACTCGGAATGACCGGCACGCATTACGACAATCCCAACGGATTGCCCGATCCGGGCCAGATCACGACCGCGCGCGACATGGCGATCCTCGTGCGTTCGATCTATCGCGAGTTCCCGGAGCAGGAGATGCTGTTCCGCATTCCCGCGCTTCGCCTCGGCAAGCGGCTGATCCGCAACCACAACAAGCTGATCGACCATTATCCCGGCGCCGACGGGATGAAGACCGGGTTCATCTGCGCGGGCGGCTTCAACATCGTCGCGACCGCGACGCGCGGCAACAAGAAATTGATCGCGGTCGTGCTCGGCGGGCGGTCCACCGCCTCGCGCAACGACGACGTCGCGAAGCTGTTCGAGAAGGGATTTTCGCCGCTCGCGAAGATCGGCGCCGTTTTCCGCGGCGAGCCGCGTTCGGTCGAATCGATCCAGAACATCGCCGCCGATCCCGTCGACATGCACGATCTCACCTGCGGCAAGGGCCGCAAGCGCGTGCCGATCGAATCCGATATCGAGGATGACGAGCCCGATGAGCCCGTCGCGGTCGCTGCGGATGCGGGCGCCGTGAAGGATTCCAAGAAGAAGAAAAGCTATTTCGTCGACCTGCCGCCCTCGATGCCGCCGATCCGCGTATTCATCGGGTCGCCCTCGCAACCCGAGGCGCAGAAGATGACGAGCGGCGACAACCTCATCCCGCACGCGGCCAAGAAGAGCAAAAAAGGAAAAAAGAAAGGAAAGGGGAAATCGCAGAAGGCCACGGTGGTGCTGCCGAGCGACGAGCAGATCGCGCCGGCGAAGAAATCCGCGGGCAGCGGCCCGGCCATTCCCTATCCCGCGCCGGAACCGGCTCCGGCCGCGCAGGCGGTCAAACCGGCGCCGGCTGTCGCGCCCGCGCCGAAGCCCTCCCTTTCCGCGGCGGAAAAAGCGACCATGTCCGAAGGTTTGCCGCTCCCGCGCGGCCGCAAGCTTTCGAAACCGATGGTGCTCGATGCACCGGGGGGAGCGCAGGCTTCCGCCGCGTCCGAAAAAGCACAATGAGCGAAGAGAAGCGGCCACGGCCGCGCGGCCCCGTCGAACCCGTTCCGCTCACGATCATCACCGGCTTTCTCGGAGCGGGAAAAACGACGCTGCTCAACGCGCTCCTGCGCGATCCCGCGCTCAAGGAAACCGCCGTCTTGGTGAACGAGGTCGGCGAGATCGGGCTCGACCACCTGTTCTATGAAAAAGTCGACGGCGATACGATGCTGCTCGCGGGCGGTTGCCTGTGCTGCTCGGTGCGCGGCGATCTCGTGGCGGCGCTCGAGAACATCCTGCGCGGCATCGACAACGGCAAGACCGTATCCTTCCGCCGGGTGGTGATCGAGACGACGGGGCTTGCGGACCCCGCTTCGGTGCTGCATGCCGTGATGGCGCATCCCTATCTCGTGCAGCGTTACCGGCTCGACGGCCTCGTGACTCTCGTCGATGCGGTGAATGGCGGCGGCACGCTCGACCGGCACATGGAAGCGGTCAAGCAGGCGGCAATGGCGGACCGTATCGTGCTCAGCAAGACGGATCTCGCGTCCGAGACGGATGTCGGCGCGTTGCGCGCGCGGCTGAGGGCGCTCAATCCCGGCGCCATCGTGCTCGATGCGGCAAAGGGCGAAGCGAGCGCGGCTTCTCTGCTGAACGCCGGATTGTACGATTCCGCGCATAAAATTCCGGACGTGAAGAAATGGCTGGCGGAAGCCGCGGTCGAGGAGGCCGAGCACGCGCATCACGATCATGCGCATCATGATCACGACCATGAGCATCATCATTCCCATCACGACGACAAGATCCGCACCTTCAGCCTGAGTGCGGACAAGCCCATTCCGTTTTCCACCATCGAGATGTTTCTCGATCTCCTGCGCTCCACGCATGGCGCGAATCTGCTTCGCCTGAAAGGCATCGTGCATCTCGCGGAAGAGCCTGACCGGCCGCTCGTGCTGCATGCCGTGCAGCACATCGTGCATCCGCCCGCGCGGCTGCCGGCATGGCCCGATGACGACCGCCGCTCGCGCATCGTGTGCGTGACCTCCGATCTCGATCCGGCGGTCGTGCGGCGGCTGTTCGACGCTTTTCTCGGCGTTCCGCGCACCGATGCGCCCGACCGCGCGGCGATCACCGACAATCCTTTAAGCCTCAGGCGTCCTGTTTGAGGCCGTATTTGGGTTTGGCATTGCGGCGGAACCGCCTTTAAAGTGCGGTCATGAAAATCGCGACGCCGAAGCAGATCGTTTCATTCTGGGAAAAAGCGGGCCCTGAGCGCTGGTTCAAGAAGGACCCCGCCTTCGATCAGAAAATCCACGAGCAGTTTCTCGTTACGCACCAGGCGGCGGCGATGGGCAAGCTCGAGGCATGGGAAGATAACCCCGAGGGAGCGCTCGCGCTCACGCTGGTGCTCGATCAGTTTCCGCGCAACATGTTCCGCGGCACGGGCCGGGCTTTCGCGAACGATGAGCAGGCGCGAGGTATCGCGGAACGCGCGATCCGGAACGGCTTCGACAAGAAGGTGCCGGCCGTCTTATGCAGTTTTTTCTATCTTCCGTTCGAGCACAGCGAGAATCTCGCCGACCAGGAGCGCAATCTGAAGCTCACGAAGGCCACGAAGGACAAGGAACTCGTGAAGTGGGCGAAGGTCCATTACGATATCATCAAGCAGTTCGGCCGGTTCCCGCACCGGAACGAGATCCTGGGCCGCAACTCGACGCCGGAGGAAACCGCGTTCCTGGAGCAGGGCGGTTTCAGCGGCTGACGATCGGTTAACCATGCAGGCGATGCCCAACGGTTTCTTAAGCCGCATTTCCTAATTTGACCGGACCGCGATGCGCGGCCGGAGATTTTCGTGAACAGCCTGGGCTCGAACGATAGCGGGATGCCTCGCGGGCGCCTCAGCCCCAGCGAACTCCTGTTCAGGCTGCGCGCGCTCGCGACCGATCAGAGCCATCAGTCGATCGCGCAGCGCGTGGCGGGCGCGGCCTTCATCATGCGCGTCGCCAGCGCCGTTCTCGTTTATGTCTCGCAGGTCCTGTTCGCGCGCTGGATGGGAAAATTCGAATTCGGCGTCTACGTCTATGTGTGGACCTGGCTTTTGCTCGCCGGCGCTTTCATGCCGCTCGGCCTTTCCAGTACGGCGCAGCGCTTCATTCCGGAATATAAAGCGAAGGGCGCCCTCGCGCGGCTGCGCGGATTTCTGGTCGCGAGCCGGACGATCCCGATCTTCCTCGGCCTTGCCACGCTTGCGCTGAGCGCGGTCCTGCTTTGGGCGTTGCAGGATAAGGTGAAGCCTTATTACGTCCTGCCGCTTCTGCTCGCCGCGACGTGTCTTCCGGTGCACGGCACGAGCGACGTGCTCGGCGGCATCGCGCGTTCCTACAACTGGGTGAACGTCGCGATCATCCCCGCTTACATCCTTCGCCCGCTCGTCATTCTCGCGGCGATGGCGGGGGTTTATTTCGGGGGCGTGCCGCTCACGGCCGTCGCCGCGATGATGATCGCGGCCGGCGCCTACTGGCTCACGACGACAGGGCAGTTTTTCGCGATTCGGCGGGCGTTGCACAGGGAAGTGCCGCGCGGTCCGCGCGTCTACGATCTTCCGCTATGGCTGAAGACGGCGCTGCCGATCTTCATGGTGGAGAGCTTCTATTTTCTGCTTTCCTATACCGACATCCTGGTGCTCGACCTGTTCGTCGGACCGGAGGACGTCGCGGTCTACTATGCCGCGACGAAGACGCTCGCGATGGTCGCCTTCGTCTATTTTTCGGTCGCGGCCGCGACCTCGCACCGCTTCAGCGAATATCATTCGACCGGCCAGCGCGAAAAGCTGGAAGCGTTCCTGCATCAGTCGGTGCGCTGGGTGTTCTGGCCGTCGCTCGCGATCACGATCCTGTTTCTCGTCTTCGGCAAACCACTCCTGAACCTTTTCGGCGCGGGATTCGAGCACGGCTATCCGTGGATGTTCGTGCTCGCGATCGGCCTGATGGCGCGCGCGTCGGTCGGGCCGGTGGAGCGGCTCCTGAACATGGTGGGCGAGCAGAAGCTGTGCGCGGCGATTTACGCGGGGACCTTCGCGCTCAACCTTGCGCTCTGCTTTATTCTCATTCCGCGTCTCGGGCCCATGGGGGCGGCCGCGGCGACGGCAAGCGCGATGGTGGCGGAGTCGGCGCTGCTGTTCCTGCTCGCGAAGAAGCGGCTCGGCCTGTACGTTTTCGTCTGGCGCCCTGCGAAGGCGGATCAGTAGGCCTTGGGGTCAGGCTCGGCCAGAATCAGCGCCCAATAGACCTTGTATTTGGAATTCGGCGCGTAGGCGGTGCCGATGCCCATTTTGGTCACCGCCGGAATCAGCATGTTCTTGTTGTGCGAAGGGGAATCGCGCCAGCCGGAGAAGGCCTCCGCCAGCGTCTGGTAGCCCGCGCCGACATTCTCGGCCATGACCACCGCCTGATAGCTCACGGTCTGCAGGCGCCGCTTGAGATCCTTGCCGCCCAGGTCGTGCGAGACCTTGTCGGCCTTGGCCATGGCGCGCGCATGGTCCTCGGCGGCGCGCATCAGGCTCGGGTCGAGCTCGACGGGGCCGAGCGCGAAGCCCTTGCGGTAATCGGAGATCATGGAGGCGGCCGCCGCCGCGTTCACCTTGGCGCCGGGAACGGCGAGGTTTTCGTAGAAGGCGGGTGCCTGGGTATCGATGGCGTTGGTGCATGCCGCGGTCAGCAGCATCAACGCAACAAGGCTTGTACGAAAGCAGAAAGACATCGGACGGTGTTTCCCCCAATTCAAATTTTGCGCGAGCGGCGAACCAGAAGCAAGCGCGGTTCAGGTTTCGCCGGCCGCCTTGCGCTCGTCCAGTTGCGGCAGGCTGTCCCTGCCGCCGCGGACGCGGTATTCGCGCTGCGGTAGCGGAATCTCGATGGCTGCTGCGCGGAACTGCCTGAGGACCTCGAAATAGAGATCGCTCTTGATGCCGCCGCCGACATTGACGTCGCCGACATAGGCGTAAAGCTGGAATTGCAGGCCGTAGTCGCCGAATCCGGTGAGCAGCATGAAGGGCGCCGGCGCCTTGAGCACCTTGGGGTGTTCGCCGGCCGCCTTCAGGAGAATTTCGCGGACTTTCTCCGGGTCGGAGTCGTAGGCGACGGTGATGTCGAGTTTTACGCGGCCGAGCGTGTTGGCGTGCGTCCAGTTGGTGACGACGTTGGTGACGAGATCGGAATTCGGGACGATGACGTTGGCGCGGTCGAAGGTTTCGATCTCGGTGGAGCGGACGCTGATCCGGCGGACATAGCCGGACTCTCCCTTGACCTCGATCATGTCGCCGACGCGCAAGGGACGCTCGGCGAGCAGAATGATGCCGGAAACGAAATTCGAAACGACCGACTGCAGGCCGAAACCGATACCGACGGAGAGAGCACCGGCGACGAAGGCGATGTTCTGGAGATTGATGCCGATCTGCGCGAGCGCGAGCAGGCCCGCGGTGATCACGCAAATGTAGATGAAGATCGTCGAGATCGAGTTCTGCAGGCCGGTGTCGAGCTTCGTTCGCGGCAGCACCGATTGCGTCAGCCAGCGATGGGCGATGCGCGTCACGAACAGGCCGGCGAGCAGAATGCCGATCGCGATCAGGAGGCTTCCCAGGGCGAGCTTTGACTGCCCGATCGAGACGGCGAGGTCGAAGCGGTCGAACATCGAAGCGACGTCCGTGACCGACGTGCGCCATCCGCCCACCGTCAGGAAAAGGGCGATGATGATGATCAGGGTCTTGAGCAGGCCCGCCGTGATGGTGGCGAGCAGGTCGAGGCGGGCGGGGTTGATGCCGACAGCGGACGCCATGCGGCGGCGGCTCGAGCCTTCCTCGGAGAAATTGGCGGCGAAGACCGCGTCCACGAGCCACATCAGGAGCACCGCGATGCCGCTGATGATGGCGATGTCGACGAGGCGCGAAGCGATAAAGCCCGCGAAATTGATGCGCCCGATCAGGAGCGCGAAGAAGACCGTGGCGACGGCGATCCAGCCGAGAAAGCGAATAAAATTCGGAATTCCCGCAGGCTTGTCTGCGCTCGTCTGCGTCCGGATCGAAAGAATCTTGGCGACGTAAAAGGCGACGAGGGCGGAGAGGATCGCGACCGTGGCAGTTCGCACCGCGCTCGGTGCGCCCAGCGCGCGGTGAAGCGTGAACAGGAGGGTGGCGGCGGCAACGACGGCGACCGCGCCCGTGACACTGCGGTAAAGCCGGTTGGCGGCGGCTTCGTCGAAACCGATCTTCTTGCGGGTGGCGGCGTTCAGCGCCCGCGTCACGGCGCAGCCGACGGAGAAAATGGCGATCGCCGTCAACACGCCGTTGGTCATCCGGTCGACGCGCGGCGAGATGAGATCGAGAGCCGACAGAAAGGCGAAAATCGCATAAGCGGTGAGCGGCGGAGCCGCGGCATCGATCACCGCCCGGCAGACCGCGAGATAAACGTCGAGGGAGCGGCGCGTCTGCAGGACGTCGCCCTCCCGAGCCTTGCGGTCGATGTAGCGAAGCAGAAAGTATCGCACGACCAGAACGGCAGCGATCAGCGCCAGAATCGCGAGCGGCGCGAACAGCATGGCGCCATTCGTCGAATATGCCTCGGCGTAATGCTTCCACTCGGAGAGAAGCTCGCCGAAATTGGAGACTTCCTGCGAAAAACCCTTGGCGGCAGGTATCCAGAGCGACGGGCTCAGCACGCCTTCGGTCTGGGTGAGCAGGCGTTCCTTGAAGCGGGAGCGGCGTTCGGTATCGATGCGGTCGAGGATCTGGTCGCCGCGAATGTTCAGGAGTTTCGCCTGTTTCAGCGCGCCGTCCATCTCGGCCAGCAGCGCGGTTTGCGCGGTGCGTTCGGCGGTAATGCGGGGATCTTCCGGCGCCGCGCCTTCCTTCGGCGCCGCGCCAAGCTCCGTGACCCGTTTTTGCACATCCGCACGACGAGGTTCGAGCTGTCCGATTTTCGCGCGCAGCTCGGCGCGCATCGGATTGATGCTGTCGCGCAACGACACGAGCGTATCGTTGCGGATGTCGCTCTGCTTGAGCGTGTTTTCGGCGGAGTCGAAAGTGGCGCTGATGGCGTCCAGGCGTTGGCGGACGTCCTGCAAATCCACATCCGCCGCATGGGCTGCGGCAAGGAATAAAACCGCGGCGGCTGCAATGGCGAAAAAATGTGCTGCGAAATAGCGTGCGCCTTTTTCGAGCGAAACGGCGAAATTCATTCGTGCCTCTTGGCTGTTTTCTTTTAGAATCAGTGATTCATGACGATTTTATGCATGTGTTCTTCAGGACGTCATGGGCTGCTTGTAAGGCGAGGAACCTCGACCTAATATTTTCCGGGGCATGGCGATCAAGGAGTTCGACGATGGGTTTGCTCGATATCATCAATGGAATGCAGAACGGCCCCCGTGGACAAGGTACGAACGCTCCTTCGGGCAGCGGTGGTATGTCCCCGATCACCATGGCCATTTTGGGTCTGCTTGCTTACAAGGCCGTGAAGCATGTGACCGGCGGCCAGGCCGCGCCGGCACCGGCGCCCGCGGGCCAGCCGGGTGGAACGATTCCCGCCAACGCGCAAAACGACGGCCTCGGCGGATTGCTCGGTAATCTCGGCAGCGCGTTGCCGGGCGGCCTTGGCGGGCTGCTTGCGGGCGGCGCGGCCGGCAGCGTTCTCAGCGGGGGGCTCGGCGATCTGCTGAAGCAATTCCAGGACAACGGTCACGGCGACGTGGCGAAGTCCTGGGTCGATTCCGGCCCGAACCAGCAGATTTCGCCGAGCGCGCTCTCGCAGGTCCTGAGCCAGGATCAGATCAACATGATCAGCAAGATGACGGGCATGAGCCCGGACGAACTGGTGCAGCAGCTCAGCCAGCATTTGCCGGACATCATCAATCACATGACGCCCGACGGGCGGCTCCCGACCGAGCACGAAACATCGCGCATGATCTGACCGTAACGGCAACAGGAGGCCTGCCATGCTCTGGATTATCATCGTCGGACTGGTAGCGGGTCTCATCGCCCGCTGGCTCTCGCCCGGCCCGAACAACCCGCAGGGCTTCATCCTGACGATCGTGCTTGGAATCGCCGGCGCGTTCCTCTCGACCTTCATCGGTCAGGCGGTCGGCTGGTACCGGCCCGATCAGGGCGCGGGTTTCGTCGCGGCGACGATCGGCGCGATCGCGGTGCTGTTCATCTGGAACAGGCTGGTCGCGAGCGGAAAGATTCCCGATATCGGGGGCGGGCCGCGCGCCTGAAGGCGGCCGTCAGGCGTCCTCGAGCAGCTTGCTCATCTCGTCGCGCGGCATGGCCTTGCGCGCCTTCATGAACAAGAGCACGCGCTGGGCGCTTTCGGTCGAAAGGCGGAAATAGCGGTCGGAGAGGGCTTTCAGTTCCGGAGCTTCCGGCGTGCTGCCCCATGCCCGCGAGCCCAGGAGCGCGCGCACCGTCGGCCAGCCGAGCCCGCTCGCGCGGCAGATAATGAGCAGGCCGTCTTCGGCGTTCTGGTGCATGACGTTCTTGACCGTTTCGGACGGGATTGCGGCGAGCTGCGCGAGTATGTTCGTGATCTCGGGCGACTTGCCCGCGGAAATGAAGCGGTCGAGTTGCGCGCGCATGGTCGCGAGGTCGCGCTTGATCATGGTCGCGGTCGCCCAGCCGGTGTTCGGCCGCGGGAAGGCGGCGGCCTGCTTGACGATATGGCTCGACACTTTCGACAGCAGCGTTTCGACCCTCGGGCGAAGCTCCGGCTTGCAGGTCGCAACGAGGTGCTTCTTCACCTTCTCCGTCGCGCGCAGCACGAGATATTCGTAAAGCTCCGGCGGCACGTCGGCGCGGTCGGCGATCGTTTCGGCGAGATTGGTGTTGTCGAGCGCACGCTGCACGAGCGCGCTGAAGCTCTCGGAGGAAAAGGCGGCGCCCGGATTGGCGGCCAATTTCAGCGCTACTTCCGAATTGCCGCGGCGGATGAGGACTTCCGCGACCGTGGGGTTGATCTGCGCGCGGCCGGCGATCGCCAGAAGATGCGGCTGGCTTTTGGTATAGGCGATCTCGACGAGGTCGATGTCGGTCAGGCGGGTGGACTTCTCGAGCACGGGGCCCGCGACCTCGATGCGGTCGTTGCGCGCGAGCTGCGCGACGACGTTGATCGGGGAGTTGTCGATCGCGGCGAGGCATTCGGAGAGCTGTGCGAGAATCCTGTCCTCGATCTTCTCGATCAGCCGGATCATCACGTCGTCGAAAAGCTCGACCTGCTCCTCGCTGACGTTCTGGGCGTGCACGAGGAAAAGATCCGTCACCCTTCGCAAGATGCTCGCGCGGCCTGCGCTAGTGCCGGTGCGGAGCTGTGTCTCCAGCTCGTCGATCAGGGAGATGGGGGCATGCATTCGAAATCACTCGAGTTCTAAAGCGGCGCAAGAACCCGTCGATTGTCGGATGATCTCTTTAATGCGGGGTAAAACTTGGAACTCATTTTTAACGATTGGGACCACGAAAAAAGAACTTTTGCCGCGCGTCAGGCGGCGTTTTCGCGGGTCCGGCGGGCGGCTTCCTTCTCGGCGTCGAATTCCTTTCTTCGGCGCGCGAGCTCCTCGGGCGGGATGCGGTCGATATTGCAGTAGTCGAGCTTCCAGGAAGCGTCGTCGTTCCAGCGGAGCGGAGATTGCACGGTCGTGCGCGGGGCGGGCGCCGCTTCCAGCACACGCAGGGCGAGTGTCAGCGTCAACGCCTGCGATGCCGGGTCGTGCGGCTTGCCGGCGGAATTGCCGAGCGGAAAATCGCTGAACAGAAAGCGCGGCGCGCCCGCATATTCGACGATGTCCTTGGCGCAGCCCATGACGACGGTCGAAATTCCATTCGCTTCGAGATGGCGCGCCGCAAGCGTCACGGTCTGGTGGCAGACGGGGCAGTTCGGCACGAGTATCGCTGCGTCCACTTGGTCCGTCTTGCAACGCGCGAGGATTTCCGGCGCATCGATCTCGATCGTCGCGCGGTGGCTGCGGTTCGTCGGCGCGCCGAAGAAGCGCGGCGCGACTTCGCCGACAAGGCCTTCCGCCGCGAGGC
>Ga0153956_1002987_pt1 | contig 11573 bp, 9 predicted proteins | sample TSFL040MetaG_FD_104704 | JGI IMG/M metagenome (GOLD analysis project Ga0153956, IMG submission 104704) | Attine ant fungus gardens microbial communities from Florida, USA - TSFL040 MetaG | ecosystem: Host-associated > Fungi > Mycelium > Unclassified | place: USA: Florida, Wekiwa Springs...
CGTCTGCGCGTTGTGCGTCGCGAACTGCGGGAAAATATAGTCGGTCGCGGCGAGCAGCTTCCTGGCGCAGGCCACATAGGCGACATCGGTGTGGATCTTGCGGGTGTAGACCGGGAAGTCCGGCAGGCCGTCAAGCTGGGCGCGCTTGATCTCCGCATCCCAATAGGCGCCCTTCACCAGACGGACCATGATCCGGCGCTCGGAGCGGCGGGCAAGATCGATGATATAGTCGAGCACGAAGGGGCAGCGCTTGCCATAGGCCTGCACGACGAAGCCGAGGCCGTTCCAGCCCTTGAGCGCCGGATCGAGGCTGAGGTTTTCGAGAAGGTCGAGCGAAAGTTCCAGCCGGTCGGCTTCCTCGGCGTCGATGTTGAGGCCGATATCGTATGTGCGGGCGAGAAGCGCCAGTTCGCGAACGCGCGGATAAAGCTCCTCCATGACGCGCTTCGACTGCGCCCGGACATAGCGCGGATGAAGCGCCGACAGCTTGATGGAAATCCCCGGCCCTTCATAGACACCGCGGCTGGCGGACGCCTTGCCGATGGCGTGGATGGCGTTCTCATAGTCGCGATAGTAGCGCTCGGCATCCTTCGCCGTCGTCGCGGCTTCGCCGAGCATGTCGTAGGAGTAGCGGAAGCCGCGGGCTTCGAGCGGACGGGCGCGCTTCAGCGCCTCGTCGATGGTCTCGCCGGTCACGAACTGCTCGCCCATCATCCGCATCGCCATGTCGACGCCGCGCCGGATCACCGGCTCGCCGCAGCGGGCGATGAGGCGCGTCAGCGCAGCGGCAAGGCTGCGGTCGTTGACGGTGGAGGTCAGCTTGCCGGTGACGACGAGGCCCCAGGTCGCGGCGTTGACGAAGAGCGAGCGGCCGCCGCCGATATGGGATTTCCAGTCGCCTTCGGAAATCTTGTCGCGGATCAGCGCGTCGCGCGTCGCCGTATCCGGGATACGCAGCAGCGCCTCGGCGAGGCACATCAGCGCCACGCCTTCCTGGCTCGACAGCGAATATTCATGCACGAGGCCCTCGACGCCGGTCCCCTTGTGCTTGGCCCGCAGCGCTTCGATCAGCTTGCGCGCCGTCGCGCGAACCGAGGTCTTGAGGTCGCCGGTGATCCTTGCCGCTTCGACGAGCGGCGGCAGGCATTCGGTCTCGGCGCGGCGATAGGCCGCCGTGATCGCCTGCCGAAGCGCGGATTGCTCGCGGATGGGGGGAGCGAACGCGGCAAAGGGGGGCGTGGCGCTTGCACCTTGGGTATTTTCGGCGGCGACTTCGAGCATGGCGGGTCCTGTCGGAAGGGGTGGGTTCGGATTGAGCGGCCGGCTTGCCCGAATGTCTCACGTTTCCTCGTCAACGCAAACAATCAGCGGCAAATCCGGGCGCCTGTCCCGATGGTTCTGGCGGGTGAGAAACCAATAGCATGGACACCTTTGCCGTTCTCACTTGTTTCGGTCGCTATTCAGGCGTTATGACGTTATTTATAGCGCCTGAGGAACCCATTATGGCTACGGAAACGACCATATCTAGTGAACTTGACCAGTTCGACCGAAAAATCCTCGAAGCCCTGTCCGAGGACGGCCGAATGTCGATCACCGATCTTGCGGCCCATGTCGGGCTTTCCAAGACGCCGTGCCAGATCCGCTTCAGGCGGCTGATCGCGGAAGGCTATATCGAAGGCTTCAAGGCGGTGCTCAATCCGTCGAAACTGCACCTCGATCACATCGCCTTCGTCGAGGTGAAGCTTGCCAACACCACGGAAGACGCGCTCCGCAGCTTCAACGAGGCGGTGAAGAAGATCAGGGAAATCGAGGAGTGCCACATGATCGCCGGCCGCTTCGACTATCTGTTGAAAGTCCGCACCCGCGATATCGGCCGCTACCGCCGCGTGCTCGGCGAAAAGATATCGACGATGCCGCATGTCGCCAGCACCTCGACCAACGTCGCCATGGAAACGGTCAAGGAAGGCTGGGACAAGTTCGCCTCCAGCCTTTCGTGAATTCCTTTGTTTTACGCAATTCCGGACGCAAAACCGCTTCACACTTTTGCTGGAATTGCTCTATCGATCCACGACCAGATCGCTGAGCGGCTTCGAGCAGCAGGGGAGAAACAGGCCGGCGTCGATCTCGCGCTGGCGGATGCCGCCATTGTGGTTCATCTCCACCGAGCCGGAAACGAGCTTGGACTTGCACGTTCCGCAGACGCCGTTGGAGCAGGAGGACGGCAGCCGCACGCTGGATTTCTTCGCGGCGGCAAGAACGGTCTGCTCGCCCGCCACCTCGATCGTCCGCTTCTGCTTGGCAAACTCCACCTGATAGACCTTGCCGGCGGGAACCGCCTCGACGGCAAGGCCCGGCTCGTCGATCACCGCCGCGTCGAAACTCTCTTCGATGTAGTTTGCCGCCGGAACGCCGAGATCGGCCGCAATCGCCCGCGCCGCCGCCATGAAGGGCGCCGGGCCGCAGCACATCACCACCCGCTCGGCGATATCCGGCACGGCGAGCTTTAGGAACTCCGGCGAAATCCGCCCCGTCAGCCCCGGCCATGACGGCTCGCCCTGCACGCTCTCCGGCAGGAAATGCAGCCGCAGCGTCTTCATTCTGGCCGCAAGGCAGGACAACTCGCTTCGGAAGATTAGGTCGAGCGGCGTGCGCGCGGCATGGACGAAGACGACGTCGGCCGGCTCGCAGCCGTCGCCAAGGCTGCGGACGATCGACATGACCGGGGTGATGCCGGAGCCGCCCGACAGCATCAGGAATTTCTTCGCCGTGTGCGGGCGCACGAAATGGCCGAGCGGCCCTTGCGCCTTGACGGTCATGCCGCTCGTCATGTTGTCGTGCAGCCAGTTGGAGACCTTGCCGTTCGCCACGCGCTTGACGGTGACGGTGAAGGCGTTCGGCCGATGCGGCGACGAGGAGATGCTGTAGCAGCGCGGCTCCGCATCGCTTTCCATCGGAAAATCGAACAGAAAATACTGCCCGCCCTCGAAGTCGAAGCGCTTCCCGTGCGGCGAGGCGAAGGTAAAGCTCTTCACATCGTGCGTTTCCTGATGGACGTCGAGGCAGACGAGCGTGTCGTCGTGCTCCGGGTCCCATATGTCCCGGCCGGCGGTACCCTGCGCCCTCTGCATGACCTCAGTATCCATGGGCGCGCATCCGATCGATGTACCAGCTGGCGAACTTGTCGAGATTGGTTTCGGAGAAGCGCGAATAGGGACCGGGCTGATAGGCCGGATCGAGCGCGCCGGCGTGCGAGCGGGCGACGAGATCGGCATCCTGATCCGTGGTGGCGATCCAGACGTCGGTGAGCTTGTCGAGCTGGTAGTCGACGCCTTCGACGGCGTCCTTGTGAACGAGCCACTTCGTCCGGACGAGCGTCTTGCCGGCCGACAGCGGGATGACGATGGAGACCAGCGCGTGGTCGCCCATGAAATGGTTCCAGCTATTGTGGCCCCAGAGATGGGTATCGCCCAGATCCTTGCGCGTCATATGCCCGAGAAGCCTGGAGGACGCGGCGGTGGCGTCATGCGTCTGGGATTCGCCGGCGCCCGAGATGATGAGGCGCTGCGTGCGGAAATTCGTGGCGCAGTCGCTGAGCTGCTCGACGGCGGCCGAAGGAAAGCCGTCGGCCTCCCATGCTTTCGTCTTTTCGTCGTAGAGCCGGAAGTGTTCTTCGGCCTGCTCGCGATCCTCCGGGCTCAGCGTTTCGGGGTCGAAGCCGAAGTCGAGATCGACGAAGGAGACGCAGAGTTCCGGGTGATTGGCCGAACAGTGATAGCACTCGCGATTGTTCTCGATGGTGAGCTTCCAGTTGCCCTCCTCGATGACGTCCGTCTGATAGGCGACCTTGGCGTTGCGGATGTCGTAGGGGGCCAGCCGCTCGGCCATCGTCTGCTCCAGCAGCGCGATATCGTCCGGCGGATTGTCGGAAAGGCAGACATAGATGAGGCCGCCGATCGACTTGAAATTCACCGGCTTCAGGCTGTGGCACGCCTTGTCGAAGTCCTTGCCCATGTGCGGCGCATGGCTGAGTTCGCCGGTCAGCTCGTAGGTCCAGGTGTGGTAGGGACAGACGAGCTTGGAGACGATCGTCGTGCCGGCATCGAGCAGCCGCGAGCCGCGGTGGCGGCAGACATTGTGCAGGACGCGAATGTCGCCGTCGTCGTCGCGCAAGAGGATGAGGCTGGTCTTGCCGATATCGATCACGGTCGCATCGCCCGCCTCCGGCACGTCGCAATCGAGGCCGACGCAGATCCAGTGCTTGTGGAAGAACACGTCGATATCCGCCTCGAAGACGTCCTCGCGCGTGTAGAGCCCCGCCGGCAGCGAATGCCCGTCGGCGCGGGCCTCCAGCAATGCGGAAATCGAAGAAGGAAGCCGGTTCAGCATGTTCACCCCTTGATGGTTGGATGGGGGCAATCTGCGCTTGCCACCGGCGGCGTTCAACGGCATTAATTCTCACACTCGCATAATCAAAAGTAATGGGAACGGCAGTGCATTTCCGACGACGCATCCCTTCCCTGACCGCGCTGGTCACGCTTGAGGCGGTCTTCCGGCACAAGAGCTTCACCGCCGCCGCCCGCGAGCTGGGCGTGACCCAGGCGGCCGTCAGCCGGCAGATCACCCTTCTGGAGGACGAACTCGGCCAGCCGCTGTTCGTGCGCAAGCACCGGGCGATCGAGCCCACCGGCGCCTGCATCGCGCTCGCCAACACGCTCGCGCAAAGCTTTGCCAGCATCGCCGACACGGTCGAAACCATCCGCACCTCCGACCAGAACGTGGTCACGATCGGCGCGACCGTCGCCTTCTCGTCCTTCTGGCTGCTGCCGCGGCTGGCGGAGTTTCGTCGCCACAATCCCGGCATCCAGATCCGCGTGGTATCGCAGGACACGAAGATCAATCTGGACGCGGGCGGGATCGACATCGCCGTGCGCTACGGCACGCCGCCGTTCAACGACGGGACGGTGATCGCCTCCCAGACCGACGTCGTCGTGCCGGTCTGCTCGCCCGACTACCTGCGGCGGCGCGCGACGAGAGAACTCTCGGCCTCGGACGATTTCATCGAGACGGATGCGGAAGACCGGTCATGGCTCTCCTGGTCGCGCTGGGCGCAGAAATCCGCCTCCGCCTTTGAAATCCGCCCCTCCCTGCGCTTCAACCACTATACCGAGACGATCGCGGCGGCGCGCGCCGGCGAAGGCCTGGCGCTCGGCTGGCGGGTTCTGGTGCAGACCTTTCTCGACGACGGAACGCTGGTCGCCATGGACGTGCCGGAACTTCCCGCCGACGATTGCTACAACGTGCTGCTGCCCCTGAAGACCCGCCGCACCTTCGCCGCCGATCAGGCGGCGAAGTGGCTGACGATGGCGCTCCACGGCTGATCGCTGGCGCGGTCCTAGATATCCTTGGCGATCCGCAATCCGTCATAGATGGCGGCGTGGGTGTTGCGGGCGGCGACCGCGTCGCCGATACGGAAGAGCTGGAACCGGCCCTCCGGGTTTCGAACGACCGATTGCGGCTGGCCCGCCAGAAGCGCGTCGTAGGAGGTTTCGCCCAGATTGCTCGAAAGCGGCTTCAGCTCGAAATACAGCTCGTCGAGCGGGATCGTGCCGTTGTTCACGACGATCTGGTCGACCATGCGCTCCTTGGAAACGCCGCCGTAGTCGCTGCCCACCGTCGCGCGGATCTGGTTGCCGCTCCGCTCGGCGGATTCGAGCCGGAAGGTCACGGTGAAGGTGACGTCGAGCTTCTGCAGCGAGCGCATGTAGGGCACGAGGTTCATCGCCATCACTTCCGGCGCGAACGACCGGTCGGGCGTCATGATCTCGACTTTCGCCCCGGCCTTCGCCAGGAATTCGGCGGCCTGCAGGCCGGCATGATCGCCGGCGTCGTCGAAGATCAGCACATTGTTGCCGGGCTTCACGTCGCCGGAAATGATGTCCCAGGACGAGACGACAAGCTCGTTGCCTTTCGAAAGCACCTCGGTATGCGGCAGCCCGCCGGTGGCAACGATGACCACGTCGGGCCTTTCCGCCGTGATCGTTTCGGCCTCCGCCCAGGTATTGAAGCGGAAGGTGACGCCGTGCTTTTCGCACTGGCCCATGCGCCAGTCGACGATGCTGATCATCTCGCGCCGCCGCTCGCTCTGGGCGGTGAGCCTGATCTGGCCGCCGGGATCGTTGGCGGCTTCGAAGACGACCACCTCATGCCCGCGCTCGGCGGCGACGCGCGCCGCCTCGAGCCCGGCCGGCCCGGCGCCGACGATGACGACCTTCTTGCGCACATCCGCCTTCGCCACGATGTGCGGCATGGTCTGCTCGCGGCCGGTCGCGGCGTTATGGATGCAGAAGGCCATGCCGCCCTGATAGATGCGGTCGAGACAGTAGTTCGCGCCGACGCAGGGGCGGATATCGTCTTCGCGCTTCTCGATGATCTTGCGGACGATATGCGGGTCCGTCATATGCGCGCGCGTCATGCCGACCATGTCGACCTTGCCGGCGGCGATCGCATGGCGGGCCGTCGCAACGTCGGGTATCTTCGCCGCGTGAAAAGTCGGGAAATTCGTCGCCGCGCGGATTTCGCCGGCGAAATCCAGATGCGGCGAGTTCGCCATGCCCTGGATCGGAATGACGTCGGTGAGGCCCGGATCGGTATCGATATGGCCGCGGATGACGTTCAGATAGTCGATGAGGCCGCTGTCGCGCAGGCGCTTCGAAATCTCGATGCCCTCCGCCTGCCCCGTGCCCCCCGGCAGGCATTCGTCGGCCGTATAGCGGACGCCGAGAATGAAATCGTCGCCCACCCGCTCGCGCATCGCCTTGAACACGTCCAGACAGAAGCGCATCCGGTTGTCGAGCGAGCCGCCGTATGGGCCGTCGAGTTCGTTGGTGAGCGGCGAGACGAACTGGTCGATCAGATGACCGTAGGCTTCCAGCTCGACGCCGTCCATGCCGCCCGCCTTCATGCGCTCGGCGGCATCGGCGAAATCCTTGATGATGCGCTCGATATCCCAGTCTTCGATCTTCTTCGGAAACGCGCGGTGCGCGGCCTCGCGGTGATGCGACGGCGCCACGACCGGCAGCCAGTCGCCCTTGTCCCAGCGCGTGCGCCGCCCGAGATGGGTGAGCTGGATCATGATCGCCGCGCCCTGTTCGTGAACCGCGTCGGTCATCTCCCTGACCCACGGAACGATCTCGTCCTTGTAGGCGAGCAGGTTGTTGAAGACCGGCGGGCTATCCTTCGAGACGGCGGCCGACCCCGCCGTCATGGTGAGCGCAACACCCCCCTTCGCCCGCTCCACCGTATAGGCGCGATACCGCTCCTTGGGCATCCCGTCCTCGGGATAGGCCGGCTCGTGAGAGGTCACGATGATGCGGTTCCGCAGGGTCAGATGCTTGAGCTTGAAGGGCTGAAGAAGGGGGTCGTTCGACATGCGACGTGCTCCGGATTAGAAACATCGGCCAGACGCTAGGCGCAAATGTACACATGTGTCAATCAAGAAAACACGCAAGTCGTTCACATTGACATATGTGTACATTTCCCTTGTGCGGAGGTTTACAATTTGTTAGGAATTCCGTCATGGATCAATCTTTGAACGACAGCGGATGGCGCGGATCGCAGGAAGGATGGCTCGAAGCGGCTTATGCCTCCCTGCTCGAATCCGGCGTGGACTCGGTCAAGATCCTGCCGCTCGCCAGGAAGCTCAATCTCTCCCGCACGAGCTTCTACTGGTTCTTCAAGGATCGCGAGGAACTGCTCGGCGCGCTGCTTGCCCGCTGGCGCGACAAGAACACCGGCAACATCGTCAGACAGTCGGAAGCCTATGCGGAATCCATGGCCGAGGCGATGCTCAACGTCTTCGACTGCTGGCTGAACAAGGATCTGTTCGATTCGCCGTTCGAGTTCGCGGTGCGCAGCTGGGCGCTGCAATCGCCGGAAATCCTGGAGGAGGTACGGCGCGCCGACCAGATCAGGATGGAGGCGCTGACGCGCATGTTCGTGCGCTTCGGCTATGATGAGGTGGCCGCCGACGTACGCGCCCGCACCACCTATCTCGTCCAGATCGGCTATATCTCGATGCAGTCGAGGGAGGACATCGCGCTGCGCATGCAGCGCATCCCGGAATATATCGCCATCTACACCGGCCAGGCGCCACAGCAGCGGGAACTCGATCGCTTCTTCGCACGGCACGGTTACAAGCCCTGAAGGGTGGACAGGAAGGAGCGCTTCGGGGAAGATCGGCATCGTCGGCGGCGCGAATGGCGGATCGGGGCGATTGTACGTCGCGGAGAGCCCTTCGCCGCCTTCAAAAGATCGGTGAGTATGGGAGACATAGCTTGACGACGGCATGGGCGGGGGATCGCGGCGCCCCGTTCGTGAACATTTGCCGCTAAAGATAAAGAGGGAACAATAAAATGAAGAAACTTTTGGCAACGACCTGCGCGGCGTTCGGACTGATGGGAGCGGCCTCCTACGCGAATGCCGCCGAATGCGGCAGCGTCACCATCGCCAGCATGAACTGGCAGAGCGCCGAGGTGCTGTCCAATCTCGACAAGATCATCCTGAACGAAGGCTACGGCTGCCAGGCGGAAATCACCGTCGGCGACACTGTGCCCACGATCACCTCCATGGCCGAAAAGGGCCAGCCGGACATCGCGCCGGAAGGCTGGGTCGACCTCCTGCCGGACGTCGTCAAGAAGGGCGTCGAAGAAGGCCGCATCGTCAGGGCCGGCTCGCCGCTGCCCGACGGCGGCGTTCAGGGCTGGTGGATTCCGAAATATGTCGCCGACGCCCATCCCGACATCAAGACCATCCCCGACATGCTCAAGCATCCGGAGCTGTTCCCGAACCCCGAGGACAAGTCGAAGGGCGCGATCTACAACGGCCCGCAGGGCTGGGGCGGCACGGTCGTCACCTCGCAGTTCTTCAAGGCCTTCGGCGCCGAAAAGGCCGGCTTCACCCTCATCGACACCGGCTCGGGCGCCGGCCTCGACGGCTCCATCGCCAAGGCCTACGAGCGCAAGGCGCCGTGGGTGGGCTACTACTGGGCGCCGACCGCGCTGCTCGGCAAATACGAGATGGTGAGGCTCGGCGAAGGCGTTCCCAACGATCCGGCGGAATGGAAGCGCTGCAACACCGTGGCCGACTGCGCCGACCCGAAGCCCAATGCCTGGCCGACGGATACGATCGAGACGCTCGTCGCAAAGCCTTTCTCCGAAAAGGCCGGTCCTGACGTCATGGCCTACCTCCAGAAGCGCTCGTGGAGCAACGAAACCGTCAACAAGCTGATGGCCTGGATGACCGACAACCAGGCCAACGGTGAAGACGGCGCGAAGCACTTCCTGAAGGAAAACAAGGACGTGTGGACGAAGTGGGTCTCCGAGGACGCGGCAAAGAAGATCGAAGCCTCGCTCTGATGCACCGCCGGCGCCCGAGAGATCGCGGCGCGCTTCAGGCCGATGCGAACCGGACGGTGCGCCTTCTGCGCGCCGTCCGGCGGCCTCGGAAAAATTACTAAAGACATTTGACGGCTCTTTCGGAAGGGACGAACCGAATGGAATGGTTTTACAAATTTCCGCATATGAACGACGACAGCCTCAGGGACCTCAAGAAGGCGATCGATGACGGCTTTCGCGCGTTCACGCGCGCCTACGGCGATACGATCGAAGGCCTTTTCTCCCCCCTGCAGCAATTCCTGCTGGCGGTCGACCGGTTCATGACGCAGACGCCCTGGCCGATCATCACGCTGCTGGTCCTGATCGTGGCGTGGTTCGCCAGCCGAAGCATCAAGATCGTCGCGGGCTGTCTCGTGACGCTGCTGCTGATCGGCTATTTCGACATGTGGGAAGACACGATGCGCACCGTGGCGATGATCTTCGTCTGCACCGTGCTTTCCGTCGCCGTCGGCCTGCCCATCGGCATTCTCATGTCGCGCTCGGATCGCTTCCAGAAGATCATAAGCCCGATCCTCGACGTGATGCAGACCATGCCGAGCTTCGTCTACCTCATCCCCGTCGTCATGCTGCTCGGCATCGGCCGCGTGCCGGGCCTCATCGCCGTCGTCATCTACGCCATTCCGCCGATGATCCGCCTGACCGATCTCGGCATCCGGCTGGTCGACAAGGACGTGCTGGAAGCCGCCGACGCCTTCGGCACCAACAAGTCCCAGAAGCTCTTCAAGGTGCAGCTTCCGCTTGCCCTGCCGACGATCATGGCCGGTATCAACCAGACGATCATGATGGCGCTCGCCATGGTCGTCGTCGCCTCGATGATCGGCGTGCAGGGCCTCGGCCAGCCGGTGCTGAAGGCGATCGCCAACCAGTATTTCACGCTCGGCATCTTCAACGGCCTCGCCATCGTCGGCATCGCCATCATCTTCGACCGCGTCAGCCAGGCCTATGGCAAGAGGCTCCAGAAATACCGGGAGGTCGTCCATGGCTGAGCATCATTTCGGCGGCATCAAGATCCGCCATCTCTACAAAATCTTCGGCCCGAACGCCGCAAAACACATCGAAGCCGTGCAGCAGGGCCTGACGAAGGCGGAACTGAACCGGCAGCACGGCCATGTCCTCGGCCTCCGGGACATCAACATCGAAATTCCCTCGGGCTGCATCCAGGTCATCATGGGGCTGTCGGGTTCGGGCAAATCCACGCTCATCCGCCACATCAACCGCCTGATCGACCCGACCGCCGGCGAAGTCCTCGTCGATGGCGTCGACATCGTGAAGATGGGCGAGACCCAGCTTCGCGACTTCCGCCGGCATCAGACCGCGATGGTGTTCCAGAAGTTCGCGCTTCTCCCCCATCGCAACGTTCTCGACAACACGGTGTTCGGCCTCGAGGTCCAGGGCGTTTCGCGCGCCAAGGCGGTGGACGTCGCCATGCGCTGGCTGGAACGCGTCGGGCTGAAGGGGTTCGAGCAGAAATATCCCAACCAGCTCTCCGGCGGCATGCAGCAGCGCGTCGGTCTCGCCCGCGCCCTTTCCAACGACGCGCCGGTTCTCCTGATGGACGAGGCCTATTCGGCGCTCGACCCGCTGATCCGCACCGACATGCAGACCGTGCTTCTCGACATCCAGAAGGAAATCAGGAAGACCATCGTCTTCATCACTCACGATCTCGACGAGGCCCTGAGGCTCGGCGACCAGATCGCCATCCTACGCGACGGCGAGATCATCCAGCAGGGATCGAGCCAGGACATCGTCCTGAGGCCAGCGGACGACTACGTCGCCAACTTCGTGCGGGAGGTCAACCGCGGACGCGTCGTGCAGGTCGACGCGATCATGACCCCTCTCCGCCTCGATGCCGCCCCCAGCAAGCTGACCATCGATGGCCACACCACGGTCGAGGAGGCGGTTCGCATCCTCGCATCCGCCCCCGAAGGCGACATCACGGTCCTCGGCCCTGCGTCGCAGCCCGTCGGAACCGTCACCTTCCGCCAACTCGCCGCCGCAATGGTCAACTCCCATGCACAGCAAAGCGAGGAAGACGCCGTCGCGATCGCCGGGTGATCCCTGAAGACTGCTTTCCTGCCCAGGCAGGAAAGCACCGTTCTCCGCCGGCAAGAGGCCAGAGAA
>Ga0153956_1002988_pt1 | contig 11573 bp, 10 predicted proteins | sample TSFL040MetaG_FD_104704 | JGI IMG/M metagenome (GOLD analysis project Ga0153956, IMG submission 104704) | Attine ant fungus gardens microbial communities from Florida, USA - TSFL040 MetaG | ecosystem: Host-associated > Fungi > Mycelium > Unclassified | place: USA: Florida, Wekiwa Springs...
CCCGCCCAACCTCGAAGGCGAGGGCCAGGTGACGATGCGCGATCTCGTCCGGAACTGCCTGCGTATGCGTCCCGAACGCATCATCGTCGGCGAGGTGCGCGGACCGGAAGCCTTCGATCTCCTGCAGGCCATGAATACGGGCCACGACGGCTCGATGGGCACGCTGCACGCGAACAGCCCGCGCGAGGCGCTTTCCCGTCTGGAGTCCATGATCACCATGGGCGGCTTCCAGCTTCCCTCGCGCACGATTCGCGAAATGGTCGTGGCGTCCATCGACGTCATCATCCAGGCGGCGCGCCTGCGCGACGGCTCGCGCCGCATCACGCATGTCACCGAGGTCCTCGGCATGGAAGGCGACGTCATCATCACCCAGGACCTTTTCGTCTACGACCTCGTCGGGGAGGACGCGAACGGCAAGCTGATCGGCCAGCATCGTTCGACCGGCATCGGCCAGCCGCGCTTTTGGGACCGCGCCCGTTATTACGGCGAGGAGAAGCGGCTCGCGGCGGCGCTCGATGCTTCCGAGGCGCCCGATCCGACGGCGCGGATCTAGGCCATGCTCGGCACGCTTCCCATCGCGTTCCTCGCGGCCGTCGCGTTCGGCGGCGTTGCCTATGTATTCCTGACGCCGTTTTTTTCCGGCGAGAAGCGCGCCGAGAAGCGCATGAAGGAAGTCGCGCAGGCCGAAACCTTCACCCGCAAGACGCGGAACGCGAAGCCCGATGTCGTGACTTCCCGCCGCCAGCAGGTGGAGGAGACGCTCAAGCAGCTCGAGGAGAGGCAGAAAAAGGCGAAGCGGCCGCCGCTGTCCGTTCGCCTGCCGCAGGCGGGCCTCGACTGGAGCAAGCAGCGGTTTCTGACGATCAGCGGGGCGTTCGGGCTTTTCGTCGGCATCGCCGCGTTCTTCGTCGGCATGCAAATCTATTTCGTGCCGATCCTGGCATTCGCCGCGGGCTATACGCTGCCGCGCTGGCTGCTCTCCTATATGAAGAAGCGGCGCGAGGCGAAATTCATCGAGGAGTTGCCGAACGCCGTCGACGTGATCGTTCGCGGCGTGAAATCGGGCCTTCCGGTGGGCGATTGCATTCGCATCATCGCGGTGGAAACGAAGGAGCCGGTGAAGAGTGAATTTCGCCTGATCGCCGAAGCGGCCGCCATGGGCATTCCGCTTTCGGAAGCGGCGGCCAAGCTGTTCGACCGGGTGCCGCTCGCGGAAGCCAACTTCTTCTCGATCGTCCTCTCGATTCAGTCCAAGGCCGGCGGCAGCCTGTCGGAAACCCTCGGCAACCTTTCGCGCGTGCTGCGCGACCGCAAGAAAATGCGCGACAAGATCAGCGCGATGAGCATGGAAGCGAAGGCTTCCGCGGCCATCATCGGCGCGCTGCCTCCCGGCGTGATGACGCTCGTCTGTCTCACCAGCCCGCAATACATCGAACTGCTGTGGACCACTTCCACGGGCCGGATGATGCTGTTCGCCAGCCTCTGCTGGATGACGATCGGCGTGCTTGTCATGAAGAAAATGATCAATTTCGATTTCTGAGGCGCGCGATGGTCGATCTGATCATGGACAAGCTGTACGACATCCGCTTCCTTTCGACGCTGCTCACTTCGATCGCCGCGATCGCGACGGTGCTGACGATCGCGATGCCGTATCTGTCGAACGACAATCTCGAGCGGCGCATGAAGACCGTCGCGATCGAGCGCGAGAAGATTCGCGCGCGCGAGCGCGAGAAGCTCGCCAAGGGCGAGAAGGTGAGCCTGCGCTCCGCGCCCAAGCCCTACATGCAGATGATCGTCGAGAACCTCAATCTGAGGAAATGGCTGGGCGAGGAGGAGATTCGCTCGACGCTGGTGCAGGCCGGGTATCGCGGGCAGGGCCCGTATGTCGCCTTCCTGTTCTTCCGCATGATCGCGCCGATCGCGATGTTTCTGTTCGCGCTGTTCTATCTGTTCGTCCTCACGCACTTCAAATACCCGTCGATGGTGAAGGTCGCGGTATCGATCGGCGCGGCGTGGCTCGGCATGAAGCTGCCGCAGCTGTTCCTGAAGAATCTGATCGCCCGGCGTCAGCTTTCGATCAAGCGCGCCTTCCCGGATGCGCTCGACCTGCTGCTGATCTGCGTCGAGGCCGGCATGTCGATCGAGGTCGCGTTCCGGCGCGTGAGCCAGGAGATCGGCACGCAGTCCATTCCGCTCGCGGAGGAATTGACGTTGACGACGGCCGAGCTGTCGTATCTGCCGGACCGCCGCCAGGCCTATGAGAATCTTTCGAATCGCACCGGCCTCGACGGCGTGAAGGCGGTTTGTACCGCGCTCATTCAGGCCGAGCGTTACGGCACGCCGCTCGCGCAGGCGCTGCGCGTGCTCGGACAGGAAATCCGCGACATGCGCATGTCCGAAGCCGAGAAGAAGGCGGCGGCGCTGCCGCCGAAGCTCACCGTGCCGATGATTCTGTTCTTCCTGCCGGTGCTCTTCATCGTCATTCTCGGGCCCGCCTTCATCCGCGTGATGGAAGTGCGCGGCGGGTAGCGCTTCCTTGCGGTTGCAACCCCATCCTGATGAGTCCGCGTTGGCTGCCGTCTCGAAGGATGAGGCCCGTAACGCCCGCTGCATCGCTATATGCCGGCGTTTCATCCGGCTTACGCCACCATTCGTTCGACCTTCGCGAACATCGAGAGCTTCAGGGAAGCGATGAATGCGGCTTCCAGCTCCTTTGAACCGGTGAACGTAAAACGATCTTCCTCCTTGAGGCGTGCGATCGTCTTGTAGCCCATCCACGCTTCCGTAAGCGCGCGGGAGGTCGCCGAGAGATACAGATCGACCTCGAAGCCGGGGTCGATCGCGCAGAGATCCGTTTCGTGATCGGGCTCAACGATGATCCACCAGTTCTGCCTTGCCGGACCACTCTCGGACAGGATGATCTGAACGACGCTTCGCTTCTTCGGCATCGGAGCGGGATCGATGTTGCGGCGGATGTCCCACATCAGAAGTTTCGGGTCGAGATTCTTGAGCGAAGCTTCCGTCTCGATCCATTTGTGCCCCCATTCGCCGATGGATTTCACGATCGGCACAAGTTCGAATCCGGAAGGCGTGAGGTGATATTCGTAAAGGTCGGGTGCATTCCCTGCGCGCGAGCGCAGGATCAATCCTGCCGCTTCGAGTTCCTTCAGCCGCTTCGACAGCAAGGCGGGCGAAATGCGCGGAATGCCCCGCCGCAATTCGTTGAAACGCGTCGAACCCATCGCAAGCTCGCGCAGGACGATGATCGTCCAGCGCGTGCAGAGAATTTCGGACGCCATCGCGATCGGGCAAAACTGATAATAGCTGTCTGCCATGCGCGCCTCCGCAGGTTTCAAGCTTGGCCGGTGATACGCCGGAGCGGGGACGGGAGCCAGTTCAGAAACTGTACCGGCGCAGTTCAGTTCGTGAACTGGAAGCGTGGCGGGGCTTTGTGGCCTTTCGCGGTATCCGCGGGAATGGTCCCGCCCTAACCGGAGAGGTACTGAAATGCCACTCGTTGATATCGAGCTGATCGAAGGCGTGTTCGACGCCCAGCAGAAGCAGGAAATGATCGCGAAGGTCACCGACGCGATGGTGAAGATCGAGGGCGAAAAGATGCGCGGCGTCACCTGGGTGCGTATTCACGAAGTCGCCAGCGGCGAATGGGGAATCGGCGGGAAGGGAATCACCGCCGCCGACGTGAAGGCGATGCAGAAGGGTTGAGCCCGAACGAAAACCCCGGCGCGAGCGCCGGGGTTTTCTATTCTTGCGGCGGCGTCAGCCGTTCGAAGCCTGCTGCCGCGCCTTGAGCTTCTGCCAGGTGTTTTGCTGCGCCGGCGGCTGGGCGCTTTGCTGCGCGACCATCGCCCGCAGTTCGGCGATATTGGCCTGCGCCTGATCGGGCGGAAGATCGCCGGCCGCGATCTTCTCGGCTTCCGCCGTTTTTCCCTCGAGCCCGAGAACGAGCGCGAGATTTTGCCGCACTTTCGGCGTCGCGCCGGGCTGCGCGGCGGCGGTGCGCAGCGTCGTCTCTGCCTGCGGCAATTCTTTCGTCAGGAGATAGGAGAGGCCGAGATTGGAAAGGATCGCCGGCTCGTTCGGCGCGATCTTGAGCGCGGTGTCGTAATAGCGCCGCGCTTCCTTGTGCCGGCCCATCTGGTCGAGCACGGTGCCCTGCGCGTTCAGGATGCGCCAGTCCGGATTGTCGGGCGTGTGCGCCTTCGCGAGCACGTCGAGCGCCTGCTGGTACTGGCCGTTGTCGGCGAGCGCGCGGCCATAGGCGCCGAGCAGCGGCCGGTTTCTCGGATTCTTGATCGATGCCTGCTGCAGGACGGCGACCGCCTGTGCCTGCTGGCCGTTTCCGCGCAGCGCCTGGGCGTAGGCCATCGCGATGTTCGGATCGTTCGGGTTGGCGCGATACTGCTCGCCGAGCGCCTCGGCCTGTTGATGCCAGTCGGGCTTGCCGTCGGCGAGGCGCGGCGAGATCGAGCCCGTTGTCTCGGCGCGGTCCTTGGCGCAGCCTGCGAGCGCAAGCGCCGTCACGGCGACGAGAAGGGAAAGGCGGAAAGGACGCGCGCGCGCGACGGTCGAACTCATGACAAACTCCAGCCCACGGACTCCGGCCGCAATGAGCGCGGAAGGGGTACAATTAACCTCCAGGTAATAGACGATTAACCCTAATGTCTGGTTAAACGGGCGGGCGAGTCGCCCGCCGCAGAAGCGTTTATTTTCACGGGCAAAAACTCACGAATAGACTCCGGGATACGAAATGAGCCGCGAACTCCATCCTTTCTTTGCGCCTTCTGGCGAGAAATCCGCAAAACCGGTCTGGTGCGTCGACACGCAATCCTGGAGCGGCGTGGAGGCTTCGCTGCCGCAGGCCGCGCGCGCTTTTGCCGCGGCGGCGGGCTTTCGGCCTTCGGCGGGGCAGTTCCTGCTCCTGCCCGACGAGAGAGGCGGCAGCCTCGGCGCGCTGTTCGGCATGGACGCTGCGGATGCGAAAAGCGCCGATCCGTTCCTTGCGGGAAAGCTCGCGGCGTTGTTGCCCGAAGGCGCGTGGAAATTCGCCGCCGCGCCGCGCGACCCGCGCCTCTCGGCACTCGCCTTTGCGCTCGGCATGTATCGCTTCACGCGCTACCGCGCTGCGGAGCAAAAAAAGATTCGCCTCGCCGTCCCCGAAGGCGTCGACGGCGAAGATCTTTCGCGGCAGGTGGAAGCCGTATTTCTTGCGCGCGATCTCATCAACACGCCGACCAACGATCTCGGCCCGGCCGAATTGGAAGATGCCGCGAAGAAACTCGCCGAACGTTTCGGCGCGGAATTTTCCTCGATCGCCGGCGACGACCTTTTGAAGCAGAATTTCCCGCTCATTCACGCGGTCGGCCGCGCTTCCGGCAGCAAGCCGCGGCTGCTCGATTTCCGCTGGGGCGATCCGAAGCATCCAAAGGTGACGCTCGTCGGCAAGGGCGTCTGCTTCGATACCGGCGGCCTCGACATCAAGCCGTCCTCCGCGATGCTGCTGATGAAAAAGGACATGGGTGGCGCGGCGGCGGCGCTCGCGCTCGCGCATCTCGTGATGGATGCGAAGCTCAAGGTGTCGCTGCGCGTCTTGATCCCCGCCGTCGAGAACTCGATTTCGGACGAGGCCTTCCGGCCGGGCGATATCTACAAAAGCCGCAAGGGCATTACCGTCGAGATCGGCAACACCGACGCCGAAGGCCGCCTCGTGCTCGCGGACGCGCTCGCGCTCGCCGACGAGGAAGCGCCCGAACTGATGATCGATTTTGCGACGCTCACGGGCGCGGCGCGCGTCGCGCTCGGGCCCGAATTGCCGCCCGCCTACACCGATGACGACAGGCTTGCGGAAGACTTCGCCCGCCACGGCATGAACGAGAACGATCCGGTCTGGCGCATGCCGCTCTGGAAGCCTTACGCAGCGATGCTCGACTCGAAAAGCGCCGACATGAACAACGTCTCGTCCGGCGGCTTCGCGGGCTCGATCACGGCGGCGCTGTTCCTGCAGCGCTTCGTCGAGCGGGCGAAGTCGTGGCTGCATCTCGACATCTATGCGTGGGTGCCGTCGGCGAAGCCCGGCCGTCCCGAAGGCGGCGAGGCGATGACGGCGCGCGCGCTCTACGCGCTCCTGAAGGAGCGTTATGGCTGATCCGCGCATCACGCCGGCGAGGCCCGATCTCGCCGCCGCTTCGCTCAAAGGCAAGATCGAAGCCGCGCGCTTCGTCGAAGGCGAGCCGCGCGTCGTGATCGACACGTCGGTGCCGCTGCGCCGCGCGCCGCGCCATGACGCGCCGCTCGATACAGAAGCGCTCTATGGCGAGCGCGTCACGGTCTACGACGTCGACGGCGAAGGCTGGGCCTGGGGGCAACTCGATGGCGACGGCTATGTCGGCTATCTGCCGGTCAACGCGCTGATCGCGCCGGGCGCGAAGCCCACGCATCGCGTCGGCGCGCCGCGCACGTTTCTCTATCCCGTGCCGGATATCAAGACGCCGCCGGTGATGCCGCTCTCCTTCGGCAGCCTCGTTTCCGTGCGCAAGGAAGAGAAGGAATTCGCCTTCACCGATCGCGGCGCGATTTTCGCGAAGCACCTTGTGCCGCTTTCGCATCGCTCGCCGGATTTCGTCGAGAGCGCGCGGAAATTTCTCGGCACGCCGTATCTGTGGGGCGGCAAGACCTCGCTCGGCCTCGACTGCTCGGCGCTGGTGCAGCTCTCGCTGGCCGCCGCCGGCCTCGAATGCCCGCGCGACAGCGACATGCAGGAAAAACAGCTCGGCGAGCCGGTGCCGCTCGAGAAAATCCAGCGCGGCGATCTCGTGTTCTGGAAAGGGCATGTCGCGCTCGCCGCCGACAGCGAAACCTTGATCCACGCCAACGCCTTTCACATGGCGGTGGCGCTGGAGCCCGTGGCGCAGGCGGTGGAGCGCATCAGCGCGTTAGGTGCGCGGGTGAGTAGCGTGAAGCGGATGAAATACACAGCCGCGTGACTCTTTCCTGTCATTCCGGGGCGCGCGAAGCGCGAACCCGGAATCCATAATCGCTGGCGGATGCTTCTGGATTCGGGGCTCGCATGCTTTGCATGCGCCCCGGAATGACGGTGGAGGGCTTAGTAACCTAGCTTCCGGTCCACGACGTTCTCAAGCGGCCTGCCGTTCTCGAAATTCTCGATCTGCGAGAGGATATTGGCGACCAGCGCGCGCGGGTCGCTCGACGCCGCGTTGTGCGGCGTGATGTAGACCTTCGGGTGTCCCCAGAGCCTGCTTGCGGCGGGCAGCGGTTCCTTCTCGAACACGTCGAGGCTCGCGCCGGCAAGCGTGCCGTCCTCCAGCGCGCGCACGATATCGTCTTCGACTTGCTCGCCGCCGCGGCCCGCGTTGATGACGGCCGGTAAAATCGGCTCGCGCGCGAGTTGCTTGAACAAATTGTAGTCCAGAATTCCCTTCGTCTCCGGCGTGAGCGGCAGGAGGCAAACGAGGATGTTCGTCCTCGCGAGGAACGCTTTCAGTCCTTCCTCGCCCGAAAACATCTCGACGCCGGGCACGTCCTTCTTCGCGCGGCTCCAGCCGAGCACCGGAAAGCCCGAGGCGATGAGGCCCTTCGCGGAGGCCTGCCCCATCACGCCCATGCCCATGAGGCCGACATTCACGGTGCCGGGCGGCGGCTCGTTATGGTCCTTCCAGATGCGTTCCTCGCTCTGCTCTCCGTAGAGCTTCATCTGCCGGTGATGCAGATGCGCATGCATCACGACGTAACCGACCATGCGGATCGTGAGGTCAGGATCGACGATGCGCACCACCGGAGCGGAAGGAAGCTTCTCGTCCTGCAGCAGATGATCGACGCCGGCGCCGAGATTGAAGATCGCCTTCAGCTTCGGAAAATCCTTGAGCAGGCCGTGCCACGGCCGCCACACGCAGGCGTAATCGAAATCGCTCGCGCCATCGATATCCGGCCAGAGCTTCACCTCGTGCTTTGCGCCCGAGAGCGCGCGAAAGCGCTCGAGCCAGGAGAGGGGCTCGAAGCCCTCGATCGCCAACAGTATTTTCGACATCAGGGGTGAGCCGTATTTCCGGTGGTTTCCAGGTTGAACGCGGCGGCGAACAGCGCCCGGGTGTAGTCGGTCCGCGGATGCGCGAAGATTTCCTTCGCCTCGCCCTGCTCCACGACTTTCCCGTTCCGCATCACGATCAGGCTGCTCGCCAGCGCCGCGACCACTTTCAGGTCGTGGCTGATGAACATGTAGGTCAGTTCGCGCCGCTGCTGCAAGTCGCGCAGGAGATCCACCATCTGCGCCTGGATCATCATGTCGAGCGCGCTTGTCGGCTCGTCCAGCACCACGAAGGAGGGCTCGAGCACGATCGCGCGCGCGAGCGCGATGCGTTGCCGCTGCCCGCCGGAAAATTCGTGCGGATAGCGGTGCCGCGCTTCCGGGTCGAGCCCGACTTCCTTCAATGCCTGCACCACGCGCGTATCGCGCGCCTCTCCGGAGAGCTTCGGCTGGTGCACGCGCAATCCTTCGCCGACGACGTCGGCGACCGACATGCGCGGCGACAGCGAGCCGTAAGGGTCCTGAAAGACGATCTGCATGTCGCGGCGGAAGGGGCGCATCTCCTTGAACCGCAACCCCTGAACGTCCTTGCCGAGAAAGACGATTTTCCCCTGCGAGGAAATCAGCCGCAGCATCGCGAGCCCCAGCGTGGTCTTGCCGGAGCCGGATTCGCCAACGACGCCAAGGGTTTCGCCCTTGCGGATCGCGAGCGATATGCCGTCCACCGCCTTGATGTGGCCGACGGTTTTGCGGAGAAAGCCGCGCCGGATCGGAAACCAGACGCGCAGGTTGTCGGTTTCGGCCACGACCGGCGCGTCCGGCTTCTGCGGCGCCGGCTTGCCCTTCGGCTCGGCCGCGATCAGCGCCTGCGTGTAGGGATGCTGCGGGCGCGCGAACAATTCCGCGACATTGTTCGCCTCGACGATTTTGCCCTGCCGCATCACGCAGACGCGGTCCGCGATCTTCCGCACGATGCCGAGATCGTGGGTGATGAACAGCATCGCCATGTCGTGTTTTTCCTGCAGGCTCTTGAGAAGCCGCAGGATCTGCGCCTGCACCGTGACGTCGAGCGCGGTCGTCGGCTCGTCCGCGATGAAGAGCTTCGGCTCGTTGGCGAGCGCAAGCGCGATCATCACGCGCTGGCGCTGTCCGCCGGAAAGCTGATGCGGATAGGACGAAAGCCGCGTCTCCGGCTCGGGAATGCCGGCCTCGGTGAGAAGCTCGATGACGCGCGCCCGCGTCGCGCTCCTGGAGAGCCCCTGGTGGATTTCGATCACTTCCGCGATCTGCCGCTCGATGGTGTGCAGCGGATTGAGCGAGGTCATCGGTTCCTGGAACACCATCGAGATGTCCTTGCCGCGCACGCCTCGCAGTTCGCGCTCGGGAAGATCGATCAGGTTCTTCCCCTCGAACAGAACGCGCGAATCCTTCGTCCATTGCGCGGCCGGCGGCAGCAGCCGCAGGATCGAAAGCGCCGTCATCGACTTGCCGGAGCCCGATTCGCCGACGAGCGCGAGCGTCTCGCCCTTCCTGATCTCGAACGAAACCTTATCCGCGACGACGTTCTCCCGCTCTCCGTGCTTGAAGGCGAGCGTGAGGTTTTCGACGCGAAGGAGGGGTGCGCTCATTGATACGTCTTTCGCGGGTCGAAGGCGTCGCGCACCGCTTCGCCGATGAAGATCAGGAGCGAAAGCAGGATCGCGACCGTGAAGAAGGCGGTGAAGCCGAGCCACGGCGCCTGCACGTTGGATTTCGCCTGCGAGAGCAGTTCGCCGAGCGAAGGCGAGCCGGGCGGCAGGCCGAAGCCGAGAAAATCGAGGGCGGTGAGCGTCATCACCGAACTGGAAAGGATGAAGGGGAGATAGGTGAGCGTTGCCACCATCGCGTTCGGCAGGAGGTGGCGGTAGATCAGCACGAAGTTCGAAACGCCGAGCGCCCGTGCCGCCTGCACGTATTCGAAATTCCGCGCGCGCAGGAATTCCGCGCGCACGAGCCCGACGAGCGACACCCATGAGAACAAGAGCAGGATGCCGAGCAGCACGAAGAAACCCGGCGTCAGCACCGATGAGATGATGAGCAGGAGATAAAGCGACGGGATCGCCGTCCAGATCTCGATGAAGCGCTGGAACAGGAGGTCCGTCCAGCCGCCGAAATAACCCTGCACGGCGCCGGCGGCGACGCCGATCAGCGAGGAGACGACGGTGAGCACCAGCCCGAACAGCACGGAAATGCGGAAGCCGTAGATCGCGCGCGCGAGCACGTCGCGGCCCTGATCGTCGGTCCCCAGCCAGTTCTGCTCGAGCCCGGCGCAACCTTTCACGCCCTTGCGTTCGGCGACGTCCTTGCATTGCTTCTCGGAGAGCATCCAGGTCGGCGGCGAGGGCGCGGGCGTCGGCAGGTCGAGATTCGTCGTGTTGTAGCCGAAATGGATCGGCGGGAAGAGCATCCAGCCGCCCTTTTCCTCGATCTTCTTCACGAGATAGGGATCGCGGTAGTCGGCCTCGGTTTCGAACTCGCCGCCGAAGGCGGTCTCCGGATAGTAGCGGAATATCGGCGCGTACCAGTGGCCGTCGTAGGAGACGACGATCGGCTTGCTGTTGGCGATGAGTTCCGCGAACAGCGTGACGAGGAACAGCACGAGGAAAATCCAGAACGACCAGTAGCCGCGCTTGTTCGCCTTGAAGTTCTGCCAGCGGCGTTTGTTGATCGGCGAAAGTTGCGGCAGGCCCCGGCGCGGCGGCACGCCGGCGCCCATCGGCGTTTCCGCCAGCGGTTCCGGCGGCTGCACGGGAGAAGAAGAGGGTGCGTCCACTTACGTCTCCCGCGTCTCGAAATCGATCCGCGGATCGACCCACGTATAGGTGAGGTCCGAGATGAGCCCTACGACGAGGCCGAGGAGCGAAAAAATATAGAGCGTCGCGAACACCACGGGGTAATCGCGGTTGAACACGCTCTCGAACGAAAGCAGCCCCAGGCCATCTAGCGAAAAGATCGTCTCGATCAGCAGCGAGCCGGTGAAGAAGGCGTGGATGAAGGCGCCGGGAAAGCCGGCGATGACGATCAGCATGGCGTTGCGGAAGACATGGCCGTAGAGCACGCGCCGCTCGGAAAGCCCCTTCATGCGCGCGGTCGTCACGTATTGCTTGCGGATTTCGTCGAGGAAGGAATTTTTCGTCAGCAGCGCCGTCGTCGCGAAGGCGCCGAGCGCCATCGACACGATCGGCAGCACGAGGTGCCAGAAATAATCGAGGATTTTCCCGTACCACGGCAGCATCGAGAAATTGTCCGATGTGAGCCCTCTTAGCGGGAAGATCGAATAGAACGACCCGCCCGCGAACAGCACGATCAGCAAAATCGCGAACAGGAAGCCGGGGATCGCATAGCCGACGATGATGATGGTCGAGCTCCAGATGTCGAAGCGCGAGCCGTCGCGCACGGCTTTCGCGATGCCGAGCGGGATCGAGATGAGATAGGTGAGGAGCGTCATCCAGAGGCCGAGCGAGATCGAGACCGG
>Ga0153956_1002989_pt1 | contig 11565 bp, 9 predicted proteins | sample TSFL040MetaG_FD_104704 | JGI IMG/M metagenome (GOLD analysis project Ga0153956, IMG submission 104704) | Attine ant fungus gardens microbial communities from Florida, USA - TSFL040 MetaG | ecosystem: Host-associated > Fungi > Mycelium > Unclassified | place: USA: Florida, Wekiwa Springs...
AAGATGCTGTATTTCCGGGGCCAGAAGCTGTCGCATGTGGAGCACGAGTCCTTCAGCCTGAGATTCGGACCGTTTGCCGAGGACGCCTATACCAAGGGGGTTCCCGGGCATCTCAACGTGCATCCCCTGATCAAGGAAGCCGACGACCAGTCGAAAATGGTCTTTGGCGAGGGCTGGCACACGGATTCGCCGTTCCTGCCCGAACCACCCTCGATCACCATCCTGCGTTCGGTCGAGATACCGCCATATGGCGGTGATACGACCTTCGCCAATGCAGCGCTGGCCTACCAGAACCTGAGCGAGGCCTACCGCCGCATGATCCAGGGGCTCAAGGTGCATTTCTCGCTGCGCGACGTGCTGCGGTCCGCGCAGGCGGCCGTGGAGGAGCGTGACAGCCCCATCGGCCGGCTCGCCTCCACCCGCAAAAGCGGGGAGCTGTCGGAGGACCTGCAGCGCAAGATCCTCGGTAACCATCACCCGATGGTGCGCACCCATCCGGTGACGGGGGAGAAGGCGCTGTATGTGGACGGGGCCTATGCCATCGGCATCGAGGGCATGAGCGAGGAGGAGGCGTTCCCGATCCTGCGCTTCCTCAGCGATCACATCACGCAGCCGGCGTTCGCCTGCAGGCTGCGCTGGGAGCCGGACATGCTGACACTGTGGGACAATCGCCTGTGCGTGCACCAGGCCTACAATGACTACCAGGGACATCGCCGCGAGCTGTACCGCACCACGGTCGTCGGTGAAAAACCGGTATAGCGCGCTGAAAACCACGCTTTTTCGCGTGCGGGCGACACAGGCCTCGCAGGGGCTTGAACGCCGCTTGCGGCGGCCCGCCGGGAGAGGCGCGCGGCGCCGGGTAACGGCCGCGGGCCGCTTTTGCAAGAGTACTAGACGCCAGCATCCTTAGAGGAAAAGCAATGCCGACTGTCAGCCAGGTAACTCTCGATCTGCTGCGTGATCTGGGCATCACGACCATCTTCGGCAATCCGGGTTCGACGGAACTGCCGATGTTCAAGGATTTCCCCGGGGACTTCCGCTACGTCCTCGGTCTGCAGGAGTCCGTGGTGCTGGGCATGGCGGATGGCTTTGCCCAGGCGACGCGCAACGCCGCGCTGGTGAACCTGCACAGCTCGGCGGGCACCGGTCATGCGCTGGGCAACCTGTTCACGGCGTTCAAGAACCAGACGCCCCTGATCGTCACGGCGGGCCAGCAGGCGCGCTCCATCATCCCGTTCGAACCCTTCCTGTTCGCCGAGCGGCCGACGGAGTTTCCGCGGCCGTTCGTCAAATGGGCCATCGAACCGGCCAGCGCGGCGGATGTGCCGCGCGCCATCGCCCGTGCGTACTACGAGGCCATGACGCCGCCGTACGGTCCGACGTTCGTGTCCATTCCGATCGACGACTGGGAGGCGCAGGCCGAGCCGATCAAGGGCCGCCGGATCGCGACCCTCAACCCCGGTGATCCCGCCGCGGCGGCGGAACTGGCGCAGGAGCTGCGGCGCGCGGCGCGCCCCGCGTTCGTGCTGGGTGCCGGCGTGGCGCGTGACCAGGCCTGGAAGGCGCTGGTGGAACTAGCGGAGCGGCAGAAGGTAGCGGTGTATGTCGCGCCGTTCGCCAGCCGCAATGTCTTCCCCGAGGATCACCGGCTGTTCAAGGGTTTCCTGCCCGCCGACCGGGAGCGCATCGTCGAGCGGTTGCAGCCGCATGACCTGGTCGTCGTCTTCGGTGGCCCCCTGAACCTCTACCATGTGGAGGGCAAGGGTCCGCACCTGCCGCCGGGCACGGCCTGCTGGCTGGTCGGCGATCATCCCGGGCAGCTGGCCTGGGCGCCACAGGGCCGCGGCCTGCTGGGTAATACCCGCAGTGTGGCGGAGCAGTTGTTGACCCTCGCCGGCGCCAGCAGCCGCGCGGCGCCGGACCCCAGGCCCGCGCCACCGCCGCTGGAGTCCGCGGTGCTGGATGACCGGCTGGTCATGCAGCGCATCGATGCGCTGCTGCCGGACACCGCCATCGTGGTCGAAGAGGCGCCCTCCAGCCGGCCTGCCATGCAGGCCTACCTGCAGTTGAAGCGGCCGGACAGCTTCTACACCACCGCCAGCGGCGGCCTGGGTTACTCGCTGCCGGCGGCGGTCGGGGTGAGCCTGGGCTCCCCGGGGCGCCACGTGGTCGCGATCCTCGGTGATGGCTCCTCGATGTATTCCATCCAGGGCTTGTTTGCCGCGGCCCAGCTGCGGGTGCCGGTGACGTTCATCATCATCAACAACAGCAGTTACGCCGCGCTCAGGAGTTTCGGGCGGCTGTTCGGCATACAGCATGTCGAGGGCACGGACCTTGCGGGCCTGGATTTCTGCGCCCTGGCCCGGGGGCAGGGCCTGCCGGCGGTCAGTGTCAGCCAGGCGGCCGACCTGGACCGCGAACTGGCGAGCGCATTTGCCGCGGACGGTCCGCGCCTGATCGAGGTCAGGGTGGTGGCATCGGGCATGGGTGGCCACTGATGGGCACGGTGGGCGGGGGCGCGGTGCACGACGTCGCCATTGTCGGCGCGGGAGCCATGGGCTGCCTGTTCGGCGCGCGGCTGATCGAGGCCGGCGTCGCGGTGACCTTGATCGACAGCAACGTCCAGCGCCTGGAAGACATCCGCAGCAAGGGACTGGTGCTCACCGATGACGCCGGCACGCGCACGATGCAGCCGCAGACTGCCAGTGCCGGGGAGTTTCCAGGTCCGGTGGACCTGGTGGTGCTGTTCACCAAGGGCATGTACAGCGCGGCGGCCGTGCGCTCCGTCGCTCACCTGGCGGTCCGGCGGCCCATTGCGCTGACATTGCAGAACGGCCTTGGCAATGCCGAAATCCTGGCGGAGACCTTCGGTGCGGATCGCGTGCTCAAGGGGACCGCGCATGTTCCCGCGGACTGGCAGCCGCCCAACAAGGTGGTGACGCATGGCTTCGCGGACATCGACCTCGGGGGACATACGCCCGCGGCGCATGCGCTGGCGGCCACGGTGGGGCAGCTGCTGACCGCCAGCGGCTTTGACGTCAAGGTCAGGGCGGACATCGACGTCGGGGTGTGGAACAAGCTGGCGTTCAATGCCGCGCTGAACGCGCTGGCCACGGTGACCGGCTCGACCAACGCCGGCATGGATTGTCCCCCGGGGCATCGGGTGTCGGAGGCCGTGGTGCGCGAGGTGGTGGCCGTTGCCGCCGCGGGCGGCCTGCAACTGGATGCGGATCACGTCATCGCGACGGCGCTCAAGGCGCTGCGGGAGCACCCCGGGCACAAGCCGTCCATGCTGCAGGACCGGGAGGCCGGCAGGGCCACCGAGATTGAATCCATCAATGGCGCCGTGGTGGCCCTGGGTCAGCAGCGTGGCGTGCCGACTCCGGTCAACGCCACGCTGGCTGATCTGGTGCGCCTCATCGAGGCGCGAGCCGCCCGGGCCTGATTACGGGGTGGGTGCCTTGCCCGCCGCGATGTCCTGCACAATGGCCAGGCTCTTGAAGACGTTCTCGTCCGGCCTCACGCCACCCACGGTGGCGGCGATCCTGCCATCCCTGGTGACGATGAAGGTCGTGCGCTCGGCAAAGGCGTGATCGAGGTCCACGCCGCGGGAGTCCTTCATCCCCGGTCGGCCGTCCATGACCTTCAGATCATAGCTGCGGGCGATCCTGCCGTCCGCGTCCGAGGCCACCGGCAGCTTGCCGGCGCAGTACTGCGGGTCGGACGAGAAGGCGTTCAGGGTCTCGATCTTGTCCTCGGACACGCCGATGACCGTGGCATGTGCCGCCTGGAACTTCTCCATGTTGGCAGCGAAGGTGTGGGCCTGGATGTTGCAGCCGGCGGTGAAGGCACCGGGATAGAAGTACACCACCACCGGGCCCGTCTTCAGGGCATCGGCCAGCTTGAAGGTGAATTCCTTGCCGGCCAGGGAGGCCGGGGCGGTGAAGGTTGGCGCGGAGGCGCCGGTGGACAGGGCCGCGAAAGCCGGCAGAGCTACGGCACAGGACAGTACGGCGGCCAGCGAGAAGCGTTTCATGTGTCCCCCTAGGACGGTGTCATATGACCACGCACCGGATGGTGCCGGCGGCTGAGGATCATAGCGCTGCTGGCGGTAACATTTCGATTGCGCCGTCAAGGCTGTTCAAACGACGGAGCCGGCAGTGTTGAGCGAGCGCAGGCGGTGCAGCAGTCCGGCGCTGTAAGCAATGTAATAGCCGGCGGTCAGGAACAGGATGCCCGCAGTCAGGGGGCTGCCGAACGCCGGCGGTGGGGTCCGGCCGGCGACGTCGATCGCGCCCAGGGTGTTGAGCTGGACCATGCGGTAGGCCACGCGGGCCACCAGCAGGAAGGTCACGCCCAGGCCGATATACAGGTGCGGGGTGTAGAAGTTGCCCTGCGGGGTGAATTCGAACTCCGTGTGCCGTACGCCGAACAGTCCCAGGGCAGCCCCGGCGAGGGCGCCCGCGGCCATGGCCTCGGCGCCATGCGGGGGCAGGTGCCGGGACAGGGACCCGACCAGCAGCAGGCAGATCAGGCTGAAAATGACGATGCGCGCGATGAGCCGGCGCGGCTTGAAGGGCTGGCGGCCGATATTGCGCCGCGCCCGGCGGTAGACGGCAAAGCCGGCGATGGCGATCACGGCCAGTGTTGATCCCAGGTGCGGGTCGATCATGGTCAGCCTCCCAAGAGGTGCGCATTATGCACCGCAAATCCCCTAATATTGCGCCGCCGTCCGGCGCAGCGCCGCTGCGGCACAATCCAACCGACGGTAACCGCAATGCAAATCGATCCTGCTCTGCACACGCCTGCGGACAGCTACAAAATCCTGACCAACGTGGTGGTGCCGCGCCCCATTGCCTGGGTCATGAGCCAGGGGGCCCAGGGGGTGCTGAACCTGGCGCCGTTCAGCTTTTTCAATGCGGTCAGCGGTCATCCGCTATACGTCGTCGTCAGTGTCGGCTGCCGCGATGACGGCACGCCCAAGGACACCGCGGTCAACATCATGGGCAGCGGCGAGTTCGTCATCAACATGGTGACGGAGGAGCTGCTGGCCGCCATGAACATTTCGGCGGCGGATTTTCCGCCCGACCAGAGCGAGATCAAGGCAGCGGGCCTTGCGGTGATCGCTTCAGAGAAGATCGGCGTGCCCCGCCTGGCCGCCGCGCAGGCCAGCCTGGAATGCCGGCTGTTCCGGACCCTGGAACTGGGCAGCAATACACTGGTCATCGGCGAGGTCGTGATGCTGCACGTGGCGGATCAGCTGGTGGACTCGAAGCTGCACGTGCACGGCTTCGCGCCCCTCGGCCGCATGGGATCGCCTTCGGTGTACTGCCGCACCACCGACCGGTTCGAGCTGCCGCGGATCAGTTATGCGCAGTGGCTGAAGACGGACGACTGACCGGTCCATGCTGAATTTCACCGACGTCACCATCCGCCGTGGTCCGCGCGTGCTGTTTTCCGGCGCCACCTTCGGCCTGTTCCGCGGCGAGAAGGTGGGCATCACCGGCGAGAACGGCAGCGGCAAGTCCAGCTTAATGGCGCTGGTGCGGGGCGAGCTGCACCCGGATGCCGGCACGTTCGAGATGCCCTCGAACCTGGCCGTGGCGCACGTGTCGCAGGAGCTCGATGCCACGGATCAGGCCGCCATCGAGTTCGTGCTGGACGGTGACGCCGAACTGCGGGACATCGAGCGGCGCATCGCCGCCGCCGAGGCAGGTGACGACGGCGTCAAGGTCGGGGAACTGCACGCGCTGTATGCCGCTGTCGGCGGGTATGACGCGCGCAGCCGCGCCGGGCGGCTGCTGCATGGACTGGGATTCTCGCCGGCGGATGAGGCGCGGCCCGTGTGCGACTTTTCCGGCGGCTGGCGGGTGCGCCTGAACGTCGCGCAGGCGCTGATGTGCCGCTCGGACCTGCTGCTGCTGGATGAACCCACCAACCACCTGGATCTCGATGCCATCCTGTGGCTGGAGCAATGGTTGCGTGACTACCCGGGAACGCTGCTGCTGATCGCGCACGACCGCGAGTTCCTCGACCGCGTGGTGAACCGCATCGTCAACATCGAGCACGGCCAGGCCCGTGCATGGCGCGGCAATTACTCGGCCTTCGAGGAGCAACGGGCCGCGGACCTGGCGCAGCAGACGGCGCTGCACACCCGCCAGCAACGCCAGATCCAGCACATGCAGGCTTTCGTCGACCGCTTCCGCGCCCAGGCCACCAAGGCGCGCCAGGCGCAAAGCCGCCTGAAGGCCCTGGAGCGCATGCAGGTGATCCAGCTGGCGCATGTGGATTCACCGTTCGAGTTCTCATTCGCCGTGCCGGCGAAGCTGCCGCGGCCCTTGCTGACGGTGGAGGAACAGAGCGTCCGGTACGGGGAGCGCACCGTGCTGGAGGACGTGTCGCTCACGATCTCCCCGGGGGAGCGCATTGCACTGCTGGGACCCAATGGCACCGGCAAATCCACGGCGATCAAGCTCCTGGCCGGCGCGGTGCCTGCGAGCGGCGGGCAGCGCACCGAGGCGCAGGACCTGCAGGTGGGCTACTTCGCCCAGCACCAGCTGGAACAGCTGAGCCCGGCGGACTCGGCGCTGGTCAACCTGCGGCGCTTTGGCGCACCGCGGGCGGCGCTGGCCCCGGAGCAGGAGCTGCGGGACTTCCTGGCCGGCTTCGGTTTCCGGGGTGATCGGGTGTTTGAGCCGGTGGCGCCGTTTTCCGGCGGCGAGAAGGCGCGGCTGATGCTGGCGCTGGTGACCTACCTCGCGCCGAATCTTCTGCTGCTGGACGAGCCCACCAACCACCTGGACCTCGAGATGCGCCAGGCGCTCGCCATGGCATTGCAGGACTACGCGGGCGCGGTGGTGATGGTGTCGCATGACCGGCATCTGCTGCGCACCGTGGCGGACCAGCTGTACGTGGTCAATGGCGGCCGCATGCGGCCCTTCGACGGCGACCTGGATGACTACGCGTCCTGGCTGGCCTCCATCCAGCAGCAGGAAAAAGCAGCCGCCCAGGGGCAGGATGCTGATCCCGCAGCCGTGGCTGAATCCGCGGAAGGGCGGCGGCAGAGGCGTCGCGACGATGCCGGGCGTCGCAAGGCGCTGAGCCCGCTGAAGGCGCGGGTCACCAGGGCCGAGCAGGAACTGGATGCGCTCAGTGCCCGGCTGGCCACGGTGCAGGAGCAACTGGCATCGCCCGACATCTACAGCGATGCGGCCAGGGACCGGCTGAAGGACCTGCTGGGGCAGCAGACGCAGCTGGTGCGGGACACGGAGCGGGTCGAGGCCGAGTGGATGGCCGCCAGCGAGGCGCTGGAAGCGCTGCAGACGCAGCTGGATCAGGTCGCAGTCCCATAAACCCCCCGGCGCTGCCCCTCATGCAGGTGTCCGGTATTGTCCGCCGGAGTGTCCGCGGACAGTGGTTGCGCGCCGGATCCCGGGCCGGGGCTCAACAAATCAGGGGGTTAGGTTTCAAGCGCCGCTGGCACGCTGTTTGAAATGACTGCTCCGGGGATGTCTTTCCCGGGGGATTGAACGTGAAACCGCGGCTGGGTGTGGCGCTGATGGCGGTGCTGGCGATGGGAAATGCGCGGGCCAACGACCTGGACCGCATGTACCAGCTGGCGCTGGCCCGTGACACCACGCTGCAGGTGGCTCAGGCACAGCGTGATGCCGCGATCGAGGCCCGGCCCCAGGCCATTGCCCAGTGGCTGCCGCAACTGAGCGCCAGCGGCTCGGGGTCGCGCCAGACTCTGGGGGTGCAGGTGGATCAGCCGGCCGGTTCGCAGGCCGGGCAGGTTTCCGGCTGCGGGGTGTCCACCGGTCCGGGGGTGGAACACTGCACCGGCAATGCCCACGGCTATTCCCTGAACCTGTCGCAGACCCTGTGGAGCTTCCAGTCGTTCAACCAGCTGCGCGAGGCCAATGCGCTGGCGGCCAGCGCTGAGGCCACCTTGCTCGCAGCCCGGCAGTCGCTGCTGCTGCGCGTGGCGCAGGCCTATTTCAACATCCTGGCGGCCCGCGACCAGCTGGCCACCAACCGGGCCGAGCGCGACGGCTACGGCGTGCTGCTCAACCAGGCCAGGGGGCGCGTCCAGACCGGCGTGGGCCCGCGCAGTGAGTCCGAGCAGGCGCAGTCGTTTTTCGATGCCACCGAGCAGAGCGTGATCGACGCCCGCAACGCGGTGGATGATGCCAACCTCACGCTGGCCGAGATCGTAGGCACAAGCCCCGGCGAGGTCGCCGCGCTGCAGGACAATATCCCGCTGGCGAGCCCCGATCCGGCGTCCGCCCAGGACTGGGTGACCGCCGCCTTGCGTGACAATCCGGCGGTGCGGGCTGCGCAGCTGCAGGTGGATGCGGCGGACCGGGATGTTTCCGTGCAGCAGGGCAAGGGCTTGCCGACGCTGACGCTGAATGGCAGCAGCCAGCACACCTGGCAGGACCCGGCATTCGGTGGCAATCAGACCGATCAGCTCATCGGCCTGTCGGTGAACTGGCCCTTGTTCCAGGGCGGCGCGGTCGCCTCGGCCATGCGGCAGTCCCGGGCGGTGTACCGCGGGACCCTGGCGCAGTATGAAAGCCTGAAGCGTGACACCGAACGCCAGACCCGCGCGGCCTACCGCAATGTCGTCAGTGGCATTGAACGCATCACCGCCGCCCGCCACGCCGTGGAGTCGGGCCGGGTGGCGGTCGAGGCCAGCCGGCGCAACGTGGAGTTCGGCACGGGCGGGGAGTTCGATCTGCTCAATGCCCAGTCCAACTACTACAACGCGCAGCGTGCCTACTTCCAGACGCGCTACGACTACCTGACGGCGCTGCTGACCCTGAAGCAGCAGGCGGGAAGCCTGACGGAACAGGACCTGGCCGCGATCGATGCCATGCTGGTGATGAAATGAAGCACTATCCGAAAGACGAGGCGGACCTGCAGGACGTACCCCTGATGCGTGACACGGCGCGGCAGGACCGCGTCCTGGAACGCCCCGGCGGCTTGCAGCGCCACTGGCGGCTGCTGATGGTGGGCGCCGTCGCGCTCGGGTTGCTGGTGGGGCTGGGCCTGGTGCTGCTGCATTTCACCGGGGCATCGAGTTCCGTGGATCGGTCCCGCCTCACGCTGGCCACGGTCGAGCGCGGACGGTTCGTGCGTGACATCGCCGCCGATGGCCAGGTGGTCGCCGCCACCAGTCCGACCCTGTATGCGCAGGCACCCGGCATCATCGACCTGAAGGTGCACGCGGGTGATCCGGTCGCCCGGGGCCAGGTGCTGGCGGTGATCGACAGCCCGGATCTCGCCGCAAAGCTGGCACAGGAGTCGGCTACCTTGATGAGCGCGCAGAACGACTGGCGGCAGGCGCAGCTGACCGCGGCCAGCAGGCTGCGGCAATTGCAGGATGCCTTCAACCAGGCCGAAGTGGACCGCAACACGGCGCGTCGCGAGGCTGATCGCAGCCAGAAGGCCTTCGAGCTGGGTTCCTTCACCGAACTGCAGGCGCTGAAGGCCAAGGATGCCCTGGAGAAGGCGCAGTTCGCCTATGACCAGGCCAGGACCGACCTGGCGGCTCAGCCGCAGCAGAATCGCTTCGACATCGACAGCAGGAAGGCACTGCTTGAACGCCAGCAACTGCTGGTGAAGGACCTGCAGCGACAGGTGACGGACCTGACGGTGCGTTCGCCGGTCGATGGCAAGGTCGGCCAGGTGCAGGTGGCTGACCGCGCCAGTGTCGCCAAGGATGCGGCGCTGGTGTCGGTGGTGGACCTCACGGCCCTGGAAGTGGAGATCAAGGTGCCCGAGAGCCTCGCCCGTGACCTTCAGCCCGGCATGGGTGCGACCCTGGAAGGCGACGGCCGGCAATGGCGTGGCGTGGTTGGCGGCGTGTCACCGGAGGTCGTCAACGGCGAGGTGACCGCGCGGCTGAAGTTCGCGGATGCCAGGCCCCAGGGCCTGCGGCAGAGCCAGCGCCTGTCGGTGCGCATCCTGATCGATGCCCGCGACAACGTGCTGATGGTGGACCGCGGCAGTTTCGTCGATCAGGACCCGGGCTTTGCCTATGTCGTGCACGGCGATGTCGCGCAGCGCCGCCCGGTGCGCCTGGGCGCACAGAGCGTGCAGAAGGTCGAGGTCATCGACGGCCTGGCCGTTGGTGACCAGGTGGTGGTTTCGGGGACGGATGCGTTCAACGGCGCGGACCGGGTGCTGCTCGCGCATTAGGCCGGTGTTGCCCAACAAGGAGATTTCAATATGCTGAAGATGACCCACCTGTCGAAGGTCTACCGCACGGAAGTCGTGGAGACGTATGCGCTGCGGGACTTTTCCATCCACGTGAAGCAGGGCGAGTTCGTGGCCGTGACCGGCCCATCCGGTTCCGGCAAGACCACTTTCCTGACCATCGCGGGATTGCTGGAGGAGTTCACTGGCGGGCAGTACCAGCTGGATGGCGCCGACGTGCACGGCCTGAACGACAACCAGCGTTCACGGCTGCGCAACGAGAAGATCGGCTTCATCTTCCAGGCGTTCAACCTGATTCCAGACCTCAATGTATTCGACAACGTGGACGTGCCGCTGCGCTACCGCCGGTTCAAGGCGCCCGAGCGCCGTCGCCGCATCGAGCAGGCGCTGCAGCGGGTCGGGCTGTCGGCCCGCGCCAGGCACTATCCGGCGGAGCTGTCCGGTGGCCAGCAGCAGCGCGTGGCCATCGCCCGCGCGCTGGCGGGTGACCCGCGCCTGCTGCTGGCGGACGAGCCCACCGGCAACCTGGACACTCAGATGGCCCGCGGTGTCATGCAGCTGCTGGAGGAACTGCATCGCGACGGCGCCACCATCGTGATGGTGACCCATGATCCGGAACTGGCGGCGCGGGCGCAGCGCGAGGTGCGCATCGTCGATGGCCAGGTCATCGACCTGCATGCGGCGCCGCGGCTGATGCAGGACCCGCGGCCGCAGGCGAGTGCCTGAACGGAGGCAGCCGCCATGATCGGGTACTACTCCCACCTCGCATTTCACAGCCTGCGCAGCAACCGGGTGCTCACCCTGCTGATGATCGCCGCCGTGGCGGTGGGTATCGGCGCCTCGATGACCACGCTCACCACGTTGCGCGCCATGTCCGGGGATCCGATACCCGGCAAGTCCTCGCAGCTGTTCGCGCCGCAGATCGACGCCTGGGGGCCGGATTCGCGGCGTAGTGGTTTCCTGGCCGGGGACCAGTTGAATGACCAGCTGAGCTACCGCGACGCGATGGCGCTGATGCAGGCGCATCACGCCGTGCGGCAGACGGCGATGTACTCCCTGAACCTGCCGGTCACGCCGGCGCAGGGGACACCGTTTGCGATGCCCGGGCGCGCGGTTTACAGCGACTTCTTCAAGATGTTTGAAGTGCCGTTCCGTTTCGGCGCGCCGTGGAGCGCCGAGGATGAGCGTGACCGGGCCAACGTGGTGGTGATCGGCTCGCAGCTGGCGGCGCGGGCATTTCCCGGCGTCAACCCGGTGGGCCGGATGCTCACCCTCAACGGCCGCGAGTACCGTGTCGTGGGCGTGCTCAAGGCCTGGAACCCTTCGCCACGATTTTATGACCTG
>Ga0153956_1002990_pt1 | contig 11564 bp, 12 predicted proteins | sample TSFL040MetaG_FD_104704 | JGI IMG/M metagenome (GOLD analysis project Ga0153956, IMG submission 104704) | Attine ant fungus gardens microbial communities from Florida, USA - TSFL040 MetaG | ecosystem: Host-associated > Fungi > Mycelium > Unclassified | place: USA: Florida, Wekiwa Springs...
AAACGATATCCTGCGCCTCTATATGCCGGAAATCGAGGCGCTGATCCATGATCGGCTCCTGCCCGATCGCAAGCTGGAAATCCGTCAGGGGCCGTATCTGGTGCGGCGCGGCTCCGGCACGAATAGCTATGCCCAAGGCGTTCATCAGGATCACGGCCTGATGCCGGACGATTACATGGAAAGCCTCGAAGCCTTTTCGACGCCGGAATATGCAAAAGCGTGGCGGGCGCGGTATGACCAGCCGGATGTCGCCGGCTTCATGGTGCTCAATTTCTGGCGCACCGTCTATATGGACCAGCCCTTGCAGCATATGCCTCTGACGGTCTGCCATCCGGCGTCAGTAGCGGCGGCGGATCTTGTGCCGGCCGCGCTGGTCGATTTCGCCCCCAGCGGCAAGAATACCAACCAGCTTTCCCTGCGCTATAATCCCGATCATCGCTGGTATTACTACCCCGAAATGACCCCCAGTGAGGTACTGGTGTTCAAAATTTTCGAGCATTTCAAGAACAAGCCGGAAGCGAATTTCAAGACGGTCTTCCATACCGCTTTCGCCCATCCGGACACACCACCTGACGCACCGGAAAGGCAAAGCTGCGAGCATCGCGTCGGGGTGTTTATTCTGCGGGATTGATGTTCGCCGTTAACCTTTCTTAAGCTCTCGTTTACCATAATCGACGCCATGCAAGATCTGGTCGAACTGGTGCAAAATATCGATCCACTGCGCGTTTACGGACGCGTGGCGGTGGTCAACGGCCTGCTGATCGAAGCCCGCGGCGGCCTTTCCTACATGCAGGTCGGCGCGCGCTGCGAAATTATCCGCCGCCATGATACGCCCCTGCCGGTCGAGGTCGTCGGCTTCCGCGAGGACCGCGCCCTGATGATGCCGTTCGGCCCGGTCGAAGGCGTCACTCCCGGCGCCGAAATCCGCATCTCCGCCGAAGGCGCCAAGGTCTATCCCACCACGGCGTGGCTTGGCCGCATCGTCGATAGCTTCGGCGAGTCCATCGATGGCTTCGGCCCCCTGCCGCAAGGGCCGGAAGGCTATCTGCTGAAAGCCGCCCCACCGGCGGCCCATAAGCGGGCGCGGGTCGGCGAGCGCCTGAATCTCGGCGTCCGGGCGATGGACGTCTTCACCACCTGCTGCCGTGGCCAGCGCCTCGGCGTCTTCGCCGGTTCCGGCGTCGGCAAATCGGTCCTGCTCTCCATGCTGGCGCGCGAAGCCACCTGCGATGCCGTCGTGGTCGGCCTGATCGGCGAACGTGGCCGCGAGGTGCGTGAATTTATTGAAGAAACCTTGGGGCCTGAGGGCCTGAAACGCGCCATCGTCGTGGTCGCCACCTCGGACGAACCGGCGCTGAAACGCCGCCAGGCCGCCTACATGACCCTCGCCCTTTCGGAATTTTTGCGCGATCAGGGGCTGGAAGTGCTGTGCCTGATGGATTCGGTCACCCGCTTCGCCATGGCCCAGCGCGAAATCGGCCTGGCCACCGGCGAACCGCCCACCACCAAGGGCTATACCCCCACCTGTTTCGCTGAACTGCCGAAACTGCTGGAGCGCGCCGGTCCCGGCCCGGTGCTGGAAGACGGCACCCAGACCGGCCCGATCACCGGGCTTTTCACCGTCCTGGTCGATGGCGACGACCATAACGAGCCGATCGCGGATGCCGTCAGAGGTATTCTCGACGGCCATATCGTCATGAGCCGGACCATTGCCGAGCGCGGCCGTTTTCCGGCCATCGACGTGCTGAAATCGATCAGCCGGACCATGCCGGAATGCCAGTCCATCCCCGAACGCGAAGTGGTGCGGCAGGCGCGCAAGGTGATGTCGGCCTACGCCAACATGGAAGAACTGATCCGCATCGGGGCCTATCGTTCCGGCGCCGATCCAGATGTTGACCGAGCCATCATTCTCAACCCGGATATCGAACAATTTCTGCGTCAGGACAAGGAAGATTACACCCCTCTTGACGAGTCCTTTACTCTTTTGGCCGACATTCTTAGCAAGGGTTAATTTTACCCGATTTTCCGAAAGCCACGCTTTCGGCAAGGCCGACCGGCCACCGCGCACTTTTGCGCGCAAAGCCTGCGTGGCATCTGAACGTCAGGCAAAAATGGAATGGAGTGCAGCGGAATGACCAAATGGGCCAAATCATTAATTCGCCTGTCCACGTTCGAGGTCGAAACCCTGCAAAAGCGCCTGGCGGAAGTCGTCACCCGCCGCACCCACGCCGAAATGAAGCTGGCCACGCTCGACGCCGAATACGAACTGGAATGCGTGCGCGCGGCGGAAGACCCGATGCTGTCACACAGCCTGGCTGCCTACAAGCGCGGCTTCCAGCACCGCCGCGATACCGCCTCAAGCGAACTCGACCTGATCATCCGGGAAGAAGACGGCGTACGCGATTCGCTGGGGCTGGCCTTCGAGGACCTGAAGAAGTTCGAGCACGTCGCCGAGATCACCCACCTCAGGCGCGTCGCCAATGACAAGCGTATCGAAAACGCCTTGCTCGATGAGGTTTCCCAAAGAAGCTTCACGGGCACGAAACGTCCCGCCTGACATATGGACCGGCGCGGCCTTCTGGGCGGACTTGGCGCCGGCGCGGCCGCTTTGGCTGTGAGCCAGAGCCTTCCAGCGGATGCGCAGGGTTTTGGGAGCATCCCGCCGCTCAAAACCATCACGCCTTATCCGCTGGGGGTTTCCGCCACTTTCCGCAAACTCTCCGACCCCGGCTGGATGAAACTGGCCGCCACCCATTTCTCACGCCTGACGGCCGAGTGGGAAATGAAGATGGAGTACATTCTGCAAGCGGATGGCCGCCTGCAATTCGACCGCGCCGATGCGCTGACCGCTTTCGCCCGCCGCAACGGCATGGGCATCCATGGCCACACCCTGATCTGGTACGCGCAGGACGGCGAGCATTTCCGGAAACTGAAGAATAAACCCGACGCGTTCCTCCTCGCCTATACCCGTTATATCCAGGAGGTGATCGGCCATTTCACCGGTTTCATCAAGGGCTGGGATGTGGTCAACGAACCCGTCTGGAATGACGGCCGGGGCCTGCGTCCCTGTTTGTGGCGGGAGGTCCTGGGCGACGACTATATCGGCCTGGCGCTGGAGGCGGCGCATCAGGCCGATCCAGCGGCCGTTCTTTTCCTAAACGATTACAATCTCGAACTGACGCCGAAGAAGCGCGCCACCTTCCTGAAACTGTGCGAAAAATTACTGAAAGAGGGCGCGCCGCTGTCCGGTATCGGCACGCAGACCCATATCGATTCCGGCATCGCGCCCGGTCTGATCAAGGCGGCGATCCGCGACATCGCTTCGCTGGGCCTGAAGGTGCATGTGTCCGAGGTGGATATCAGCCTGCGTGAGGATCATCCGGCCAATCTGGTCGAGCCGCGCGTTCATCAGGTGCGGGCGCTGAATGAACTGCTGGATGCCTATCATGACGTGCCGCAACGCCAGCGTTACGGTCTGACGATGTGGGCCTTGCGTGATTCCGATTCCTGGCTGAATACGGCGCAGGGCGGCAAAGGCTTGCTGCCGGATGAGCCGGTATTGTTCGATACTCTGGGCCGGCCGAAGCCCCTGACCCAGGCGTTCGTCAGTGCGATAAAATAAGGAATGATCCTCCCCCGCTTCGCAGAAGAGGATAAGGGTTACAAATCCTTGCGTTCGAAACGCGGGCGGAAAAACGGATCTTCGAGGATATTGTCCTTACTCCTGACCGTCGGTTCGGGCGCGGCGACGGCCGGTTCCGGCGGCGCGGCCTCGACCGGTTCAACCGGCGCCGCGAAAGACTGTGGCGTCAGCTTTTCCTGAAACTGGCGCAGATAGCGCAGGTCCTCGGCGATATTCATCACCGCCATGTAGAATTCACACAACGACCGCCAGGCCAGTACGGCGATCAGGAAACCGAGGAAACCGATGACGATCAGACCGAACGACAGCAGCCACCCCATGACCGAGGCGTCCTTGATGCCGGTACCGATCATGATGCCCAGCCAACCGAGCGCGAAGATGAACAGCAGCCCCAGGCCGCACCAATAGACGACATGGATGATCGGCCGGGTCAGTATCTGATCGAAGGTGAACAGGTTGAGCCAGACATCCCTGGGGCGCGTCGTGCCGAAAACCTGCCTGATGGTACGCTTCATTATGCCGAATTCCCCGCAAAGACGAATTTGTCTTCCGACGCCCTGTTAAGGTCGTTTACGACGAAATTGTCAAGCACCGTGATTGGTTAACCGCGCGCCGCCCAATGGCCGCCTGAGAGATCCGCTTGTGTTTCCGACGGATCGAAACCAGGCTGCCACGGCAAAAGTCCGGCGGAATCGGGCACGATCATTTGCAGGCAGTCGAAATCGTAACCGCCATAAAACCACACGCTCCAGCCGAGATAGCGATCATATTCACGCTTATTGACCGGCTGGAACCAGACCTGGCAATCATCGAAAAAACCCTCATGAGGCTTGCCAGGCGTCAGTTTGACGCCCGATCTCATCTGGCGATAGGCCTCGGCCAACAGATCACGCGCCACATGGGAAGGCTGGCCGCACACCACGATTTCCGGCGCCTTGAGGCTCCAGCCAAAGCCGGTGGTATAGGCGTGACGGTCGTCCGGCGCGAACGCCCAGCCGTGCAGTCGGATGGTAGTCAGCACATCGCGCGCACCGGGCGGCAGATCGGGTTCGTGACGGTCGAAGGCGTTCAGCATCACACCTGCCCGACCGTCTTGAGCTTCACCTTCGGATGGATTTCGTTCTGGCTCATGACCACCGTATTGGCCCTGAATCGCTCGATGATCGAGCGTACGAACGGCCGGATGGTGGGCGAGGTCAAGAGCACCGCCACTTCGCCGTTCATCGACACGCGCTCGAAAGTATCGCGCACCCCGCGGATGAAGTCCTGCAAATGCGACGGCGCCATGGTCAGTTGCCGGTCCTCGCCCTGCCCCACCAGCGACGAGGCGAAGGCGTTTTCCCAGTCCGGCGACAGAGTGACGATCGGCAAGCTTCCGTCTTCCGAACGGTTCTGCCAGCACAATTGCCGCGCCAGACGCGAACGGACATGCTCGACCATCTGGGTGATCGATTTGGTGTGCGACGCCGCCTCGCCCAGCGCTTCGAGAATGGCCGGCAGGTCACGGATCGACACGCGCTCCTTGAGCAGGGCCTGGAGCACACGTTGCAGGGTGGCGGTCGAAACCACCTGCGGAATCAGGTCTTCCACCAGCTTCTTTTCATCGCTCGGCAGGTCGCGCAGCAACTTGGACAGTTCCGAATAGCTGAGCAGGTCGGCCATGTTGTCCTTGAGGATTTCCGTCAGGTGCGTGGTGATGACGGTCGCCGGGTCAACAATCGTATAGCCCAGGAAGGTCGCTTCCTCGCGCAGGGCGTTGTCGATCCAGGTGGCCGGAAGTCCGAAGGCCGGTTCCTTCATGTGCTCGCCGGGCAGTTCGACCTGACGGCCGGTCGGGTCCATGGCCATCAGCGAACCGATGCGCACCTCGCCCGCGCCGGCTTCCATCTCCTTGATGCGGACGGCATAGGCCTGATTGCCGAGCCGCATATTATCGAGAATACGCACCGACGGCATGATGAAGCCGTATTCCTGCGCCAGCGTCCGGCGCAACGCCCTGATCTGGTCGGTCAGCTTGCGGCCGTCGAGGTCATTGATCAGGCCGAGCAGGCCGAGGCCCAGTTCGATCTTTACGTCATCGATGGCCAGCGCCGCCGAGATCGGCTCTTCCTCCGGCGGGGCATTGGCGGCGTTGGCGGCATCCAGTTCCGCCTGAGTGGGCTTGGGCGGCTGGCGTCCGATCCGCCAGGCCAGAGCGCCCGTCCCCAGGGCGATGGCGCCGAAGAACAGGATCGGCATGCCGGGGATCAGCCCCATGACGCCGGAGGCCGCCGAAACGACGCCGAGCGCCACCGGATTCCTGGCCAGCTGCAGCACGATCGCCTTGTCGGCCGAACCATCGACGCCCGCCTTGGAAACGAGAAAACCGGCGGCGATCGAAATGATCAGGGCGGGAATCTGCGTCACCAGGCCGTCGCCGATGGTCAGCAGCATGTAGGTCTTGGCGGCCTCGCCGGCATCCATCTGGTGCGAGAAAATACCGATCAGGATGCCGCCGACGATATTGACCACGGTGATGACGATGCCGGCGATGGCGTCGCCGCGCACGAACTTGGACGCACCGTCCATGGCGCCGAAGAAGCCGGATTCCTGCTCGACCTCCTTGCGGCGGATCTTGGCCTCTTCCTGATCGATCAGGCCGGAGGAAAGGTCGGCATCGATCGCCATCTGCTTGCCGGGCATCGAATCGAGGGTAAAGCGCGCCGCCACTTCGGCGATACGGCCGGAACCCTTGGTGATGACCACGAAATTGACCAGCACCAGTATGGCGAACAGGATCGCCCCGATGATGAAATTGCCCTGGGTCATCAACAGGCCGAAGGCATGGATGACCGCGCCCGCCGATTCCGCGCCGTCCTGGCCATGGGTCAGGATGATGCGCATCGAGGTGATGTTGAGCGCCAGCCGGAACAGGGTGGTGACCAGCAGCACGGTCGGGAAGGACGAGAATTCCAGCGGCTTCTTGATGAAGAGACCCGTCATCAGGATCAGGATGGCCGAGGTAATGGAGAGCGACAGCAGGATGTCGAGCACCCAGCTCGGCATGGGCACGATCAGGATCACGATGATCGAGATCACGCCGACGGCCATGATGACCTCGCCGCGCTTCAGCCAGCCGCCGATTTCCGAAGGCTTGAAGGGGATGGTCGCAGCGTTGGCCAAACGGGTCTCCGGTAATACAAACTGCCGGATGGCCGGACTAGGCAAAAATTACCCCATCCGTAGTGAACAAGTGGTTAATTTTGCCGTATGAATGCAACAGATCCAAATGCCTTCTCATGCCAATTGACCAGCCATCTGGGGTCAGAATTTAGGTTTATCGTTTTCAGGATCGGATTTCTGGCATGACCCTGAAAAGGTCGCCAACAAGCCCGAAATATCCAGCGTGCCGCCGACCCGATCGATGCGGAATTTTGGAGCGCTTACGAAATTCTCATCGATAGCGCCGGTTATGTTCTTTTCCGTTACCTTTACATTCTTGAGATTCAGCCAGCCATGATCATCCGCCCGATTGGTGAGTGGCAGCATGACAGCAGGCAACTTCATCTGATCCTTGCCTGACAGCAATCGGACCTCAACCTAGCCGTTAAAAGGTACGGGAACGGTATCTGTCTCCTGATAGGTCTGCCTGCGGCCATGCGAGCCGTAACGTTCCTTGGTAATATATGTATTTTGCCGGGTTGTGCCCCCACCTGTGCATGTCAGCCAGAGCGGCTGATCAGCGATATCCGGACCTTCGAAACCGGCGGATGCCTCCGGCCCTTGCGCATTCGCCGAAACACCTGGGCCGGACGCAAATATCAGAACAAAAGATAAAACCACTGCACGACTAAGCATATATCCCCCCATTTTAGCTTGCGTCATGATCCTACATTTAAACCACCATGGTTCAAGCCGGATATATTGGCGCCTACCCAGGCTATGAGGAGGCGTTAATTTACATGCTAAAAAACAACGATATGCAAGCCCAGGCAAGATTTGTAATATGACAATATTCCAAAGGGGGACATATGAACCAAAGACAAACGAAGTCGAGATCGGGAGGTTTCCGTCTGCTATTACTAAAGTTTCTGGTCATTTTAGGCATAATCAGCGGAATTGTCGCCCTGATGGGGCTGGAATGGCGCAGATCACATCCGCAGCCGCCAAAGTGGCCGCTGGCGTCGCGGGAGTGCCTGAGCGGAACACCGCTGACAGATGCGCAATTGATAGCGCTCGCACTGAAGAACGAGCAGGAATTTTTAGCGCCCTATAAGATCGGAAAATCCTATATAGTATGGGAGAATAAACCTGACAGCGACTGGTGGAAAGGCGAGCATCTTGAGTTTCATGCCAAACGGGATCAGCGGGGGACCGACCTTGGTCTGAAGCGCTGGGCGGTAGTGACTATTAAATACGGTTCAGGTTCAAACGACATTTCTAACTGGTATGACGCTTGCGGTAATCGCTTCGGGTAAATTAACCGCCTTTATTTTTTGAATGACGCGACTCCAGCGCCAGCAGATGCGCCTTGGTTTCCAGACCACCGGCGAAGCCGGTCAGCTTGCCGGAGGCGCCGATGACGCGATGGCAGGGGGCGATGATCGAGATCGGGTTCCGGCCATTGGCGGCGCCGACCGCCCGGCTGGCAGAGGGCTTGCCGAGTTGCGCGGCAATCTGGCCATAACTGCGCGTTTCACCAAACGGAATGGTCAGCAGGGCCTGCCAGACGGACTGCTGGAAACCGGTGCCGTTGAAATCGAGCGGCACGGTGAAGGCGCGGCGTTTGCCGGCAAAATAGTCCGCCAGTTCGGCTTCCGCCTGGATGAGAAACGGATTTGAGGAGTCTTCGGCCAGAACGCCCAGCGGGACACGCTTCGGATTATCGTCCGGCCACAGAACCGCCGCCAGTCCCTTGCCGCTGGCCACCAGCTTGAGGCGCCCAACCGGCGACTCCATCCATTTGAAAACGTAAGTCATGGTTCATCCTGCTTGCCACTGAAGTGGCGGCGCTTTATCGCATTCGGCAAGACGTGTTTACGTCAGTATGAGGGGCATTTCTTCTCCTGATTTATCGGGGGAGGTGTCAGCGCCCAGTTCTTTAGGCGAAGCCCGAAGGGGCTGGTGTCGCTGATGGAGGGGGCGACACCAAAATGAGCAAAAAGACGCCGCCTCCGTCGTTGACTGCGCCGCGACACCTCCCCCGTTTCACAGGGGAGGAGAAAAAAAGTTTAAGCCGCGCTCGAACCCGATTGCGGAGCCGGGACGCTGATGCCAGCGGCCGTATATTCGTTCAGCTTGTTGCGCAGGGTGCGGATCGAGATGCCGAGGATATTGGCGGCGTGAGTCCGGTTGCCGAGGCAATGCGACAGCGTATCGAGGATCAGCTTCTGCTCGACCTCGGCCACCGTCGAGCCGACGAACGAGCGGGCGGCGCTTTCGGCGGCCTGGGCGGCGCGATTGACGTAATCCAGGCCGATCGGCGCCACCGGATTGAGCGGCTGGCCGTCCGGCAAACGAATGGCTTCGGCGTCGATTTCCGCACCGGTTGAAAGCAGCACGGCGCGGTGCATGGCGTTTTCCAGTTCGCGCACATTGCCCGGCCACGGATGGGCCTGCAAACGGCGCTTGGCCTCCGGCGAGATCGGCTTGAGCGCAATGGCATTGGCCTCGGAATATTTCTTGGCGAAGTGTTCGGAGAGCGCCAGGATATCCGCCGGGCGCTCACGCAGGGGCGGCAGGGCCAGATTGATGACGTTCAGGCGATAGAGCAGGTCCTCGCGGAAAGTGCCATCCTTGACGGCCTGGGCCAAATTGCGGTTGGAGGTGGCCAGCACGCGGATATTGACCGGCACCGGCTTCGCCCCGCCGACGCGATCGATGACACGCTCCTGCAAAGCCCGCAGCAGCTTGGCCTGCAAGCGGGCGTCCATTTCCGAAATTTCGTCGAGCAGCAGCGTGCCGCCATCGGCCTCCTCGAACTTGCCGATACGGCGGGCCATCGCCCCCGTAAACGCCCCTTTTTCGTGGCCGAACAGTTCCGATTCCAGCAGATTATCCGGGATGGCGGCGCAGTTGACCGAGATAAACGGCTTTTGCGCGCGCTTGCTCTTTTCATGCAGGTAACGCGCCATCACCTCCTTGCCGACGCCGCTTTCGCCGGTGATCAGAATCGAGGCGTCTGACGCCGCTACCTGATCGGCCAGTTTCAGCACCGCCTGCATGGAGGGATCAGCCGTCACCAGCGGGCGCGAATCGTCGGATACAGCGGCCAGCACGGCGGCGATCAGTTCGGCATCGGGCGGCAGGGGGATGAATTCTTTCGCGCCCTGCGAGATGGCGAAAGCGGCCTTGCGCGGATCGGGATTGACGCCGCAGGCGACGACCGTGACGAAGATATGCTCACGCTCATTGGCCTCGATCAGCGCCTTGATATCGAGTTCGTAATCGACCATCAAGAGATCCGCGCCCTGGCCTTTCAGCAGGGCGGCCGTGGCTTGAGCCGGCGTTTCGACATGCGCCACCTTGGCGCCGGTTTCCATGGCCATCTTGACCGCGACGGAGAGCTGGCCGCTCAGCTTACCTACAACTAACAGTCTCATTGACCCGCATCCTCACTCTTGATGATTTCCGTCATGGTCACGCCCAGACGATCATCGACCACCACCACTTCGCCACGCGCGACCAGGCGGTTATTCACATAAATATCAATGGCTTCCCCGACCTTTCGATCGAGTTCCAACACACTGCCCTGCCCCAGTTTCAATAACTGCGAAACGGACATGTAGCTCTTGCCCAGCACCGCCGAAATATTGACCGGCACATCGAAAACCGGCGCCAGATCAGCGGCGGACTTGTCGCCTTCGTCTTCCGGACCGACGCCCGGTATACCGGCGTCTTCAAAATCTTCCAGACCCAGATCGGCCATGACTAAACTTCCTTACGGGTGCGCGTCGTGTGTGCGCGATTGGTGATACGCCTCGGCTTCGAGGGCTTCATTCAGGGCATGTTCGAGCGTTTCGAACACCTGTTGCGGATTGTATTCGGCGCGCCCGTCGCTCCACACGACCTCGAAACCGCCTTTCGGCAGGGTCGGATTGTCGCGGAACTGCACGGCGCCGATGTAACCGGCCAGCATGGCGGCTTCCTCGGCCGCGGCCTTGAGTTCATCGCTTGGATTGCCAGCGAAAAGGACAAGACGGGTGGCCGGTTCGATTTCCTGGCTCAAGGCATCGAGCGCGGCGGTCAGCGGCGCTTCGGGGAAACGCTCCAGCGCCTCGGCGGCGATCTTCTGCGCGCAGACGAGCGCCAGCCGGACAGCGGCTTCCTTGTGGGCATGGATCGCTTCGGTCAGGCCGCCAAGCCCCTGCTGCGCGGCGTCGGCCAGGGATTGCAGGGCGGCGGCCTGGGCCATCTGGGCGCGGGCCAGCGCCGAGTTTTCACCGGCGGCGTGAGCGGTCTGGCGGATCTCCTCGACCTCTTCCGGGGTATAGGATTTCTTCTCGCGTGGCGGCGGCGCGGAAACAATGCGGCCACCATCGCCGAAAACGGTCCCGAACTCGAAACGCTTGTGAACGGGCTGGGTCATACAGCCGCTCCCATTTGCAAAAGGCAGCAAGAAACCCCACCACCACAAACCATTCTTTGCGCGGCATATTGTAAGAAGGTTCGCGCCTCCCCTCCCCGACAAGTCGGGGAGGTATAATAACAGGCAATCTTATTGTACCTCCCCATCTTTGATGGGGAGGGGGACCGCACGAGCGAAGCGAGATGTGAGGATGGGGTTTCTTGCTTAAATTTCGAAGCAGCGTGACTAGTAAATAAGCTCATCTTCGCCGGTATTTTTCCGCTCACGGCCAAGGACCTCCGCGAGGGCGGCGAAACATCGCCGGGGCGCGCTTGCGCCCTGTCGGCACCGCTGATCTTAATAAATAAGCTCATC
>Ga0153956_1002991_pt1 | contig 11543 bp, 10 predicted proteins | sample TSFL040MetaG_FD_104704 | JGI IMG/M metagenome (GOLD analysis project Ga0153956, IMG submission 104704) | Attine ant fungus gardens microbial communities from Florida, USA - TSFL040 MetaG | ecosystem: Host-associated > Fungi > Mycelium > Unclassified | place: USA: Florida, Wekiwa Springs...
AGTCCGGCCGCGGTCAGTTCTCGGTGGCCGGTGATACGGTGATCTTCATGCCGGGCGCGATGGCCGACAATGGCTGTGCGCCGGCCTTGGCCCAGGCCGACGACGCGCTGATCGGCAATCTCGGCACGGCCGCGAACTGGAAGCGGCAGGGCGATGCCGTGTCCTTCATCGGCCCGGTGACGTTGCGCTTCCGCGTCAATTCGAATTGACGCGCAAGGCCGCTCACGCGTCCCGCAGGATCGTGTCGGCGCAATCACTCGCCGCCTGAATGACGCCGCTGTAGCCGCCGAAGCCCGCATAGGCGGAGGCGAGATAGAGCCCCGGAACTGGCGTGACCGGCGTGCGCTTCTGTCCGCTGAACAGCGAGCGCGGCGGCGTCGGCGCAAAGCCATACACCGCGCCGCCCGGTGAGCCGAGATATTGCCGCACCGAGAACGCGGTGTTGAACGACGACGCCACCACCGCCGCCGCGAGCCCCGGAAAATGCCGGTCGAGATAGGCGACGATGGCGTCCTGCCAGCGCGCGCGCTTGGCGTGGTAGGCGCTCTGATCGAGTCCTTCCCAGTTCGACAGTGTATCCGGAGCGATCACCGACAATACGTAAGGCGGCGCGGGCACGCCCGACTCGATCGCGGCATAATCGGCGATGGCGAGCGGCGGCATCTTTCCGTCCGGCTCGTCGGCCATCAGCGTTGCGGATTGTGCGTAGTCCGACAGGGCCGTCATCCAGTCCGGCAGCAATTGCGTGGAATAGGCATTGATCCCGAATTCACGCGGCGGCTTTGAAAGACCGAGCGTCAGCGCGAACAGCGAGATCGAGGACATGCGCGATTCATAGGGTGCGAGGAAGGGCTTCGCCTGTTTCGGCGGCAGCAGCGCGGCCACCGAGGCGGGCGCGCCGTTGCAGACGACACGCGTGCTCTCCACCGTCTTCGGGTCGCTGCCGTCCTTGGCGGTGTGATGGACGTGGAAGATTCCGCCGTCCTTTTCGATGGCGGTGACGACGCGGCGCAGGATGGTTTCGCCACCGGCCTTCTTGATTTCGCGGGCAAGCGCGCTGGAGAGCCGCTGCGATCCGCCATGGACATAGCGCGCGCCGCTGAGCAAGAGACCACCTTGCGCCATCGCGAAATAGACCCACCACAGCGTCGCAGGATCGTCGTGATAGTAACAGAGATTCGCCGCGAGCGCGCATTTCAGCGCCTCGTTGCCACCGAACGCCTGCTGAAGCTTCTTCGCAAGCGGCAGCTTCCAGTCGCGGATCGCGGGCGCGAGCGACATCAGCGCGCCGTAGATCTCTCCGGAGCGGTGGCCGTCGCCCAGCGTCAGCGTTCCGGCGGCGGAGGCGATCTGCTTCATTTCGTCGAGCAGCTGCGCAATGGCTTCGCATGCTTCGGGGAAGCGGGTGCTCAACGCCTCGCGCGCCCCGTCGAGATCGTCCGGCAGCAGAAGCGGAGATGATAACGGGCCGCCGCGTACTTCATAGAGCGCGCCGCCCGGCGACCATTTCAATGTTTCGAGGACGCCCGCGCGCGCCAGCGGGAGATGTTTGGGGTCGCGCGGATCGTGCGGATCGCCGGTTTCGTGCAGCGAGCCTTCGACGAACAGATCGCCGACCTTGTAACTCGACGCCGCGCCGCCGACCGAATTGCTTTTCTCGATCACGAGCACCTTGCGGCCTGCGCGCGCCAGCAATGCGCCGCTGGTCAGCCCGCCGAGGCCCGCACCGACGATGATGGTGTCGTACTGGCTCATGGTTGAACCGCGTTGCGGTGGAGCGCGGCCGTCATCACTTCCATGCGGCCTGCTCGGCATCCCAGTGCTGGCCCTTGAGGGCAGCGGCTACGCCGCGCACCAATCCATCGTCGTCGGTGTAGCCGCTTTCGTTCTCGTCGTCGGTCGCGGCGTCGGCGAAGTTCAAATGCGGGCCGGAGCTTTCATCGCGGGTCGTCGTCACCGGCACGCCAAGCCACACCACCAGCCGTTCGGCATGGCCGGGCTTTTCGGGGCCGACCAGAGCCGACACCTCTATCGTGTCGGTGAGTTGCAGCGAGGGCACGAGCGTGTTGGGGCGCTTCATCGTGATCGTCAGTTCGCCGGTGGTGTCGTTCCATTTGGTGTCGGCGGCTTGCGCGTGGAGGGTTTTCGAGACGCTGGAGGCGATCGCGGAGGCAAGGCGGTCGCGGTCGAGCTTGCCGTCCTTCTTGTTGTCCTTGCGCCAGTCGGCGGCCGGAATACGGATGGCACGTTCGGTGTCGTAGCTGCCGGAGGTCCAGCCGGCGGCGACCACGCCGGGAGCGGTTTTCAGCCGGGCGAGGAGCGCGGCCGCGCGCTGCGGATCGACGTTGAGGCGCACGAGCTGGGTGTCGGTGCGCAGCGCGGCGCAATCGGTGATGAGGCTGTCGAGCGACAGTTCGACGTCATCGTTGCGCAGGCTTTTCAGAAGATCGTCGAAGTTTTCGCGCTTCACCTTGAATGCCAGCGATTGCGGCGACAACTCGGTGAAATTGTCCGGGGCCTCGGCGATGTTGTCGTCGGTGCCCTGCGCGGCCTCGAACTCCCTCTGGTCGGAATCGGTGTTGTCGGTCGAGACGACTTCGGAGGTCTTGTCGCCGACCACGATCTTGCCTTCGAAAGTCATCGCCTTGTTCTCGGGTGTGCGGGTCAGACTGACGGTGACGGGAAGTTTCCCCTCGGTGGTCTGACCGGTGCCGCTGAGCTTCTCGCCGTCGGCTTTCAGCTCAATGGCGAAGCGATCCTTGCGGTCGGAGCCGATCGAGGGCGAGTAGCAGACATCGAGCATGGTCGATGTGATCTTGCTGCCGTCATGGGTTTCGCGGATGAAGGCATCGACCGGCAGATCGCCGAGAATGTCGCCGAGCCCGATGAAGTAGCGGATTTCTTCGCCAGCCACTGGATTCTTCGCGGGAACCTTTGGCGTTTGCGCCAGGGCAAGCGAACTGCCGAGCGAAGCGGCGGCGATGCCGAGGATGAGGGCCAGGCGGACAGCGGTCGAAAATCGCATCAGGAACATCCCTGCGTGGAACGGAGAACGGCGTGCCGGTCGAAAACAGCGCGCCGACCATAGACTCTTATCGGTGTGATTTGAACGCCATCTCATTGCCGGAATAGCGTTTTCCTCGATCGGGGCCGGTCTGCGGGTATCATGTGCCGCAAGCCGCGCTGCGCTTGCCGTGAAAATATCGGACAACAAAAAAGCCGCCCGAAGGCGGCTTTTCGTTTTCTTGGATGGGTGTGCGACCGAGCTTAGAAGCCCATGCCGCCCATTCCGCCCATGCCACCCATTCCGCCGCCGCCCGGCATCGCTGGGGCGGCTGCTTCCTTCGGCAGCTCGGCAACCATGGCTTCGGTGGTCACCAGGAGGCCCGCCACGGATGCGGCGTCCTGCAGTGCGGTGCGCACCACCTTGGCCGGGTCGATGATGCCCTTGGCGACCATGTCGACATAAGTTTCGTTCTGGGCATCGAAGCCGAAGGTCTCGGACTTTTCGTCGAGAATCTTGCCGACCACGATCGAGCCCTCGACACCGGCGTTTTCCGCGATCTGACGGATCGGGGCTTCCAACGCCTTGAGCACGATGTTGATGCCGGCCTGAACTTCGGCGTTATCGTTGTTGATGCGGCCGACGGCCTTCTTGGCGCGCAGCAGCGCGGTACCGCCACCCGGCACGATGCCTTCCTGAACGGCCGCGCGGGTTGCGTTGAGCGCGTCTTCGACGCGATCCTTCTTTTCCTTGACCTCGATCTCGGTCGCGCCGCCGACGCGGATCACCGCGACGCCGCCCGCGAGCTTGGCCAGACGCTCCTGCAGCTTCTCGCGGTCGTAGTCCGAGGTGGTTTCCTCGATCTGCGCCTTGATCTGGTTGACGCGGGCTTCGATGTCCGCCTTCTTGCCGGCGCCGCCGACGATGGTGGTGTTCTCCTTGTCGATCACTGCCTTCTTGGCACGGCCGAGCTGCTTGAGCGTGACGTTCTCAAGCTTCATGCCGAGATCGTCGGAGATCAACTGGCCGCCGGTGAGGATCGCGATGTCCTCGAGCATCGCCTTGCGGCGGTCGCCGAAGCCCGGAGCCTTGACGGCCGCGACCTTGAGGCCGCCACGCAGACGGTTCACCACGAGCGTGGCGAGCGCCTCACCCTCGATGTCCTCGGCGATGATCAGGAGCGGCTTGCCGGACTGCACCACGGCTTCCAGCACGGGCAGCATCGCCTGCAGGCCGGTTAGCTTCTTCTCGTGCAGCAGGATGTAGGCATCCTCGAGTTCGGCGGTCATCTTCTCGGCGTTGGTGACGAAGTAAGGCGAGAGATAGCCGCGATCGAACTTCATGCCTTCGACGATGTCGACTTCGGTGTCGAGGGACTTGGCTTCCTCGACGGTGATGACGCCCTCATTGCCGACCTTCTGCATCGCCTGCGCGATCATCTTGCCGATGGTGGAATCGCCGTTGGCCGAAATGGTGCCGACCTGGGCCACTTCCGACGACGCGGCGACGGGTTTCGCGCGCTTCTCGATGTCCTTGATGACGGCGGCGACCGCGATGTCGATGCCGCGCTTGAGGTCCATCGGGTTCATGCCCGCGGCAACCGATTTGGCGCCTTCGCGCACGATGGCCTGAGCGAGCACGGTCGCCGTGGTGGTGCCGTCACCGGCGAGGTCATTGGTCTTGGAGGCCACTTCGCGCACCATCTGGGCGCCCATGTTCTCGAACTTGTCGTCGAGCTCGATCTCCTTGGCGACGGTGACGCCGTCCTTGGTGATGCGCGGCGCGCCGAACGACTTGTCGATCACGACGTTGCGGCCCTTCGGACCGAGCGTCACTTTGACCGCGTTGGCGAGGATATCGACACCGCGCAGCATGCGTTCGCGCGCGTCGCCCGAGAATTTAACGTCTTTGGCAGCCATGAGAAATTACTCCGAATTGAGATGTCTGGAATGAGGTCGGGAGAGGCTGCTTACGCCAGCACGCCCATGATGTCGGACTCTTTCATGATGAGAAGGTCTTCGCCATCGAGCTTGACTTCGGTGCCCGACCATTTGCCGAACAGCACGACATCGCCAGCCTTGAGATCGATCGGGATCAGCTTGCCGGCTTCGTCGCGGCCACCGGGGCCGACGGCGACGACCTTGCCCTGCGAAGGCTTTTCCTTGGCGTTGTCGGGAATGATGATGCCGCCCTTGGTCTTCTCTTCAGCGTCGATGCGCTTGACGACGACACGGTCGTGCAGCGGACGGAACGTAGTCTTGGCCATGGTGGTGTCCTTCAGTTGTGGTTTGCGTGTTTGCAGGATCGGGCGAAGCGAGCGGACGCCCGTTGAGAACGGGGTTGGCAGTCCCATTTTGGGAGTGCTAATATTGTTGCCGAGGGGAAATATGGGCTGGCGCTTTTCCTGTCAAGCAACGCCGACGGCTTAAGACCTTGGTGAGGTCATTATATGATGCTCGAAGGCTGTCACCCGTGCTCGAACAAAGGACTTTATGAGACCGTCGCGGCTTGCCAGGTTGGCAAACGTGGTTCATGAAGTCTGTGAGGAGAATTTATGATCAGTCTGCGCACCGCACCAAAATTGGCGATCGTTTCAGTTCTTGCCGCCTGGATCGGTGGTTGCAGCAGTTTCAACCTCAACGGTGAGACACAGGTGTCCCGGGAACCAGCGGCGCCGCCGGACATTCCCTCGACCATTCGGGCCGATGAACTGGTCGGCAAATGGGGCCTTGCCGCTTATCATAAGCCGGAAGACCGCGTCCGCACCGAGAACGCCGCGCGCGGGCAATGCAAGAATCCCTACGTGATCGGCAAGGGGCAGACCGGGGGCGTGATCATGCATCTCGCCGATGAGGCCACGCCGCAGGAATTGCGCCTCAAGGGCAGCCAGAGTGGCAAGAATTATATCGGCCCCGCAGGTCCGGCTGGTGGTCCGCAGGACCGCGAGATCATCTCCTTCGACGGCCGCGTGCTGACTACGAAGTTCATGGACCCGGATGCCGCGTCACGATACGGCACCATGGTCTATGTGCGCTGCGCGCCGCGCGCATAGAAAAACGGAACCGGCTGCGCGGGCTGCTCTTCTTTAATCCGCGAATCCTGACATATCATACCGGCGATATGACCATTTTCGCCGGACCGGCCGCGATGATCGCAGGGCCTCATCGCGCGGTAGCGGTGTTGTGCGTGACCCAGATTCTGGGCTGGGCCGCGCTGTTCTACCCTCCCGCGCTCACCATGACCTATATCGCGGACGCCCACGGCTGGTCGCTGCCGCTGGCGTTGTCCGGGTTTTCCATCGCGCTCGGCGCGTCGGGTCTGTGCGCGCCCTATACCTGCGGTCTGATCGACAAGCGCGGCGGCAATCTGGTGATGTCCGTCGGTGCGCTGATCGGCGCGCTGGGCATGCTGCTTTTGCCGCTGGCGCCGAACTATGCCGTCTATCTGCTGGCCTGGCTCCTGATCGGGCTCGCCATTTCCAGTTGTCTCTACGATCCCGCCTTCGCCGCGCTCACGCGCATTTACGGCATGGCTTCTCGCGGGCCGATCACGCTCGTGACCTTCACCGGAGGTCTTGCGTCCACGGTGGGTTGGCCGTTCATGCATTTTCTGATCGAGCATTTCGGCTGGCAAAGCGTGTTCTTCACCTGGGCGGCCGTGCTCGCCTTGGTGGTCGCGCCGCTGCACTGGTTCGCGCTGCCGAGGCGCAAGGTGCAGGTGAAAACGACAAAGGCGGCCGCCGTGGCTGCTGATGAACCGGCTCCAAAGAAAAGCTTCGTCCAGCCGCATGGCTGGCCCTTCATCCTGATGGCGGGCGGCTTCATGGGCCACGCCTTCGCACTGTCCGGCACCACGACGCATCTGTTGCCGATCCTGCAACGCGGCGGAATCGATCCGGGGCTCGCGGTGACGATCGGTGCGATGTTCGGCCCCGCCCAGCTCGTGACGCGCTTTGCGGATTTCGTCAGCCGGGGGCGGCTGCATCCGGTCTGGGTGGCGCGGTTCTCGATGGGCACCATGGCGCTGGCGTTCGCGGTGCTGGCGTTCGCCGGTATCGAGATTGTGCACGCCATCGTGTTTGCGATTCTGTTCGGCGCGGCCAATGGCGTGATGACGATCGCGCGCGGCGCGCTGCCGCTCGCGACATTCGGCCCAACGGGTTACGGCCGGGTGGTGGGCCGGATTTCGCGGCCGGGCCAGATCATGCAGGCGCTGTCGCCGTTCATTCTCGCCTTCGTTATCGACCGCTGGTCCGATCAGGCGGCGCTCGACATCATCATCGCGGCGGTTGCGCTGGCGCTGCTCTGCTTTTCCATGCTGCGGCGGGTGTGAGCCGACAACAAAAAAAACGCCCCCGAAGCGGGGGCGTTTTGAATGCGGCGGGCGCGTTTCTTCAGTTGAACAGTGCGTCGATGTCGTTCTGCGAGGCGTGGCCCTCGTCGCCGTCGAGCTTCGGCCCGTTGAGCAGCTTGGCGTCGCCCTCGCGGGTATCGATGATCTCCGGTGCATGCGCCTTGATGGCATCGACGCCGCCCCAGATGTCCATCATGACGTTGATGTGATGCTCGATGAATTTCATCGTGTTCATCACCTTGCTGATGCGCTGGCCGGTGAGGTCCTGAAAGTTGCAGGCCTCGAAAATGCTGATGACGCGCTCGGAGATGTCGGCAACCATACGCTCCTGCTGATCGGCCGAGGTGCCCTTGGCGAGCGCGCTGGCCGCCTGGTCGATGGCTTCCGCGGCCGCGAGGATCTGATCGGTGGCTTCTTCGGTGCCGCCGACGATGGCGCCGAGTTCGCCGGTGACCTTCGACATTTCCGCGCCGCTGAAACTCGTGCCGTGCAGCACGGCGATTTCTTCCTTGGTGCGATTGATCGCTTCATGGATCAGGTCGAGTTCGACCTTGAGCTTCTCGCACTGGGCGATCTGCGCGCGATAGGATTCCAGCGCCGCCTTGGCGTTGGCTTCTTCCTGCGCGATGGTGCTGTCTTCGGTCCGGGCGCGGGAGCCCAGGGTGATCCGTCCCATCTGTTCGCGAATGACACGCAGTTCCGTCATGATGCGTTCGTGCATCTGATCGGACCCTGCTTCGTTCAATTCCGGGATGGCGCCGTACTGTAATTCTTCAATGCGAAAACGCTTGCGCTGAGCAGTCATGGGAATTCTTCCTCAACCTCAATGCGCCAGTATGTAGCGGGCCGCTATTTAACGTGGGGTTCATGGGCGTTTTCGAGCCCGGAAATATTCGGAACATGCTCAACGGCGATTAACCATGACGCCGCGTCCTTCACGGAAAATAAACGCTGTTGGAAAGAACGCGGGCCGGCGCATGACGTGGTGAATCCCAGCGCCGCTTTCGTTTACCAAAACTTCCGCGGTTGCATTGTTACATCGGGATGCGAGGCGTCGCGTTGCGCCCGCGATATCCCGTGACGAACAGTACAGAGTACGTCCATGTCCGCAAAAATCCGCCTCGCGCTCGTTGCCGGCGCATGCCTGATCGGCGCGAGCTATCCCGCATTCGCACAGAGTGCCGATTCTCAAGTTTATTACACGTCGCAGGCTGGCTACGCGCCACCATCGCCGCAGCGTGCCGCCTATCAGCAGCCCGCCAACAATATGGGGGGCGGTTTCATCCAGTTCCTGTTTGGCGGCGGCCAGGAGCCCGCGCCGGTGTACCGGCAGATGCCGGAGGATCAGTACGCGCCGCAGGGGCGCGGCGCTTATCAGCAGGATCGCGCGGTGGAAGCGGCGCAGCCCGGCTTCGATCCGCGCTATGAAAAGCAGGTGGTCGATTACAACGGCAAGGAAGCGCCGGGCACGCTGGTGATCGATACGCCTAACAAGTTTCTCTATCTGGTGCAGGGCAACGGCCAGGCGCTGCGTTACGGCGTCGGCGTCGGCAAGCCGGGCTTCATGTGGTCCGGGGTGAAGACGATCTCGGCCAAGCGCGAGTGGCCGGACTGGACCCCGCCCGCGGAAATGCTCAAGCGCCGCCCCGACCTGCCGCGTCATATGGAAGGCGGACCGGAAAATCCGCTCGGCGCGCGCGCGATGTATCTTGGCTCGACGTTGTATCGCATCCACGGCTCCAACGAACCCTGGACGATCGGCACCAACGTCTCCTCGGGTTGCATCCGCATGCGCAACGAGGACGTCATCGACCTCTACGGCCGCGTCAAGGTCGGTACCCGCGTCGTTGTGCTCTGATCTGAATTTGTCGAGGAATGAAAAAACGGCCGCTGTCGCAGCGGCCGTTTTTATTTGGATCATGCAATCCAGAGTTCAGGTGAAATCGCTGTCGTCGGTGTCGAAGTCATCGTCGTCGAAATCGCCGTCCTCATCGTCCTGATATTGATCCTGATCGTCGTCGCGGTCCTGCTCGGCGTCCTGCGCCGCGTCGGCCCGCGCCTGATCGCCGAAGCTTTGGCGGCGGTCCTCGATGCTGCCGCCGGTCTTGTCGATGTCGTAGATTCCGGCATCGCGGGCGAGCGCATCATTGGCGTTGCCGCCGCTGCCGCCCCACGGACTCGCGGAGTTGCCGCCGAAGCTTTGCTGGTGGCCGCCGCCAAGCCCACCACCAAGCCCGCGCAGGCTGTTCATCAGGATCGAACCGCCGATCATGCCAGCCGCCGCAGCAGCCGCCGTGCCGAGAAACGACGAGCCGCCGCCTTGCGCCTGCGGCGCGCCATAGCCCGGTTGGGCGTAACCACCCGGCGCACTGCGCGGGTCGGCATATCCTTCCGTCTGGCCGAGTACCTCGCCGCTGTTCCAGACCGGACGGGCGTTCGGATTGGACGGTGGCACGTTCGGTACCGAACCGCGCTGCGGGTTCAGAAAGCTGCCCTGATTCTGAGGAGCCGTACCGGCCTCAAGCTGCTCGATCCGCGCCGTCGCTTGCTTGAGCGCCTCGTCCTGCAACAATGCCGTCTGCACCAGCGCATAGACGGCATTGGGCGCGCGCCGCAGCCCGGCCATGATGGCGGATTCCGCCGCGGCATCGCGCGGGGTGGTTTCGAGCTGTTCGAGCCGGCCGAATAGATCGTCGATCAACTGGCGCTCTTGCGGGGTCATCTTCGTCCTCTCCTCGTGGGCGAATAATTGTGCCCTGACGATCTAGGCGGGTTTTGGATCGGAACGAGTCGGAACGCAGATTAAATTTCGCCAAGGTAGCGCGCTGCCCTGCGGCAAACTGCCGTCATGCCTTCGTCAAAGAGATGCCAAGCTCATCAAGCAGGCGCGGAAAATCGTCGCCCGAAAGGTAGGCATGCTCGCGCTCGCGCTGGTCGGTCAGCGGATCAAGCGCCCGCAGTGTGTCATCGACGAAGCCGGGATGGCACATCACAAGGCCGCCGTCGGGAAGGGGCGTGAGAAAGTTCCGCATCAGCGCGCCGAAGTCGGGGAGGTTGCGGAAATCATAAGCGCCCGCGAATGCCGGATTGGTCGGAAGGCCATTTTCGGCGCAACGCTTGCGGAAGGTTGCGCTCAACGCATCGAGCAGCATCGCCTTGGGATTGCCGAAGCGCGGGGATGGATGCGTCCGCCCGCATTGCCGCGCCCATGCCTGCGGGGCCGCGTCGCGGGCGGCGCGAATGAAACCGTCGCGAATGCCGGGAAACAACTGGACGTGCTGGTGGCCGTCGAGATAGGCGGGCGGCGCGTCGAACAATTCGCGGAACCGGGCGATCTGCGCCATCACCTCGCCATGGACAAACTCAGAGTCGAGGCGGCGCAACAGCGCCGCGCGCAGGAGGCGGCCGAGCGGCCAGAACATGCCGCCGTCGAGCGGACGAAAATGCATCGTCAGCGGCGAGAACGGCGCTGTCAGCGTGACATGCAGGCCGATCTCGCAGGTGCCGTCCGCGGCCGCACGAGAGAGCGCATCGGCTTCCTCGCGCGTGGCGGCGGGGCCGACCACCATCACCGAGGTGGCATTGAGGCGTCGGCGTTCGATCAGGTCGCGGATGGCGCGGTTGACGCCTTCGCTGATGCCGTAATCGTCGGCGCAGAGCGTGATGCGGCGCAGGCCGTTCACGCCGGGTCTGCCGTATGCGAGGGCGTTTCGGGCGCGCCTGCGTCCGCGTATTCGGCTGTGGTGCGCAGCGATTGCTCGGCGACGAAATAGATCGGCCGCGCCTTCAGTTCGGACAGGATCTTGCCGATATATTCACCGAGCACGCCAATGACGATCAGTTGCACGCCGCCCAACGTCATCATGCCGACGATCACCGAGGGATAGCCCGGCACGGATTTGCCGGTGGTGAAAGTCTCCCAGATGATCGACAGGCCGAACAGCATCGCGAACAGCGCGATCAGCATGCCGAGCATGCTCGCGACCCGCAGGGGCGCGACCGAGAACGAGGTGATGCCCTCGATCGACAGGCCGAGAAGGCGGCGGGCGTTGAACGTCGTGGTGCCGTGGGCGCGCGGCTCCGGCTCGTAATCGACCCGTATCTGGCGGAATCCGATCCAGCTTGTGAGGCCTTTGAAGAAGCGGTTGCGCTCCGGCATCATCCGCAGCGCCTTCGCCGCGCGCGG
>Ga0153956_1002992_pt1 | contig 11543 bp, 9 predicted proteins | sample TSFL040MetaG_FD_104704 | JGI IMG/M metagenome (GOLD analysis project Ga0153956, IMG submission 104704) | Attine ant fungus gardens microbial communities from Florida, USA - TSFL040 MetaG | ecosystem: Host-associated > Fungi > Mycelium > Unclassified | place: USA: Florida, Wekiwa Springs...
ATCCAGTTGCGCTGCATGAGGCGCACCTTGTCCGGCCAGCGGTCGAGCGTATCGAGCGCGTCGAGCAGTTCCTGCGCATATTTCGTGATCTTGAAGACCCACTGGTTGAGTTCGCGCTGCTCGACCACGGCGCCGGAGCGCCAGCCGCGTCCGTCGATCACCTGTTCGTTGGCGAGCACGGTCATGTCGACCGGGTCCCAGTTGACCTTGCGCTTCTCGCGCTCCGCCAGCCCGCCTTTCAGGAAGTCGAGGAACATCTTCTGCTGATGCTCGTAGTAGCTGGGGTCGCAGGTCGCGAATTCGCGCGCCCAGTCGAGCGACAGCCCCATGGTCTGGAGCTGCTTCTTCATCGCGGCGATGTTGTCGTAGGTCCAGGCCTTCGGCGCGACCTTGCGCTCGATGGCGGCATTCTCCGCCGGCAGGCCGAATGCGTCCCAGCCCATCGGATGCAGGACGTTGTAGCCCTTGGCGCGCATATAGCGCGCGACCACGTCGCCCATGGTGTAGTTGCGGACGTGACCCATGTGGATGCGCCCCGACGGATAGGGGAACATCTCGAGCACATAGTATTTCGGACGGGGATCGTCGTTGCGCGTGGCGAAAATCGCCCGTTCGTCCCAGACCTTCTGCCAGCGCGGTTCGAATTCGCGGGCGTTATAGCGTTCGGTGCTCATTGGATCGGTTATCTGCCAGAGGAAACAGGGAAAGTTGCGGCAGACTGGTGTGGTGCCGCGAAATGAAGCGAGCTTCGGATTCAGGACACTAGCCATAAAAGACTACGGTGGGTCAACGCCTTAGGCGCATTCGGAGCCTGCCCGGAGCGCGCGGCGCGAAATCTAGCCGGCCAGCGAGACCTTCTTGTCGGTCGGCCGGGTCAGGCCGTGCACCACAACGGTATTTCGGCCTCGGCGCTTGGCCGCGTAGAGGGCGGCGTCGGCCGCCTCGATCAGGTCGTCCTGCGGTTCGGCCTCGGTCGGCGTCAGGGTCGCGACTCCCACGCTGACCGTGACCATATTGAGAGCGCCGGAGACATGCGGAATCGCAAGGGCTTCGACCCGCGCGCGAACCTCTTCGGCGACATCGGCGGCATGGGCCGGATTGCTGTTCGGAATCAGCAGGCAGAATTCCTCGCCGCCATAGCGGGCGGCGAAGCCGGAACGGGAATCGGCAATCGCCGACAGCGCCTGGCCGATGCGGTTGAGGCAGGCGTCGCCCTCGAGATGGCCATAGGTGTCGTTGAACGGCTTGAAATGATCGACGTCGATCATCAGCACCGACAGCCGGCTGCTGGTCTGCAACGCTTTCATCCATTCAAACTCGAAGCGGCTCTGGAATGCGCGGCGGTTGGCGAGGCCCGAGACCAGGTCGATGGTTGCAATCACCGTCAGCCGGTCGTTGGTCGCGGCCATCTCGCGCTCGCGCTCGGCAAGCTGCGAGGCCATGCCGTCAAAAGCACGGGCCAGCGGAACGAACTCGAACGGCAGAGATGCGTTCGCGGCGCGCGCCGAAAACTCGCCGCGGCCAAACCGGTGGGCCACGTTTGTCATCGCGCGGACAGGCCGGATGATCAGCCGCTCGCCGGCGAACCATGCGCCCAGCAGCGTGACAAGGACGACAAGGGCGAGCTGCAGATAAGCGGTGCGAATCTCGCGGTTGATGTCGCCCAGCAGCGCCGATTGATCGACGCTGACGATCATGCGGGCGCGGGTGCCGGTGACGCGCGCAAAGGACACGGCTTTCCTCTTGCCTTCGGCATCCTCAAAAGCGATCGAGCCGAATTCCCGGTCGAGGTTGATCTCGCGAAGCGTGACGGCCTCGAGCAGGGACGTGTCCTTGAGTTGCTGGCCGATCAGATTTTCGTTTTCCAGCGGCGTCGCCAGAATGGTCCCCTTGCCGTCGACCATCACGACCGAAACACCGGGGCGGCCGCCGCGGTTGCCGAGAAGCTGCGACATCCACCGCAGATCCACCGCGGCGATAATGACCGCTTCCTGCGCGCCCTGAATGGCGGACACCGGATAGGCCGCCATCAGGCTCGGCAAATTGGCGGCCCGGCTGAAGATGTAATCGCTCACCACGAACTCATGGGTATCGCGCGCCCGCTGGAAATAGTCGCGGTCGTTGAGATCGATGCCGACGACGTTGCGTTCGGTCGAGCACCAGACCACGCCGTCCTTGCCGATCACCGACAGGCTTCTGATCCATGGCAGGTCGACACGCAGGCTGGCGCGCATGATGGCGCAGCCGCGGCCTTCGTGAGATGCGGCGGCGAAAATGTAAGCGGAGGATTTCAGGACGGCCTGCACCGTCGAGATGATTTCGCGCTGGGCATCGGCGGTATGCCGCGCGATCTGGGACAATTCGTTGGCGGCCTGCGCGACCTGTTTCGACCGCGTATCCTCGAGCAGGCGCACGCGGTCCAGCATCAGGGGCAGCACGACGATCAGCGCCAGCAGCACCAAGCGTGCGCGAATGCCTGACAGCGCCTTGAGTTTAGACGTGCTGCGTCCGATGCTGGCGATTGACATGGTCTTCCCTTACCCCGGGGGAAGCCTTACAGACAAAGCCTTCAAAGACCCTTTCCCGAATTCCCTAAAATTCGAACAATCGCGGGAGTTTGAAGGGGAGATGACACTGATGGCTGGGGATGGAGTGCCGCCGGTAATGTCCGATTCACCATACGGTCTTGCTGCCGTGGAAAAGGAAATCGCCCGCGCCTGCAAGGATGCGGGACGCGAGCGTTCGTCGGTCACGCTGGTCGCGGTGTCGAAGACGTTCGACGCCGCCGACATCGTGCCGGTGATCGCGGCGGGCCAACGGGTTTTCGGCGAGAACCGCGTGCAGGAAGCCAAAGCCAAATGGCCCGCGCTGATGCAGCAGCATCCGGGTCTTTCGCTGCACCTGATCGGGCCGTTGCAATCCAACAAGGCGAAGGAAGCGGTGGCGCTGTTCGACGCGATTCATTCGGTCGACCGCGCCAGTCTCTGCGAGGCGCTGGCAAAGGAAATCGACAGACAGGGCCGCAGCCCGCAACTGTTCGTCCAGCTCAACACCGGCGAGGAGCCGCAGAAGGCGGGCATCGCGCCGGGCGATGCCGATGCCTTCATCAAAAGCTGCCGCGATGTTTATGGGCTGACGATCTCGGGGCTGATGTGCATTCCGCCGGTGGACGATCCGCCCGCGCCGCACTTCGCGCTCACGGCGAAGATCGCGGCGCGCAACGGGTTGAAGCTGTTGTCGATGGGCATGAGCGCGGACTTCGAGGCGGCGATCCAGCTCGGCGCGACGCATGTCAGGGTCGGGTCGGCGATTTTCGGGAAACGCTAAGATTCGGGCTACGGCGTCATCCTGAGGTGCGCGCTTTTTTTGCGCGCCTCGAAGGATGCGCCGTTTGCATTGCCGTCATCCTTCGAGGTTCGCCAAAGACGGCTCACACCTCAGGATGACGGGGTCTGCGTCGTTACCCGATCACGATCTTCGTGCTTGGCCCGATCCGCGCCAGCAGCCGCAGCATCGCGTTCCGCGTGAGGCCGACGCATCCGGCGGTCGGTGAAAAACTCTCGCGTGCCAGATGCAGGAAAACCGCGCTGCCCCGCCTGGCGATTCGCGGCCGGGTGTTGTGATCGATCTCGATGATGAAGTCGTAGAGATGGTCGTCCCGCATCAGGCGGTCGCCGTCCTCGCCCGGCGCGCGCGTCACCGCCTGATTGTAGTGCCGGTCCGCGGGATCTTCGGACCATGCATCGGTCGGGTGGATCGCGCGCACCGGCAGAAAGGTCCGCGGGCGCGGATGCCGGTCGGCGCGCCACCACAGCCGGACCGGATGAAACGTCCCCCGCGGTGTGCCGCCGTCGCCCTCGAACTTGTTCGCCTTGATTCCGCCGCGTCCGAGCGCGACCGGTAGGACCTGCGGTCCGGCCACCAGCCAGCCTTCGGTGGGCCGTCCCGCCGCCGCCCGCACCGTCACCCGGAGCAGCGGGCGATCACGCAACGGTGTTCGATAAGCCTTTGGAAAGCCTGTATTTCCCATGACTGCGTCAAACTCCAGCTTGCGCTTTCGCCGGCACATGCTCTATTCCGCCGAGGTTCTTTGAGATACGCCGCTTCGGGACCGCTCTCAAAGCCCTCTTTTTACAAGACAAATTTCAAAGGACCGTCTTATGGCCAACGCCCGCAAGATCCTGATCGTGGACGACGATACCGATCTGCGCGACGCCCTGGTGGAACAATTGTCGCTGCATGAGGAGTTCGAGGCGTCCGCCGTGGATACCGGCGCCAAGGGTGCGCTGGCCGCCAAGAGCAATTCGCCCGATCTGGTGCTGATGGATGTCGGGTTGCCCGATACCGACGGCCGCGAAGTGGTGCGCAGCCTGCGCAAGGGCGGCTTCAAGTCGCCGATCATCATGCTGACCGGGCACGACACCGATTCGGACACCATTCTGGGCCTCGAATCGGGCGCCAACGATTATGTCGCCAAGCCTTTCCGCTTCGCGGTGCTGTTGGCCCGTATCCGCGCCCAGCTCCGCCAGCACGAAGCCAGCGAGGACGCGGTGTTCACGGTCGGTCCTTACAGCTTCCGTCCCGGCTCCAAGATGCTGACCGGCGCCAACGCCAAGAAAGTCCGTCTCACCGAGAAGGAAACCGCCATCCTGCGCTTCCTTTATCGCGCCGGGCAGATGCCGGTGTCCCGCGAGACGCTGCTGCAGGAGGTCTGGGGCTACAATTCCGGCGTCACCACCCACACCCTCGAAACGCATATCTATCGCCTGCGCCAGAAGGTGGAGAAGGACGCCGCGAGCCCCGAAATTCTTGTGACTGAGTCCGGGGGCTATAAGCTGGTGCCGTGAGCCGAATCAATCGGCTCTCATGTGCGGCATCGCTTCGTTCGCGGCGATATCCTCATCGGCGTTGCATTTGCAGGACGCCGGGTGTTGTGGATTCGCCGGTGCTGTGGCCTATGGCGGCTGAATGGCTATTGAAGACGATATCGCCCTGTTCTCGCGCGTCCCGACACTGAGCTTGTTGGGGTCCGCGGCGTTGCAGGTGCTCGCCATCGGCGCGGAACAGCGCGACTACGGTTTTGGCGCGCGGCTGTTCGCGCAGGGCGAACCGGCGGATTCCGGCTTCATCGTCAGGCACGGCTCGTTTCGCGTCGCGTCCGATGACGGCAGCGAAGCCGTCGCGGGCCAGAACGCGCTGATCGGCGAAATGGCGCTGGTCGTGACCATGGCCCGGCCGGCGACGGCGACGGCTCTTGAAGAGTCGTCCGTGCTGCGCATTTCACGCAGCCTGTTCCAGCGCGTGCTGGAAAGTCATCCGGATGCCGCGATGCGGCTGCGCGATGAATTCGCGGCGCGCTCGAACATAGCCTCCGGCGCGATGGCGCGCGTTGGCGCAACGCTGCGATAATTTCCGGCTTGTTCAGACGTCGAGAACGGCCGTCACCGGCACATGGTCCGACGGGCGCTCCCAGCCGCGCGCGTCGCGCGTGATCCTGAAATCGGACACGCGATCGCCGAGCGCTTTCGAAACCCAGATGTGATCGAGACGGCGGCCCTTGTTGGCGGCGACCCAGTCGGCGGAGCGGTAGCTCCACCATGTGTAGATTTTTTCCGGCTCCGGAATCCGCGCCCGCGCCACGTCGACCCATTCGCCGCGGCTTTGCACGTCGAGCAGCTTCTCGCATTCGATCGGCGTGTGCGAGACGATCTTCAGAAGCTGCTTGTGCGACCACACGTCATGTTCGTGCGGGGCGACGTTGAGATCGCCCACCAGAATATGCCGGTCCTGTCCCTTCGGATGCAGCGGTTCGCAATCGCGCATCTCGTCGAGGAACGACAGCTTGTGCGCGAATTTCTCGTTGAGCGCGGGATCGGGAATGTCGCCGCCCGCGGGCACGTAGAAATTATGGACGGTCAGCGGCTCGGCCATCTGCGCTTTTTCGCCGAACGCCACGGAAATGTGCCGCGAATCCACTTTGCCGCAGAAGGTGCGCACATCGCTCGACTCGAAGGGAAGCTTCGAGACGATGGCGACGCCGTGATAGCCCTTCTGGCCGTTCAGCGCGATGTGTTCGTAACCGAGACGCTTGAAGCGCTTGAGCGGAAACGCGTCGTCGACGCATTTCGTTTCCTGCAGGCACAACACATCGGGCCGCACGGCCTTGATGAACTTCGCGACCAGATCGATGCGCAGACGCACCGAATTGATATTCCAGGTTGTCAGGGTGAAGCGCATGGAAACGATAAAGCACAGGAAGCGTCGCGAGGGAACGTCATCCCGAGAGTCTAACTTGAAAAGACGCACGTCGTGATTGACGGCGGCGAGAAAGAGCTAATTATTCGGCGTGGGATAGTTCGTGTAGTCGATCTTGAACATGCTGGAGTCCAGCTTGGCCGTATTCAGGTTATAAACCGCGACGGTGGTGTCGTAGCCCTGCGGATCAGTCACGGTCCATTGCTTGAGCTGGTTGTCCTTGGCGCCGATCATCAGCATCAGCCGGCTGGTGCCGATCAGCGCCTGCTTTTCCTCGATGATCACGCTGATGAACATGTCGTCGGCCGACACGCCCACGACATTGGTGTCGCGCAACAGATCGATGCGATCCGCCAGCAGGTAACGCAGCGGCGTTTGCGACAGCGGATAGACGTCCTGCGTCGCCAGCCGCCGGTCGCGCACGATCACAGACGACCCGTCCGCGACCATCGCGATGGGATTCGGATCGTCATACTCGAAGCGGACCTTGCCGGGCTTCTGGATATAGAAATCTCCGGTGGTGCGTTTGCCGTCGGGGCCGACCTGCACGAAATTGCCCGACAGATTCTGCACCGACGACAGATACGCGCTGACCTTGCCGGCCCATATTTTCTGGTTGGCGTCGAAGGTCGGGGCGGGGCCGCTGAACAGGCGGCTGAGGTCGGGAAGAATCGGATTCGGCGGCTCGGCTGCTGCCTGTCCGCTTGGCGCAGTGGTCAGCGGCGCGGACGGACGCGGCGCATCGGTGCGCTTCGGCGCGGGTTTTGGCACCGGCACCGCCTGGGCGAAGGCGGAGGACATCACCAGCGAGGCAGCCAGCGTGGCGGCGAGCGCGGCCACGGGTGTCTTGCGGGTGGGGGACATGCGCGCCTTGGTGCGTGCCTTGGGCGGGCAGAACGGCAGATGGCGGGAAAAATATCTCAACGGTCCGTCCTGTCGGAATCTTTCAAGTGTCTAGCCCGAAGCTATGGCGAATTCGCGGCTGCGAACAGGGAATGATCAGCCGAATCGCTCCTCGTCTTCCGGCACCAGAATCTCGCGTTTGCCGGCATGATTGGCCTGTCCGACGATGCCTTCCAGTTCCATCCGCTCCATCAGGGTGGCGGCGCGGTTGTAACCGATCTGCAGGCGGCGCTGGATGTAGCTGGTGGAGGCCTTGCGGTCGCGCTTGACGATGGCCACGGCCTGCTGGAACAGGTCGCCTTCGCCGCCATTCGCGCCCATGCCGGTGCCGTCGAACACCGCGTTGCCGTCCTCGTCGGTTTCCTCTTCCGCGGTGACCGCTTCGAGATATTCCGGCTGGCCCTGCGCCTTGAGGTGACGGACGATCTTCTCGACTTCCTCGTCCGAGACGAAGGGACCATGGACGCGGCTGATGCGTCCGCCGCCCGCCATGTAGAGCATGTCGCCCTGGCCGAGCAGTTGCTCCGCGCCCATTTCGCCGAGCAGCACGCGGCTGTCGATCTTCGAGGTCACCTGGAAGGAAATGCGGGTCGGGAAGTTCGCCTTGATGGTGCCGGTGATGACGTCCACCGACGGGCGCTGCGTGGCGAGAATCACATGAAGGCCTGCGGCGCGCGCCATCTGCGCCAGGCGCTGCACCGCGCCTTCGATGTCCTTGCCCGCCACCATCATCAGGTCGGCCATTTCGTCCACGATGATGACGATATAGGGCAGCGGCTCGAGTTCGAGCTTTTCTTCCTCGTAGATCGCCTTGCCGGTGTCCTTGTCGAAGCCGGTATGGACGGTGCGGGTCAGTTCCTCGCCCTTGGCCTTCGCCTCGGCGACGCGCGCGTTGTAGCCGTCGATGTTGCGCACGCCGAGCTTCGACATGTTCTTGTAGCGCTGCTCCATCTCGCGCACGGCCCATTTCAGCGCGACGACGGCTTTCTTGGGATCGGTCACGACCGGCGTCAGAAGATGCGGGATGCCGTCATAGACGGAGAGTTCGAGCATCTTTGGATCGACCATGATCAGGCGGCACTGATCCGGGCGCAGGCGATAGACCAGCGACAGGATCATGGTGTTGATGCCGACCGATTTGCCGGAGCCGGTGGTGCCCGCGATCAGCATGTGCGGCATCTTCGCCAGATCGACGATGACCGGATCGCCGCCGATGCTCTTGCCGAGGCACAGCGGCAGCTTGGCGGTGCTGTCGGTCGCTTCCTTCGCCGACAGCAGTTCGCGCAGGTAGACCTTCTCGCGCTTGACGTTCGGCAGTTCGATGCCGATGGCGTTGCGTCCGGGCACGACGGCGACACGCGCCGACACCGCGCTCATGGAGCGGGCGATGTCGTCGGCGAGGCCGATGACCCGGGACGACTTGATGCCGGGGGCCGGTTCGAGTTCATAAAGCGTGACGACGGGGCCGGGATTCGCCTTGACGATTTCGCCGCGCACGCCGAAGTCCTGCAGCACGCTTTCCAGCGCGCGCGAGTTTTCTTCCAGCTCCGCCTTGCTCAGCGTGAGGCGGTCGGAGGCTTTCGGCGCGGCGAGCACGGAGATCGGGGGTAGGACGAACACACCTTTGCGGCCGGATGGCTTCGGCTCGGCGCGCTTGCGGCTGCGCGGCGCGGGCTCCTCGTCTTCCTCTTCCTCCTCTTCTTCGTCCTCCTCCTCGTATTCTTCCTCTTCTTCGTATTCGTCCTGCGGCACCAGCGACGGCGCTCTGCGGCCACCGCCGAGATTCGGCTCCATCCGCTCGAACGAGGCGGCGCGCTTCGATTCCGTGCGTCCGACCAGCATGGCGAAGGCGGCGGACAGGGCGCGCATGACGCGTCCCTTCACGCTCATCGCGGTGTGCGCGATCCAGCCGAGCGAGATCGCGCCGCGATCATCCTCATCCTCGAAGTCGCTGTCGTCCTCGTCGATCACGCGCCGCCGCACCGGCGCGGCGATCTTTTCCCGGGCCCCTGCGCCGCAGGCAAACACGAAGCCCGCGATCATGATTGCGAACAGGACGAAGCCGAGAATCGCGCGATAGAGCAGTCCGGGTGGTCCGAAGACGACAGCAGGGAAGCGCACCAGCGCGTCGCCCACCACGCCGCCGAGGCCGGTCGGCAGCGGCCACGCGCCGCTGCGCGGCAGGCAGCTTGCGAATCCGGCGGCGGCCACCGCGCAGAGAATCCAGCATCCGATCCGCAGCGCCTCGCGGTCGAAATGACGATGGGTCAAAAGCCGCCATCCCCACACCGCCACCGGCAGGATCAGCATGATCGAGCCGAGGCCGAGAATCTGCATCAGCATGTCGGCGCCGATCGCGCCCGGCTTGCCCATCAGGTTGCGGATCGGACCGGACGTCGCGTGGCTCAGACTCGGGTCCTGCACCGACCATGTCATCAGCGCGGCGGCGGCGACACAGGTCAGCGCGATGACGCCAAGGCCCATCAGTTCGCGCAGGCGGCGTGCGAGCATCTCGCGGATCGGATCGGACATCTGGCCGACGATGGGAATGACGCGTTCGATCGCTGGCATGTTTTCTACTCGCCTTGCGCTTCGCTCAGGACGTCGACCATCCGGTGCAACGCCTCGGCGGTTGTATCACTGTCCTGCACCATGGCGACGCGGATATAGCCCGCGCCGGGATTGCTGCCGTCGGCCTGCGGGCGCGCCAGATAGCTGCCGGGAATGACGCGCACGCCGCCATCCCGAAACAGTTTCACTGTCGCGGCCTCATCACCGCCGCATGAAGAGACATCGAGCCAGATGCAGAACCCGCCCGCGGGCCGCCGGTAGCCGAAACGGTTGCCGAGAATCTGGTCCGCGAGATCGAACTTGATGCGATAGAGGCGGCGGTTCTCGTCGACATGGGATTCGTCGTTATAGGCGGCGATCGCCACGTGCTGCAGCGGCACCGGCACCTGCGGCGCGGCGACATTGCGCAGTTCATGAAAGCGCGCGAGAAAATTCCTGTCGCCGGCGACAAAGCCGACGCGCATGCCGGGAAGATTGGAGCGCTTCGACAGCGACTGGAACGCGACCACGTTGGTGAAGTCGTTTCCGGCCACCGCCAGCATGCTGCCCGGCGCATCCTGGGTGTAGATTTCCGAATAGCATTCATCGCTCAGCACGATGAAACCGTACCGATCGGCGAGCTGCTTGACGCGCGCGAAATAAGCGGGCGACGCCACCGAGCCCTGCGGATTGGCGGGCGAGGCGAGGTAGAACGCGGCGGTGCGTTCCAGCGTTTCGGGGGCCAGCGCATCGAGATCCGGCAGGAAGCCGTTGTCGCGGGTGGTCGGCAGAAAGATCGCCTCGCATCCCGCCGCACGCGCGCCCGCGGCATAGGCGGGATAGAACGGATTCGGCATCAGGATCGCGGGCGGGCCCTTGCGCGGGGAGACATAACGGGCGGCGGCAATCCCGGCGAAGAACAGGCCCTCGCGGCTGCCGTTCAGCACCAGCACTTCGCTCTCCGGATCGACGGCCCGCGCCAGGCCGAACCGCTTCGTGGTCCAGCTTGCCGCGGCCTGCCGGAACGGCTCGATTCCCTTGGCGATGGGGTAGCGGCCGAAATCATTGATGTGCCGGGCGAGAATCGGTCCGACGAAGTCCGGCACGGGATGCTGCGGCTCGCCAAGTGACAGGTTTATCAATGGCTTACCTGGCTTGAACGGGCTCAGCAGGTCGGCCAGCCGGGCAAAGGGCGAGCGTTCGTTGGCGGGTGCGCCACCTTGGGCACCGGCGGGGGAAGCCGTGCGGGAAGAAGCGGTCATGGCCATGTCAGAACGCCAGCACTTGAAGGGTCCCTCGATCGCGCCCGCAAGGGTCGCAGGATCGCGCAGGATGAGATCACGTCACCATAGGTTCGGCGAGGTTAAGGCGCGATTAACCATCGCGAATCGGGCCGGCGCAATGGCCATGACCGGGCAAAGAAAAGGGCCCCAGCTTGCGCTGGGGCCCTCCGACGGACAGGGCATTGCCGGGTATGTGCCCTGACCGTTGTCCGTGTTGTGAGAGCATGACCTTGACGGAAAACCGGGTTCCACCTTTCCGAGGTCATGCTGGCTCGCTTACATGTTGTAGGCACGCTCCGTGTGGTCGGTGATGTCGAGACCCTCGCGTTCCGCATCCACGCTGACGCGCAGGCCGACGATCACGTCGACGATCTTGAACAGGATCGCCGAGCCGATGCCGGACAGCAGCAGCGTGGTGCCGACGCCCCAGAGCTGCGAGGTCATTTGCGCCGCGAAGTCGTAATCGGCGACCTTGCCGGTGACGTAGTCCATGACGCCGGTGCCGCCGAGCGCGGGGTTGACCAGGATGCCGGTGCCCAGTGCGCCGCCGAT
>Ga0153956_1002993_pt1 | contig 11543 bp, 18 predicted proteins | sample TSFL040MetaG_FD_104704 | JGI IMG/M metagenome (GOLD analysis project Ga0153956, IMG submission 104704) | Attine ant fungus gardens microbial communities from Florida, USA - TSFL040 MetaG | ecosystem: Host-associated > Fungi > Mycelium > Unclassified | place: USA: Florida, Wekiwa Springs...
CGGTGAACTCGAAGTGGGCGGCGAGGCTGCCGTCCTCGGAGAAGACCGACCAGCCGTCGTCCCCCATCCGCACCAGCGGGCCGCCGGCGTTGACCATCGGCTCGATCGCCAGCACCGTGCCGATCTCCAGCTCCGGCCCCCGCCCAGGCTCGCCGAAGTTCGGCACCTGCGGCTCCTCGTGCATCTCGCGGCCGATCCCGTGGCCGACCAGGGTGCGGATCACCGACAGCCCGTTCGACTCGACCGAGCGCTGGATCGCGTTGGAGACATCGCCGAGGTGGTTGCCGGCGACCATCTGCTCGACCCCGTCGAAGAGCGAGTTGCGGGTCACCTCGAGCAGCCGCTTCGCCTCGGTCGAGATCGGCCCGATCGGCAGCGTGACGGCGGCATCGGCGACCCAACCGTCCTTGGTGACGCCGATGTCGATCGAGAGCACGTCGCCGCGCTTGCATTCGTAGGCGTCGGGGATGCCGTGGACGACCATCGAGTTGGGCGAGGCGCAGATCGAGCCGGGGAAGCCGCGGTAGCCTTTGAACGAGGGCGTCGCACCCTGCGAGCGGATGAACTTCTCCGCCGCCTCGTCGAGCTCCAGCGTGGTGATCCCCGGCCGGGCCTTCGATTTGAGCACCTTCATCGTGCGGACGAGGATGTCGCCGGCGGCGGCCATCTGGTCGACCTGCTCGGGCGTCTTGCGGATGATCATTCCGTACACGTTAGACAGCGTAATAGGCGACGATTCAGACCGCGCCGTCGCTCTCCAGTCGCATCGTCGCCAGCGTGCGGCGCAGCTCCTCGGTCACCGCGTCGGGATCGCGCTCGCCGTCGACCCGGCGCAGCACACCCTTGTCGTCGTAGTAGGTGACCAGCGGCTCGGTCTTCTCGTGGTAGGTCGCGAGCCGCTTGCGGATGACGTCAGGCTTGTCGTCGTCGCGGACAATCAACGGCGAGCCGTCGATGTCGCAGACGCCTTCCTCCTTCGGCGGGTTGAAGTCGACGTGGAAGACGTGCCCGTTGGCCTCGCAGGTGCGCCTGCCGCCGAGCCGCCTCACCACCTCGTCGTCGGAGACGTCGATCAGGAGCACCGCGCCGACCGACCGCCCCAGCTCCGCCAGCTTGGCGTCGAGCGCCTCCGCCTGCGGCGTGGTGCGCGGGAAGCCGTCGAGGATGAAGCCGTCGCGCGCCTCCTCGGCATCGATCCGCTCGGCGATCACGCCGACGATCACCGCGTCGGGCACGAGGTCGCCACGGTCCATGTACTCCTTGGCGCTCTTGCCGAGCTCCGTCTCGTCGCGGACCGCACCGCGCAAAATGTCGCCGGTCGCGTAATACGGCAGGCGCAGGTCATCGTTAAGGCGCTCGCCCTGCGTCCCCTTACCGGAGCCAGGAGGGCCGAGCAGGACAAGATTCAGCTCAGACATCCGCGAAGCCTATTTGAAGTCGACTCCCCCCGGGCGACCGGCGATTCGCCCGGGGGGGTCGGGAGGTCGCCGGAGGATGGACGGGCCCCGGTTGGCTGTTCCTTATGCGCCTATGAGGCGCATAAGGAACAGCTGACGGGGACGGACAAGGGACGGGCCCTCCCGTCCACGGCCCGGGCAGGCTGTGGCCGTGGACGGGAGGGCCGCTCTACGGGGAGAGGGAAAGGGTCCGTGACCCGGGGGAGGATCACGGGGAAGGGTCCGTGACCGGGAGGATCACGGGAGGGCCCCGAATCCCTCACGGGTGCCTCACGGGGGAGGGACGGATCCGTCACCGGTGCGTGACCCTGTGACGAAGACGCCGGGGACGTCACGCTTCCGTGCGTGTTGGCCAACCGTCACGGTCGCGCTGCAGCTCTTGTGGTGGCCATGGCGACCACAAAAGCTGCAGCGCGTTCTGGGGCCCTCGGGACAGGCCCGGGATGTGCCCGGGAGGGCCGGGAAGCGTGACGTCCTCGGCGTCCTCGTCACGGACGGGGCCCCCGGGACGGCTCTTGCGCACGGAGCCGTGACGGAGGCGTGGACCTCGCCACGACCTGTGACGTCTTCCCGCAGGGACCCTCACGTCCCGGGGGTGTCTGAGCGGTCCAGGATCTCCGCTGTTCCTTATGCGCCTCATAGGCGCATAAGGAACAGCGGAGATCCTGGACCGCGCGGATCCCCCGGAGAACGCGACGAACCCTTGACCTCTCCCCCGCAACGCCTCACGTCCTGGGCGCCTCATGGGGGTCACAGCCTGCCAGGACCCCCATGAGGCGCCCAGGGCACCCGGGACCATCTCGGACGGCCGCGAGGGCCACGAGCCCCCGGCCCCGGCCCCAACCGCCTATTTCAGGAAGCCCTCGTAGTTGCGCATCATCAGCTGCGCCTCGAGTTGCTTCACGGTGTCCAGGGCGACGCCGATCACGATCAGGATCGAGGTGCCGCCGAAGTAGAAGTTGGCGGCCGTCTGGCTGATCAGGATCGTCGGCAAGGCTGCCACCGCGCCCAGGTAGAGGGCGCCGGGGAAGGTCAGCCGGGAGAGGATGCGGTCGAGATATTCGGCGGTTGGACGGCCTGGTCGCACGCCGGGGATGAAGCCGCCGTAGCGTTTGAGGTTGTCCGCCTGGTCCACCGGGTTGAAGGTGACCGCGGTGTAGAAGTAGGTGAAGATGATGATGAAGAGGACCTCGCCGATCACGTAGGGCACCGAGTTCGGGCTGAAGAATTCGGCGAAGTCGAGGGCGGCCGGGGTGTTCAACAGCTGGCCGACCGTCGGCGGGAAGGCCATGATCGACGCGGCGAAGATGACCGGGATGACGCCCGCCATGTTGACCCGCAGCGGCAGGTAGGTCGATCCGCCCGAGGTCATTTTGCGCCCGACCACGCGTTTCGCGTACTGGACCGGGATGCGGCGCTGGCCCTCCTGGACGAAGACGATCGCGACGATCACCGCCAGCGCGATGAACGGCATCATCACGACGAAGACCTGATCGGGGTTGTTCCACCACTTGCTGATCCCGCTCGGGATCGACGAGGCGATCGAGGCGAAGATCATCAGCGAGATGCCGTTGCCGATCCCGCGCTGGGTGATGAGCTCGCCCAGCCACATCAGGAGCGTGCAACCGGCGGTCAGGCAGGTCACGATCAGCATCACCTTCGGGAAGGTCAGGGTGCCGACCACGCTGGTGTTGGCTTCGTTGCCGAAGGAGCGGAAGAGGAAGACGTAACCGATGCTCTCGAAGAAGGCCAAAGCGACGGTCAGATAGCGCGTGTACTGGGTGATTTTCTGCTGCCCGACTTCGCCCTCTTTCTGCAGCCGCTCCAGCGAGGGCAGCACGACGGTCAGCAGCTGCAGGATGATCGATGCCGTGATGTAGGGCATGATCCCCAGCGCGAAGATCGACAACCGCGAGAGGCTGCCGCCGGAGAACTGATTGAGGAAGTTGAGGACGCCCCCGCCGCCGAAGTTGCTCGACACTTCCTTGACGGCGTCGACGTTGACGCCCGGCGCGGGGATGTAGGCGCCGAGGCGGTACAGAAGGAGCATCGCCGCGGTGAAGGCGAGTTTCTTCCTGATGTCTGCAACGCTGAACGCGTTGAGAATAGTCCTGAGCATTACGGCTCCAGAGTGTGACAGGTCCCGCCGGCGGCCTCGATCTTCTCCTGGGCCGCCTTGCTGAAAGCGTGCGCACGGACCGTCAATTTCAGCGAGATCTCGCCGCGGGCGAGGATCTTCACCGGGTCCGTCCGGGTCGCGAGACCCTTGGCCTTCAGCGTCTCAGGGGTCACCTCGTCGCCCGCCTCGAAGCGCTGCTCGAGGTCGGCCAGGTTCACCGGCTGAGTCTTGGTGCGGAAGTTCTCGAACGGCATCGACTTCTTCATGTGCGGGCCGCGAAGCTTTCGCATCCGCATGTGGATCGGGTTCTGCCCGCCCTCGTAGCCGGCCTTTTCCTTGGCGCCCGAGCGCGAGCCCGCGCCCTTGTGGCCCCGACCGGAGGTCTTGCCCATGCCGGAGCCCTCGCCGCGACCGATGCGCTTGCGGCGGTGCGTGGAGCCCTTCTTCGGCTTCAGGTTGTGGAGGCCGATCTCTTCCGAGCGCTCTTTGTCAGCCATTGTCGACCTCGACCAAGTGGGAGACGACGCGAATCTGTCCCTGGAGCTGGGGGGAGTCTTTGCGCTCCACGGATTTCCCGATGCGCCCCAAGCCAAGGGCCTTCAGGGTCGCTTTCTGCTTCGGGTTCGTTCCGTTGGGCGATTTGGTCTGGGAGATCTTCACGATGCCGTCTCCTCGGCAGCCTCAGCCTCGGCCTCGAGGTGCTCGCCGTCGCCGGTGCCCTTCTCGCTGGTCAGACCGAGGACCTGGGTGATCGTCAGGCCGCGCAGCTCGGCGACCTCCTCCGGGCGGCGCAGGCGGATCAGACCGTCCATCGTCGCCTTCACGAGGTTGATCGGGTTCTGCGTGCCGATGCTCTTGGTGAGCACGTCACGGACGCCGCCGAGCTCGAGCACGGCGCGGACGCCACCGCCGGCGATGACGCCGGTACCGGGACTGGCCGGGCGCAGGACGACGTGACCGGCGCCGTAACGGCCGATGATCCGGTGGGTGATCGTCTGGCCGTATTTGGGCACGCGGATCAGGTTCTTGCGGGCGTCCTCGACACCCTTCTGGATCGCCAGCGGCACCTCGCGCGCCTTGCCGTAACCGATCCCGACCACGCCCTCTTCGTCGCCGACGGCGACCAGCGCGGTGAAGGAGAAGCGGCGACCGCCCTTGACCACCTTGGCGACGCGATTGATCTCGATCACGCGCTCCTGGAGGTCGAGGCCGCGCGGGCTGACCGTCTCGACGTTGTTCATGTCCATGCCCTTCATCGACGGGCCACCGTAGCGGAAGTTGAGCCGAAGCGGGTCATCAGAACTTCAACCCCCCCTCGCGCGCGCCGTCGGCGAGCGCCTTGACGCGACCGTGGTACTGGTAGCCGCCGCGGTCGAAGACGCAGGTCTCGATCCCCGCAGCCTTCGCCCGCTCGGCCAGCAGTTCGCCGGCCTTGGTGGCCTGGGCCGAGGCGGTGAGGCTTTTCAGCTCCGGCTCGATCCAGTTGACCGCCGCCAGCGTGTGACCGGCGCGGTCGTCGATGAGCTGCGCGAAGACGCCCTTGTTCGAGCGGTACACGGAGAGGCGCGGGCGCTCGGCCGTGCCGCTGACCCGCGAACGGACCCGACGACGACGGCGCAGGCGCCGCTGCTCGGAAGTGAGGACGGTCATGCGCGCTTACCAACCTTTCGCAGAACCTGCTCGTCGCGGTAACGGATGCCCTTGCCCTTGTAGGGCTCCGGCGGGCGGCGCTTGCGGATGTCCGCCGCGACCTGGCCGACGAGCTGCTTGTCGATGCCGCGGATGATGATCTCGGTCTGCTGAGGCACCTCGAATTCGATCCCCGCCGGGGCCTCGATCGAGACCGGATGGGAGAACCCGAGCGCCAACTCGAGGTTCTTGCCTTTGAGCGCGGCGCGATAGCCGACGCCCTGGATCTCGAGGCGCTTCTCGAACCCATCGGTGACGCCCTCGACCATATTCGCGATCAAGCTCCGGGTGAGCCCGTGCAGGGCGCGGTGCTCGCCGCGGTCGGTCGGCCGGGCGACGAGGATCGTGCCGTCCTCCTGGGAGACGGTCATCTCCTGCGAGTAGGTCTGGGTCAGCTCCCCCTTCGGCCCCTTCACGGCGATGTTGCCGGGGGCGATCGTCACCGTGACGGCGTCGGGGACTGCGACTGGCTTTCTTCCGATTCGACTCATCTCAGGCTCACCACACGTAGGCGACTACCTCGCCGCCGACGCCTTGCTGACGCGCTTCGTGACCGGTCATCACCCCGTGCGAGGTGCTGACGATCGCGGTCCCGGTTCCGCCCTGCACCCGCGGCACGCTTTTGTGATCGACGTAGCGACGACGGCCCGGACGGGAGACCCGTTCGATCCCGAGGATGACAGGCTTGCGGTCCTCGGTGTACTTCAGGGTCACCGCGATGGTCTCGCCGACGCGGGCGGGCTTTTTGTGGAAGTCGGTGATGTAGCCCTGCTCCTTGAGGATGCGGGAGAGCTCCATCTTCTGGGTCGAGGCCGGGATCTCCACGTCGTCGTGGCCGGCGCGGATCGCGTTGCGGATCCGGGTCAGGTAATCGGCGATCGGGTCGGTATGCATCGCTCTACCAGCTCGACTTCGTCATGCCGGGGACGTAGCCCTCATGGGCGGCCTCGCGCAGGCAGATCCGGCAGAGGCCGAACTTGCGGTAGTAGGCGCGCGGGCGACCGCAGCGACGGCAGCGGTTGTATTCCCGGCTCTTGAACTTTGCTTTGCGGCCCTGGCGGACCTTCTGGGAAGTCTTGGCCATGCTTCTAGCTCTCCTCGGCGGCGCTCTCGCCGGCCTCGTCGTCGGCGCCCGTACTCTCGCCCTCGGACTCAGGCTTGGCGTACGCCTCGGGGTTCTCCTCTTTCAGTTCCTGGAGGGCGGCCTGCTCGGTCTCGGCCTTGAGGCGCGCGTCCTCCTTTTCCCGCTCTTCCTCGGCGGCCTTTTCCTCGGCTTCGCGCTCGGCCTGGCCGGGACGGCCCTCCTGCGCGAACGGCATGCCCAGCCCGAGCAGCAGCTCGAACGCCTCGAGGTCGGTCTTCGCCGTGGTCGTGATCGTCACGTCGAGGCCGCGCACGATGTCCACCGAGTCATAGTCGATTTCCGGGAAGATCAGCTGCTCTTTGACGCCCATCGAGTAGTTGCCACGGCCGTCGAAGCTGCGCGGGTTGAGGCCGCGGAAGTCACGGATGCGCGGTACCGCGATCGAGGTGAGGCGATCGAGGAACTCCCACATACGGGCGCGGCGCAGCGTCACCGAGACGCCGACCGGCATGCCCTCGCGGACTTTGAAGGACGCGATCGACTTGCGGGCACGGCGCACGTTGGGATGCTGGCCGGCGATGATCGCCAGCTGTTCCTGGGCGAGTTCGAAGGAGCGGTTGTCCTGTTTCTCCTTGCCGAGGCCCATGTTGAGGGTGATCTTCAGCAGCTTCGGCGCGTCCATCCGGGTCGAGTAGCCGAACTTCTTGGTCAGCGCCGGCAGGACCTCGTTCTCGTATTTTTCGCGCAGGCGCGGCGGCGGGGCCGCCTGCGACACGGGAGCCACGGTTCCAGCCTCCATCAGTCGACCTCCGCCCCCGAGCGACGGGCGATCCGCACGCGTTTGCCGTCGTCGGTGCGACGGACGCCGATGCGGGTGCCTTTGCTGCCTTTCGGATCGAGCAGCATCACGTTCGAGACGTTGATCGGCCCCTCCTTCTCGACGATCCCACCGGGGCTGGCGGTGGCCATGTCACCGGTCGAGCGAGGACGTTCGTGGCGCTTGATGATGTTCAAGCCCTCGACGTAGACGCGGCGCTTCTTCGGCTCCGTGCGCAGCACGCGCCCGGTCTTGCCGCGGTCCTTGCCGCTGATGACGATGACCTGGTCGTCGGTCCTGATGCGCATCGTCTTCGCCATCAGAGGACCTCGGGTGCGAGCGAGATGATTTTCATGAAGTTGCGATCGCGAAGTTCGCGGGCGACGGGGCCGAAGATGCGGGTCCCGCGCGGGTTGTTGTTCGCCGGGTCGATCAGCACGGCGGCGTTCTCGTCGAAGGAGATGTAGGTGCCGTCCGGGCGACCGAGCGGCTTTTTGGTCCGCACGACCACCGCCTGGACGACCTCGCCCTTGCGCACGCCACCCTGCGGGCTGGCCGATTTCACGGTCGCGGTGATGACATCGCCGACCGACGCGTAGCGCCGGTGCGAGCCGCCCTTGACGCGGATGCAGAGCAGTTCGCGGGCGCCGGAGTTGTCGGCCACCTTGAGTCGGGACTCCTGCTGGATCATCGTCTACCTCGCCTTCTCGACGACGTCGACGAGACGCCAGCGCTTGGTCTTCGACAGCGGCCGGGTCTCGACGACGCGCACGATGTCGCCCTCCCCCGCCTCGTTGCGCTCGTCGTGCGCGTGCAGCGTGCGCGAGCGGCGGACGATCTTCTCGTAAGTCGGGTGGCGGCGGGCGATGTCGATGCGGACGGTGATCGACTTGTCGCCTTTGTTGGAGACGACGATGCCCTGGCGGACCTTGGCCGCGTTGGCGTCGCGCTCGGCGGGCGGCGTGCCGGTGCCGGCTTTGTGGGCAACCTTCAGCGCGGCGCGTTCCTTGCGCCGCGCGTCGGCCTTCGTCTTGCGCCGCGCGGAGCGGTCGGCGGCGCGCTCCTCCGCGCTCCGCGGCGGGTTGGCCTTGTGCGGCTCGCGCGACTTGAGGACGCGGCGGCGCTCCTTCCAGGGAAGGTCGTCGAGCGGATCGGGCTCGGCCGGAGCCTCTGCCGCGGCGGGCGCGGCGGGCGCCGCCTCGGCGGCAGGGGCCTCCGCGGCCTGAGGGGTCTCCTCGGCCTGCGGCTCCTCGGTCGTCTCAGTTTTCTCGGTGCTCTCGTCGCTCATATCCGTCGCGTCTCTTTCTCCACATCGATACCGCGCTGGCGCGCCACGGTGATCAGCCGGGCGACGTCGCGTTTCGCCTGCCCGAGGCGGGCGGTGTTCTCGAGCTCGCCGGTGGCGTGCCGGAAGCGGAGGTTGAAGGCCTCCTGCTTGGCGTCGATCAGTTTCGCCACCAGCTCGTCGTCTTTCAGATTGTGCACCTCCGCGGCCTTCACTGCTCCGCCCCCTCGCGCTTGACGAATTTCGTTTTCACGGGGAGCTTGTGCCCGGCGAGGCGCAGCGCTTCACGCGCCAGCTCCTCGGGGACGCCGGCCAGCTCGAACATGACCTTGCCCGGCTTGACCACGGCGACCCAGCCCTCGGGGTTGCCCTTGCCGGAGCCCATCCGCGTCTCGGCGGGCTTCTTGGTGTAGGGCTTGTCGGGGAAGACGTTGATCCAGACCTTCCCGCCACGTTTGATCTTGCGGGTCATGGCGACACGGGCGGCCTCGATCTGACGGTTGGTGATCCAGCCGCGCTCGACCGCCTTGATCCCGTACTCGCCGAAGGCGACGGTGCTGCCGCCCTTGGTGTCGCCGCGCATGCGGCCGCGGAACTGTTTGCGGTGCTTGACCCGCTTCGGCATCAACATCAGCGACCACCTCCACCGCGCGGGCCGCCGCCGCTACCGCCGCGGCCACCGCCGCCGGGGCCACGGCCACCGGGTCCACCCGGACCGCGTCCGCCGCCGCCACCACGACCACCGGGGCCACCAGGTCCACGGCCACCGCCGGGTCCGCGTCCACCGTCACGACCGCCGGGGCCGCCGCGGCCACGGCCGCCGCCGGGCCCGCGGCCACCGCGGTCACGGTCGCCACGGCCACCGCGATCGCGGTCACGACCGCCGCCGGGACCACGGCTGGGCGGGGCCTCGTCGGGGTTGATGATGTCGGAGCGGAAGCCCTCGGGCATGACTTCGCCCTTGTTGATCCAGCATTTGACGCCGATGCGGCCGGTCGTCGTGCGGGCCTCGAAGAAGCCGTAGTCGATGTCGGCGCGCAGCGTGTGGAGCGGCACGCGACCGTCCGAGTAGCTTTCGGTCCGCGCCATCTCGGCGCCGCCGAGGCGGCCGGAGACCTGGACCTTCACGCCCTTGGCGCCGGAGCGCATCGCCGAGGTCAGCGCGCGTTTCATCGCCCGCCGGAAGGCGACGCGATTCTGCAGCTGCTCGGCGATCGACTGAGCGACCAGTTTGGCGTCGAGCTCGGGGCGTTTGACCTCGCGGATGTTGACCTTCACCGGGCTGCCGGTGAGCTTGTGCAGCTCTTTGCGGAGCGCGTCGACTTCGGAGCCCGATTTGCCGATCACGATCCCGGGCCGGGCCGTGTGGATGTCGACGGCGACCTCGCCGCGGCGCTCGATCGTGATGCTCGAGAGGCCGGCGTGCGCAAGCTTGCTTTCGATGTGGTCGCGGATCGCCAGGTCTTCCTGGAGCCGGTCGGCGAAGTTTTTCTCCTCGAACCAGTTCGACTTCCAGTCGTGGATGTAGCCGACCCGGAAACCCTCGGGGTGGATCTTCTGTCCCATGCTCTACTCGTTCCTCAGTCGTCTTCGACGGGGGTCAGCGCCACGGCGATGTGGCTGGTTCGCTTGTTGATCGGGGTGGCCCGGCCAAGCGCCCGCGGGCGAAAGCGGCGCAGGGTCGGCCCTTCGTCGACCGTGATCGAGGCGATCTTCATCTCGTCGCCCACCAGGTCGTGGTTGTTCTCGGCGTTCGCCGCCGCCGAGTTGATCAGCTTCTGGATGTCGCGGGCGGCACCGCGGGGAGAGAACTCGAGCAGCGCCCGGGCCTTCTCGATGTGGAGGCCACGGACCTGGTCGGCGACCAGGCGCGCCTTGCGCGGCGCGACCCGCACGTATTTGGCGCTCGCCCGGACCACCGGCAGCTCTTCCGGCGCGCGACGGCGGCGCCGGGCCGGTTTCTCCTCGGCTTTGGCAGCTTTTTTGGCGCGACGGCGCGGTTTCTTCTCCGCGTCCTGCTCCGCGTCTTTTTTGTCGGCTTTCGCTTTTTTCGCAGCCGGTTTTTTCTCTTTGGAGTCTTTGGAGTCTTTTTTCTCAGCGGCGTCTTTTTTGTCCGCTTTCGGTTTCGACTCTTTTTTGGCAGCCGGTTTCGACTCCGATTTCTCGGCTTTGGCCTCGGCTTTCGCCTCTTCTTTCTTGTCTTTCTCGTCGGCCATCAGTCCCGACCACCGTGCGAGCGGAAGGTGCGGGTCGGCGCGAACTCGCCGAGCTTGTGGCCGACCATCGACTCCGAGATGAAGACCGGCACGTGTTTCTTGCCGTCGTGGACGGCGATCGTGTGGCCGACCATCTCGGGGAAGATCGTCGAGGTCCGCGACCAGGTTTTGGTCATCTGTTTTTTGCCGGCCTCGTTCATGGCGTTGATGCGTGCCATCAGGCGCTCTTCCACCCACGGGCCCTTTTTGGTCGAACGACCCATGGGTTACCGCCCACCCTTCTTCTTGCCGCGACGACGGCCGCGGACGATGTAACGGTCGGACTGCTTGCCCTTCTTGCGGGTCCGGTAGCCGAGCGTCGGCTTGCCCCACGGGGTGACCGGGTGGCCACCGGGCGTGTGGTGGGCCTCGCCGCCGCCGTGCGGGTGGTCGACCGGGTTCATCGCGACGCCGCGGCTCTGCGGGCGCTTGCCCTTGTGGCGGCTGCGACCGGCCTTGCCGACCTTGAGGTTCTGGTGCTCAGCGTTGGAGAGCACGCCGATCGAGCCGCGGCACTCGGCGCGGACCATCCGCATCTCGGTGCTGGGCAGGCGCAGGGTGACCATGTCCCCCTCCTTCGCCACCAACTGGATCGCGGTGCCGGCGGAGCGGCCCAGCTTGCCGCCCTGTCCGGGGATCAGCTCGACGTTATGGACGATCGTGCCGGTCGGCATCTGGCCCAGCGCCATCGCGTGGCCCGGTTTGATGTCGGCCTCGGGACCGGATTTCACCGTGTCCCCCACTTTCAGCGCGGCCGGCGCGAGGATGTAGTCCTTGTGCCCGTCGGCGTAGTGGAGCAGGGCGATGTAGCAGGAGCGGTTCGGGTCGTACTCGATC
>Ga0153956_1002994_pt1 | contig 11536 bp, 14 predicted proteins | sample TSFL040MetaG_FD_104704 | JGI IMG/M metagenome (GOLD analysis project Ga0153956, IMG submission 104704) | Attine ant fungus gardens microbial communities from Florida, USA - TSFL040 MetaG | ecosystem: Host-associated > Fungi > Mycelium > Unclassified | place: USA: Florida, Wekiwa Springs...
TGGGCCTCATCTTCTTTCACCACGCCTGGGCCAGATTCCAATGACCTAGCGAACCGCCGGATGCGAGGCCCGCACGTCCGGTGGTGTGAGAGGGGGCCGGGAAACCCGGCCCCCTACTCGATTGTGACGCTCCTTCGATCGCCGCAGCTACGCAGGGAGATGACGCGCGTGCTGCTGGCCTACTTGGATGAATCAGGAGACGAACAACCACTCCGGACCCCCGAAGATCCACCTGTGCTGGTAATCGCCGGCGTCGTGGTGAGTCACGAGAACGTCAAGAATCTGGTCTGGCAGTTCCTCCAGCTCAAGAAGCGGTACAACCCCTCACTGCAGGCAGAGGGTGTGCGGCTTTCGGACCTAATCCGATTCGAGCTGAAAGGAGCCACTCTGCGAAAAGATGTGCGATCTGCGACTCGACGCAATCGACGCCGCGCAGTGGGGTTTCTCGATGCCGTAGTTAAGCTGCTCGAAGCCGAGAGAACCACAATCATCGGTGAGGTCTATATCAAGGGCAAAAAACCACTGAGCGCGTGGGTGTACCCCGACGCTGTTGCCAAGATCGCCGAACGCTTCGAGGAGCAACTCCGAGTCTCCGCAACGCAGGGCGTGATGATCATGGACGCCCGTACCAAGGTGAAGAACACACCGAGCGTTCACCGATTGACGACAACGAGGTTCAAGACTGGCGGCGACCCGGTCCCACATCTCGTCGAGTCACCGACCTTTGGCCACAGCGACGCTCACGTCGTATTGCAGATCGCCGACATCGTCGCCTCTGCACTGCTCTTCCCGATGGCATGCGTCGGTTACTGCAACTGTTTGATACACAATGTCCACCTCAACGATGAATATGCGTTCGTTCACGCTCGCTATGGACCCAAGCTGAAGGCGCTCCAACACCGGTACACCACCGATGACGGCACCCGAGTCAACAGTGTGCGACTCACCGACCGCTTGAACTTTCAGTCGGCGCGAGCCCTGTTCGACGACTCTGTCCAACTCGATGTCAGCGCATTGGTCCGCGCTCAGAAATTCGAAGCCTCCGGGTCACCATAGGGTCACAAGGCAGCGCGATTCACCCGCATTCGCCTGCACTGTGCCGCACTCATATGCCGACGTCAGTGGGCCGCAGCGACGCCCAAACACCCAGTCAAACGAGCCCGACCGTATTCCCAAGCTGCATACGCGGGTTCGATTCCCGTCATCGGCTCCACGCCCACCAGCATTGCTGCTGTTCGAAAGTGACTTGTCGGTACTCAAATGCATCATGCCGGTATGACAGCCGCAACAATGTCCGACGCACGCGGCACCGCGACGACATCGTGGACCGCCTTGGACTGTCGATTGATGATCTGCGAACGCGAGCACGAACTACGCGCTCGCCGGCGATGACCACGACGCATGGGAACAGCTCGAATCCATCCTTTCTCCTGGGCGAAACGCACGCATAGGGCGGGCGGCGCGTGCCGCTGAACCACGAGCAATTCAACTCAAAAGTGCTGGCGTTCGCCGAAGACATCGGCAACGCCCTCAACTGTTTCCATGAACAGTCCTGGGCAAGCGAAATCACGAGACACCGCATAGCACCGAATCTCTACATATGCCCATGGGCCGTGACCGCTTCCGCTCCTGTCTCGAAGACATCGTTGAATTCCTGATCAGGGATTGCGACTTCAAAGGAGGTTCCGACTGGTGCGAAACCCTTCGTTCAGACAGGGCGAAGTGGCGCAGGATCCAAACACGCGCCGCCGCCAGGGACGCGCCAGCCGAAGCAGCTTCACAGCTCATGACGATGGGCTACATCGTCACTCCGCCAGACGATGGCCACCCCACCGAACGAACCGATCAACTAGGCGCCTGGTAAGTGCTTGGTAGACAACACTTTATCGATCTGCAGCAGAGCGCAGCTGACGCACTGATTCGCCCAATCATTGGGCAGCCCCTAAAGCCGTCCCGCCGCAAACACCGCCGCCTGCTCCACCATCCCGTCGGCCACATACGCGTTGTGCGCGGCGCTCGGCGGTCCCGGCGGGGCACCGTCACAAATGCTGTCGCCGGGCGCGCACTGATCGATGGTCTTGGGCACATACAACGGCCCGATGGTGATCAGCGGCGCGCCGGAGTCCCCGAGGAACGTGTTGGACGGTTTGCCGAACAACACCACAGCGGCCACGTGATCGGCGATCTCCGGCGCCATGGGCGGCGGGACGAACGCGGCGGGCACACCGTCGGGAACCCGGTCGGCCGTGCTGAACGCCGCCACCGCCGCACCCTGTGAAAAGCCACCCAGCACGATGCGCGTCGCGGGACAGTTGGCGGCTGTGCCCTGGATATGACCGATGACGTCCCTGATCCCGCCGATCACCGTCATCGCGAACTGCATACCATCGGCGAAGTCGCCGCTGGCTTCGTAGTTCACCGGATACACCGCCACCGATTTGGCGCCCGTCTTGGTACGCAGCGCATCGACGAAGGCCTGTCCGATACCGCCGACTCCCGGCGGTTCGCCGGTGCCCCGTGCGAAAACCACATCCACGTCCGGACACGGATCCGCGGATGCCAATGGTGTTGGGACACCGAAGAATCCCGTGAAAGCCGCAATGACTGCAGCGCTGACTGACCCAGTGCGAACGAACGCGCTCATAAAACCCCCGCATCGTGTACGGATACCGATCGCCCGTTCCGATGCTACGCCGCGCGCGCAACCCGGGCCGTAAACACGCGCCTACCCTGGCATCCATCAGCCAACCGGAACGCTCGATGCGGGCCCAGCAACTGACCCACCTGATCAACATGCTCGATCCAGCTGACGTCACCGAAAGACACCGCCTGCTGCGCGAATTGCTGGGTGCGTTCGGCGAGGACAGCGAAATCCGGCCACCGCCGCAGTGCAACTACGGATACCAAACCACCATCGGCACAAGAATTTTCGTCAACCGGGCCCGCTAGCGATCGGTGTCGACGAACGAGATCACGAAAATCAAGGCGAGCACCGCAAATATGGTGAGCGCCGAGAAAAGATCGCCCCATCTGAACGGGTAGAGCTCGCCGTCGATCGAGAGCACCAGCAATGTCTCGACGGTACCGAACCCGAGAAAGAAGGCGCCGAACAACAATCGAGAGAACTTGCGGTGCAAGGCCGTTCGTCGTACCTCGACCATGAGCGTCAACAACAGCACCGGCAGCACCTGTGCCAGAATGGCCGCCGTCGGCCCGTCCATCACCGAGAACGCGAAATGACTTCTCATCGCGCTCAACGCTAGCAGTCTCACCCGCGATAAGTCTTAAGCAACAACGGATCTGAGCCGCTAACGCAGATAAACCTCGCCACCGGTGGGGTATCCACCGCCGGTGGTGGTCAGATGCACATGGTCGAAATGCCCGTAGCCACCGGTCTGCGAACCGCCCGGCGTGTAGTAGACCCCGCGCCAGATGGCATCCTGCAGACCGAACCGGTCCGCGTTCTTCAGCGCGTAGGCCACCACCTGATTGCCCAGCGCTATCCCGGCCGCACTACCAGGGTTCGGGATCATCACGTCGACGGCAAGACCTTCGGGATGCCAACGCAATGCATCCGGCCGCACGCCACCCATCTCATGGATCTCCGGGAACGCGGCGCTGACGGCCCGCTCAACCAGAATCGTCCGGACCTGCAGCCCACGTTCGGGGGCACGCCCGACCGGCAACTGTTGGGGAACCATCGCGGCCCGCACCACGCGATAACGCGATGCCGCCATCGGCGCCGGCGGTAACGGCAGCACCGCGAAGCTCGACTGGACATCGGCCAGTGGAGTGCAGCAACTGACGACCAGAGACTCCGGTCCCCGCACACTGCCGGCGGCCGTGACGCACGCCGCCGCACCGGCGACGATCACCGCCACCGATCCGAGCCGCCGAAGGCGGGTACCCATGATTCGACCCACGAGGAGGCACCTTATGTCGGGTTTGCCGGAAGGTACAGCAAAGCCAGAATGACCAAAGAGTTTCCTCAGAGTCCACAGGGCAGATCAAGACGCGGCAAATTAGCACAACAAGTGCTGTGAAACCGCTGTTCATCAGCAATTTCTCAGTAGCGACACCGCACTCGGTCTTCTTTGCGATTCCTCAGCGGACGATTGCCACACTCGCGTCGACACCGCAGGGGTGAGGTCGAGAGGAACGAGATGAAGGACAGCCAGACGAAACGCACCACGCCGGCGCCCATGAGATCGGTCGCCGCGTTGGTCGGTGGCGCGGCGGTGGTCGCACTGACGGCGATCGCACTCGGCGACGCCCCCAGCACCGTGTCGGCCTCGCGGGCTCACCACGGCAACAACACCGAATACACGTCGCCGACACAAACTGCCATGAAATTGGGCCTGACGACCGTCGAGTCGACCGAACAGGCGCCCACTACGCCGCCACCGGTACCGGCAACCGCTTTTGCCGCCCCGCGAATCAAAGCCGGGTAGTCAGGGCTCCACCACCGGACGCAACCGAGCATCCGGGTGTCTCACCGAACTACCAGACGCGCACCCAGTCGACCAGCATCTCGGCCGGGTAGGTGCCGCCCTTGGGATCACCGCCGCCGGAGCCCGCCACGGCCAGGTTCAGCACCGGGAACACGCGGTAATCGGGCAGGTTGAACGGCCAACCGTCCAGCGAGTTGGCATCCACCTGGAAGTACGGCTGCTTGCCCTCGACGTAGTCCTGCCAGAAGTAGATGCCGGCGTCATTCCAGGTGACGCGCCAGTTGTGCCAGTCACTGTTCACCGGGAAGGGGTTGGTGGCAAACGACGTGCCGTCCGACCGCGCGTGCACCGTGGTGCCCGACGGCCACTCGCCGTTTCCGTACCACTCGACCAGGTCGATCTCGCCGCCGACCACCGGGTGGTCGTTTGACAGCCACCAGGCGGGCCAGCAGCCCAGGGTCAGGCAGTTGAACTTGATCCGGGCTTCCCAGGTGGTGTTGATCCCGCCCCAGAAGGTGCCGAAGACCTTGCCGCTGGTGTACTTGCCGTTCCCGTCGCGGGTCGCGCGGATCACCAGGTTGGAGTTGCCGTCCACGAAGACGTGCTGACGGTCGTCGCGGTACTCACCCATGTTCTCCGGGCGGTCCCAGAACACCGGGTTCTTGATCCGCTCGCGGTGCGTGGCGATATTCCACTTGGACCCGTCGGGCCGCGATCCGGCCGGGCCGTCGAACTCGTCGTGAAAGATGTAGTTGGGTCCGGCAGCGGTACCCGCGGGCGCCGCTGGCGGCATCAGTCCACCGCGGTCCGCCGGGGCATCGGCGAGGGCCTCAGGCGTCGGCATCGCGGCAGTGAGCAGCCCCAGCCCCGACATCAACATCAAGTTGCGGCGATCGATTTCCGGCACAGTGCAACATCAAAGCCGGTAGGCCAGAACCCACGCAACTCGCGACACGGCAGGCGTGTCGCCCAACCGCCGGCCACACCCTCGATCAGCAGGGGAAATCGACGCCGGAGACGGCTCCTGAGAAAGCGCTGAGGACGCCGCCGCTACCCCTGGTCGCCCTGGGCGGCCTGCTGCTGCTCGGCCAACTGTGCCTGTGCCTGTGCCGACGCGGACGCGGACGCAGCGGCTGCCGCCGACGCCACCGAGGCCTTCGAGCCCTCGGGGCTGCCCGCCGAGAAGCCCGCGACGCCGGGCCGGGCCAGGTTGGCGCCGCAGTTCAGCGACAGCAGGACTTCGTTGGTGGTCCCGCCGCCGGAGTTCGGCGGGGGCTGCCGAGTACGCGAAACCTGGTTGACGACCACGCAGTCCGGCCGTTGCAGGTGCTCACCGACCGTGGTGGCCACGATGGGGTGGAAGCCTCCGTCGGTCAGCGTCCCGACGGCATCGCTGTATTTCTGTCCGACCACGTTCGGTGCGGCGCCGGCCGTACCACTGGTGATCAGTGCCGCAGCGCTCAACGCGACAGCGCTGCCGATACCGAATGCAATCCTCATAACCCCTCATCTTGCCCTAGCCGACGGGGCCGCGCGCACCATTACCCCAGTTGAGGCGACCGGTGCCGATCACACGAGCCCGTTGATCAATAGTCGCGCATCGCGGTCCGTCGCGCCTGTCGATCACCAGATCTGGCTAGGGCTGATACGGCTGGTACGGGCTGTACTGCTGATTCGGTGCGTACGGCGAATAGCCCGGGGCTTGTTGATAACCCGGGTACTGCTGATAACCCGGGTTGTACGGGTTCATCGGTGCGGCCGGCGTGCTGGGCTCCGGCCCCTTGGGCACCTGGATCGGGATGGGCACCGGGACGAACGGCAACCGGACATACGCGGTGGTCATGGTCGGTGTCGTCGTGGTAGGCGGCGGCTCCGTGGTCGGCGGCGGCTCGGTCGTGGTGACCGGCGGCGGGGGCGGCGTAGTCGTGGTCGGTGCGTGAGTCGCGGTGGTGTGCGGCGCCGGGGGCGTCGGGGCGTGGGTCACCGGCGGCTCAGGGGCACGCGTCGGCGGCGGAGGTGGCGCCGTCACTGTCACGGTGCTCGGCGGCAGTTCGACGGGCGGCGGGGGTGGAGGTGGCGGCGGGACGGCACTGCTGAGCACCGGCGGCGGGGTCGACGACGACGACGACGTCGTCGCGGGCGCCGGAGCCTGGTCGGTACTGCCGGTCAGTTTGATGGCCACCCCGCCGGCGACGATCACTGCGACAGCGGCCAGTCCGAACGCCACCAGCGGGAAACGTTGTAGCGCTTTCGATGGCTCCACCGGCGTAGCCACGGCCGGCGGCACGTACTGGGCCACCGCGCGGGTGGTCTGGGCGTCGTAGGCATCGTCGCCGGCATAGGGCAGCACGTCGTCGGTGGCATCGTCGTCCTGCGACCAGGCCAACGCCCGGAATCCGGACGTCGGTACCCCGGGAGGCGTGGGACCGGCCTCCGTGCGAGGTTCGGCATCCAGCGGCGGCAACGCCTCGGTTCCCAACAGCACCGCGGCAGAAGCCATGCCGGTCTTGGCGTCCGCGTCGGCACCGAACGCAGCGAACAACGTCGCGCCCGTGGCCGCATCGGCGGCCGCCATCGCGGTGTGCACCACGGGGATCGCCGATGAATGCGACGCAACGTGCTCGGTGACCGCATCGACCACCAGCGGGATCTGCGCTCCGCCACCGACGGTGGCCACCGATTTCACCTTGGACCAGTCGATGTTATTGCGCTGCAACAGATCATCGAGCTCGTCGAGTACCTTGCCCAACGGTTCGGTGAGCAGCGGCTCCAATTCCGACCGGGTGATCTGCACGGTCGGGTCGTAGCCCGGCAGGTCGATCGCGATCTGTGCCGATTCCTCGGTGGACAGTTGTTCTTTGGCCGTCCGGCAAGCGTCCCGCAGTGCGGTCAACGCGCCGACCTCGGCGGTGCCGGTGGTGTCATCGACCAGGGCCGCGGCGTCTCCGGTGTGCGCGGCGCCATCCAGGACGTGAGCCAACAGCGCGTCGTCGATGTGTTCACCGGAGAACTCGGTGAGCCTGCTGGTCGCCATCGGCTCGAAGGCCGCGGCCGCATCGGCCAACGTGATGCTGGTGCCGCCGCCACCGAAATCCAACAGCGCCACCACGCCGGTGGAGGGCAGTCCCGGGTCGGCGTGCAATGCGGTGAGTGCCGCGACCGCATCGGAGACCAACCGGGCCGGCACTCCATTGGGGGCCAGGCACGGGTTGCCGCGCATGGCCGCCCGCATGGCCCGCAGCGCAGTGGAATCCCAATGCGCCGGAACGGAAATGGCGAGTTGCCCGGCGGGCGGCTCACCGCCGGCAGCTTCGATCAGGGCATCGAGGGCTTCGACCACCAACTGATCCGCGTGATACGAGGTGCCATCGGAGGCGACCAGCGGAACGGGATCACCGACCCGTTCGACGAAACCGGTGAGCTCGACACCGGTGTCGTCGTCGGGGGCAGCACCCAGTAGCGGCGCGCGGTCACTGAACAGATTCAGTACCGCCCGCCGCACCACGGGCGGGTCGCCGACTCGCGACGCGACCAGGTTGGTGCTCCCGATCGACAACCCCAGCGGGTCGCTCATATCGGATCCAGCCTAGCCCGCGCCGCCATAACCGCTGGTCCAGCGCGGCACGAACGACGTTCTGTCGACGCACTTTTGACTCGCTGTGATATCGCTGTACGCCAAACGACCCGACCGCAGTTGGCACTTGTGCTGCAATGTCCACCATGGGTGACATCGACGAGATCAAGCAAGTCAAGTACCGGTACCTGCGCGCGCTGGACACCAAGAACTGGGACGACTTCGCCGCCACGCTCACCGAGGATGTGCTCGGTACCTATGGGTCGTCGCTGGGAGACGATCAACTCAACTTCTCCGATCGCGACGCCCTGGTGCTGTTCATGCGCAACTCGCTGGGACCGGAGATCGTCACCGAGCACCGGGTCGACCACCCCGAGATCGAGGTGCACGGCGACGAGGCGACAGCCACCTGGTACCTCCAAGATCGAGTCATTGCAGCCGATTTCAACTTCATGCTCATTGGCGCCGCCTTCTATCACGACTCCTACCGCCGCACCGCCGACGGCTGGCGGATCAGCGCTACGGGCTACCAACGCACCTACGATGCGACGATGTCCCTGACAAATCTGGACTTCAAACTGAAACTTGGTGCTGCTCTTAATATTTGATGACCGGCTCCGGTGCGTCGTGCCGATCGTGGTTGCTATTTGGAAACTGCGATCAGCGCCCCCGGTTGTAGCCACTTCATTACTTTCACCAACGTCGCATCGTCGATGGCGACGCATCCGGCGGTGGGCCCGCCGTCACCGACGTGCAAGAAGAACGCACCGCCATTGCCCGGAACGCGCTGTGGGTTGACGCCCATCACCACCGCATGTTTATAGGGTGTGACGTCGAGGTTCTCGGTGCCACTGGCCGGGTCGGTGTTGAACGGGCACTGCGACTGTTTACACACCTGCATGGTGTTGTAGGTCGGACTGTGGATATCGCCGTCCCACCAGTGTTGCGGAGTCACCTGCACGTATTGCAGGCCGGTTCCCGGATTCGGTGCGGTACCGAACGCGAAGGGCAACGTGAAAATACCCATCGGCGTGGCCATTTCACCGTCGTGGCTCTGCTTCACCATGCCGTTGGCTCCGACGCTGGCCGGAATGCCGGCTGCCACCGGCTCCCAGCCGGCCGGGCCGCGCTGGTAGATGTCCATTTTCGCCGATGAACCGCCCACGCCGACAACAGAAATCACCTGCGTGGCGTTGCCGACCGACGAAGCGAACCACGGATTGACCACGGCATGGCCGGCGGGCGCCGACAGCACGGCAGCCACCACCAGCGACGCAGCGCTCAGCAACACGGACAGTCGACGCACCCGTACATGGTTGGCAGCGGGCAGTCACGAGGTCAAGCCAGGACCGATCAAGGTTTAGACACAATCTTCAACGGTGCTGGTCGCGGGACCGGTCAGGATCGGCCACGTCACCAGAAACCACGCACCTCCCAGCAGCCAACCGGCCAGGATGTCGGTCGGATAGTGCACGTTCAGCACGACGCGTCCCACCGCGACCAGCAGCGCCACCAGCGCGCCGACGGCGGCGACAATGCGGATCAGCCGACGGTGCGCGGGCGCCAGCGCCAGCGCGGCGGCGGTCAATCCGAGCACCCCGACGAGGGTGCCCAGCGCATGCCCGGACGGGAACGACCACGACGACTCATGCGCAAACGCCGTCACCGGCCGGGTGCGCTGCGCGATGTCCTTCGCCGCTTCGGTGACAAAGCCCTCCAGCACCACGCAGACCAACAAGAAAATCGCAGGCCGGAACCGGCGGCGCAGCAGCGCGATGACGGCGATCACCGCGGCCGTCAATTGAAAGGTCCATGGCCCGAAGACATCGCAATACAGCTGCCAGCCGTGCACCCACTCCGGGCGCGGAACCGCGGCTGCCAGCAACGAAGTGTCCATGGCCGTCAGCCAGGCCCACTGCTGAACCCACCCCAACCACAGCACGCCGTAGCCGATCAGCGCCGCCGCCAACAGCATCCCCCGTTCGCGCACAGCCACCTATCAGCCCCTTTCGCTCATGAAATGAGTATTCGAGCATGCTCCAACATGCCGGCGACTCGCCGGGCGTAAGGTGCGGCTATGGCCGTTTTGCTGCGCAAGATGCTGGGCATCGGCGCGCTGACGCCCGAGCAGCACGCCGAGATCGCCGACGAGAACGTACTCCATGTGGCCGAGTTCGTACCGGTGACATTCCGGTTCTCCGGCCATGTGCCGGGCAAGGTCGCCAAGGGCAATCTGCGCAGCTATGTCGGGGCGCTGGCGTTCACCGACCGGCGGGTGCTCGGGACGTTGTCGTCCGGCCCGAAGAAGAGCACCAAGACCATCAACCAGTTGTGGACCGCCGAGCCCGGCACCATGGTGCATGCCACCATCGATGCTTCCGGTGTGCTGCTGGATGTCCCGGACATCTCGGCGGTGGACCGGCGCTTCACCGGGTCGATGTCGTTGCGCTACAAGACTTCCCTGCCCTCGAGCTTGCTCGACGTGCTGCCGCGGCGCCGGCTGGCGTTCGATGTGCCGCAAAAGTACGTCTACCTGGCGTGCGGGATACCGCGGCCAACCTCATGAGCACTCCCATTCCTTACGACGCCGCATTACGCACCCGCATCCAGACCCATCTCGCGGGACATGAGCGGCGCGTGGTCGTCGACCCCAGCAAGCGCCACGCCGCGGTGGCGGTGGTGCTGGTCGACTCGCAGATCGGTGAAGACCGCATCGACCCAGCCCCGGTCGACGATTGGATCGGCGGGCGGGAGCTGCCCGGGGAGGACCTGGACGGCCGCATGGTCGATGTCGCCGGCGGCGCGTCGTTCCTGTTGTGCCGCAGGGCATCCCGGATGAACTCACATGCCGCACAATGGGCGCTGCCGGGTGGCCGGCTGGACCCGGGCGAGACCGTCGTCGACGCTGCGCTGCGCGAACTGCACGAAGAGGTCGGTATCGAACTGCCCGGCAACTCGGTACTGGGGCTGTTGGACGACTACCCGACGCGCTCGGGTTACGTCATGACGCCGGTGGTGCTGTGGGGTGGCGGCCGCCAGGATCCGCGGCCCGCCCCGGACGAGGTGGTCGCGGTGTACCGGGTCGGCCTGCACCAGTTGCAGCGCAGCGACTCGCCGCGATTCATCTCCATCCCGGAAAGCCCCCGCCCGGTGGTGCAGATTCCGCTGGGTAACGACCTGATCCACGCTCCGACCGGCGCCGTGCTGCTGCAGCTGCGGCTGTTGGGGCTGGAGGGCTCCTCGGAGCCGGTCGATCACCTGGAACAGCCGGTTTTCGCCTGGCGCTGAGTGATTTGTGCACGATTCGGTCCGCTGACCGTTCTTCTTCGTGCACAAATCACCGGGTGCGAAACCCGTGCGCCAGGTGGCCGCGTGCGCTGGGATGGGTGGTTTCGATAGCCGTCGGATCGCAGGAGGTAACTCATCGATGACCCAGAACGTGTTGCTCGTGCACTGGCACGATCTCGGCCGGTACCTCGGTGTCTACGGGCACCCCGATGTCGTCAGCCCA
>Ga0153956_1002995_pt1 | contig 11524 bp, 10 predicted proteins | sample TSFL040MetaG_FD_104704 | JGI IMG/M metagenome (GOLD analysis project Ga0153956, IMG submission 104704) | Attine ant fungus gardens microbial communities from Florida, USA - TSFL040 MetaG | ecosystem: Host-associated > Fungi > Mycelium > Unclassified | place: USA: Florida, Wekiwa Springs...
GAGCGGGTCGCGGCGCTTGTGGATGATCGCGAGCGGCGCGCCGAGCTTGTCGCTCCAGACGTCGGCGACCCGCACCCGGCCCATGTCGGGGCTCACGACGGTGAGGGTCGCGGGATCGAGCTGCCGCTGGAAGTGCTCCAACAGCACCGGCATCGCGAACAGGTGGTCGACGGGGCCGTCGAAGAAGCCCTGGATCTGCGCGGCGTGCAGGTCGACGCTCATGATGCGGTCGGCTCCCGCCGCCTTGAACAGATCGGCGACCAGGCGCGCCGAGATCGGCTCGCGGCCGCGGCCCTTCTTGTCCTGCCGGGCGTAGGGGTAGAAGGGGGCGACCACGGTGATGCGCTTGGCGCTCGCGCGCTTGGCGGCGTCGACCATGATGAGCTGCTCCATGAGCCACTCGTTGATCGGGTCGGTGTGCGACTGGATGACGAAGATGTCGGCCCCTCGCACGCTCTCGTCGAAGCGCGCGTAGATCTCGCCGTTCGCGAAGGTGCGGGCGTCGGTGTGGACGAGTTCGGTGTCGAGCTCGGTCGCGATGTCCTCAGCGAGCTGCCGGTGGGCCCGGCCGGAGACGAGCACGAGCCGCTTGCCGCCCGATGAGGTGATCTCCGACACGTTCCGCCCTTCGTCGCCGCCGCGGGACTCAGACTATCGGCTCAATCGCGGGCGTCGGCCGCGGCCTTCGCCGACGCGCTGCCGGCGCGGTTCTTCTCGGTCCAGCCCTCGACGTTGCGCTGCGGCGCGACGCTGATCGCGAGCGCCCCCGGCGGAACCTCCTTGCGCACGACGGCGCCGGCGCCGACCTTCGCGCCGTCGCCGATCACGACCGGCGCGACGAAGACGTTGTGCGCCCCCGTGTGCACGTGCGAGCCGATGGTCGTCGGGTGCTTGTCGACGTCGTCGTAGTTCGCGGTGATCGCGCCGGCGCCGATGTTGGTGTGCTCGCCGATCGTCGCATCGCCGACGTAGCTGAGGTGCGGCACCTTGCTGCCCTCGCCGATCTTCGCGTTCTTGGTCTCCACGTAGGTGCCGATCTTGCCGTCGGCGCCGAGCTCGGTGCCGGGGCGGAGGTAGGCGAACGGTCCGACGGATGCCCGCGGTCCGATGAGCGCGAGGGTCGCGTCGGCGCGCTTCACGGTCGCGCCCTCGCCGACCTCGCAGTCCACGAGGGTGGTGTCCGGCCCGATGACGGCGCCGCGGTCGATCGTGGTCGCGCCGGCGAGGCGGGTGTTGGGCCAGACGACCGTGTCCTCGCCGATCGAGACGTTCTGGTCGATCCAGGTGGTCGCGGGGTCGACGATCGTGACGCCGTTCAGCTGATGGCGCCGCACGATGAGCGCGTTCAGGCGGGCCGCCATCCGGGAGAGCTGCACGCGGTCGTTGACGCCCTCGACGCGCCAGGTCTCGGCCACGGGCACGGCCTCGACGCGGTCGCCGGCCGTGCGCAGGAGGCCGACCACGTCGGTGAGATAGCGCTCGCCCTGGGCGTTGCCGGAACCGAGCCGCGGGAGCTCGGCGCGCAGCCGGCTCACGGCGAAGACGTAGGTGCCCGAGTTGATCTCGGGGATGGCAAGCTCGGCCTCGTCGGCGTCCTTCTGCTCGACGATGCGGGCGAGGCCGCCGTCGGCGTCGCGCACGACGCGCCCGTAGCCGGTCGGGTCGTCGACGATCGCGCTCAGCAGCGTCGCAGCGGCCGCGGCGGCGCGGTGCGCGGCGAGCAGCTCGCCGAGGGTGCCGGCGTCGAGCAGCGGCACGTCGCCGCTCACGACGAGCACGTCGCCGTCGAAGTCGGCCGGCAGCGCCCCGACGCCCGCCTCGGCGGCGCGGCCGGTGCCGGGCACCTCGTCCTGCTCGGCGATGATCGCGTCGGGCGCGTACTCCGCGACCGCGGCGGCGACGGCATCCCGCTCGTGGCGCAGGACCGCGACGACGTGCGCCGCGCCCAGTTCGTGCGCAGTGGCGAGCACGTGGCCGATCATCGGGACGCCGGCGATCGGGTGCAGCACCTTCGCGGTGCGCGAGCGCATGCGGGTGCCCTGCCCGGCGGCGAGGACGATCACGGCGAGTCGGGGATCCGTCATGGTGCCATTCTGCCGGTCGCCCCGTGGGCGTTCGCGACTCGCCCCGTCCACATCCCCTCGATTCGTGTGAAAACGGCGGGATGCGCGAGCGACCGGTTGATTTCGCACGAATCGGAGCTGGGAACAAGCGGGCGTGGAGGTCTCGGCACCCCGCTGCGCGGCTCCTCGAGCATCGGAGACGGGCCTCAGGAGTGCAAGGAGCGGGCCTCAGGCGTGCAGGGCGCCGATCGTCAGGTCGAGGACGCGCTCGCGCTGGGCCTCGTCCTCGTAGGCGACACCGGCGACACCCGAGACGAGGCGCACGATGTCGGAGATTGAGGTGTCGGCGCGCACGACGCCGGCCCGCTGTCCCCGCTCGACGACCGGTCCCCCGGCGCCGTAGAGACTCGCACGGCAGGCGGCCATGACCTCGGAGTGCTTGTTGAGGACCTCGACGAGCGCCTTCTTGGTGCCGACGTACTCGACGTAGCGGTGCAGCCAGGTGCGCAGCGCCTCCCACGGCTCGAGGCCCTCGGTGTCGCGGGCTGCCTGCTCGAGGGCGACGACCTCGTCGACGTAGACGGCCTCGATGAGGGCCTCGCGCGTGGGGAAGTTGCGGTACAGGGTTCCCACGCCCACGCCCGCGCGGCGGGCGATGTCCTCGAGGGATGCGCCCGCGCCGTGCTGGGTGAACGCCTCGCGCGCGGCGGCGAGCAGTGCGTCGAAGTTGCGGCGGGCATCCGCGCGCTGGGGTCGCTGCACCATCGCCGCGGCCGACGCGACCGGGGCGATGGACACGGTCTCGCTCAACATGGACACCTCCTCGCGCTCCGTCTCGTGCTCCGACCTTGCAAAGCGGAGGCAGCCTCCGATAAAGTACTAACCGGAGGCAGCCTCCGAACGGAGACTCCTTCCGATTCTAGCCGCCGCGATCGCGGCGCGCTCCCCACCACATCCCCTCCCGGAACGGACGCATCCGTCATGCCTCGATCCACCCCGCTGCGCACCTTCGCCGCCCTCGGCCTGAGCGTGGCCTCCTTCTCGACCCTGCAATCGCTCATCGTGCCGGTGCTGCCCGCCATCCAGACCGAACTGCGCACGAGCACCGCCGGCGTCACCTGGACCATGACCGCCTGGCTGATCTCCGCCGCCGTCGCGACACCCCTGCTCGGCCGCGTCGGCGACCTCGTCGGACGACGCCGCACCTTCCTGCTGAGCATCGCCGCCGTCGCGCTGGGCTCGCTCGTCGCGGCCGCCGCGCCGACGCTCGGCGTGCTGATCGTCGCGCGCGTCATCCAGGGGCTCGGCGGGGCGATGTTCCCGCTCGCCTTCGGCCTGCTGCGCGAGGCGTTCCCCGCGCACCGGGTGCCCTCCGCGATCGGCGGGATGTCGGCCATCCTCGCGATCGGATCCGGGCTCGGCACCGTGCTGGCCGGTCCCCTCGACGGCGTGCTCGGCTGGCGCGGGCTCTTCCTGGTGCCGCTCGTGCTCACCGTCGCCGGCGGCGTGCTCACCGCCCTCCTCGTGCCGGAGTCGACCGAGCGCGCCCGGGGCGGCATCAACGTGCCGGCCGCGGTACTGCTCTCCGGCTGGCTCGTCGCCCTGCTCCTGCCGCTCAGCCAGGGCGGCACCTGGGGCTGGGGCTCGCCGCTCGTGATCGGCCTGCTCGTGCTGGCCGTCGTGCTCATCACCGCGTGGGTCGTCGTGGAGCTGCGCTCGGGCACCCCGCTCGTCGACATGCGGATCATGCGCTCCCCCGCCATCTGGCCGATGAACGCGGCCGCGGTGCTCATCGGCGCCGCCATGTTCAGCACCTTCTCCTTCTTCCCGCGGTTCGTGCAGACGCCGGCCTCCACCGGCTGGGGCCTCGGCGCGAGCGTCGCCGGGTCGGGACTGCTCATGCTGCCGATGCTCGTGACGATGGGGGTCGCCGGATTCCTGAGCGGCCCGCTCGGACGCCGCATCGGATTCCGCACCCAGGTCACGGTCGCGAGCGCCGTGATCGCGCTGTCGACGATCGCCCTCGGTCTCGTGCACGCGACCGCCTGGCAGGTCATGGTCGAGGCGGCCGTGTTCGGCCTGGCCCTCGGGATCGTCTACGCGGCGATCACGAGCGTCGTCGTGCAGGCCGTGGAGCCCACCCAGACGGGCGTGGCCAGCGGCATGAACGCGAACCTGCGCACGATCGGCAGCTCGATCGGCGTGACCCTCATGACGGCCATCGTGACCTCGAGCGCGTCGCACGCCGGCATCCCGACCGAGTCCGGCTACACCACCGGGTTCCTGACCGTCGGGCTCATCGGCGCCGGCGCGGCCGTCGTCTCGCTCGCGGGCGGGCTCGTCGCGGCCCGGACGCCGTTCCGGCTCGGGCCGGCCACGACCGGGTTCGTCGAGAACAGCCCGGTCGAGACAAGGGCGGTCGAGACCACCGCGGTGACGCCGTTCGCCGGGGAGGAGGTCGAGCGGCTCCCCGCCGCCTGAGCGCCTGCGACCGCCCGCTCAGCGCTCGAGGACCTCCCGCAGCCGCCGGAGGTCCTCGAGCACCGCGGCGGCGTCCGCCTCGAACGCGGCCGCGTCCATCCCGTCGCGGCGGAACAGCGTGAAGACCACCTCGCTGCCGGCGTCGTTCGGCAGCACCCGCAGCGCATTCGCGACGACGGTGCCGTCGGGCAGCGTCACGTCGTGGTCGAGGACACCGAGGTCGTTGGGCGGGGCGAAGCGCACCGCGACCTCGCCCATGGGCGAGTCGGTGATCCAGCTGACGCCGTCGGCCCCGGGCCGCACGCCGCGCGCGAGGCCGGCCGCCCAGGCCGGCAGGTTCCGCGGATCGCCCGCGTAGGCGAGCACCTCGGCGGGAGGACGGGCGATCCCTACCGACACGTGCCGCGCTTCCCAGCTCATACGGTGACCGTACGCTCGACGGGTGACCAGCATCCCGCCCCTCGTCGTCATGGGCGTCTCGGGCAGCGGCAAGTCCACCGTCGGCGCGCTGCTGGCGCAGCGGCTCGGCGCGCCGTTCGTGGATGCCGACGACCTGCATCCCGCCGCCAATCGCGCGAAGATGGCGGCCGGCATCCCGCTCGACGACGACGACCGGTGGCCCTGGCTGGATGCCGTGGGCGGCCGGCTCGCCGCCGCGCGCCGACTCCGGTGGTCGCCTGCTCGGCGCTGCGCCGGGCCTATCGCGACCGGCTGCGCTCCGCTGCGCCCGACACGGTCTTCGTGCATCTCGCGGGCCCGACGGCGGTCGTCGCCGGGCGCATCGCGGGGCGGCGGCACGAGTACATGCCGGCCTCGCTGCTCGACTCGCAGTACGCGACGCTCGAGCCCCTGCAGGCGGACGAGCGGGGCGTCGTCGTCGACATCGGGCCGTCGCCGGATGTGCTCGTGGACGAGATCGTCCGGCGGCTGGCCGGCCTCCCGTCCGGTCGGGATGATCGCCCAACCGGTTGACCGATTACCCTCGTCCCATGACCGATCGACTCCAGGGCAGGACCGCGCTCGTGACCGGCGCCGGCGGCGGCATCGGCGGCACGGTCGCCGACCGCTTCACGCGCGAAGGCGCCCGCGTGATCTACACCGACGTGAACATCGACGCCGTCGCGCCCCGCGCCGCCGCGGCCGGCGAGGGCGCCCGCGCACTGCGGATGGACATCTCCGACGAGGACAGCGTCGCCGCCGTCTTCGCCGAGCTCGCCGCCGACGGCTGGACGCCCGACGTCGTCGTCGCGAACGCCGGGGTGCAGCTCTTCGGCCAGGACGCCAAGGCCGCCGACCTCGACCTCGCGGTCTGGAAGCGCACCATCGACATCAACCTCACCGGCGCCTTCCTCACCCTCAAGTACGCGGTGCGCGGCATGCTGCAGCTCGGCGGCGGGTCGATCATCCTCACCGGGAGCCCCACCGGCGTCCGCGGCGAGGGCAACGACTTCACCGCCTACAGCACCTCGAAGGCGGGGGTGCACGGCCTCGGACGCACCGTCGCCGCGGCGTATGTCGCCGACGGCATCCGGGTGAACTCGGTGATCCCCGCATACACCGAGACCGGGCTCGTGCAGACGATCATCGACGACGTGGATGCCCGCGCCGGCATCGTGGGCCGCATCCCGATGGGCCGCGCGGGCACCCCGGCCGACCTCGAGGGCGTCATGGTCTTCCTCGCGAGCGACGAGTCGGCGTTCGCGACAGGCGCCGCGTTCACGGTCGACGGCGGGATGACGACCCTCTGATGGATGCCGCAGCCGCCCGCCGCGCCGACGCCGCGTGGGGCGTCGCGGAGCCGCTTCCGGACCCGTGGCGCCACGGCCCGTGGGAGCTGGAGCGGCGCGGCGACGAGCTCGCCGGCATCCGGTTCGACGGCTCGCTCCTGCTGCGCTCGGTGCGCGCCGTCGCGCGCGACCGCGACTGGAGCACGCTCACGACCGAGGTCGTCGAGGCGGTCGCGGCGGGCGACGAGCTGCGGCTCGCGCTGCGGATGACGGGCTTCGGCGGCGACCTCGCCGGCGAGCTGGTGCTGCGGGCCTCCGCGCACGAGCTCACGGTGCGCCTCCGGCTCACGAGCGCGACGGCGTTCGCGCGGAACCGCATCGGCCTCATCGTGCTGCACCCGCCACGGGTCGCGGGATCGGCGCTCGAGGTCAGCACGGACACCGGCGCCGTCACGCGCACGGCCTTCCCCGACGCGATCAGCCCCTGGCAGCCGGCGATGGACATCGCGGCCCTCGCCTGGAGCACCGACGGCGTCGAGGCGCGGCTCGCGTTCTCGGGCGACGTCTTCGAGATGGAGGACCAGCGCAACTGGACCGACGCCTCGTTCAAGACCTACTCGACGCCGCTCGCGCTGCCGTTCCCGGTGGAGCTCGCGGCGGGCGCCGAGATCGCGCAGGATCTCGTGCTCACCGCGACCCGGGTGGCGCCGCCTGCCGCGGCATCCGCGCCGGACGTGATCGAGCTGAGCGAGGGCGGCCTGCTGCCGGAGTTCGGCCTCGGGGTCTCGACGGCGCCGGACCCTGCCGCACCTGATCGGGTGAGGCCCCGCGCGACGGGCGCCGCGTTCCTGCTCGTCGAGCTCGAGACCGGGCAGGCGAACTGGCGAGCGGCATGGGAGCGCGCGGTCGCCGAGGCGGACGGGCTGCCGCTCGACGTGCGGATCGTCGCCTCCGAGGCCGCGGCCCTCGCCGAGGCGGTGCGCACCGTGGCGTCCGCAGGCGCGTCGGTCGCGCGGATCGGCGTCTTCTCGCCCCGGACCCAGGTGACCGAGCCGGAGCTGTGGGCGGCGTTGCGCGCGGCGGTCGCCGAGGCCCGGCTGGATGCCGTGCCCGTCGGCGGCGCGCGCTCGCACTTCACGGAGCTGAACCGTCAGCACGCGCGGATGCCCGGCGACATCCCGGCGCTCGCGTTCAGCTCGACGCCGCAGATGCACGCCCAGGAGCGCGCACAGCTCGTGGAGGCGATCCCGATGCAGACGCTCACGGCGCGCGACGCGGTGCGGATCGCCCATGGTCGGCCCGTGCACATCGGCCCGGTGACGCTGCGCTCGCGCTACAACGCGGTCGCGACGACCCCGCCGCCGCCGGAGGGACCGGACCTGCACGACGGCTACGGGGCGCAGCACGTCCCGGAGGCGACCGATCCGCGGCAGCGCTCGGAGGCCGCCGCCGCATGGCTCGTCGCCTCGGCGGCGGCGTTCTCGGTCGAGGGCGTCGCGACGGTGAGCTGGTTCGAGACGACCGGGCCGCGCGGGCTGCGCGACGGCGACGCCGCGTTCCCGGTGGAGGCCGCGTTCGCCGCGATCGCGGAGCTCTCCGGGCGGGAGGCGCTCCGTGCGGGCGCGACGCCCGACGGCGTCCACGTGCTGGCCGGCCGCACCCCGGCCGGGCCGGTCGCACTGCTGGCGAACCTCACGCCCGCCGACCGCGACCTCACAGTGCGGCTCGGCGACGCATCCGTCGCCGTGACCGTCCCGTCGTTCAGCATCGCACGCGTCGCGCTCTGACGCAGAGACGGGCCCGATCGACGGTCCAGTCGCCGGTTCGGGCCGCATCGGGATGTCGTCAACGGCCGCAACCGGCATCTCGAACGGCCGACGCCCCCGGTCAGCCGCGCGCGGCCTCGACCAGCCCGCGGAACAGGCCCGCGTCGCCGCCGACCTCGGGATGCCACTGCACCGCGACCCGGAACCGGTCGCCCTCGGACTCCATCGCCTGCAGCACGCCGTCGGCGTCGTGCGCCGTCGCGACGTAGCCGGGATGTGCGGCGACGGCCTGGTGGTGATGGCACGCGCCCGACACGGTCGCGCTCAGCAGCGCCGAGATCCGGTGCCCCGGCTCGACGCGCACCGCGACGTCGCCGTACTCGCCCGGGCCGCCGCCGTGCACGCCGTGTCCGACCACGTCGGGCAGGTGCTGCACGAGCGCGCCGCCCGCCGCGACCGCCATGAGCTGCATGCCGCGGCAGATGCCGAGCACCGGGATGCCGCGCGCATCGGCCGCGGCGAGCACTCGCAGCTCCGAGGCGTCGCGGTCGTCGTACCAGCTCGTGACGTGCGGGTCGGGCGCCTGCCCGTAGCGCGCGGGGTTGAGGTCGGCGCCGCCCGCGAGCACGAGTCCGTCGATCGCGCCGACGACGGCCACGGCGGCCTCCTCGGTCGCGAGCACCGGGAGCACGACGGGGGCCCCGCCCGCCCGTTCGACCGCGTCGGCGTAGTCGGCCGGCAGCAGGTCGGCCCGGACGCCGCGCCAGGCGCCCCAGTCGGCGGGCTGGCGGTAGCTCGTGATGCCGATGACGGGACGGCTCAGGCCGGTCTCGTGCGCCATCCCGGCCTACTCGAAGTCGGAGTCGAGCGGCGTCACGTACGCGTGCGCGAGACCGCCGTCGACGAGGAACTCGGTCGCGGTGATGAAGCTCGACTCGTCGCTGCCGAGGAAGGCGACCGCGTTGGCGAGCTCCTCCGGCTCGGCGAAGCGCCCCATCGGCACGTGCACGAGCCGGCGCGCGGCACGCTCCGGGTCCTTCGCGAACAGCTCCTGCAGCAGCGGCGTGTTGACCGGCCCGGGGCACAGCGCGTTGACCCGGATGCCCTTGCGCGCGAACTGCACCCCGAGCTCGCGCGTCATCGCGAGCACACCGCCCTTCGAGGCGGTGTAGGAGATCTGCGAGGTCGCCGCCCCCATGAGCGCGACGAACGAGGCCGTGTTGATGATCGAGCCGCTGCCCTGCTCCAGCATGTAGGGCAGCACGGCCTTGCAGCACAGGTAGACGCTCGTGAGGTTGACGCGCTGCACGCGGTCCCACGCGTCGATGCCGGTCGTGAGGATCGAGTCGTCGTCGGCGGGCGAGATCCCCGCGTTGTTGAAGGCGACGTCGATGCGGCCGAAGCGCTCCTTCGCGAGCGCGAACATCGCCGCGACCTGGTCGGCGTCGGTCACGTCGACCCGGATGAAGGCGCCGCCCAGCTCCTCGGCGATGCGCGGGCCGTTGACCGCATCCACGTCGCCGATGACGACCTTCGCGCCCTCCGCGACGAACTTGCGCGCGGTCGCGAGGCCGATGCCGCTGCACCCGCCCGTGATGACGCCGACCTTGCCCTCGAGCTTGCCCACTGTCCTGCCTTTCGTTGGTGCCGTTCAGCCCGTGCGCTCAGGCGCCGGTGCTGAGGAAGACGTTCTTGACCTCGGAGAACGAGTCCGGGGCGTCGGGCCCGAGCTCGCGGCCGAGCCCGGACTGCTTGAACCCGCCGAACGGGGTCCAGTACCGCACCGAGGAGTGCGAGTTGACCGAGAGGTTGCCGGAGTCGACGCCGCGCGCGACCCGGAGCGCCCGGCCCAGGTCGCGCGTGAAGATCGAGCCGGAGAGGCCGTACTCGGTGTCGTTCGCCTTCGCGAGCGCGTCGGCCTCGTCGTCGAACGGCATGACCGCGACGACCGGGCCGAACAGCTCCCGGGTCCAGACCGGATCCCGCAGGGTGCGCGGGAGCACGACCCGCGGCGCCATCCAGAAACCGTCCGAGCCCTCGACCGTGCGGCCGGCGAAGGCGACGTCGGCGCCGTCGAGCTGCTCCGCGACCGAGTCGCGCTGCTGCGCCGAGATGAGCGGGCCCATCTGCGCCTCCTCGTCGCGCGGGTCCTGCACCCGGAACGAGGTGACCGCCGGTTCGAGCAGCTCGAGGAAGCGGTCGTAGGCGCTGCGCTGCACGAGGATGCGGGAGCGGGCGCAGCAGTCCTGCCCGGCGTTGTCGAAGGCGCCGCCGGGCGCGGACGACGCGGCCAGCTCGAGGTCGGCGTCCGCGAACACGATGTTGGCGTTCTTGCCGCCGAGCTCGAGCGTCACGCGCTTCACCTGGTCGGCGCAGCCGCGCATGATGCCCTTGCCGACCTCGGTCGAGCCCGTGAAGCACACCTTGCGCACGAGCGGGTGGGTGACGAAGCGCTCCCCGACGACACGCCCTTTGCCGGGGATGACGGTGAGCACGCCCTCGGGGATGCCGGCCTCGAGCGCGAGCTCCGCGATCCGCAGCGCGGTGAGCGGGGTCAGCTCCGCCGGCTTCAGCACGACCGTGTTGCCGGCGGCGAGCGCGGGCGCGAGGCCCCAGCCGGCGATCGGCATCGGGAAGTTCCAGGGCACGATGACGCCGACGACGCCGAGCGGCTCGTGGAAGGTGATGTCGACCCCGCCCGGCGCCGGGATCTGACGCCCGAAGTGCCGCTCCGGCGCGGCCGCGTAGTAGGCGAGCACGTCGCGGACGTTGCCGGCCTCCCAGCGCGCGTTGCCGATCGTGTGGCCCGAGTTCGCGACCTCGAGCTGCGCGAGCTCGTCGATGCGGGAGCCGACCGCGTCGGAGAACGCGCGCAGCAGGCGGGCCCGCTCCCCCGGCGCGATCGCGCGCCAGGCGGGGAACGCGCGGTGGGCGCGCTCGATGGCGGCGTCGGTCTCCGCGAGGTCGGCGAGCGTCACGTCGGTCAGCGCCGCGGCGGACGACGGGTCGAGCACCGTGTGGACGCCGCCGGCGGCGAACGGGCTGGGAGGGATGCGCACGCTCACAGCCTCTCGAATCCGCGCCGCAGCTCCCAATCGGTCACGGCCGCGTCGAAGGCGGCCAGCTCGACGTCGGCGTAGTTGAGGTAGTGGTCGACGACGTCGTCGCCGAACGCCGCGCGCGCGATGGTCGAGCCGGCGAGCGCCTCGCGCGCCTCCCGCATCGTCGCGGGCACGGTCGGCGCCCCCGACTCGTAGGCGCTGCCGCGGGTCTCCGGCTCGAGCTCCAGCTCGTGCTCGATGCCGTGCAGGCCGCCCGCGAGCATCGCGGCGAGCGCGAGGTACGGGTTGACGTCGCCGCCCGGCAGGCGGTTCTCCATGCGCGCGCTCGCGCCGCGACCGACGAGCCGCACCGAGCAGGTGCGGTTGTCGTGGCCCCAGGCGACCGCGGTCGGGGCGAAGGAGCCCTTCGCGAAGCGCTTGTAGGA
>Ga0153956_1002996_pt1 | contig 11519 bp, 7 predicted proteins | sample TSFL040MetaG_FD_104704 | JGI IMG/M metagenome (GOLD analysis project Ga0153956, IMG submission 104704) | Attine ant fungus gardens microbial communities from Florida, USA - TSFL040 MetaG | ecosystem: Host-associated > Fungi > Mycelium > Unclassified | place: USA: Florida, Wekiwa Springs...
AAATATCTCTACGGCGACAACAAGGCCGCCAACGACATGATCAAGAAGGACAATCCGGACATTACGGATGAGCAGATCGCCTTCTCGATCGAGCAGCTGAAAAAATTCGGCATCGTCGACTCCGGCGATTCGGAAAAGCTCGGCATCGGCGCCATGACGGACGCACGCATCCAGAGTTTCTACGACAAGATGGTCAAGGCCAAGGTCGCGCCGCCCGGCATCGACATCAAGAAGGCCTATACGCTGGCCTTCGTCAACAAAGGTGTCGGGGTGGAGCTGAAGAAGTAGGACGCCTGCCTGAGATGATCCGGGAAAAAGTGGCGCAAACGCCGGCGGCACCGGGCGAGGGCCCGATGCTGCTTTCGCTGCGCGACGTCGGCAAGGTCTTTTCCAACGGCGTGACGGCGCTGAGCAAGGTCGACCTGGCGATCCGCGAGAGCGATTTCCTGAGCCTGCTCGGCCCCTCGGGCTGCGGCAAGTCGACGGCGCTCAGGCTGATCGCCGGCCTGTCGACGCCGACCTCCGGCCAGATCGACTGGCGCGGCCCGCTCGATCGCTCGAATATCGGCTTCGTCTTCCAGGAGCCGACGCTGCTGCCCTGGGCCAGCGTCTTCGACAATGTCTGGCTGCCGCTGAGGCTCAAGGGCGTGCCGCGCGCCAAGGCGGCGCCGGCGGTGCTGGATATGCTGTCGCGCGTCCACCTCTCCGGCTTCGAGAATGCGGTGCCGCGCGAGCTTTCCGGCGGCATGAAGATGCGCGTCTCCATCGCCCGCGCCATGGTGACCAAGCCGCGCATCCTCTTGATGGACGAGCCCTTCGCGGCGCTGGACGAGATCACCCGCTTCAAGCTCAACAACGATCTTCTGGAGCTTTGGCGGGACGAGCGTTTCACCGTCGTCTTCGTCACCCACAGCGTCTTCGAAAGCGTGTTCCTGTCCAGCCGCGTCGTCGTCATGGCCGCGCGGCCGGGCCGCGTCCATGGCGAGCTGGCCGTCGACGCGCCTTACCCGCGCGACGAGGCGTTCCGGACCTCGCCCGGCTATGCCGCGCTCTGCCGGCAGGCCTCGGACGTGCTGGTCGACGCCATCAACTCAACCGCCGGACCTCATCATGACGGCCATTGAAGACACCGCGCTGAAGCTCGATCCCGAAGAGGCGCGCCGCGTTCGCCAGGAGCGGCTGGAGCGGATCGGCAAATGGGTGCTGCCGCTGGCGATCATGGTGCTGGCGATCTGGCTGTGGGACCGCATGTGCGTCTGGAATGCGATACCGCAATACATCCTGCCGCGGCCCGGCGTCGTGCTGCAGACGCTGCATGACGACGCGGGGCTGCTGTTCTCCTCGCTGCTGGTGACGCTGAAGATCACCTTCCTCAGCCTGCTTCTGGCCGTCATCGGCGGCGTCGGGCTGTCGGTGCTGTTCGCGCAGTCGAAATGGGTGGAGATGTCGTTCTTCCCCTTCGCCATCGTGCTGCAGGTGACGCCGATCGTGGCGATCTTCCCGCTGATCAACATCTACATCAACAACCAGACGACAAAGCTGCTGCTCTGCGCCTGGATCGTCGCCTTCTTCCCGATTCTCTCCAACACCACGCTCGGGCTGAACTCGGTCGACCGCAATTTGCGCGACCTGTTCAAGCTCAACGGCGCGACGCGCTGGCAGCAATTGCGCTATCTGCGCCTGCCCGCGGCGATGCCCTATTTCCTCGGCGGGCTGAAGATCGCCGGCGGCCTGTCGCTGATCGGCGCGGTGGTGGCTGAATTCGTCGCCGGCGCGCAGGGCCAATCGTCCGGGCTTGCCTCGCGCATCATCGAGGCCGGCTACCGGCTCAACGCGCCACGCCTGTTCGCGGCGCTGATCCTGATCTCGCTCACCGGCATATTGATCTTCCTGGTGCTGTCGCTGGTGTCGCATCTCATCCTGCGCCGCTGGCACGAGAGCGCGCTGAAGCAGGAGCGGTAGAATGGGTGGGATGATGGAGAACGGCGAAGGGCTGCTTGGGGCAGAGATACGGCACGCCTGTTCGCGGCGTCTCCGGTCAAGGGGCTCCTTGAGCGAATGGCGTTGCCCAGGGTCGAGGGGGAATGAGGCTTGATACCGGCGTCTGGTCCTTATCATCTCGCCAATGCTCGCGTTCACCGCTCGCTGACGCCCGGCCTTGCGGCGCCGTTCGACGGCGACGGTTTCGCGCTTGCCGATATCGCCGTTGCCGACGGCAGGATCGCTGGCATCGGCGCGCATGGAGCGTCGGAGAAGACCGACGCCATCGACCTTGCCGGCCGCATCGTGCTGCCGTGCTTCGTCGACTGCCACACCCATATCGACAAGGGCCACATCTGGCCGCGCAGGCCCAATCCGGACGGCACGTTCATGGGCGCGCTAGAGGCTGCCGGCGCCGATCGCACCACGCGCTGGAGCGCGGAGGATGTCGCGCGCCGCATGGATTTCTCGCTGCGCTGCGCTTACGCCCATGGCACCAAGGCCTTGCGCACGCATCTCGACAGCGTCTCGCCGCAGGAAGAAATCTCCTGGCCGGTGTTCGAGACGATGCGGGAGAAATGGCGTGGGCGCATCGACCTGCAGGCGGCCGGCCTGCTCGGCATCGAGGGCGTGCGTGACAAGGCATGGTTCGCCCGACTGGCGAAGCGCATCGCCGGCGCCAGGGGAATACTCGGCGCCGTCACCTACATGGTGCCCGATATAGAGCAACTGCTCGACGAGGTGTTCGCGCAGGCGATCGCGCATGGGCTCGACCTCGATTTCCATGCCGATGAGACCGACGATGTTGCGGCGGTCTCGTTGAAGAAGATCGCCGAGGCCTCGCTGAGGAACGGTTTCGAGGGGAAAATCCTGGTCGGCCATTGCTGCTCGCTGGCGCGTCAGCCGGACCTGGACGTGCTCGACACGCTGGAGAAGGCGGCGAAGGCCGGGCTCGCGGTGGTGTCGCTGCCGATGTGCAATCTCTATCTGCAGGACCGGCGCAGCAACGGCACGACGCCACGCTGGCGCGGCGTGACGCTGCTGCACGAACTGAAGGCGCGCGGCATCGAGGTGGCGGTCGCTTCCGACAACACGCGCGACCCGTTCTACGCCTATGGCGATCTCGACATGCTGGAAGTCTACCGCATGGCGACGCGCATCCTGCATCTCGATCACCCGGTCGGCGACTGGCCGAAGGCGGTGGCCGCGACGCCCGCCGAAGCGATGCGGGTGGACGACGCCGGCATACTTGCCGCCGGCTGCGCCGCCGACTTCATCGTCTTCAAGGGGCGAAGCTGGACGGAACTGTTGTCGCGGCCCGAAGCGGATCGCATCGTGGTGCGCGAGGGCAGGGCGATCGAGCGGAAATTGCCCGACTATGCCGAACTCGACGAGCTGATGGTGGGATGATGGATATCGCAGCGCTCAAGCGCGATCTCGATGGGATCAAGGTCGACGATCACGCGGCGATCGTCCAGCAGAAGAGCCGCGACTTTTACTGGTACAGCCCGGTGCTGAAGCAGCAGCTCGACCATATCAAGGGCGACCTGATCGTCACCCCCAGGAACGAGGACCAGGTGATCCGCGTGCTCGCCGCTTGCCACCGGCACGGCATCCCGGTGACGCCGCGCGGCAGCGGCACCGGCAATTACGGGCAGGCGATGCCGCTGTCGGGCGGCGTGGTGCTGAACCTTGCCGAGATGAACGAGATCAAGACGATCGCGCCGGGGCGCGTGGTGAGCGGGCCGGGCGCGATCCTGGCCGAGATCGACAAGGCAACGCGCGCGCATTCCGGGCAGGAGCTCAGGCTTTCGCCCTCGACCTACAATACGGCCTCGATCGGCGGCTTCATCGCCGGCGGTTCGGGCGGCGTCGGCTCGATCAATTTCGGCGGCCTGCGCGATTTCGGCAATGTGCTGCGCCTGCGGGTCGTCACCATGGAGGCCGAGCCGAAGGTGCTCGAACTCACAGGCGAGGACCTGCACAAGGTGACGCATGCCTACGGCACCAACGGCATCATCACCGAAGTCGAGATGCCGCTGACGGCTGCCTATGACTGGATCGACGTGATCGTCGGCTTCGACGCCTTCATGGGCGCCGCCCGCTACGGCAACGCGCTCGCCTGCCAGGATGGCATCCTGACCAAGCTGATCACGCCGATCGCGGCCCCGGTGCCGCAACTCTATTTCAAGCGGCACCAGAAATTCCTGCGCGAAGGGCAGAGCATCTGCGTCGTCATGGTCGCCAAGCATGGGCTGGACGCCTTCCTGGCGTTTACGCGGCGTGCCGGCGGCGAGGTGATCTTCAACGCGGCGACCGCGACGGACGAGGACAAGAAAGGCCTGCCGCCGGCCTATGAACTTGCCTGGAACCACACAACGCTGAGGGCGCTGCGCGTCGACCCGTCGATCACCTATCTGCAGTCGCTCTATCCTTTCCCCAACCAGCTGGCGCTGGTCGAGAAGATGGACGCGATGTTCCCGGGCGAAGTGTTCTCGCATCTCGAATTCGTGCGCCTCGACGGCAACATCACCTGCTTCGGCCTGCCGCTGGTCAGGTTCACCACCGAAGCGCGGCTCGACGAGATCATCCGGCTGCATGAGGAGAACGGCTGCCCGATCTTCAACCCGCACCGCTTCACGCTGGAAGAGGGCGGCATGAAGCAGACCGACGAGATCCAGCTCGCCTTCAAGCGCGAGACCGATCCGCAAGGCCTGCTCAACCCCGGCAAGATGATCGCCTGGGAAAATCCCGACTATGACTATCGCTCGGGGCGGACGTTCCTGTTCAAGGGGTTGCAGAAGGCGAGCTAGGTCGATGAGCGTAAGGCGCCGTACCCCCCTCTGGCCTGCCGGACATCTCCCCCTCAAGGGGAGAGATTATTCACTCCGCCGGGTTCGCCAACCTCCTACGTCGGGAAGACAAGCGCGGCGTCGGAGCTGTCAATCTCCCCCCTTGAGGGGGAGATGCCCGGGAGGGCAGAGGGGGGTGCCTCGCGCTGACCTTGAGGATGTTCTCCCGTGAACGTCCTTGTGAAGATCGACGCCACAATGGACGCCTTCTGATGCGCGTGCTGGTGGTCTATTGCCATCCGGTGCCGGAAAGCTATTGCGCGGCGATCCGCGACACCGCCCTCGATGTGCTGAGGGCAAAGGGTTGGGACGTAAGGCTGCTCGACCTTTATGCAGAGAATTTCGACCCGGTGATGAGCTGCGAGGAGCGGCGCTTCTACAACGACCGTGCGCCGGACGATCCTGCGCTCGAGCCGCATTTCGGGCATCTCAAATGGGCGCAGGCGATCCTCTTCATCTACCCGACCTGGTGGTACGGCCTGCCGGCGATGCTGAAGGGCTGGTTCGACCGCGTCTGGGCCACCGACATCGCCTTCCAGTTGCCGGTCGGAAAGGGCCGCATCAAGTCGCTGATGACGCATGTCACCAAGGTCGGCGTCATCACCACCTGCGGCGCGCCGACCTGGTGGAGCGTGGTCGTCGGCCAGCCCGGCCGCAAGACGATCCTGCGCGGGATGCGGGCGATCTGCGCCACGCGCTGCCGGACGTTTTTTCTCGCGCACTACCTGATGGATTCCTCGACGCCGAAGAGCCGGGCGGCGTTTCTGGCGAAGGTAAGGGCGAGGCTGGAAAGATTTTGAGAAGCAGGGCGGGGGGCTCGTAGGGCGCCACCCCACCCCCGTCTCGCAATCGTCGCTTCGCCGCGGTTTACGAGCCGATCCTCCCGCAAGGGAGGTGAGGCGCTACATCCTCACCCGTTCCGCCTTCGGGTCGTACATCGGCTTCAGCGAGGCTTCCGCGGCGAAGCGCTCGCCGGCGATCTCCACCTCGTAGGACGAACCCAGCACATCCGCCTCGCTCTCGCCCTGGCACGGCACATAGCCGAGACCGATCGCGCCGCCGAGATGGTGGCCGTAGTTGCCCGAAGTGATCGGGCCGACGATCTTGCCGTCGCGCAGGATCGCCTCGTTGTGGAAGAGGAGGGGCTGAGCGTCCTTCAGACGGAACTGCACCAGCCGGCGCGACAGGCCGGCTTCCTTCTTCCGGAGCACGGCATCGCGGCCGATGAAGCCGGGCTTGGCGGTCTTGACCGCGGAGCCGAGGCCGGCCTCCAGCACATTATCCTCGTCGGTGATGTCGTGGCCGAAATGGCGGAAGGCCTTTTCGATGCGGCAGGAATCCAGCGTGTGCAGCCCGCAGAGCTTCAGGCCGACATCGGCGCCGGCTTCCGCGATGGCCTCGAAGACGTGCGCCGCCTGATCGGTCGAGACATAGAGCTCCCAGCCGAGCTCGCCGACATAGGTGACGCGGTGGGCGCGGGCCAGCCCCATGCCGATCTCGATCTCCTGGCAGGTGCCGAAGGGATTGGCCTCGTTGGAGAAATCGTTCGGGCTGACCTTCCGGATCAGCTTTCGCGAGTCCGGTCCCATCAGGCAGAGGACGGCTTCGGCCGCCGTCACGTCGGTGATGACGACGAACTCGTCCGCCACATGCCGCCGCAGCCAGGCGAGGTCGCGCTGCAGCGTGGCGCCCGGCACGACGAGGAAATAGGCCGTCTCCGAAAGCCTGGTCACCGTGAGGTCGCTCTCGATGCCGCCCCTGGCGTTCAGCATCTGGGTGTAGACGATCTTGCCGGGAGCCACGTCCATGTCGTTGGCGCAGAGCCGCTGCAGGAAGGCACAGGCATCGCGGCCTTCGACGCGGATCTTGCCGAAGGAGGTCATGTCGAACAGGCCGACGCCGTTGCGGACGGCCAGATGCTCGTCGCGCTGGTTGTCGAACCAGTTCTGCCGCTTCCAGGAATAGCGGTATTCGCGCTCCTGGCCATCGCGGGCAAACCAGTTGGCACGTTCCCAGCCGGCGACTTCGCCGAAGACGGCTCCGCGCGCCTTCAGGTGTTCGTGCAAGGGCGAGCGGCGCACGCCGCGCGAGGTCGCCATCTGGCGATAGGGGAAATGATCTGCATAGAGCAGGCCGAGCGTTTCTGAGACGCGCTCCTTGAGATAGAGGCGGTTCCTCTGGAAGGGCTGGGCGCGGCGAATGTCGACCTCCCAGAGGTCGAAGGGCGCTTCGCCGTCGTTGATCCACTGCGCCAGCGCCATGCCGGCGCCGCCGGAGGAGACGATACCGATCGAATTGTAGCCGGTCGCCATCCAGTAGCCGGAGAGTTCCGGCGCCTCGCCGAGATAGTAGCGGTCGTCCGGCGTGAGGCTTTCCGGGCCGTTGAAGAAGGTATGGATGCCGGCGGTGCCCAGCATCGGCATGCGGTTGACGCCCATTTCCAGGATCGGCTCGAAATGATCCATGTCCTCGGGCAACTGGTCGAAGCAGAAATCCTCGCGGATGCCGTCCATGCCCCAGGGCTTCGCCACCGGCTCAAAGGCGCCGAGCATCATCTTGCCGGCATCTTCCTTGTAGTAGGCGCACTCGTCCGGCACGCGCAGCACCGGCAGGCGGGAGAGGCCCGGGATCGGCTCGGTGACGAGGTAGAAATGCTCGCAGGCGTGCAGGGGAATGGTGACGCCGTTCTGCCGCCCGAGCTCGCGCGCCCACATGCCGGCGCAGTTGACGACGATGTCGGTCTCGATCGTGCCCTGGTCCTCGCCCTGCGCCCAGGAGACGCCGCAGATGCGGCCGTTCCTGGTGTGGACCTTGGTGACCTTCACATTCTCGATGATCGTGGCGTCCCGCTGGCGCGCGCCCTTGGCCAGCGCCATGGCGATGTTGGCCGGATCGCACTGGCCGTCGAGCGGCAGATGCACCGCGCCGACCACGTCCGAAACGTTGAGATGCGGGTACATCTGCTTGACTTCGCCGGGCGAAATCTCGCGCACGTCGACATCGAAGGCGCGGGCGAGAGAGGCCTGGCGGTAGATCTCGTGCTTGCGCTCCTCGGTCAGCGCCACGGTGATCGAGCCGACCTGGCGCATGCCGGTGCCGACATCGGTCTCGGCTTCCAGCTTGACGTAGAGGTCGGCGGAATATTTCGCCAGCCGCGTCATGTTCTGCGAGGCGCGCAACTGGCCGATCAGGCCGGCCGCGTGCCATGTCGTGCCGCAGGTGAGTTGCTTGCGCTCGAGCAGCACGATGTCGGTCCAGCCGAGCTTGGCCAGGTGGTAGGCGACCGAGCAGCCGGAAACGCCGCCGCCGATGATCACGGCCCTCGCCTTGCTGGGGACGGTTTTGGAGGGAACGGTCTTCTCGGTCATGCGGCCTCGCGGCGATAGTTGGAAGCGAAGCGGCGCACGCGGAGCGCTGCTTCCTGGAGGATGGGTTCAGGTTGGCAAAGGCTGATGCGGATGTGGCCCGCGGCGGCCTCGCCGAAGCTCGATCCCGGCATGACGCCGACCTTTTCCTTGTCGAGCAGCGCCCAGGCGAATTTCTCGTCGTCAGGCTCGACGGCCGAGACATCGAGCATGACGTACATGCCGCCCTCGGAGCCGCGCACGGTGACCTCGTTTGCGCCGCGCAGGGCATCGAGGAAGACGGTGCGGCGGGCGGCGTAGCGCTCGGCGATCTCCCTCACGCCGTAGCGGTTTTCGAGCGCTTCGGCGCAGGCGATCGAGATGAAGGCGGGCAGGCCGTAGGTCGTCACGAGGTTGAGGTCGGTGAACAGCGTGATCATCGCCTTCGGGCCGGTCAGCCAGCCCATGCGCCAGCCGGTCATGCCGTGGCTCTTCGACATGGAGTTGACGACCAGCGTGCGCTCGGCCATGCCGGGCAGCGAGCGCGGCGAGATGTGCTCGCCGCCGCCGAGCGTCCAGTAGACTTCGTCCGACAGCAGCCAGAGGTCGTGTTCCCGGCAGATTTCGGCAAGCTGCTCGAGCCGTTCGCGCGAATAGACGGCACCCGTGGGGTTGTTCGGCGTGTTGATCAGGATGGCGCGGGTGTTGGGCTTCAGCGCGGCGCGGATCATCTCGGCGCGCGGCTGGAAGCCGTCCTCGGCCGGCGTCTCGACCACGGTGAAGCTGGCGCCGGCGGCGCTGAAGGTATTGGGATAGGTGGCGTAATAGGGCGCCACGACGATGGCGTGGTCGCCGGGGTCGAGCACACCCTGCACGGCGGCATAGAGTGCCGCCTGTCCGCCGGGCGTGGCGATGATCTCGTCCGGTTCCGTCGCGACGCCCGTGCAGGCGGTCGAGGCGGCGGCCATCGCCTTGCGCAGGCGCGGCAGGCCGGGCAGCGGCGTGTAGTGATGGTTGCTGGCGCGCACGGCGCTCACGCAGGCCTCGATCGTCCGCGACGGCGTGTCGAAGTCATGATCGCCGACCGACAGCATGATGATGTCCTCGCCGGCCTGCTTGCGGCTCCAGGCGGCGAAATGAACCTCCCAGCCATCCTTGCCGGAAGGCACGATGCCGGTAATGCGCTTTGACGGCTTGGGCATCAGGCTCTCAACCTTTCATTCTTCGGATCCCACAGCGGCTCGTCCTTCTGGACGATGGCTTTGAAGCGATCGCCAAAGATCTCGACCTCGACGGCCGTGCCCGGCTCGGCGAGATCGGCGCGCAGCATGCCGAGCGCGATCGACTTGCCGACGCGGTGGCCCCAGCCGCCCGACGTCGTCTCGCCGACGATCCCGCCATCATGCCAGAGCGTCGACATATAGGGCGCGTCGCAATCGCCGGGGTTCTCGACGACAAGCGTGACGAAGCGCTTCTTCACGCCTTGCTGCTTTTCCCTGAGCAGGGCTGCCTTGCCGCGGAACTCCGGCTTTTCCCATTTGACGAAGCGCTCCAGCCCGCCCTGCAGGATCGAATAGTCGGTCGACAGGTCGCCCTTCCAGGCCCGGTAGCCTTTTTCCAGCCGCAGCGAATCCAGCGCATACATGCCGAAGGGCTTCAGGCCATGCCTGAAACCGGCTGTCCGGACAGCGTCGAAAACGGCCGGGGTGTCTGTAACCCTGGTGTGGATCTCCCAGCCGAGTTCGCCGGCGAAGGAGACGCGCACCAGTTTCGCGCGGCGTCCGGCGACAATCGTGTCCTGATGCGTCAGCCAGGGCAGCGTCAGGTCGGCGGCGCATATCTCGGCGAGGATATCGCGCGAGTTCGGACCGGCGAGGATCTGGGTGGAATACTCTTCCGTGCGATCGGCCAGCGTGAAGGCGGCATCGGCCGGCATGCGCGATCGCAGCCATTCGAAGTCGTGCCACTGCGCCACGGCCGCGGTGATCAGCGTCATCCGGTCCTCGCCGTGGCACATGACCGACATTTCGGTGACGATGCGGCCCTTGTCGTCGGCGAAGTAGACGAGGCCGATGCGGCCGGGCTTCGGCACCAGGCCGGTGACCTGCAGCGCCAGCCATTCGGCCGCGCCCGGACCTTCGAGGTCGAAGCGCGAGAAGCCGGGCAGGTCGAGGATGCCGGCGGCGTCGCGCACCGCAAGGCATTCCTCGCGCACGCGGTGCTGCCACGGTCCGTCGCGGCGGAAGGTGAGCGTCGATTCTTCCGAGATGTCGTCGTCGGCCTTCGCGTACCAGGTGGCGCGCTCCCACCCGTTATAGGCATCGAACTGGCCGCCCAGCGCCTTGATGCGGTCGTGCAGCGGCGAGTGCTTGCGGTCGCGGCCGGCCGGCCAGGAATGGCGCGGGAACTGGATGGCGTATTCGTTGCCGTAGATCTCCATGCCCTTGGCGACGCAATAGTCCGGCGCCGAGGCAAAGGCGGTGAAGCGGCGCGGGTCGCAGGACCACATGTCCCATTCGGTCTGGCCCTCGGTGACCCACTCGGCCAGCACCTTGCCGGCGCCGCCCCCTTGCGCGATGCCGAAGGTGAAGACGCACGCCTCGAAGGCGTTGGGCACGCCGGGCATCGGCCCGATCAGCGGGTTGCCGTCCGGCGCGTAGGGGATCGGTCCGTTGATCACCTTGGAGAGGCCGGCGGTGCCCAGGATCGGAACGCGGGCGACCGCGTCGGCGAGATAGTGCTCCAGCCGGTCGAGATCGTCGGGGAAGAGCTGGAAGGAGAAATCCTCCGGCATCGGATCGTTGTGCGTCGCCCAATGCGCGCGGCAATTGCGCTCGTAGGGGCCGAGATTCATGCCGCTCTTTTCCTGGCGCAGGTAGTAGGAGGTGTCGACATCGCGCAGCAGCGGCAGCTTGTGGCCCTGTTCCTTCGTCCAGGCGGCAAGCTCGGGGATCTCCTCGAACAGGATGTACTGATGGCTCATCACCATCATCGGCACTTCGCGGCCGAACATCCTGCCGACTTCTGCGGCGCGGTAGCCGGCGGCGTTGACGACGATCTCGCAGCGGATTTCGCCCTGCGGCGTCGTCACCACCCATTCGCCGTTTTCGCGGCGAACGCCGGTGACCGGACAGAAGCGGATGATCCTGGCGCCCAGGTCGCGCGCGCCCTTGGCGAGAGCCTGGGTGAGCTGGGCCGGGTCGATGTCGCCGTCGTTCGGATCATAGAGCGCACCCTCGAGGTCGTGCGTCTCGATGAAGGGGTAGCGGCGCCTGATCTCGTCGAGGCCGACGACATCGATGTCCATGCCCTGGTAGCGGCCCATGCCCTTGGCGCGCTGGAA
>Ga0153956_1002997_pt1 | contig 11512 bp, 5 predicted proteins | sample TSFL040MetaG_FD_104704 | JGI IMG/M metagenome (GOLD analysis project Ga0153956, IMG submission 104704) | Attine ant fungus gardens microbial communities from Florida, USA - TSFL040 MetaG | ecosystem: Host-associated > Fungi > Mycelium > Unclassified | place: USA: Florida, Wekiwa Springs...
CGCCGGGTCCGGTCGCAGCGCCATGACCGAGCGGCGCGCCTCGGCCAGGCCTTCGCGCGCCAGGTCGCGCAGGCGGCGGGCAATGTCCTCGGCGGGGCCCACGCCCCGCTCTTCCGCGGCCGACAGCTGCATCAATATGCCGGTGAAGGCCTGCGCCAGGCCGTCGTGGATTTCGCGGCCGATGCGGTTGCGCTCGCCCAGCACGGCGGCCTCCTTGGAGGAATACGCCAGGCGCATCATTTCGATCGCCAGGGTCGCCTGCTGCGCCAGCGCCACCAGCAGCTCGCTGTTGCACAGCGCCGCGGCGTCGGCGCGGCGGAAGCACAGCATGATGAGACCGACATTGCGTTCGCCGAACAGCAGCGGGAACACCACCATGCCGGCGTGGCCCTCGCTGCGGTGGTATTCCTGCATGCCGGGCCAGCTGTCCTCGTTGCGACACTCGCCCATGAGGCAGTAGCGGGGACCGTCGGCGCTGCTGAGTTCATCAGCCAGTGGCGAGTCCGCCGGGACGCTGGCCGCGAACGGTGGTTCGGCAAGCGTGCCATTGCAGACGTGCGCGGCCACCAGCCAGCGGTCGGTTTTGCGGATGATCACGGCGCCGGAGGGCGCGTCGAACTGGCGCGTGGCCTCCAGCAGCAGGTGTCCCAGGAAGGCCTTGATGTCCGGCTCGCGCGCCAGGCGTTCGAGGTTGCCGCGGATCACGGCATTGGCACGCGCCAGCTCCCACATGCGCTGCTCGGCGGCGCGCTCGCGTTCGTGGCGCACGGCGCCGATCAGGCGCTCGCGGTGCAGGGCGGCGCTGATCACGCCGGCCGCGGTCTCCAGCGCCGACAGCTCGCCCGGCTCGATGGCGCGGCGCTGGCGGGTGTTGTCGAAGCCCACGACGCCGGCGAACTCGCCGTCCACCATGATGGGAATGACCGCCTTGGTGCGGGTGCCCACGCCGTCGAAGTTCGAGCCCGGGCGCCCCTGGCCTTCGGGCATCAGGCACAGGCTCTGGCCGGCGCGCAGCAGGCAGCAGGCGCTTTCCTTGGCGCTTTCCGCGCAGCGTTCCATGGCGGGATCGCCGAGGTAGGGGGTGACGCCCTCGGCCACCCACTCGCTGACCACCACCAGCCAGCGTGCGCCGTCGGCGTCGGTCTGGGTGCGCCACAGGTTGACCCGGTCGGCGCCGGCGGCTTCGCCCAGTAACCGCAGCACGCCCGGCACGGCGCTCATCACGTCGGGTGCTTCCAGCAGCAGCCGGCAGGCACGCGCCGTGGCGGCCAGCAGGCTTTCACCGTGCTGTGCGCCGTGCGCCAGCGTCCCATGAGGCGGGGCGTCGGGGGCCGGGGCCTCCGCCCGGGACATTTCGGTCATGCGGGTGTCCTGCATGACCCCTTTATGGGACCGGCGGCGGCCGAAGTCCAGTCCACGATGCAGGGCCATGACTCAACGGGCCTCGGCCAGGGGAGGGGCCACGGGCAGGGGCAGGTTGGCGCCCTGCCAGCCGCCGCCGAGGGCCTTGTACACGGCGATCAGGCTGGTGGCCGTGTCGGTGCGGCTCTGGGCCAGCTGGTCCTCGGCCGACAGCTCGGTGCGCTCGGCATCCAGCACGTCGATGAAGCCCACCAGGCCACCCTCGTAGCGGGCGCGGGCGATGCCGGCGGCGGCGGCGCTCTGCTGTGCCGCCTGCTGCAGGTGTTCCAGCCGGTCGCGCGAACGCGCATGGGTGACCAGAGCGTTTTCGGTCTCCTCCAGGGCGTTCAGCACCGTCTGCTGGTAGCGTGCGAGGTCCGCGTCGGTCTGCGCATGGGCGCCCTGGATGCGGGCCTGCACCCTCCCCAGGTCGAACGCGGCCCAGGAAATCGAGGGTCCGATCAGGAACGTGCGCGTGTTGCCGGCGCCGAGGGCGCCCAGGCTGCCGGCGGCATAGCCAAAGTTGCCGTCGAACGTCACCTTGGGAAACAGGTCGCCCACGGCCACGCCGATGCGCGCCGTGGAGGCTGCCAGGCGGCGTTCGGCGATGCGGATGTCGGGACGCCGGCGCAGCAATCCCGCCGGATCCCCCACGGCTGTCAGCCGTGGGAGATCCGGCAGGTCGCCGGGGGTGACCAGTGCCGCCTGCAGCGCTTCGGGCTGGCGCCCGGTCAGTACGCTCAGGCGGTGGATGGAACGGGCGATGGCCGCCTGCAGCGGCGGGATCGCGCCCAGTGTCGTCTGCAACTGCGCCTGCGCACGCGCAGTGTCGAGTTCGGTGCCGCGGCCGGCCGCCAGCAGCGAGTCGGCCAGCGCGAGCGTCTGCTGCTGGTTTTCGACATTGCGTTGCGTGACCGCAAGCTCGCTCTGCGTGCCGCGCAGTTCAAAGTAGGTGCGGGCGACCTCGGCGGTGACGCTCACCTGTGCATCGCGCAGCGTGGCCTCGCTCTCACCGACCTCGGCCCGCGCCGCCTCGACGCCGCGGCGCACGCGGCCGAAGAAGTCCAGTTCCCAGGTGGCGTCGAAGCCGGCGCTGTAATAGCGCTGGTCCAGTGCGGTGCTGGAGCCGAAAGCCTCCGCCGGCGGATACTGCTGGTGCGTGTAGCCGCCCTGCGCGGTGACGGTCGGGGCGAGGTCGAGCCGGGCCTGCATCCGCAGCGCGCGCGCCTGGCGCAGGTTGGCGAGCGCGATGCGCAGGTCGTGGTTGGACTGCAGCGCGTCGCCCACCAGGCGATCCAGCGTGGCATCGTCGAAGCGGGTCCAGAACGCGCCCACGTCCGGTTCGGCGCTGGTATAGATCGCATCGGTGGCCGCGAAGGCGGGTGCGGTCTGCGTCGTTGGCTGATGGTAGTCGGGGCCCACGGCACAGGCCGCGAGCGTCGTGGTCACCGCGGCTGCCACCGCGAATCGGGTCAGGTTACGCACTGTGCATCTCCGTCTGGCCGAGCGCGGGGATCGCCCGGCTGCTGCCGGCGCCTGCGTCATCCGGCCTGTGTTGCGGACCGCGCTCGGTCAGGCGCCGCATCAGCCGGTAGAACACCGGCGTCAGGAACAGTCCGAAGAAGGTCACGCCCAGCATGCCGGCGAACACGGTGACGCCCATGGCGTGGCGCACCTCGTGTCCGGCGCCGGTGGCGAACACCAGCGGGATCACGCCCATGATGAAGGCGAAGGAGGTCATGAGGATCGGGCGCAGCCGCAGATGCGCGGCTTCCAGCACCGCGCGGGTGGCGTCGAAGCCGCGGTCCTCCTGCAGATGCTTGGCGAACTCCACGATCAGGATGGCGTTCTTGGAGGCCAGGCCCACCAGCACCACCAGGCCTATCTGGGTGAAGATGTTGTTGTCGCCATGGTCGATCAGCACGCCGGCCAGGCCTGCCAGCACGCACATCGGCACGATCAGGATGATCGCCAGCGGCAGGCTCAGGCTTTCGTATTGCGCCGCCAGCACCAGGAACACGAACAGCACGCACAGCGGGAACACGAAGGTCGCGGTGTTGCCGGAGATTTCCTGCTGGTAGGCGACCTCGGTCCACTCATAGGTCATGCCGCGCGGCAGGGTCTGGTCGAGGATCCGGGCGAGTGCGGCCTGCGCCTGGCCCGAGCTGTAACCCGGCGCGGGGCCGGCGTTGATGTCGGCCGAACGGTAGGCGTTGTAGCGCGAGGCGGTGTCCGGACCGAAGGTCGGTGTCACCGTCAGCAGCGAGCCCAGCGGCACCATCTCGCCGGCCGCATTGCGGGTCTTGAGGTCGGCGATGTCCTCGGCGCGGGTGCGATAGGGCGCGTCGGCCTGCGCCAGCACCTGGAAGGTGCGGCCGAAGCGGTTGAAGTCATTGACATACAGCGACCCGAGATAGGTCTGCAGGGTGTCGAAGACGTCGGAGAGCTTCACGCCCTGGCGCTTGACCTTGGTGCGGTCGACGTTCACGTCGAGCTGCGGCACGTTGATCTGGTAGGTCGACAGCACGCCGGCCAGTGCCGGGTCCCTGGCGGCCTTCGCGACCACCTCCTGGGTGGCGGCATACAGGGCCTCGGGGCCGGCATCGGCGCGGTCCTCGATCTGCAGCTTGAAGCCGCCGAGCTGTCCCAGGCCCAGCACCGGCGGCGGCGGGAACACCACGACATAGGCGTCCTGGATGGCGGCGAGCTTGCGGTTCAGCTCCATCGCGATCTGGTTGCCGGAAATGCCGGGCCGCTTTTCGGGCGGATCGAGACAGAAGAAGGCGATGGCGGAGCTGGAACTGTTGGTCCAGCCATTGGGCGACATGCCGGCGAATTCCACCGCATCCGACACGCCCTTGGTCGCCAGCCCGATCTGCGACATGCGCCGCACCACCGCCTCGGTGCGGTCGATGGTGGCGGCCGGCGGCAGCTGCGCGACGGCCACCAGGTACTGCTTGTCCTGGCTGGGAAGGAAGCCGCCGGGCACGGAGTTGAAGGCGAGGAAGGTGAGTCCGATCAGGCCGGCATAGACCACCAGCGCGATGCCGCTGCGGCGCAGGGTGGCCGCCAGCGTGCGCGAATAGCGCTCACCGGCGCGCTGGAACAGGCGGTTGAAGCGCCCGAACAGCCCGCCCAGTACCCGGTGCATGAGCCGCGACAGCGCATCGGGCCGCGCGCCGCGGGGCTGCAGCAGCAGCGCCGCCAGCGCCGGCGACAGCGTCAGGGAGTTGAAGGCGGAGATCACCGTGGAAATGGCGATGGTGAGGGCGAACTGGCGGTAGAACTCGCCGGTCAGGCCGCTGACGAAGGCCACCGGGCCGAACACCGCGCACAGCACCAGGGTGATGGCGATGATGGGGCGGCTGACCTCGCCCATGGCGGCGCGGGCCGCATCCCGCGGGGTCTCCCCGGCCTCGATGTGGCGTTCGACGTTCTCCACCACCACGATGGCATCGTCGACCACGATGCCGATGGCCAGCACCAGCCCGAACAGCGACAGGGTGTTGATGGAGAAGCCGCAGGCCAGCAGCACCGCCATGGTGCCGATGATCGACACCGGCACGGCCACCAGCGGGATCAGCGAGGCGCGCCAGGTCTGCAGGAACAGGATCACCACCAGCACCACCAGCGCCACGGCCTCCAGCAGCGTGTGGATCACCGAGTGGATGGACTGGCGCACGAACTGCGTGGGGTCATAGGCGATGCGGTAGTCCAGGCCCTGCGGGAAGTTCTTCTTCAGTTCCTCCATGGTGCGGCGGACGTCGGCCGACAGCTGCAGGGCGTTGGCGCCCGGTGCCTCGAACACGGGCAGCGCCACGGCGTTCTGGTTGTTGAGCAGGCTGCGCAGGCCGTAGTCCTGTGCGCCCAGTTCCACCCGCGCCACGTCGCCCAGGCGCAGCACCTGGCCGTCGGCGCCGGTCTTGATGATGATGTCGCGGAACTGCTGCTCCGTGGACAGGCGGCCGGCGGCGTTGAGGGCGATCACGAACTCCGATCCTTGCTGCGGCGGCGCCCCCAGCTGGCCGGCGGCCACCTGCACGTTCTGCTCGCGGATCGCGTCCACCACGTCGCCGGTGGTGAGGTTGCGCGCGGCCAGTTTCTGCGGATCGAGCCACACGCGCATGGCGTAGTCGCCACCGCCGAAGATCTGCACCTGGCCCATGCCCGGCAGCCGCGCCAGCACGTCCTTGATGTTCAGCACCGCGTAGTTGCGCAGGTACAGCGAGTCATAGCGGCCGTCCGGGGAGATCAGGTTCACCAGCATGGTCAGGTCGGATGAACTCTTGACCGTGGTGATGCCCAGGTCGCGCACCTCCGACGGCAGGCGCGGCTGCGCCTGCGCCACGCGGTTCTGCACCTGCACCTGGGCCCGGTCGACGTCGGCGCCGATCTTGAAGGTCACCGTCAGGGTCATGACGCCGTTGGTGGTGGCGGTGGAGGACATATAGAGCATGTCGTCCACGCCCACGATGGCCTGCTCCAGCGGCGCCGCCACGGTGTCGGCGATGACCTTGGGGTTGGCGCCCGGATAGTTGGCCGTGACCACGATGGAGGGCGGCACCACCTCGGGGTATTCGCTCACCGGCAGCCGGAACAGCGCCAGCACGCCGGCGATGGTGATGAAGGCGGAGATGACCGCGGCGAACACCGGCCGGTCGATGAAGAATTCGGAGAGTTTCATGGCGGTCCTGCTTTGGTTGGACGCTCGTTCGGGAGCAGCGCAGCGGCGGTCTGGCTCAGTTGACGTTGGCCGTGAGTACGCCGCCGGTGCGCGCGGCCTCCTCGCTCATGGCGACGCGCTGCGGCGCCACGGCCATGCCGGGCCGCACGCGCTGCAGGCCGTTGACGACGATGCTGTCGCCGGCCGCCAGGCCCTCGCGGATCACCCGCAGGCCGTCCACCAGCGGGCCGGTCTGCACCGCGCGGTACTGCACCACGTTGTCCCTGCCCACCAGCAGCACGTAGCGGACGTTCTGGTCCGTGCCGATGGCGCTGTCGTTCACCAGCAGCGCCGGATGGCGCTCGGCGCCCGTCAGGCGCACGCGCGCGAACATGCCGGGCGTGAAGCGGCGGTCATGGTTGTCCAGCCGGCCGCGGGCGCGCATGGTGCCGGTGGCCGCGTCCAGTTCGTTGTCCACGAAGGCCAGCTGCCCCGCGTGCGGATAGCCGGCTTCATCGGCGAGTCCCACGGCCACCGCGGTGCTGGCGCCCTGGCGGTGGTTCATGAAGCGCAGGAAGCCCTGTTCGTCGCTGTCGAAGCTCACGTAGATCGGGTCCACCGACACCACCGTGGTCAGGAGGGTCTGGCCGCTGGTCACGAGGTTCCCGGCCGTCACCACCGCGCGGCTCACCACGCCCGCGATCGGCGCGGTGACGCGGGTGAAGGACAGGTTCAGGTTGGCGCTGTCCAGCGCCGCCTGCGCGGCATCCACGTTGGCCTGGGCCTGGACCAGGGCGGCGTCACGGCTTTCCTGTTCCTCGCGCGAAATGGCGTGTGCCGCGATCAGCTTCACGGCGCGCTGCTGTTCGGACTGCGCCAGCACCAGCGCCGAACGCGCCTGCGCCAGCTGCGCCTGGGCGCGCTTGGACTCGGCCTGGTAGGGGCGCGGGTCGATCACGAACAGCACTTCGCCCTTTTTGACCTCGCTGCCGTCGCGGAAGTTGACGCTCGCGATGTAGCCGGACACCCGCGGGCGCACCTCCACGCGGTCCACGGCCTCGAAGTGGCCGGTGAAGTCCTCGAAGTCCGCGGTCTCGCGGCTCACGACCTGCGCCACCGTCACGGGTGGGGGCGGCGCGGCCTCCTGGGCCTGGGCGCCGGCGTGCGAGCAGCCACTCAGGGTGGCGATGGTGGTGAGCAGAGCGAAGGCGGTGGCCAGCTGGATGCGGTTCATGGCGGCTTCCTGGGGACGGAGAATCAAAGGCCGGCGGGAGTACCGGCCGTGTGCGGAAATTATGGGGAAGGCACCATGGCTGACGCATGAACCCCTAGCTGGAGCCGGAGGCTGCCGGGCAGGGGGGTGGGGACTACCTCTTTAGAGGGAGGCCCTGCGGCTCACCCCCCCCGGCCTATGGGGAACTCAACGCGCGGCCGGGCTGGCGGCTGGCGGACCATTGGACGCTCGCCGTCACGGGCCAGAACCTGCTGCACGCGCATCACCAGGAGTACACTGCGCCGCTGGCCGGGACCAGCGACCGCAGTGTGTTCGTCAGCGTGGAGGCGAAGCTCTGATTCATGAGACGGGTGCTGACATGGCTTGCGGTTGTGCTCATCGGCTGTGGCGCGGCGGACCTCGAGGCCATGAGCCCGGCCGGGTACCGGGTCAAGGCCGCCTTCCTGATCGACGCCGTCCGCAACGCCGGCCTGAAACGCAGCGCGCAGCTGCTGCGTCCGGCCCGGATCGTGGGACCGGGGCGGGGTTAGCGCATGTTCTGGGCGGCCTACGGCATCAAGCGTTCCCTCATGATCATGCTGCTCCTGACCAGCAGCGTGGTGGTGGTGTTCGCCGGCGCGGCCTACAGCGGCTATGACTTCCTCACCTCGCGGCAGCTGACCATGAACAGCATGGAGGCTCTGGCGCAGATCCTCGCCAGCAACAGCGCGGCGGCGCTGGCCTTCGACAACGCCGATGATGCGCTGGAGACCCTGTCGGCGGTGAAGGCGCGCTCACATGTGACGGTGGCGGCGTTGTATGCCCAGGACGGGCGGCTGTTCGCCGCCTACCCCGGCGGGCCGCGCGCGGCCAGCCTGCCCAGGAGGCCGCCGGCCGCCGAGTCCCGCTTTGAGGGCAACGCGCTGATCGTCGTGCGCCCGGTGGTCCAGGACGGACTGCGCCTGGGGACGCTGGTGCTGGAGTCCGACCTGCAGGCTCTGTACGACCGCCTGCGGCTCGATCTGCTGCTGGGCATCGGGGTGCTGATCGCAAGCCTCGGGGTCGCTTACGGCGTGGCGTGGTGGCTGCAGGCGCATATCTCCCGGCCCATCCTGGCGCTGGCGGGCACGGCGCGTGCGGTGTCGGAGAACCGGGACTACTCGGTGCGCGCCCAGCCGGTGCAGGGGCGTGAGTTCGCGCTGCTGACTGGCGCGTTCAATCACATGCTGACACGCATCGAGCAGGGCCAGCAGCGGCTGCAGAGCCAGCTGGTGCGGTTTGACCTGCTGCAGCGGATCACCCGCGCCATCGGCGAGCGGCAGGACCTGCCGAGCCTGTTCGGCGTGGTGTTGCGGGTGCTGGAGCAGGACCTCGGTGTGCGCTTCTCGTGCGCCTGCCTGCACGAGCCCGGCGCCGGCAGGGTGAAGCTGGTGACGGTGGGCCCCGGCAGCGAGACGCTGGCCGCGCGGCTGGAGCTGGCCGCGGGCCAGGAGATCGACATCGACCACAGCGGGCTGGATCGCTGCGCCGCGGGCGAGCTGGTGTTTGAAGCCGATACCGGCGCGATTGACCTGCCGTTCCCGCGGCGTTTTTTCCGTGCCGGCCTGCGTTCGCTCATCATCGCGCCGCTGCTGGTGGAAAAGCGCGTGGTGGGCATGCTGCTGGTGGCGCGCGCCGACCGTGATGCCTTTACCAGCGCCGACTGTGAGTTCCTGCTGCAGCTGAGCCAGCACGTGGCGCTGGCGGCGCGGCAGGCGCAGCTGCACGAGGCGTTGCAGCAGGCCTACGACGACCTGCGTCAGTCGCAGCAGGCCATGATGCAGCAGGACCGGCTGCGGGCCCTGGGCCAGATGGCCAGCGGCATCGCCCACGACATCAACAATGCCGTCTCCCCGGCCGCGCTCTATACCGACCTGCTGCTGGAGAACGAGACCACGCTGTCCGACACGGGCCGGCGCCAGCTCGCGACCATCCAGCGCGCGATCGAGGACGTCGCCGCGACCGTGTCACGCATGCGGGAGTTCTACCGGCCGCGCGCGCAGCAGGCCACGCTCGCGCGGCTGGTTCCGAACCGCCTGATCGAGCAGGTCGTGGAGCTGACCCGCGCGCGCTGGAGCGACCAGCCGCACGAGCGCGGCGTGACGGTGCAACTGCGCCAGGAGCTGGCGCCGGACCTGCCGCGCATCATGGGCGCGGAGGCCGAAATCCGCGACGCACTCACCAACCTGGTGCTGAACGCCGTCGATGCCATGCCGGACGGCGGCGTGCTGACGTTGCGCTCGCGGCTCATCGCGTCGGCGTCGGCGCGCCTGGTGTGCATCGAGGTCGCGGACACCGGCACCGGCATGGACGAGGACACCCGCAGGCGCTGCCTGGAGCCATTCTTCACCACCAAGGGTGAACGCGGCACGGGCCTGGGACTGGCCATGGTCTACGGCATGGTGCAGCGGCACAGCGCGGAGCTCGCGATCAACAGCGAGCCCGGCGGCGGCACGACGGTGAAACTGTCGTTCCCGGTGTGGGAGTCACCGACGAGCGATACCCAGCGCCTGCCGATGCTGGTGCCGCCGCGACCGTTGCACGTGCTGCTGGTGGACGACGATCCGCTGCTGATCCAGTCGATGCGGGACATGCTGGTGGCGGACGGCCATGCCGTGACCGCCACCGATGGTGGCCGCAACGGCGTCGAGGCGTTCCGTGCCGCGCTGGCGGCCGGGCGCGTGGTCGACGTGGTGATCACGGACCTCGGGATGCCCGGTGTCGATGGCCGGCAGGTGGCGGCGGCCGTGAAGGCCATGGCGCCGCAGGTGCCGCTGATATTGCTCACCGGCTGGGGCCGGCGCCTGGTCGCCGACGGCGAGGTGCCGCCGCACGTGGACCGGGTGCTGAGCAAGCCGCCGCGGATTGCGGACCTGCGCGAGGCCCTGGTGGCGCTGACTGCCGCCGGCAGCGGCTGAACCTGCGGGCGGCGTTCCACCCGCAGGTTCACGGCCGGCCGCTCAGGCCGGCAGCTCGCCCACCGCCCGCCAGGCCTGGTCGATGGCGCTGTCGGTGTAGGCCTGGTTGCCCGCATCCGAGTTCGCGATGGTGATGCTGCCGAATGGCTTGCGGCCGATCACCCACGACTCCTGGTTCTCCGGCACCTCCGGGTCGTACAGCGGGTTGTATTCCGCGGAATAACCGTGTGGCCAGCGGTTGACGATGATGGCCTCGATGTCGCGCGCCGGATCGAAGCCGCCGGGCCCCAGGGTGCGCCCCAGCTGCTCGCGGATGTTGCGCTCGAAGGTCGAGAACGGCGTGGCCAGGAGCTCCGCGCGGCCCGCGCGGTTCTGGGCGAACTCGTCCAGTCCCGGCAGGCACGGCGTCTTGGTCATGCGGATCAGGATGGGCTGCGACGGGTTGGTCGGCGCGTGGTAGCCGCCGATCTGCACGTTGGGGTTGAGGCCGAAGCTGGTGTGGTAGCAGCCCGGTGCGTACACCTGGTTGAAACCGAGCCTGGTGAAGGCGTGCCAGTTGCGGATCGCGACATTGGTGTACACCAGCGGGCACTTCACCTGCTGGTGCAGCGCCGCCTTCTGCTCGGCCGGCAGGTCCGGCACCAGGTACGGGATCACCGCGTTCCAACAGGCCATGACCGCATGCTTCGAGCGCACGCGGAACGTCCGGCCGCCGCGCACATAGACGGTCTCCACGCCGCTGTCGCCATGACGCACGTTCAGCACCGTGCTGTTGAGGCGGATGCGCACCTCGTTGGCGGGCTGGTCGATCCTGCTGTAGTCCGCCTGCGCCGTCACGACGTCGATGGCCGACGATCCGGGGATGGCGGCCGGCACCAGGCTGCGCACCAGCAGGCGCACGATCGAGGCATTGCCGTCGGGGAAGTGGTAGTGCTCCGAGCCGCCGGTTTCGTAGTAGCCGGACGCCGTGGGGCCCATGCGTCGGATGACCCCCTTGTCCAGCTTCAGGCCCTCGAAGCCCGGCATGTCGAAGCCCCAGCAGTCGATGGCCGGCACCGCGTCGATGCCCACGCCCCATTCGGCGTGCGTCAGCGCCTGGGCATAGGCCAGCACCGCCGGATCGACCTTGATGTAGTCGCGCAGGTACTGGAAGTAGGAGATGCGCGACAGCTGGTCCTTCTTCTGGTCGCTGGTGAGGCCGGGCATCGCGTCCTCGTGCGGCCCCTCGTACAGGCGCACCATGTCGGCGCGCGCCTTGGTGGACAGCGGCGAGTGTGC
>Ga0153956_1002998_pt1 | contig 11508 bp, 9 predicted proteins | sample TSFL040MetaG_FD_104704 | JGI IMG/M metagenome (GOLD analysis project Ga0153956, IMG submission 104704) | Attine ant fungus gardens microbial communities from Florida, USA - TSFL040 MetaG | ecosystem: Host-associated > Fungi > Mycelium > Unclassified | place: USA: Florida, Wekiwa Springs...
ATCTCGTAAACGCGCTCGACATCGGCCGCGGTCAGCGCGGAGGTCGCCTCGTCGAGGATGAGAAGCTTCGGGTTGCGGCCGAGCGCCTTGGCGATCTCGACCATCTGGCGGCGCGACAGGGGCAGGTTGCGCACGCGCTCGATCGGGTTGATGTCCTCGCATCCGACGCGGGCGAGCAGCTCCTCGGCGCGGCGGCGCTGGGCGCGGTGGTCGATGAGGCCGAAGCGCCGGGGCGGCCGCGTGATGCTGATATTGTCGGCGACGGAAAGGTCCGGCATCACCGACAATTCCTGGAAGACGGTGACGATGCCGGCGGCGTTCGCTTCCTGGGGAGAATCGAAGGCGACCTCCCTGCCCTCGAAGGCGATCGTGCCCGTATCGGGCTTGGTCACCCCGGAAACGATCTTGATCAAGGTCGACTTGCCGGCGCCGTTCTCGCCGAGGACGGCGTGGATCGAGGACGAAGCCGCGGTGAAGTCGACGTCGGTAAGCGCCTTCACGCCGCCATAGGCCTTGCTGATGTTGCGCAGCTGCAAGAGCGGCGCGGCCGGAGCGGGAGGCATCAGGGACATTTCCTCATGCGGCGGGAAAGGCGCCGCCGGACGATGCCGGCGGCGCCCGATCCGTCAGGAGACCTTACTTCGGCGTGTTCTCGCCGGTCTGGGCCATGAGCTGCGGCGCGGTGAAGTTCAGGCCGCAGGGCGGGAAGGCATTGGCCGCGAAGAAGTCTGCGGTCAGGTCGGGGAAGTAGTCCTCGCCTTCCTTCATGCGGGTATAGTCGGTGGTCGGGGTCGGGATCGACACGCGCTGCGGGATTGCGCCGCCCTTGAGGGCCGCGATGGCCTCCTTGAGCGCGATGGCGACCTGGGCCGGCGACTGGCCGTAGGAGAAGCCCTTCAGGCCCTGGTCCTTATACTTGGCGATCTGGATGCGATAGATGTTCTCGCCCTCGCCGGCCATCGGCACGAGCGGGATCTTGGCATCGAGGAACGCCTGGACGGTGCCGTTCGAGCCGCCCTGGGTGAAGACGCCGTCGAACTTGCCGTGAGCGGCGATCGCGTCGGCGGTCGCCTTCTGCGAGTCGCCCGGTGCCCAGTTGCCGACCACCTCGGTGATCTCGAATTTGTTGCCGGGGGCTTCCATCAGGCTGCGGAAGCCGTCATGGCGGTCCTTGTCGGCGGAGAAGCCGGCAACGCCGCGCACCTCGAGGATCTTGCCGGACTTGCCGACGTTGTCGAGCAGCCACTTGGCGCCCATCTTGCCCATCTCGGTCTGGTCCTGGGCAACGGCCGCCATCGTGTCGCCCGAGACCTCGTTGTCGAAGGCGATCAGGATGGTGCCCTTCTGGTTGGCGAGGCGCACGACGCGATCCCAGCCGGTCGGCGTGTTCGGGTCGATGAGGACGGCATCGAAGCCCTGGTTGATGTAGTCCTCGACGGCGCCGAGCTGGGCGGCCATGTCGGTGCCCACCGAGACGACCTTGAACTCCTTGATATCCTTGGCAATGCCGGGATCGGCGGCATAGGCCTTGGCGGTCTGGATCATCTGGATGCGCCAGACGTTGGCGACGAAGCCGTTGACCACGGCGATCTTGTAGGGGCCGTCCTTCTTCTTCCACTGGAAGAACTTGGCGTTCTTCGCGTCGGGCGCGAAGCAGGCCGGCTCGACGCCCGGTCCCTTGACGACTTCGGGGCCGGCGGCAAAGGCCGTCCCCGCCAATACGCCGAGCGCGAGGCTGGCGGCCCCGAGCCCGACCATCATCTTCTTCATCGACATTTCAGTTTCTCCCTTCCTTTCGGTTTCCTCGGTACGGGCCTTCATGACCCGACTTTTTCAGGCACGTTACTCCGATTCCCGGAGGAGCCCATCCTGCTTAGCCGGCAAATCTTGGTTCCGGCACGCCTCCAATTCCGACGTCGAGCGCAAACAACCCGCCCGCCTGCGGTTGCTTCGCCAGCGCCTCGCCCTCAAGGTCCCAGACGGCCGAGGTGACGTACAGCGTGCGCAGATCCGGCCCGCCGAACATGCAGCTCGTCGGCTTCTGCACCGGCAGGTCCACCACGCGGTCGAGGCGGCCGTCGGGGGCATAGCGGGCGAGGCGCCAGCCGTCCCACTGGGCGTTCCAGAGATAGCCCTCGGTATCGATGGTCGAGCCGTCCGGGCCGATGCCGCTGCCTTTCAGGTCGACGATCCGCTTCCGGTTCGAGATCGTGCCGCCGCCGTGGTCGTAGTCGAAGCGGAAGATCGCGCCGTCGAGCGTATCGGCGAAGTAGAAGGCGTCGTTGTCGAGGCTCCAGACGGTCGAGTTGCTGATGCCGACGCCGTCGAGCACCTTGTGGACCGAAAGATCGGTATCGACCCGGTAGAGCGCGCCGGTATGGCGCTTCAGGCCGTCATCCATCGTGCCGGCCCAGAAGCGGCCCTTGCGGTCGCACTTGCCCTCGTTGAAGCGGTTGGTGGGGATGCCCTCTTCGGGCCTAGCGATCCAGTCGATGCGGCGGCTATCCAGATCGTAGAGGGCGATGCCGGAGGCGAAGGCGACGATCAGCCCGCCCTTCTCGCGGAGCGCGAAGCAGGCGATGCGCTCGGGCATCTGCCAGCGCGTCACCTCGCCGGTCGCCGGCGTCAGGCGCTGGAGGAGCCTGCCCTCGATGTCGACCCAGTAGAGCGCCTGCTCGCGCACATCCCAGACCGGGACCTCGCCCAGCCTGTTCCTCGCATCGACGGCGCAGACAATCATCACCGCGCGGCACCGCGGGCAAACGTGAAGCGGATAACCGCCGGCCTGGCGCCGCGCTCGTCCAACATCCGGTTGGCCCTCCCAAGCCAACACCGCCGGGATCGCTGCCAACGGTGATCAATTCGTATACTATCGTCTGACGGCACGGCAAGGTCGCGGGCGCACCGACTTATCCCGCACTGCCGCAAAAGAAGAACAACCAGACAGGCGGAGGCATTTCCCGTGAAGATCAAGTCGGTCGAGCCGCTGATCCTCCACATGCCGATCAACCGGGACTCGATCTCGGATTCGACCCACTCGATCACCCATTGGGGCGTGGTCGGCGTGCGGATCACGGCCGAGAACGGGGTCGCCGGCTTCGGCTACACGGGCACGCATGCGCACCTGCCGTCCGACCGGCTGGTCACCGCGTGCATCCGCGACTGCTATGCCGACCTGCTGATCGGCGAGGATGCCAACGACATCGCCCGGCTGTGGCAAAAGCTCGCACGGTTTCCGGCGGTGCAGTGGGTCGGGCGCGCCGGCATCACGCAGCTTGCGCTGGCGGCGGTCGACGTGGCGCTGTGGGATCTGAAGGCGCGGGCGGCGGGCGCGCTGCTCTGGAGTCTCCTCGGCGGCGCCACCTCGCGCACCATTCCCGCCTACAACACCGACATCGGCTGGCTCTCGATCCCGACCGACCAGCTCGTCGAGGGCTCGCGCCGCGCCGTCGAGATGGACGGGTTCTGCGGCCTCAAGCTCAAGGTCGGCAGCGCCGATCCGCTCCGCGACGTCGAGCGCATCGAGAAGGTGCGGCAGGCGGTTGGGCCCGACATCACCATCGCGGTCGACGGCAACGGGCGCTGGGACCTGCCGACCTGCATGCGCTTCTGCGCCCGCGCCGAGCCGCTCGACCTGTTCTGGTTCGAGGAGCCGCTCTGGTACGACGACATTGCCGGCCACGCGCGGCTCGCCCGCTCGACCATGATCCCGGTGGCGCTCGGCGAGCAGCTCTACACGGCCGAGGCCTTCAACGCCTTCCTCGACGCCGAAGCCGTCCACTTCGTTCAGCCCGACGTGACCCGCCTCGGCGGCATCAGCGAATACATCGCCGTCGCCGACGCCGCCCATGCGCGGCGCCTGCCGGTGGTGCCCCATGTCGGCGACATGGGCCAGGTCCATGTCCACCTCGCCTACTGGCATCCGGCCTCGACCATGCTCGAATACATTCCGTGGATCATGGAATGGTTTGAGGACCCGATCCGGGTGACCGGCGGCGCCTACGAGCGTCCCGAGAAGCCGGGCGCCGGATCCATGCCCACCGAGGCGGCGATCGCCCGCTTCGCCAAGCCGCTTGGCTAGTTCAGGTCTAGACGACCCCAGCAAGTTCGGACCACCCCAGTGTCACAGCCTTCGTTCCGGGCACGAAGGTGCCGGGCGAATATAGTGGTCGGCCCGACAAGATCATCCCCAAGCCGCGAGCGTAACCGATAGCGGCATAGGCGGCTCTGATGGGAATTTTTGAAGTATACGCAGAGAAATGTCCGATGATACAGCCTTGTTTCGCAGGTATTCGTCCTGCCGACCGACGCTGTTTGCACGCCTAACAAGATCGGCTATTCGTACGCTCGTCAGGCTCAAAATCCCGCGCCGCGCGGCAGACAATGCGACCACTGGAGCATCAGAAATGGCGCAATCGCAGACAAGCACGCGATGGGGTTTTCGCTGGTTCGATGCTGTGGGCTCTGTCCTCTGGATCGTACTCTTCTGCCTCGTCATCGTGCTGGTGCTGACCGATCCTGCAGTCCATTCGGTGGTGATTTCCTATAGCTACGGCGCCGAGCGGTTCCTGGCGACACTGCCCATGTACGATCTCCAGTCGACGGCCGGCTTCGTATATCTGCCTGCGTCTGCCGTGCTCTATGTCCCATTCTACGAGTTTGGTCCGTATCTGGGCGACGTGCTCTGGCGGCTTGCGGGATTTGCCGTTCTTACGTACGCGGCCTTCAGACAGACCCGAATCCTGGATGACGAGAAGCCGCTCTGGCTGATCTCCTGCGCGTTCTTTCTTGCCCTGCCGCTCAGCGCAGGAGCCGTCCGCAATGGCCAGGCGACCATCCTGCTCACCGGCGCCTGCTGGCTGTTGACGCTCGTCGCGATCGAAAGCAAGCCGATGCGGACGGCCCTGTGGGCGGCAATCGGACTGGCCTCCAAACCGACCGCCATCGTCATGGTGCTACTGGCCGGCGGGATGCGGCCGCGGCTCATTCCCGTGCTCGTCGCGGCCATTGCCGCCGTGATGCTGCTCCCCTACCCCTTTGCTCCGCACCAATACGTCACCGGCCTCTACCGCGAATTTTTCGGACTGATGGACATCGTGTCGCTGAAGACCCAGGTCAGGTTCACACCGGCCGACTTCACAGCGCCGTTCACTACGCTGGGCATTGCAATGCCTGCGGTTGTTGCCTCCGCTGTCCGGATCGTTGCTGCGCTGGCGACGCTGAGCGCAGCGCTCTGGTTCCTCCACAATGGCGAGAAGCGCTCGGCCGGCCTCGCGATTTTCATACTCGCCGCTTATTACATGTGTGTCTTCAATCCGCGCGTCGAAGGCAACACCTACGCGATGCTGGCGCTTCCCTTCGGCATGGCGATCTCGCTGATGTTTAGGAAGCAGGGCATGACGGCACTGCCGATAGTGCTCGGCACGCTACTCTTCCTTGGCGGCCTGTCGGGCATCGAGTCCCACGTCCACAAGGCCACCAATCTGTGGTTCCAAGCGGTTATAACCACGCCGATCTTCATCGGTATCATCTGGTGGCTATGGAGGCAGACGCGCACAACGGAGGCAACCGCGGCAAGCGTGCGCGCCCCGACCTGAATATCAACACACCTTAGAAGGAATCAGGAAATGCGTGCCGTCGTCGCCCATGCCGCCAAGGACCTTCGCGTCGATACCGTTCCGGATGCGGCGCCGCCCGGCCCCGGCGAGGTGCGGGTGAAGATCGCCGCCGGCGGCATATGCGGCTCGGACATGCACTATTACCGCCACGGCGGCTTCGGCGTGGTGCGCATCAAGGAGCCGATGATCCTCGGCCACGAGATCGCCGGCACCATCGCCGACCTCGGCGACGGCGTGTCGGGCCTCGCGGTCGGCGACAAGGTCGCGGTCAATCCGAGCCAGCCCTGCGGCAAGTGCAGCTATTGCCGGCGCGGGATCCGCAACCAGTGCCTCGACATGCGCTTCCTCGGCTCGGCCATGCGGACGCCGCATGTGCAGGGCGGGTTCCGCGAGTCCATGACCGTGCCTGCCGCCCAGGCGGTGAAGGTCGCGGAGCATGTGAGCCTCGCCGAGGCCGCGGTATGCGAGCCGCTCGCCGTCTGCCTCCATGCCGGCAACCAGGCCGGCCCGCTGATGGGCCGCCGCGTGCTGGTCACCGGGGCCGGACCGATCGGTGCGCTCTGCGTGCTGGTCGCGCGGCTCGGCGGCGCCGTCGAGGTGGTCGCCACCGACATTGCCGACGCGCCCCTCGCCATCGCGCGGAAGCTCGGCGCGAGCGAGGTGGTCAACACGGCGAAGCACCCCGGCGCCCTCGACGGCTGGAAGGCCGACAAGGGCTATTTCGACGTGCTGTTCGAGGCGTCCGGCAACCAGCAGGCTCTCGTCTCGGCCTTCGACGTTCTGCGGCCGGGCGCGGTGATCGTGCAGGTCGGGCTCGGCGGCGAGATGACGCTTCCGGTCAACACGATCGTCGCCAAGGAATTCCAGATGCGCGGCACCTTCCGCTTCGACCGCGAGTTCGAGCTCGCCGTCCAGCTCCTCTCCGAGAAGCTGATCGACGTGAAGCCGCTGATCACCGCGACGCTGCCATTCGCGAAGGCGGTCGAGGCGTTCGAGCTCGCCGGCGACCGGTCGCAGTCGATGAAGGTGCAGCTCGCCTTCTAGAGGAAGGGCCAGTTCCCCGGCTCCGCGGGCGGGGTGAACCAGCCGAAGAGATTGTGGAGCGCCAGGCCGAGGTCGTAGGGGAAGACCGACCACATCGGCTTCCCCTGCCAGACCCAGGCATAGGGCACCACCAGCCAGAGCGTCGCGAGGATCGCGACCGTCGGCTTCGGCAGGCGCTTGGGGAAATCGGCGTCGAGCAGCCAGGTGGAGGCGACGAGCGGGAAGCTCGCGATGGCGACGACGCGGGTCTGGTCGCCGGAGATCGGCAGCAGGAGCAGAAGCCCGGCGAACGCAACGAGCGGCGCGACGTATCGCCGGCCGGCCTCGAAGCTCTTGAAGACGAGGAACCAGCCGAGGCCGAGCACCGACCACAGGATCACCTGCCAGTGGAACCAGAACTGGGCGAGGAGGTCGGTGAGATTGGTGAGCAGGTAGTGCAGGCGGCCCGAGTTCACCACCACGCCGTAACGGGCGAAGATGGCGACGAGCGCGAGCTTGCCGAGGACGACGCCGGCGAAGAACAGCGCCGCGGAGAGGATCGGGTGGCGGAACGGTTGACCCTGCCAGCGCATGACGAGGGCGACGAAGAGGAGCGCGCCGGCGGCGAAGAAGCCCTGCTCGAAATGCTGCATGCCGAGGAGGACGCCGAGGACCAGCGCGGCCGCCGGAGCGCCCGGCATGGCGAGCGCCGCCATCATCAGGAGGAGCGTCAGGCCGTCGGGCCCGATCCAGAAGAGGGCCGTGGTCGAGACCGGCAGCAGCGCGAAGAGGACGAGCCCGGTGCGCGCCTCCGCCTCCGGCAGGCTCGCGAAGACGGTGCGGATGAAGAGCGCGCAGAAGGCCAGGGCGAAGAAGAGATGCAGCAGGAGGAAGGCGGCGCCGCCGGTCGCCCCGATCGCCCAGGCGATGAACGATCCGAGCCAGGTCCAGAACAGATAGTGCTGCTCGGGATCTGCGAACGGATTGGAGAAAGGATCCTGCGCGACGGCGCCGAAATAGCCGAGGTTCGGTATGTGCCAGATGCCGGTCTTGACCAGCGCGATCAGGCAGACGGCGAGGATGAGCTGCCGCCGCCCGCCGCCATAGATGAAGGCTTCGGCTTTCTCGAGGACGGACATGGCTAGACGTTGATCCGGTTGAAGATGAAGGCCGGCAGGTGGCGGACGACCAGCATGATCAGGCGCCATCGCGCCGGGACATAGGCCGAGCGCCTGCCCTTCGCGATCGCCTTCACGATGCCGGCGGCGACCGTCTCGGCCGAAGCGAGGCGAGCGCCATCGGCCTTCCTGTCGGCCGTCATCGGCGTATCGGTGGGACCGGGGCGGATGAGCACCACCTTCACGCCGCTGCCGGCGAAGCGGTGCTGCATGCCCTCGGCATAGCGGGTGACGAGGCCCTTCGCGGCGCCATAGACGTAGTTGGCCCTGCGGCCGCGGTCGCCGGCGACCGAGCCGATAATCGCGATGGTGCCGCGATCGGCCTCGGCCATCGCGCCGGCGAAGGCTTCCGCCCAGAGCGCCGGCGAGACGGCGTTCACCTCCAGCGCCGCGCGCGCGGTGGCGAGATCGGCCTCGCAGGCCTTCTGGCCGGCCAACCAGCCATGGGCGACGAGGGCGATGTCGACCGTGCCCTCCCCCGTGACCGCATCGACCGTCGCGCCGATCGCGGCGGTGTCGAGAAGGTCGACCGCGATCACGCGCACGTCGGATTGCGGGTTGCGCACGCGCAGGTCCGCGGCCGTGCGCTCGAGCCGCGCCGCATCGCGGCCGATGAGGACGAGATCGGCCGGCGCTGCCGCCAGCCACAGGCGCGCGCAATGGGCGGCGATGGCCGAGGTTGCGCCGACGATGACGATGCGTTTCCTGTCCATGCTTCAACTACCGATGAGACGACGCGACAGGCCCGAGCTGATGCCCGGGTCGCGGAATTTCCTGAACTCGGGAAGGCGTGGATAGCCGGCCTCGAAAAGGTCGCGCGGCATGCGCGCGTCCTTGGCGAGATAGAGGCGGCCGCGTGCCTCGCGAACGATCGCATCGAGGCGGCGGAAGAGCCGTTTGGTCCGCTCCCCGCGATTGGGAAAATCGAGGGCGAGCGTCACGCCGGGAAGCGGGAAGCTCATCAGGCCGACGGGCTCGCGGTCGCCGAAGGTCTTCAGCACCGTGAGAAACGATCCCTCTCCCGACCCGGCGACCTCGGCGAGCAGCGCCGCAACGGCCGCCTCGCCGGCATCGCGCGGGATGACGCATTGATACTGATAGAAGCCCTTCGGGCCGTACATGCGGTTCCATTCCAGGAGATTGTCGAGCGGGTAGAGGAAAGCCTCGCCATGCACGACGCGGCGGCCGGGCTTGCGGCTGTTGGCCCGGAAATAGGCGGCATTGAACGCGCGAAGCGACATCCGGTTGACCAGAGAAACCGGCGGCGTCAACGGCACGGCGCGGGTGCGGCGCTTCGGTTCCGGCAGCTCGCCGGCGTCGATGGGGTTGGCGCGCGTGAAGAGCCCGCGGCCTGCGCTCCCGGCGCTGCAATCGACCCAGGATACGGTGTGCTCCCAGCCGGCCTCGGATTCGGCCGCCAGACGAAAGAACTCGGCAACCGTCGCAAAGGGAACCGTCTCCGCCTCCAGCCATGGGCCGGGGGTGCGGCGAAGCTGCAGCTCGGCCTCGATGATCACGCCGGTCAGCCCGATGCCGCCGACGGTGGCAGCGAACCAGTCGGCATTCCGGTCCGGTCCGCACTCGACCACCTCGCCGCTGGTGCGGACCAGCCGCAAGCGCCGGACGTGATCGCCGAAGGAGCCGGCGACGTGCTGGTTCTTGCCGTGCACGTCATTGGCGATGGCGCCGCCGACGGTCACCAGCTGCGTGCCCGGCGTGACGGCAAGGCTCCAGCCGCGCGGGATCGCGAGGCGCTGGATGTCGCGAAGGAGCACGCCCGCCTCGCAGGCGAGGCGGCCGCTCGCCTCGTCGAAGGTGACGAACCGGTCGAGCCCGCCCGTCAGCCAGAGCGTGCCTTCCGGGTTGAGGCAGACGTCGCCGTAGCTGCGGCCCATGCCATGGGCGAGGCCGGGCCGCGGCGCCATGCCGATCATGGCCGGCGCTTGCGCCGGGTCGCTCAGGGCGACGATGCGATGCGTCGGCGACGCCAGCCGCCCCCAGGACGAGACGGGCCTCATGCCGCTCTCGCGGAGCGCCGGAACGTGGCATTCGGGCATCTGCGCTGGGGCACGGGCGGAAAGGCGGCCTGTTATCGATGCGGTAATATGGCCGAGGGCAGAATAAGGGCGGGTTAAGGAACTTGTCCGGCGACAGGCCGCGAACGCTTCCCCGCGACGCAGGCCCCGCCGGCCCCGGTCATCGAAACATCCCCGCTCGAGGCAGACATGACGCATGGCGTGGCAGAGGTTGCCTCCACCGCCCGCATCCGCGGCGCCATCCGGCTGCTGCGGCCGAAGCAGTGGGTGAAGAACGCCTTCGTGCTGGCGCCGCTGATGTTCACGGCGAAGTTCCTCGACGCCGAGGCCCTCGGGCAGGCGCTCTTCGCCTGCTTCCTCTTCTGCGTCGCCTCCTCGGCGACCTATATCGTCAACGACATCTACGACGTCGAGCAGGACCGCCTGCACCCCAGGAAGTCGAAGACGCGGCCCATCGCGGCCGGCATCGTTTCGGTGCGTGCCGCCGGCATCCTCCTCTCGGTCCTCTATGCGATCCTCATCGTCGGCGCGCTCATGGCGCCGCGTGTCGCGGTGGTGCTCGCCGCCTATCTCGTCCTGACCCTCGCCTACACGCTCATCCTCAAGCACCAGCCGGTCATCGACATCTTCACCATCGCGATCGGCTTCGTGCTCCGCGTCTATGCCGGCGCGACGGCGCTCGACGTGCCGGTATCGGGCTGGATGTTCGTCACCACGCTCAGCCTTGCCCTCTATCTCGCCGCGGTGAAGCGGCGGCAGGAGCTGACGCAGGCCGGCGCCGACGGGCGGCGCGTGCTCGCCAGCTACTCGGTCGCGCTGGTCAACCGCTATGCCGAGATGTCCTCGACCGGCGCGCTCCTCTTCTACAGCCTCTTCGTCATGTCGACGAAGCCGCAGCTCCTCGTCACCATCCCCTTGGTCCTCTTCGGCGTGTTCCGCTACTGGTACGTGGTCGAGGAACTCGAGGGCGGGGAATCGCCGACCGACGCGGTGCTGGCCGACTGGCAGATGCTGGCGACCGGGCTCCTCTGGGTCGCCGTATGCGCCTGGACGCTGTGGCCGGGACATGGGTGAGCGCCCGGGGGGCATCGCGGGCCGTCTCACCGGCCGTCCGCGAGCGTCTCACGGCGCGTCCAGGGCCGTCGCAAGGCCGTCCGTGCGCCGGTCCTCGTCCGCCCGTCGCGCCGCGGCCGGTGCGTCCGGCGCCGATTCAGGGGCATCCCGGCACCGTCGCATAGGCGTCGCAGCGGGAAATCATGCCCGTCGCGGTTGACTTGCCCTCCCCCGATTCATTAAATCGCGCCGCTCATCCGGTCCTTTGCGGCCGGGGATAAGGGCGCGTAGCTCAGCGGGAGAGCACTCCCTTCACACGGGAGGGGTCACAGGTTCAATCCCTGTCGCGCCCACCATATTTTCCAACGTTTTGAGTCTCGTCATGGCGCTTGTTCGGGCGCCGCTTATTCTCCATGCTCGCGGCCGAGCCCGCCGACACGAGCGGGGATAGATGCGAGGGCGCCATGACACAATCGATCTCCGGCAAGGTCATCCTTATCACCGGCGCCAGCTCTGGCATCGGGAGGGCGATGGCGCGGCGCTTCGCCGACGAGGGGGGACAACTTGCGCTCTCTGCCCGCTCGGAGGACAAGCTCCGGG
>Ga0153956_1002999_pt1 | contig 11501 bp, 13 predicted proteins | sample TSFL040MetaG_FD_104704 | JGI IMG/M metagenome (GOLD analysis project Ga0153956, IMG submission 104704) | Attine ant fungus gardens microbial communities from Florida, USA - TSFL040 MetaG | ecosystem: Host-associated > Fungi > Mycelium > Unclassified | place: USA: Florida, Wekiwa Springs...
AGAGCAGCCAATTTGCCGAAAACTTCCGTCTCCGCGCCTAAAATCTTTGCCTGAACGATAGACGTTTCGGGAGTAGCAAAAAGAGCATCATCCGATGGCAAGTACTTTGCTTCAGACTCCGGGGCTTCTGCGTTTATTGCGATTATTTGACCATGCCGAGCTTCGACTTTCATTTCCAGCAACCTGTCTAAATGCTTTGCAACCTGTGCATTTTCCGGGTCTTTGTGTCTCAGAGCATTCAGATAGTTGAGTCGTGCAAGTTTATCCGAATTTGCCGAGATCGACTGCTTGCTGTTTTCCCATCGCGAGTAAGTTGCGTCGGCAACATTCAACCGCTTTGCCCAATCTCCAACACTAAAACCGGCAGCACGGCGGAGAAAACGAATCTCCTTACCTGAGAGTTGAGCCGGTTGGAGAGCAACGGCCATGCCAATCGCCTGATGCAGTCGCCTTACATTTCGCAAGATAGGCGTTTCCGTCGAGCAAGTTAGGCATACTTCAACCTCAAGGTTCAGAAGACATATATTGTCTAAACCAACGCCATCATACATGTACGAGCGATATTTTTTGATCTGTATCGTTTTGTCACATTCAAAACACTTCATTTCCTTTTCTCCTTCCAATATCCGATCACAGTAATTGCGACCACTCGCCAGTTCTGTTCGACAATATTGACTATGACACGCAATTTATCGTTCTCGGTGTCATAACCATCCACCGAGTACTTCCATTTTTGATGCTTTTCATCGAATTCAGGCTTGCTTTGAATAATTCCATTTTCCAGCAGCACTTTTTCTATATCCAGATTATCGACCGTTCGCTCATCCATACGGTCGTAACAGTGCGGTCGGATTATTAAGTTGCCGTCGTTTTGCAGAATGGCATGTATTTTTTCGAGGGCCTCTTGAGGTTCGTAAGGCTCGGGCATCGCATGGAAGCTCCTTGAATGCTGATCGATATTTTTGACGCATCAGAAAGTATCATAAAACACCTTCACATAAAAGGTTAAATTATCGAATGATAGATTGTCAATTATTTTTGACTTTTTGTCAAACACTGACAACCCCTTTTCGATCTGTCTTCTGGGTTGTAAGTCTGGATGCGTTTGAAGTGTTTGCACATTTAGATTGCGATCTCTGATGATTTTAGCCGTTCTTTGACGAATGTAGAAACGGTCAGGCGGTGGACGCCGAGGATGCGGGCGATGGCGCTGTATGAGACCTTTTTGTCGAGCAGTTCCTTGATCTTTTTTTCCTGTCCGGTGAGTTTGGTCTTTGCCGACTTGCTGCCTTTCGGCCGGCCGAGGATGACGCCTTCGGCCTTTTTGCGTGCGAGAGCTTCCTTGGTGCGCTGTGAGATAAGATTTCTCTCGATCTCCGCCGACAGCCCGAACGCAAATGCCAGCACTTTAGAATTGATGTCGCTGCCGAGACGGTAATTGTCCTTGATCGTCCAAACCTGAATATCGCGGTTCATACATTCATTCAGGATCGCCATTATCATCAGCAAATTGCGGCCAAGACGTGAAAGCTCAGAGCAGATTAGAACGTCGTCCTTCTTCATTCGTTTTAATAACTTTCCAAGCTTCCTTTCTTTTACGTCCTTAGCTCCGGAGATCGATTCCTCGATCCATTTATCGACAACGAAAACATTCTTTTCGCAGAATCGGTTTATTTCGTACCGCTGATTCTCAACAGTTTGCCTGTCCGTACTTACACGTATATATCCGTAAATCATTATTGCTCCTTTATGTTGCTTAAAAATAGAAATCTGATTAAATTAAACCATTTTTGTCTAAATTAATATCGCCTATTTAACATATAAATTTATCAGCATTTTCACATCAGCACAATATCTGCGGATCCCGAGCAAGTCACGGCCATAGTGCGTAACTAAATGAGGCAAATTTTTCTTTTTTTGACTTGAGATCACTCGTCGTCTAGCATCAAAAACAGCCGAGATGAGCATCAATTACTTTAACTATTTCTCAGAGATCGAAGATACGTTCGTCCGGCGTCGGGGCAAGCATCTGTTTTTAAGCCCGCTGGATTGGGCAATGATGGATGAATGGCAGGGACGCGGGATTCCACTGCATATAGTATTGCGTGCGGTTGACGCGGTCTTTGACATTTACGATAAGCAACCGCCGGGAACCCGTACGATAAAAAGCCTCTTTTATTGCCGCGAAGAGGTCGAGGCACAATTTGCCGAATGGCAGCGGTCACAGACAGGAAAGTCAGCTGACGGCCTTGCCGAGATATCGGCTGAGTTTGATACATCATCGATATTACGTCATATCGATGATGTAACAGGACGACTGGCCGAGATCAGGATCGACACGCTTAAGGATGATATCGATCGTGCAGTAACGCGTCTGAATGACCTTCGCCAAGATCTCGGCGACGATCCTGAGACGGCCGAAAAGGCTCTCGAAAACATCGAAAAAATGCTCGACCGATCGATACTTCTAAATTGGGATGGCGAGCATCTAAGCCGTATCGAGGCCGAACTCGCAAACCAACTAAAGCCATATAAAAAGGAAATGGAAGCCGACAAATATAAACGCACTTTCGAGCTTATGCTGCTTAGACGGCTTCGTGATGAGGCAGGTGTGCCGCGTCTGGGACTTTACTACGTATGAAAAATATCTTTTGCATTCTCATTGTTATAGCAGGCATTAATGTTGCGGCCGTGTGTCAAAAGCCGTCGGCGACGCCCGCAAAGGTTCCTGCGGGTGTGCCCGTAAAGCCGGGTACGAGCCTTCGTTCCTCTGCTGCGGCTGCAAAACCTGATGCGGGTACGGTCAGCGGCCGGACATATACGAGTACGCAATTCGGTTTCGATGTCCAATTTCCGGACACCTGGCTGATCCCCGGCCCTGATTTTGAGGATTATATGAGGCAGCAGGGGTTTGATCTGCACGTCGTCGATACAGCCGCACTTGGCCCTGCAAATGCCGCTCGGTTCAAAAAGCAGGTTACTATTTTGTTGACCGCGTATCGCTCGATGCCGGGCACCGAGGACAATGCGACCGCTATCATTGCCGTCGAGAACCTAGCTTTGAACCCGCAGATAAAGGACGCTGTCGATTATATCGATGCCGTTCGTGCTCCGCTCGTCAAAGCGAAATTGCCGTCAGGAATGACGGTCTCTGAGACCGAAGCCGAACAACTCGGGGCGATGCAGTTCGCATATCTCGATACTGCCAACGGCAAACAAAAACGCCGAATGTATGCGACGGTTCGTAAGGGCTACGCTATAATGTTCACGCTTGCATATACTGATAACGATGACCTTACCACCTTTAGACGAGTGCTCGAAGAGGGTAATTTCGCATTAAATGCCGACGCGGCCACCAAAACGAATTGAGTCTAAAATATACTCCCGGAAATGAGATAGACCTGACCATCGAGCGGATCGTGCCGAGAGGTTACGGCATCGGTTTTGCCGAAGGGCTGACCGTTTTTGTCCCGCTTGCGGTTGCGGGCGACCGTCTGCGTGTGCGTCTCGTCGAGGTGAAAAAAAAGATCGCCTTTGCACGTATCGTTGTGGTTAATGAGGCTTCGCGTGACCGCATCGACGCACCTTGCGGATACTTTGGCAGGTGCGGCGGCTGCAATTTTCAGCAGATGAACTATGCCGCCCAGCTAAAGGCAAAATCAGCGATCATCTCAGATTGTCTTCAGCGGATCGGCAAGATCGACATCGACAATGTAAAGGTGCTGCCGAGTCCTGTTGAATTTGCTTACAGGTCAAAGACGCGCTTTCATGCCGATCGGGCGACAAAGACGATAGGGTACTTTGCACGCGATTCGCATGATGTCGTTGATGTGACAAATTGTCCGATATTGACACCCGAGACCGACTCGGCACTCGGTTATCTGAGAACCGGCCTCGATTGGGAGATGCTGCTCAACGATTCGGTCGAGATCGATGCGGCGAGTGACGGTGAGCATGTGTCGATTCACTCTAACGATCTGGCCGAGGTTCCGTCCGAGCTAAAGACAAATGCCGCAGGCTTTGAATTCTTATATTCCGCTGAAAGCTTTTTTCAGGCGAACAGGCCTTTTATCGACAAACTTGTCGAAACGGCGATCGGTGGGGCATCGGGCAAACTTGCACTTGACCTTTATTGCGGCGTCGGCTTATTTGCACTGCCGCTGAGTAAACATTTTGAGCATGTTATCGGCGTCGAGGACAATTCCGCCGCTGTGACATTTGCCGAACGTAACGCCGCAAGAGCCGGCATCGCAAATGCCGAATTTCACTCGCAGCGGGTAAAGAATTTCCTGTTCGAGAATGACGCGATCAAGCCTGATCTCATTCTCATCGATCCGCCGCGTGCCGGTGCCGAAAGAGGTACGATCGAACGCATCATCCGGATACGTCCGCGCGAGCTATCGTATGTATCATGCGAACCGTCGATACTCGCACGCGATCTGCGAATGCTTATGGACGCCGGTTACGCGATCAGCTCGATCGTCGGTCTCGATCTGTTTCCGCAGACACATCATGTTGAGACCGTCGTCAGGCTAAATATCGATGCCGGCGAAACTTTCGGCAGGTGACCTTCGTTATTCTAATATGCCGAACCTTCTGACGTGAGATAATAAGCAATATGTCACAAATGCCGCCTGATAACGATGGGAATAACTCCGCATCCGAACCCGAACGCCTGTCTGTCCAATGCCGTTATTGCGGACAAAAGAACGCCGTAAAGCCCGATTATCGTAACGGTGACGCAAACTGCGGACGCTGTAAACTGCCGCTGTCGGACGAACCGCATAAGAAATTTGGCGTTCTCGATAAGAATGATTACATTCACCCCGACGACAAAAAAGCCCTAGCCGCACTGAGAGCGATACCGGGCATTGATTCGGCATTGAAAAAACTGCTTTCCGTCACATTTGAGACGGCATTGAGAGTGACATTCATGGCGAGTTCGGTCAAGGTCACCGAACATCAGTGTCCAGATCTTCACGCAAAGCTTTTGGTTGCCTGCTCGACACTCGGCGTTGAGGTGCCCGAGATGTACATAATGCAGCATCCGGTCGTCAACGCTTTTACTTACGGCGTCGATAAACCTTATATCGTTCTGCACTCGGCCTTGCTCGAACGCCTTAGCGAAGACGAGACCTTGGCCGTCATCGCACACGAGGTTGGCCACATTCATTCCGAACACGTCCTTTATCTCACCGCCGCGAGGGTCATCGAACTGCTTACAAATGCCTCGGTCGGGGTGCTTTTGCCCGGGTCGGACATCGTTAAATTTATCATCGCCGCAGGTATGGGCAGCGCACTGCTTGCATGGGCGCGCCGTGCCGAGCTTTCATGCGACCGTGCCGCTCTGCTCGTTACGCAGGATGAACACGCCGTCGGCCGCACTATGATGAAACTCGCCGGCGGCACATTTGCCGCAAAGATTGACTATGACCTCTTTTTGGCACAAGGCCGTGAGTTTCAGCAGAACTATGACGAAAAAGCGCTCGATCGATTTTGGGCAGGCATCGTAAACGCCGGACTCACACACCCACTACCCGTCTGGCGTGTCGCCGAGATCATCAAGTGGTCCGAGACCGACGAATACAGAGATCTGATCAAAGCGTAGGCTTTAACCCGCACTCGGCTTTGTTTTTCGCCAACCCGTACGCGGCGACTGCGTCGTTCTCGCGATCAGCGTCAGGTCGAGCACCAGCACGCCGTATTCCATTACCGGCCTTAGGAATCTGTACGTTCCCGAGACATAGATCCGATGTGCCTTCATAAAAGATCGCGCCCAGATGACGCGAGTCCCGGACTTGCCGCGAGGTGCAATGACGAAGGCATTCGGCATAAGCAGCGTACACGGCTTTAGCCCGATCGCTGCGTTGTCGATGTCGTACATCATCACCACCGCCTCAGGTTCGCCCAACGTCTCGAACGTCTTGCGGTTGAGCACCAGCACACCGTTCGGGTTAAGTGACACATACATCTCACGCCCCGACCTCGGTGCCGGCGAACTCTTGAACTCAGCCCATTTTCTTTGCAGGAACATTTTAAAAATGTAGCACAGGTCGAAATCTGTTGCAAGAACGAAACAAAATAAGCAGGCTTGACAGAATAGGACAATTTCAATTAACTTAAACACATCAATGCTCGCCAGGCCTCTCGCAGAAGCCCAATACCGGCGGGCTTTCTTTTGTCCTAAATCAGATGACCAGATATCAGAAGTCAGAGCTAACAGTCGAAAAGCAGGTCGAACTCCTACTCAGCAGAGGCTTAATAATTGACGACGCTTCCACCGCCGCAGCCTATCTTTCGAATATTAGCTATTACAGGCTGAGCGCATATCTGCTCCCCTATAAAGAACAAGGTCTAAACAAATTCAAAGAGGGAGTAACCTTTGATCAAGTTTTAGACACTTACATCTTTGATCGTGAGTTAAGACTACTGGTATTCGACGCGATAGAGCGGATCGAGATAGCGGTCAGAACCCAAGTGATCCTGCAGCCGTCATTAGCGTTTGGCGGAGGTTATTGGTATCAAGATGCGGCGAATTTCCTTAAGGCCGGTGTGTTGGATGATCACCTGCTGCGACTGGATGAGGAATATGCACGATCAAAGGAAACATTCATCACTCACTTTAAGAGTACCTACGAAGATGAGCGACCTCCTGCGTGGATAGTTTTCGAGATCTTGTCATTCGGTCAGGTCACGTCGCTTGTTCAGAATCTTAGGGATTACAGCGTCCGAAATAGCATCGCGAAACATTTCGGATTTTCCGGAACACAGCGTCACATATTTGAGAGTTGGATCACCACACTTGTTTATATCCGGAATCTCTGTGCTCACCACAGCAGACTATGGAACCGCATATTGACTCTCCAGCCGTCCCGTCTTGGTAAAACTGAGCATCCATGGCTTGCGGATCCGTCAAGCGTTACGAACACAAAACTCTATCACTCGCTTTGTTTGATCAAGTATCTGTTGTCCCGGATCATACCGACTAACAGTTTTAGCGAACAACTGCTGTCTCTAATACAAAAGTACCGGCACTTACCTTTAGAGATGATGGATCTGCCCGAAAACTGGATGAGTGATCCGGTTTGGGGCTTCGACTCCGCTACTATCTCTTAATACACGTTATTGCCGATTCGATCGGTCACAGACAAGACCTATGGACGCATCTTTTAATGATGCTCAGTAATTCAATGTTTCGTTATAGTTCAGGCGTGGACACTATTAAGCAGTGAGCCATAATGATACTGATTTAGATGGTTATCGGAGCGGAGATCCGGGCGGTTGTCGTTTTGACACACGAAAACTGTGAAAAATGTACAAATTAAGCGCCGAAATCGCCATTTAAGCAGCGAAAAACCGCATTTAAGCTATACTTTTCGCATGATATTTATCGTAATGACGACCGTAAAAACGCAGGAAAATGCCGACAAACTCGCCGTTGAGATCGTCGGATCTAAACTCGCCGCCTGCGTCCAGATCCTACCGCCGATGACCTCAGTTTACGCATGGCAAGGAAAGATCGAATGCGAAACCGAACACCTGATGCTCATTAAGACAGTTCCCGAAAAATGGACAGCCATCTCAGATCTCATCACAGCCGCTCACCCATACGAAATACCCGAGATAGTCGCCATCGACTCAGAAAATGTCAGCGAGGCTTATTCTCGGTGGCTGTTGAGTGAACTTGGAATAACTGACGAGGCGGGCAAGATACAAGAGTAATCGCAGAGAAACATCTCTACGGCCATCACATCGCCTTTCTGTGTCTCACCGTCTCGGCGGTTATCCTTATATTACATCCTAGCCGACGGCAATTCCGGCTCGGTCATACATGTGCGAGCGATAAAATCGACGGCATCCTTTGGCGAGTCTGTCAGATATAACAGCCCGAGATCGGCGGCGTTGATCATCTTTTCGTTGAGCATGGTCGAGGTCAGCCACGACAGCAAACCTTTCCAATAACTCGATCCGAACAGCACTACGGGAAAGTTGCGTATCTTTCTGGTCTGGATCAGCGTCAGAGCCTCAAAAAGCTCATCCATCGTGCCGAAACCGCCCGGGAAAATAATGTACGCGTTGCTGTATTTAATGAACATCGTCTTGCGTACAAAAAAGTATTTGAACGTCAGCGACTTGTTCTGAAAAGGGTTCGGCTGCTGCTCCATAGGCAGCTCGATATTGCAGCCGATCGATCGTGCACCGGCATCCTGAGCGCCCTGATTTGCGGCCTGCATTATGCCCGGGCCGCCGCCTGTTATGATCTCAAAACCCTTTTTGCCGAGCAGTTTAGCGGTTTCGCGTGCGGCTTTATAGTATTTGTCCTTTTCTTTGGTGCGTGCCGAACCAAAGATAGATACGCCGCGGGTCACTGTCGCCAGATCGTCAAAACCGCCGACGAATTCGCCCATGATACGAAACACGCGCCACGAGTCCGATGTTTTATATTCGTCCTCAGGATCGGGCGAGCGCAGCAGCACTTCGTCATCTGTCAGATGCCAATAGCCCTGAAATTCCTCGCGTGTTTTAGCCTCGGCAACTGTCTTTGGCTCGACCTGCTTTGCTTTGGTCAGTGTTTTACCGCTGGATGCCGTCTTTTTTGCGGCGGTCGATGCCGCAGCTTTTTTTGTGGTTTTATTGGTTGCCATTTAGATACCCATGATGTTGTAACCGCAATCGACATAGATCGTTTCGCCGGTTATACCGCTCGACAGATCACTGACGAGAAACATCGCAGTGTTGCCGACCTCGGCCTGTGTCACATTGCGTTTGAGCGGCGAACGCTCGCCGACGTAGCTGAGCAGCGAACCCATTCCTCTCACTCCGCGAGCCGAGAGAGTATTGATCGGGCCGGCCGAAATAGCGTTGACGCGAATATTCTGTTTACCGAGATCGGCGGCGAGATACCGCGTCGAAGATTCGAGTGCGGCCTTTGCAACGCCCATAACGTTGTAGTTCATTACGACCTTTTCGGCTCCGTAATAGCTCATTGTCACGATGCTGCCGCCCTCGGCCATCAGCGGCTGAGCGGCGAGAGCGACCTGTGTCAGTGAAAATGCGCTGATCTCTAACGCGGTGCGAAAAGCCTCGCGCGTGGTCATCACAAATTCACCCTCAAGAGCTTCTTTTGGTGCGAAAGCGATCGAGTGAATAAGAAAATCCAGCTTGCCGTATTTATCCTTGACAGCCGCAAATGCCGCATCGACCTGTGCCTGGTCGGACACGTCGCACGGCACGACAAGCGGATCGTTAAGTGTGCCCGCAAGCGTCTCGACGCCCTCTTTCAGACGCTCGGCCTGATAGGTGAACGCCATCTTAGCCCCTTGTTCGGCACAAGCCGCCGCGCACGCCCAAGCGATCGAACGCTTGTTCGCAACGCCAAAGATCATTCCAACTTTATCGTTTAGCATATCTTTTTTGTGAACGGTCAATAGTAAATGGTCAATAGCTAGATGCCGACTTAAGGCTAATAACTATTCACTAACATAAACACGTTGCAGCATTTCAAAATCCAGCATTCTGATGTCGATGTCAACCGGCGTCTCAGAGAAACGCTGAGTGACGAGGACACCGCGGAGGCGTTCTTCGTCAACCTTGCTGAGTTGGGTGACAAGGACAAGCATAAGCCTGAGTCTGAGACGGCTCTTTTCTTCGAGCAGGTTGTGTTTAGCCTGAGCGGCCTTTTTGAGCATCGCCTCGATCTTTTCCTGGCGAATGTCCGGCGTAACCAGAAACGAGACCTCGATACAGGTGATCAGATCCTGATCGACGAGTATCGCGTCAAAACTCATCCCGCCAATGCTGACGTGACGCATTAGCGGCAGATTTTCCTCTTGCTGTATCTGCCTAAGAGCGAGATCCTCGGCCACGATAAATGCCGACAGCAGATCTGTCAGTTGTCCGTCGCCGACATCGAGTAAATGGGCGAGTTCGCGTACCTCAAGATTTACATTTTGCCGCTGGATCTCGGGCATTGAGGCGTCCCATCGGATAAATTTACGGTCGTCAACCGCCGCAAGCCTGCGTTGAGCCGCCGTATGCATAATTACGAACAGCCCGAATACGGCCGCGGCCGTCGCAAACATCAAAGCTAACAGCAATTCGCCGGCACGACCCGCGAGTATCATGCCCGCGATTAGCACAAGCACGACAGCAACACCGACCGCCACCAGCGGAGTATTGATGCGCGGGCGTTCGAGCCTCGAAAGCAGATTGTCCTGAGCCTCTTTCATTCAATAAAGCACGATCAGTCAAACAAATACCAGATCAGCTGCCTTCGCCCTAAAGCCGGAGGCAGCTTAAAACAAAGATCGGCATTGCCCGCAAACCTATGCGGCGCTTGCCCGCTCGAACGGAATGTCCTCAAAATGCGTCATCTTTTTGAACGCCTTAAAGCGCTCGGTGATCTCAGGGTAATCGAGTTCATCTACACGCAGCGTGCCAAATTTTTCGACGTTAAAAGATGCCATCACCGACCCATAGATCATTGCCCGACGCAGCGTGTCGTCAGTCACCGTCCCCTGAGAGGCAAGATAGCCCATAAATCCGCCCGCAAAAGTATCACCCGCACCGGTCGGGTCGAAAACACTCTCGAGCGGATATGCCGGCACGGCGAAATAGCCGTCCTTTGTAAAGAGTGTCGCTCCATATTCGCCGCGTTTGATGACTACAGCCTTTATCCCATACTCCATTATCTTTTTCGCAGCTTTATGAATGTTGGGTTCGTCGGTTAATTGCCGGGCTTCGGCGTCATTGATGATGATGCAATCGACGACCTTAATTGTCTCGATAAGGGCGTCCTTCATCGATGTTATCCAAAAGTTCATCGTATCCATCGCAACGAAATCGGCACTGGGCATTTGCTCACGAACCTGTCTTTGCAGCATCGGAAGAATGTTTGCAAGAAAGAGGAACTTGGCACTCTTTGACCCCTCGGAGAGTTTCGGGTCAAATGTCTCGAACACATTTAGTTGTGTGTCGAGCGTATGAGCCGTGTTCATGTCAAAATCATAGCGTCCGCGCCAAAAAAAAGTCTTGCCGTTGGCAACGACCTCGATGTCGTCCGTGTTGATATGGTGCCGTTTAAAGACCGCCCATTCATTGTCGCTAAAATCACCGCCGACGACGCCAACCGCATTTACCTCTGTAAAAAAACTGGACGACAGCGAAAAATGCGTTGCTGCTCCGCCCAAGATCTTATCCCGCTTACCAAACGGCGTCTCCAAAGCATCAAACGCTACTGATCCGACAACTGTTAATGACATGTATTAAATGTTTCTCTCCGAAAAAAAATGTGTACCAAAATGCAATGCTACATTTTACACGTCAATGCAAAATTTTGCGATTCCGTGTCAGCCCCCCTGCGGTTGCAGACCATCATGTTGGAAGGGTCTAATTAAACAAGACGAAAAAGTCTCCTGGAATGGAGATTATGAAAAGATACGATAAAGATTTCAAGGGAGAGGTAATTAAGAGGTAGTTGGCAGGTGAGTCGATCGAGGTAT
>Ga0153956_1003001_pt1 | contig 11491 bp, 12 predicted proteins | sample TSFL040MetaG_FD_104704 | JGI IMG/M metagenome (GOLD analysis project Ga0153956, IMG submission 104704) | Attine ant fungus gardens microbial communities from Florida, USA - TSFL040 MetaG | ecosystem: Host-associated > Fungi > Mycelium > Unclassified | place: USA: Florida, Wekiwa Springs...
AAGGCGCAGATCACCAGGCCCGATGCTCGAAGATGGTTCGCGGTCATGGGCTTTCTCCCCCGTCGGAAATTCTGGCCGTGGTGACGCGCCAGCCGCGAAGACCGGCGGGAAGAAGAAGGATCGTGACGACGATCGACAGGGTGATGCCGGTCGGTACAACCGATGTCCACGCATCGCGCGTATGGACGAAGACATTGAACAGCGAAAGGATCGCGGCGGCGCCCAGGAGGCAGAAGTCGAGCCAGCGGATTTCGCCGGCATTGCCGAGCGCGAAATCAATCCCCAGGACGATCACGGCGATCAACGCCAGCACCAGCCCGCCGACGATCAGCCAGGCGGAGAAGTTGGCCCACTGCATCAGCGAATTGCTGGAGTACATGGCGTCGGTGAACAGAGCGGCCATCAATAACGTCCCACCGAGCCCGATGAAGAACGGGTGCAGCAGCTTGGGCATGAGGCCCGCGCGCATTGTCATATTTCCCTCCCTTATCGCTTTGAACTCCGGCGAAAATCGCTCGTCGGACACAAGCACAACCCTCCACCCGTTTTATGACGGCGAGCAGATGCACTTTCAGCGTACTTCAGACGCTTGGCGCCGGTCCGGAGTTCCCAAAGTAACCGCTCATTTACCATACGGGCCTAGGCTGCAGATGGGGACAAAGGCTTTCTCGCGATGCGCGGCGCTCCGGCGGAATTGGTGCTGGGATCGGTTCAATTGGGCCAGCCTTACGGCGCGGCCAACCGCACCGGCATGCCTTCGCACAGTGCGGCGCTGAAGATTGTCCATCGCGCCGCAGAGGCCGGCATCACCAAATTCGACACCGCGCGTGCCTATGGCGAGAGCGAGAACCGGCTCGGCGAAGCGTTGGAATCGCGCAAGGGCATCCGAACGGTCACCAAGCTGTCGCCGCTGAGCGAGCTGTCACCCGATGCGTCGCGCGACGATGTGCGCGAAGCGGTGGATCGCAGCATCTGGGCGTCGTTGCTGGCGCTCCGCCGCGCACGCCTGGATTGCCTCTTGCTCCATCGCGCGTCGCACATGTCCGCCTTCAACGGATGGATATGGGAGCGCCTGCTCGAGCATCTGGAAGACGGCAGCGTTCTTTCCCTTGGCGTCTCGGTCCAGACGCCGGAAGAAGCTTTGATCGCCGTGAACTGCGTCGACGTCAGCCACGTCCAGCTTCCGTTCAACATCCTGGACTGGCGCTGGCGAAAAACGGGCGCGATCGACCGCATTCGCGACCGCGAGCATCTCACCGTGCATGCGCGCAGTGTTTTCCTGCAGGGCATTCTCGCCGCCGACGATCCGTCCCTATGGCCGAAGGTCGAAGGCGTGAACGCACCGGACCTCGTGACCTTCCTCACCGAGCTTGCGCGCCGCTACGACCGCAGGAACACCGCCGATCTCTGTCTCGCTTATGCGCGCGGACAGGATTGGATCGACGGCGTGGTCATCGGCATGGAGACCGAAGACCAGCTCGAGCAGAATCTCCGCCTCGCCATGCAGGCGCCGTTGTCTTATTGGGACTGCGCCGAGATGGAAGCGGACATTCCGCACGTCCCTGCGCAGCTTCTCAATCCGGCGGAATGGCCGAAATGACGGCTCGCCTTTTCGATCTCGGCGGCCGGATCGCGTTCGTCTCCGGCGCGGCCGGTCATCTTGGCAAGCCGATGGTGCATGCGCTGTGTGAAGCCGGCGCGCACGTGATCCTGAACGGCCGTACCGACGCAAAACTGAATAGTTTCGAGAGCGAACTGAAAGGGCAGGGCTTTTCGGTCGAGCGCGCGGCGTTCGATGTCGCCGATTTTGCGCGCGCGCGGGGATTCATGGCGTCACGCCCGCGCCTGGACATTCTCGTCAACAACGCCATCTCCATGACGCCCGCGCCGTTCGCCGCGCTGACGCCCGAAGCGTTCGAGCAGACCTATCGCTCTTCCGTCGTCGCGGCGTTCGAACTCGTGCGTGCCGCTTTGCCCGCGTTGCGTGCGGCGGTCGCTGCGACGGGCGACGCCAGCGTCGTGAACGTCGCGTCCATGTATGGGAACGTCGCGCCGGACTCGCGCATCTATTCGAAGCCGGAGCAATCGAGCCCGCTTCATTATGGTCCCGCCAAAGCCGCGCTGCTGCAGCTTACCCGCCATCTGGCCGCCGAGCTGGGGCCGGAGAAGATTCGCGTGAACGCGCTTGTCCCGGGGCCTTTCCCGCAGGCTTCGGTTGCGCAGAACGATCCGGCCTTTGCGGCGCGACTCGCGGCCAAGACCATGCTGGGCCGGACCGGTTCGGCGCCGGAGATCGCCGGCCCGCTGCTTTTCCTGGCCAGCCCCGCCGCCAGCTATGTCACCGGTTCCGAGCTCGCCGTCGATGGCGGTTGGACCGCCTGGTGAGGTAGAAGGATGGCCGGTGCTGTGAACATGGCTTTCATCTCCTCCTTCAAGGTCGGCCGCGAAACCGTCTATCCGGATTCCCTGCGCGAGCGCCTGCACGGATTTCCGCTGCTGGCCGACGTAGGCGATGCGGCGTTGCGCCGTCTTCTGTCGGAAGCCAACTGGTTCGGCTTGCCGGGCGGCATGCTGCTCAAGCGCGACGGCGAGAACGACCGCGCGCTGTTCCTCGTCGTGACCGGTTCGCTCGGCGTCTTCGTGGATGACGAGAAGGGCGGCAAGCGCCTTGTGGCGCATATTCCCGCCGGCGAAACCGTCGGCGAGATGTCGCTGATCTCCGGCGAGGAGTCGCATTCGGCACAGTTGGTCGCGTTACGCGATACCGAACTGCTGCGTATCAGTCCGGAAGGCTTCGAATCCCTCATTCAGCGCTACCCGCTGGTGATGATGAATCTCATGCGCGTGCTGGTGAAGCGCCTGCAGGAGACCACGCAGCGGCCCAGCGATCTGGAGCGGCCCAAGACATTCGCGCTCATTCCGTTGCAGGAAGGTCTCGGCGACGAACCCATCGCGCGGCGCATCGCCAGCGTGCTGGTGCAGATGGGATCGAAGGCCGCGGTGCTCGATGCGAACTCCGCCGAGCAATCGGCCGAATGGTTCAACGCCTTCGAAGCGGCGCACGACGTCGTGTTCTATCGCGGCGATGCGCCGGACAGCGCGTGGACGCAACTTTGCCTGCGTCAGGCCGATCGCATCCTGCTGCTCGCCGATTCCGGCAAGCCGCTGCCCTTGCGCCCGCTCGATCTTCCCGCGTTCAAGGAGCGCGCGACGGGACTGCCGGAATTGCTGCTGCTGCATCGTTCGGGCCGCGCGGACGAACTGCCGGAGCATTTCGCGCTGCGCAGCGGCTTGTTCGAATCCCATCATCATGTCCGCGCGCACAACATGGACGATATCCGCCGTCTGGCGCGCTTTATCTCCGGCCGCGCCATCGGGCTCGTGCTCGCGGGCGGCGGCGCGCGCGGTTTCGCACATATCGGCGTCATCAAGGCGCTGATGGAAGCAGGCGTGCCGTTCGACAATCTCGGCGGCACCAGCATGGGCGGCATCATCGCCGCCGGCCTTGCGCTGGAATGGAGCCTCGATGAGCTGATCGCGCGCACGCGCGAAGTGTTCGTGAAATCCAATCCATTGTCGGACTACACCATCCCATTGATCGCGCTGGTGCGCGGCAAGAAGGTGTCGGAGCTTCTGCGCGAGCATTTCGGCGACATCCGCATCGAGGAGATGCCGCGCCCGTTCTTCTGCGTGTCGTCGGATCTCACATCCGGCCGCATCCATGTGCACCGCGCAGGCCCATTGTGGCGCGCGTTGCGTGCGAGTGTCGCGTTGCCGGGAATTCTGCCACCCGTGACACATCACGGCCATTTGCTGGTCGATGGCGGCGTGATGAACAATTTGCCGGTCGACGTGATGGCGCAACGCCAGTCCGGACCGATCATCGGCTCAGACGTGACAGGCGAGCTCGACATCCGCGTGACGGACGAGCGCTATGGCGAGCGTCCGTGGTGGTGGCTGCTGTGGCAGCGCATGCGCGGCTCGCCGTCCATCCTTTCCATCCTGATGCGCTCCGGCACCGTCGGCTCGGAAGCGCAGCGCCGCCTGGTGCGCGAGCAGGTGAATTATCTCTTCGAACCGCCGCTGCCGGACATCGGTCTGCGCGACTGGAAGAAATTCGATCAGGCTGTTGCGGAAGGCTACGAACATGCGCTCGGCGTGATCGAGAAGCACGGCGTGCCGCTGACCGATGTGTGGGCGGAAGGCCCTGCGGTCATGCTGCCGCACCGTGAAGTGGTCGCGCGTTAGAGCGCGAAATCGAATAAGCAAGTATCGGGTTTGCGTTTCGCGCAATTCCATTCACAACGCGGCGATGCCACATTGTGAATCCGCCATGACCGATTTCACGCCGCTCGAGAATCCCGTGTGGTCGTCCCTGACATCCGGACACCGCGCGATGGCGCGCACGAACGGCGCCGCTGCGCGCTATCCCGGCGACATCTCGCCGTTGTCGGCAATCCGCGAAGATACCCCGCAAGCGTTCGCCGATCTGCGCGCGCTGACGAAACCCGGAGAGGTTGTGGGGCTGGCGACGGCGTTTGAGGTTTCGGTGCCGGACAATTGGGAGATCGTGGTCTCCCGCTTCATCGACCAGATGGTGTGCGAGGATTTTCACCCCGGCGCGGATGTCGAACCGTTACGGCTGTCCGAAAAAGACGTGCCGGAGATGATCGCGCTCACCAAGCTCACGCAGCCGGGACCGTTCGAACACGGTACCATCGGCATGGGAAAATATCTGGGCCTGCGCGGCGGCGACGGCATCTTGATGGCGATGGCCGGTCAGCGCATGTCGCTCACCGATTTCCGCGAGATCAGCGCGGTGTGCACGCATCCGGATCATCAGGGCAACGGCTATGCCGGCAAGCTGATGACGGTCCTCGCGCGCGAGATCATCGCGGACGGCAAAATGCCGATCCTCCACGTGAAGACGGAGAACGCCTCCGCCAAGCACCTCTACGCCAAGCTCGGCTTTCGCGTGCGCAAGCCGATGCACTTCAACGTGATCAGGCCGCGTTAAGCCGCGCCCAAACCTTTGCGGGCCGGCAGAAGGTCGCCGAATTTCGGCGCGCGCTTTTCCCCTTTTGCCACGAAGCTTTCGCGCATGTCGGTTTCAGGGTTGTACATGCCGGCCTGCCAGGTCGCGATGTAATCGAGGCCGTCGGCGGTGGAATGATCGCGCGCGTAGTTGATCATCACCTTGGAGCCGTGCACCGCGAGCGGCGATTTCTCGGCGATATCCTTCGCCAGCGCCATCACATGTTTCAGCATCTCGTCCTGCGTCGCGAACACATCGTTCACGAGGCCGAACTGCATCGCCTTCTTCGCGGGCAGGCGGCGGCCGGCATAGGCGAGTTCCTTCACCATGCCTTCGGGCATCAGCTTGCACAGGCGCGGGAAGGTGCCCACATCCGCCGTCATGCCGATATTGATTTCCTGGATGACGAAGAACGCATCTTCCGTCGCGTAACGGCAGTCGCAGGCGGATGCGAAATCCACCGCGCCGCCGACGCATCCGCCCTGGATCGCCATCAGCACCGGCATGCGTGCGCGTTCCAGGCAGTTGAACGTCTCCTGAATATCGAGAATGGACAGGCGCAAATTCGCGCGCACGCGGCCGCGCTCGTCCTTTGACGCAGCGGCAGATGTGCCGGCGCTGTTGCCGCTGGTGAAGACCGAAAGATCCATGCCGCCGGAGAAATGCTTGCCGGTCGAGGAGATGACGATCACGCGCGCCTTCGCGCCGGCGTCGATATCCTTCACGATCTCCGGCAACTCGCGCCAGAATTCCGGCACCATCGTGTTGAGCTCGTCGCCGCGCTTGAGTTGGATGTGGGCGATGCCGTCCGCGATCTCGACGTTGAAGCAGCGATAGGCCATGGCGTTCCTCCGGTTTCCGTGACGTATTCTTATCATGCGCGCACGCTTGCGGGGAACGGGCTTCAAGGCTCTACTCCCGCTAGGGAAACATCAGGGAAAACGGATATGGCGATCAACTACGACGAGCTCATGCAGGCCACGTCCACCGGCAACGAAGCCAGCTACACCGATCGGGACACGATGCTCTATGCCCTGGGCATCGGCTTCATGCGCGATCCCATGAACACCAATGAGCTTCCCTTTGTTTATGAGAACGGCTTGAAGACCGTGCCCACCATGGCGTCGGTGATCGGTTGGGGCGGCGGCAACATCATGGCGCGCTCAGGCATCAATTACCTGATGGTCGTGGATGGCGAGCGGCGCATCACGCTGCACAAGCAGCTTCCGATTTCCGCCAAGGTCGTGATCGACCAGCGCGTGTTGGGGGTGTTCGACAAGGGCAAGGACAAAGGTGCCGTGCTCGTCACCGAAAGCGTGGCGCGCGACAAGGCATCCGGCGAAAAACTCTACACGATGGTGGGCTCGACCTTCGCGCGCGGCGATGGCGGCTTCGGCGGTCCAAAAGACGGCGCACCGGAGCCGCATGTGCTGCCCACACGCGCGGCCGATGTCGTGCATGCGGCGGACACGCGTCCCGACCAGGCATTCCTCTATGCGATGTCGGGCGACCGCAATCCGCTCCATCGCGATCCGAACGTGGCGAAGATGGCGGGCTTCCCGCGTCCTATCCTGCACGGGCTCTGCACCTATGGCACCGCCTGCCGCTCGGTGATCTCGACGGTGTGCAAATACGATCCGACGAAAATCGCCGGCTTCGACGTGCGCTTCTCCGCGCCGGTGTTCCCCGGCGAGACCATCGTGACGGAGATGTGGGTCGACGGAAACGTCGTCTCCTACCGCTCGAAGTCGAAGGAGCGGGATATCGTCGTCCTCAACAACGGCAAGTGCACGCTTGCAAGCTGACGGCAACCCGCTCGACATCGCCGAAGACCTGATCGCGCAAGGCCGCGCCAAGGAAGCCGCCACGCTGCTCTTCGACCTGATCGAAGAAGGCCGCGGCGGATTGCTCGCGCGTTTCACGCTCGCGCGCGCGTTGCTGGCAGCAAACGATGCGGGCGAGGCGGTGCGCGTGGCGCGCGAAACGGCGATGCTCAATCCCTCCGTTGCGCTCGCGGCAGTTTCGCTGGGCGAGGCGTTGCGCGCCGCCGGAACGCTGCCGACAGCCATCGGCGAATTCCAGCGCGCCTTGCGGCTCGATCCGTCGCTGGATGACGCGCGCTTCGGTCTCGGCCGTGCATGGCTCGATGCGGGCGAGCCCGACAAGGCGCTCGAAGCCTTCGCGCAGATCGACGCGCCATCGGAGGAATTGCAAGCCGCAATCGTGCAAGCCGAAGCCGCGAAAGGGCAGGCACGTTCCGATGCGCGCTATGTGCGCCATCTCTTCGACCAGTTCTCCACCGATTACGACGCGCGCATGCGCGGCCAGCTCGGCTATCGCGCGCCGGAAATCCTGCGCGAGATGGCATCGTTCGTCCTGCCGAAACAGAACGATCTTGCCGTTCTTGATCTTGGCTGCGGGACCGGTCTTGCCGGTATTGTCTTCAAGGACATGGCCGCACGGCTGGACGGCGTCGATCTTTCGCCAGCGATGATCGAGAAGGCGCGTGCGCTCGGCATCTATGATGCGCTTGTCGTGGGTGACATCGAAACCGGCCTGGCGGCGTTCCAGCGGCGCTATGATCTCATTCTCGCCGCCGATACGGTGGTCTATCTCGGCGATCTCGAAAAACTGTTCGCGAGCGTTGCGGCGCATCTGTCGGAAGACGGCATGTTCTTCTTCACGACGGAGAAGGCGGACAGGGAGGGATTCGAACTCGGCCCCAAGCGCCGCTGGCGGCATTCGGAAACTTATCTGCGCATGCAGGCCGAACACGCGGGCCTGGATGTGGCGGGCCTGATGCCGGCCTCGCCCCGCACCGAAGCCGGTGCTCCCGTAGAGGGCTATGCCATCGCGCTACGATTGGCAGCAAAAGTGGGCTGATTGTCATTTCCGCCATGCGGGCGGAAGCCTACATTCCGGATATGGAAAAGCCCCGTCCCAAAACCGTCGTCATGCTGGCCTTCGCCGATGCGCAGGTGCTCGACGTCGTGGGTCCGCTGCAGATGCTGGCGGGCGTCAATGACGAATGTCCGAAGGACAAGCCCGCCTACGCCTTGACGCTGCTCGCGGAGAAGAAGGGCCCGTTCCGCACCTCCGGCGGCATCCGCATCGACGCCGACGGAAGCTATCGTGATCTGCCGCAGAAAATCGACACGCTGATGATCGCGGGCGGCAATATCCGCGCGGCGCTCGAAGACAAGGCGCTGCTCGAGGCTCTGCGTTCGGCGGCGAAGCGCGCTCGCCGTGTCGTCTCCATCTGTTCGGGCGCGTTCTTCCTCGCCGCCATCGGCTTGCTGAAAGGCCGCCGTGCCACGACCCATTGGCGCTCCGTCGAGCTGCTCGCGCGTCTCTATCCAGACACCACGGTCGAATCCGATGCGCTCTACGTGCGTGACGGCAAGGTGTGGACGTCGGCCGGCGTTACCGCGGGCATGGATCTGGCACTGGCGCTGGTGCGCGAGGACCACGGCGAGGACATGGCGCTGACGATCGCCCGCCGTCATGTGCTCTTCCTGATGCGCCCCGGCGGGCAATCGCAATTCAGCGCGCATCTGAAAACCGAAGCCGCAGCCACCGGGAAACTGTCCGGACTGTTGCGCTGGATTCCGGAGCATGTCTCCGGCGATCTCGATGTCGCCACGCTGGCCGCGCGCGCCAATATGAGTGAGCGCAGCTTCGCGCGCATCTTCCTGCGCGAGACCGGCAAGACGCCGGCGGTTTATGTCGAAGACATTCGTCTCGACGAGGCGCGGCGGCTGCTCACCGCATCGAACCTTCCCGTCGTGGAAGTGGCCGCCCGTTCCGGCTTCGGCTCCGAAGAGCGGATGCGCCGCGCCTTCCATCGCCGCCTCAGGATCAATCCCGCCGCGTTCCGCGCGCGCTTTCAGCAGAAGGACCTCAAGCCATGACGCTTCGCACCGGATTTCTTCTTTTCAACGACGCCGAGGAACTCGACTTTGCCGGTCCGTGGGAAGTCTTCACCATGGCGAACGAAGTGGCCGGTTATTCCGGCGGCGCGAAGCCGTTCGAAACTCTCATGATCGCGGAGAAGAACGAGCCGGTGCTTTGCCGCAAAGGCATGCGCGTCCTTCCCGATGCGACCATCGAGAATTGCGGAAAGCTCGACATCATCCTGATTCCCGGCGGACAGGGAACGCGCGCCGAAGTGAACAACGAAAAGCTGCTCGCCTGGATCGCCAGGACCGCGCCGGGCTGTACCTGGGTCACAAGCGTGTGTACCGGCGCGCTGTTGCTCACCGCCGCCGGCCCGGCGAAGGGAAAGCGCGTCACCACCCATTGGGGTTACATCGAACAATTGCGCGCGCGTAATGAAGCCGCCGAAGTTCTGGAAAAGGTCCGCTATGTCCGCGACGGGAACGTCGTCACGGCCGCCGGTGTTTCCGCCGGGATCGACATGGCATTGTGGCTGGTGGGTCAGATCAAAAGCCCGGATTTCGCCCGCAACGTGCAGCGCTTCATGGAATACGATCCCGCGCCGCCTTATGCCGCGGCGGTTTAACCGCAGCGCGCTCTCAGCCTTTATTCCGCCGCATCAGATGTGCTTGTATCCGCGCGGCGAGGGTAACCCATTCAGGGGAGTGAGAGCATGCTTGGTAAATTCGGTTTGGCCGTTGCTGCGGTCGTGATTTCGGCGGCGCCGGCTTTGGCGGCGGACGCCTGTGGCGGCGCGCCGTTCGCGCCTGCCGCGCTCGACGGTTCCAAGGCCACGGAAGCACAGATGAAAGACGCGCATGACGACGTCATGAACTTCATGAAGGCGTCGGACGACTATCAAAGCTGCGTGCTGGCCGATCTCGACCGCCAGAAAGCTGCGGCGGCAAAAGCAAAAAATCCCAAGCCGCTCGACCAGAGCATCATCGACGGTGCGAACGGCAAGGTCGCCGCCAATCAGCGCGAGAAGGAAAAGGTCGGCGCGGAATTCAACGCCGCCGTTCACGCTTACAAGGCCGCGCACCCCAAAGGTTGAGCCGCTTTTCGATTCGTTTGGAACCGCCGTCCGGAAACGGGCGGCGGTTTTTTTGCGCGCGGGAGAATCACGTATCGTCATGCGCGATGAGTCTCGTCGAGCAGCAGCGTGAAACCCGCCGCAGCCGCACCCATGCGGCGACGCGCGCCGCGATTCTCAATGCCGCCCGCCGCGTGGCGGCCCGCGACGGTGCGCGCGATCTGTCGCTGCGCGCCGTCGCCGCCGAAGCCGGTTACGCGCCCGCCGCGCTCTATGGCTATTTCGCGAGCAAGGACGCACTGCTTCTGGCGCTCGCCGCCGAAGACCTGTCCGCGCTCACGCGCGCCATGCGCGACGAGATGCAGATTCACGAAGACGGCAAGCTGCGCGCCGCGGCCGCCATCGCGCTCGATCATCTGGAGAACACGGAAACCTTCGCCGCGGTTTCTTCCGCCCTGCCGTCCCATGCCGGGTCGGGGGAGGCGGAGCGCGTGTTCAACGGGCGCCTGATTGCTGCTTTGACGGCGCTGTCGGAAGCGCTTGGCGGCGGCAGGAACCGCGAAGAGCAGGGCGACGTGGTGTTGATCGGCGCCGCACTGGCCGGGCTGGCGCTGTTCGCGCGATCGGGGCGGCTCGATGCGCTGGGCTTCAGCCACGAAGAATTGCTGGCGCGTCTGGAAAGCCGGTTCGCGCGGTGATCAGCGCGGCGCGCGATGCGCCATCCGTGCGATCTCTTTCTGCACCACGCCCAGATATTCCATCGGCAGGAAATGCGTCGCCTTCTCGATGAAGACGCGACGCGTGTGGCGGTGGTTCTTCACGAAATGTAGCGCTTCCGTCTCGGGGCAGGTGCTGTTCTGCCCCGCATGGATCAACGTCACCGGGCATTTCAACCCGCGTACCGCTTGCGTCACGCCGCGCGGCGCCATGCGGAAGGTTTGCGACTCCCAGGCCGGAGAACAGGCGAGACGCACCTGTCCATCTTCCGTCGGCAGCAATCCGCCTTTCAGATAGTCATGCACCATCTGGTCGTGCCAGCTCTTGAATGCGCCGCGCCCGCGATAGCCGCGCTCCACGAACTCGAAGGACTCGAAGGTGTCGCGCCGCTTGGCCGCGCGCTCGGCGAGATCGGGATCGCCGCGCTTGGCCATGCGCCAACGCGCGAGCAGCCAGTGGAAGCGCGATCCGGGCATGAACACCGGCTCGATCAACACAAGGCCGCGCACAAGATCGGGCCGCAGCAGCGCCGCCATCAAGCTCACGGTCGCGCCCATCGAATGCCCGGCAAGGATCATCGGCCGTCCATCGAGGCCGTCGAGAAAGCGCACCAGATCGTCGCGATAGATGATCCAGTCCTTCGCGAGATTTTCTTCCGTCGGCAGCGAGGTGAAGCCGTGGCCACGCTGATCGATCGCGTAGATGTGGAAGCGATCGGACAATGGCTGCAGCAGCATCCGGTAGGTCTCGGCATTGAAGCCGGTGGCGTG
>Ga0153956_1003002_pt1 | contig 11491 bp, 9 predicted proteins | sample TSFL040MetaG_FD_104704 | JGI IMG/M metagenome (GOLD analysis project Ga0153956, IMG submission 104704) | Attine ant fungus gardens microbial communities from Florida, USA - TSFL040 MetaG | ecosystem: Host-associated > Fungi > Mycelium > Unclassified | place: USA: Florida, Wekiwa Springs...
CAACGTCGACGGCGGCGCCATCGGCATCGGCCATCCGGTCGGCGCCAGCGGCAACCGCATCGTGCTGCATCTCATCAACGCCATGCGGCAGCGTGGCTTCAAGCGCGGCCTCGCCAGCCAGTGCGTCGGCGGCGGGCAGGGCGGCGCCATGCTGCTGGAGACGGTGTGATGGACAACGGCATGACCCGGACGCGACAGCCCGTGCTCAAGGTTCTCGGTCCGCGCGATCGCGAACTCGGCCCGTTCCGCAACGGGCGGAGCAACGACGACCAAACCTGGACGAACTGGCGGCTGCGCCGCGACGAGGACGGCGTGGCCTGGCTGCTGTTCGACAAACAGGGCAGCGGCACCAATATCCTTTCGCGCGACGTGCTCACCGAACTCGACGCGGTGCTCGCCGCCGTCGAGAAGGAGCGCCCGCGCGCGCTGGTGATCCGCTCGGCGAAGAAATCCGGCTTCATCGCCGGCGCCGACATCGCCGAATTCCGCGGCGTCACCGATGTCGCGGCGATCGAAAGCGCGATCGCGCAGGGCCAGGCCGTGTTCGACAGGCTCGATGCGCTGCCGGTCAAGACCATCGCCGTGATCCACGGCTTCTGTCTCGGCGGCGGCCTCGAACTCGCGCTCGCCTGCGACCGGCGCATCGCGGTGGACGACGCGAGCTTCGGCTTTCCGGAAGTGCTGCTCGGCCTGCATCCGGGCTTCGGCGGCTCAGGGCGGCTCACGCACCTCGTCAATCCGCTGCAGGCCATGACCATGATGCTGACCGGCAAGACCGAGCGCGCCCGCAAGGCGAAGGCGCTCGGGCTCGTCGACGCCGTGGTGCCGGAACGCCATGTGCGCGCGGCCGTGCGTGGCGCCGTCAGCGGCGAGCTTCGCATCACCCCGCCCGGCGCCCTCGTCCGCGCGATGAATTCGAGCCTCGCGCGGCCGCTGCTCGCCCGGCGCATGCGCAGCGAAACGGCGAAGCAGGCGCCGAAACGCTTCTATCCCGCGCCCTATGCGATGATCGATCTGTGGGAGCGCAACGGCGGCGACAACGCGGCGATGCGCCGCGCCGAGATCCCGTCGTTCGCGCGGCTGCTGACCGGCGACACGGCACAAAACCTCGTGCGCGTGTTCTTCCTGCGCAACACGCTCAAAAGCCTTACCTCGGACAAAAGTCTTGCCTCCGGCACATGGGACGGCCAGCGCGTGCATGTGATCGGCGCCGGCGCCATGGGCGGCGATATCGCGGCATGGTGCGCATGGCACGGTTTCACCGTCAGCCTCGCCGACATGAAGGCGGAGCCGCTCGGCACCGCGATCAAACGCGCCGCCGACCTCTATGGAAAAATCGGTCGCGGCGACCGGCGCAAGGTGCGCGACGCCATGGACCGGCTGATCCCCGATCTGCACGGCGAAGGCGTGCGCTCGGCCGACCTCATCATCGAAGCGGTGCCGGAGACGTTGGAACTCAAGCGCAAGGTCTATGCGGCAACCGAACCGAAGATGAAACCGGGCGCGATCCTCGCCACCAACACATCGAGCATCCCGCTCGAACAGTTGCGCGAAGGCTTGCAGCACCCGCAACGTCTGGTCGGCGTGCATTTCTTCAATCCCGTGTCGCGGATGCAGCTTGTCGAGATCGTCAGCCACGACGGCGTCGCGCCGGACGTGCTCGCCGCCATGCGCGCCTTCCTCGGCCGGATCGACCGCCTGCCCGCGCCGGTGAAAAGCGCGCCGGGTTTCCTCGTCAACCGTGCGCTGACGCCGTATCTGCTCGAAGCCATGGCGATGCTCGACGAGGGCGTCACCAAGGAAACCCTCGACAAGGCGGCGGAAGACTTCGGCATGCCGATGGGGCCGATCGAACTGGCCGATCAGGTCGGCCTCGATATCTGTCTGCACGTCGCGGAGATGCTGCGCACCAGCCTCGGCAACGACATGCCGCCGGCGCCGCAATGGCTCAAGGACAAGGTCGCGCGCGGCGAACTCGGCCGGAAGACCGGCCAGGGTTTCTATCGCTGGGCCGACGGCAAGGCGGAGAAACAAGGGCAGCCGCCATCGCCGCCCGCGAACGCCACCGACCGGATGATCCTGCCGATGCTCAATGTCTGCGTCGCCTGCCTGCGCGAAGGCGTGGTCGAGAGCGAGGACGTGGTTGACGGCGCGATGATCTTCGCCACCGGATTCGCACCATTCCGTGGCGGCCCGCTGCACTATGCGCGCACGCGCGGCATCGCCGAGGTGCGCGACACGCTGGCGCGGCTCGCGGAGAAGCACGGGCCGCGATTCACGCCGGATGCGGGATGGGATGCGCTCGGTCGGTGAATGTTACGCCGCCGGATCGTCAAGCCGGCGGCCGTAATACAAGATCACGACGTGGCGCGCCTCGGCGAAGAACAGCCAGCGCTCGGTCAGCACGCCCACCAACGCGACCAGCGGCGCGACCACGGTGAACGGTAACGACAGCGCTCGCCATTGATACGCCGCACCCAGCAAAGCGAGCGGCGCGAGGAACGCCAGCACCACCGCGATAACGCGCAGCTTCGCCGCGTGCTTGCGGGCGATGCGATAGCCCATTTCCTTCAGCAGATAGTTTTCCGAGGTGTGCGGCGCCTCGAACAAATCGACCCTGCCGATCGCCCCGAGGCCGGTCGCGCTTTCCGGCGTGCTGACAGGTTTGGCGCGGCCGGTCGACCGCCAGTAGCCGAGCTTGAGGCCGAGCGCGATCAGCACCGACGCGCCAGCCGCGATGTCGATCCCCGGCAGCGGCACGGCGAACACGCGCGCGAGCCCCGCGAGCAGCAGCGCGCCGGTCATCGCCGCCAGCACGAGATAGTTCGGCACCACCCAACCGTTGCTCCAGCGCGGGATCGGCTTCAGCGAGCGGTAGATATACGCCGTGCAGATCACGGTGACGATCGCGCAGAGCGTCAGCGCCGGGCCGATCAGCGCCAGCCAGTCGCGCAGCGCGCCGCCCGCCACCCAGCCGAAGCCGAACAGCAGCGCCGGAATATAGGCGACGATCGATGCGACGCCTTCGCGCGACAGCCACGACGTGCGCCATTGCGACAGCGCGCGCCACGCCCGTTCCGGATGGCCGAGATGCAAGGTTGACGACAGCAGCCCCACCGTCACCGTGCCCAGCCCAACCAACATGGTCACAACGGCGAACAACGGCCGCATCGGCAACAGGCCGGCGGCCGCGTAAAGCCCGATCCAGCCGAGCAGGCCGTAACCGGCGCCGGAGAGAGTCGTGAAAACGATGACGGAGGATGCGGGATGCACGATGCGTCAGCCGGACAGCAGACGGTCGATCAGGCCGAGCAAGCCGCCGGCCTGCGGCAACGGTTCGAGCGCCGCAGGCGCACCGACCGCCGCGGCATCGCGCCGGCGCGGACGCGGCGGCAGATATTTGTTGGTCGGCTTGTAACCCATCTCCGGCATCAGATCGTAACCTCCGCGCTCGCGCACGAGCTGCGACACCTTCGAGTCCGGATCGCCGAGATCGCCGAAATGCCGCGCGGAGGTCGGACAGGTGGCGACGCAGGCCGGCACCCGCGCCGCCTCGTCGAGGTGTTCATTGTAAATGCGATCGATGCACAGCGTGCATTTCTTCATCACGCCGGCGTCGAGATCGTATTCGCGCGCGCCATAGGGGCACGCCCACGAGCACAGCTTGCAGCCAATGCAGAGGTCTTCATTGACGAGGACGATGCCATCCTCGGCGCGCTTGTAGCTCGCGCCGGTTGGGCACACCGTGACACAGGCCGGCTCCTCGCAATGCAGGCACGAGCGCGGGAAGTGCACGGTCCGTGCATCCTCGCCGCTCACTTCGTAGCTATGAATGCGGTTGAACCAGACACCGTCCGGATCTGCGCCATAAGGCTCAAGATCGGTCAGCGGCGCGGCGACGCCGCCGGTGTTCCATTCCTTGCAGTTCACCGCGCAGGCATGACAGCCGACGCAGACGTCGAGATCGATCACCAGGCCGAGGCGCGCATTGCCGCGCGTTTGCGGGAGCGAGGTCATGACGATGCCCCCGCCTTTGGCCGGAACACCTGGCCGTAGCGCAGCACGTCCGGCCGCGGCGGCAGGTCCGGCGTCTCCACCGTGCGGAACGCCGGCTCGCTGCGGTCGTGCCGGCCTGCGGCCTTCTCGATCCGGACGCGCAGGTCGTACCACGCCGCCTGCCCCGTCACCGGATCGGAATTGCTGTAGCGATGACCGTCCTCGCGCGGCGGCAGCAGATCGCGAATGAGATGGTTGAGCAGGAAACCGTTGCGGCTTTCGTTCGCATCCGGCGCGAGATTCCACGCACCGGACCGCTTGCCGATGGCATTCCACGTCCACACCGTGTCGGCATTGACACCATCCATCAGCTTCGCCTTGACGGTGATGCTGCTGTGCGCGCTCGTCACCTTCACCCAATCCTCGTCGGCGATGCCGAGCTTCTGCGCCGTGTCGCGATGGATGTGCAGGCGGTTCTCGCCATGGATCTGCCGCAGCCACGCATTCTGCGAGCCCCAGGAGTGGTACATCGCCATCGGCCGCTGGGTGATGGCGTGCAGTTCGTAGCCCTCCGCATCGCTCTCGAACGGCGGATACCAGAACGGCAGCGGATCGAAATACGTCTCGACCCGCGCACGATGCTTCTCCGGGACCGGCACGTCGCCATGGCCGCGCGCCGCAAGACGGAATTTCTGCAGCGTCTCGCTGTAAAGCTGGATGAACACCGGCTCCGGCTTGTCGAGGAAACCCATCGCCACGGCCCACGCCAGATAAGCCTTGTTCCACGGCTTGAAGTAATGCGCCTCGGCCGGCATGCGGCTCTGCCAGAAACACTGATTCTCGATATAGCGCTCGATCTGCCGCGGATTGACCGCGCCGATACCGGTGTCCTCGCCGTCCGCGCCGCGCCATCCGGCCAGCATGCCGACGCCGGGCTTGCGCTGGTGATTGACCATGAAATCGGGAAAGAAGCCCGGATATTTCGGCCGGCCCTCGGCATCGACGAAGCCCGGCAATTTCAACCGCGCGCCGAGATCGATCAGCACATCCTGAAACGGCCTCACGTCGCGATCCGGCTGCACCACCGGCTGGCGGATCGCATCGGCCGCACCGTCGGCATTGCCGATCGGCCGGTCGAGCAGCGAGATGCAGTCGTGCCGCTCCAGATAGGTCGTGTCCGGCAGAACGAGATCGGCGAAGGCCACCATCTCCGAGGCATAGGCATCGGAATAGATGATGCGCGGGATCTTGTAGTCGCCGGTTTCCGGATTCTTGTCGGCGAGCATGCGCATGGTCTCCGCGGTGTTCATCGCGGAATTCCAGCTCATATTCGCCATGTAGAGAAACAGCGTATCGACCGGATAGGGGTCGCCCGCATGGGCGTTGGCGATCACCGTATGCATCATGCCGTGCGCGGCGAGCGGCGCTTCCCACGAGAACGCCTTGTCGATGCGCAGAGGGTCGCCCGCCGCGTCGACCAGCAAATCCGCCGGCCCCTGCGGAAAGCCGAGCGGCGAACCGGACAGCGGCGTGTTCGGCGCGGCCGGACCCGCCGGCTTGATGCCCGGCGGGATCGGCTTCGGATACGGCGGCTCATAGCGGAATGCGCCGGGCGTATCCACGGCACCGAGCAGCACCTGCAACAGATGCAGCGCCCGGCAGGTGTGGAAGCCGTTCGCATGCGCCGAAATCCCGCGCATCGCATGGATGCTGATCGGTCGGCCGACCATGCGCTCGTGCCGCCGCCCGGCCCAGTCGGTCCACGGCTGCTCGATCGTCACCGTCTGTTCGAACGCCACATGCGCGAGTTCGGCGGCGATGCGCCTGATCGTCTCCGCCGGAATGCCGACCTGATCCGCCACCGCTTCGGGCGCATAGCGTTCGTCCAGATAGCGCTTCGCCAGATGCACGAAGGCCGGCACCGCCTTGCGTCCGTCCGCCAGCGTGCAGCCGCCGGACAGCGACGGCGCGAGATCGGGATCGTGAAAACTGACGACGGCGTTGCGCTTGCGGTCGAACGCCAGCGGCGCGCCGTCGATGCGCGCGAACAATCCGTCGTCGGCGCTGCCCGGCGCATCGATCACCAGCCACGCGGCGTTGGTGTAGCGGGCGAGATAATCGGCGTCGATCTTGCCCGCCTTGAGCAGTTCATGCACCAGCGCGAGGATGAACAAGCCATCCGTGCCCGGACGAATACCGACCCATTCGTCGGCGATGGCGGAATAGCCGGTGCGGATCGGATTGACCGACACCACCTTGGCGCCACGTTTCTTCAGATGCCCGAGCCCGATCTTGATCGGGTTGGAATCGTGGTCCTCGGCGACGCCGAACAGCATGAAATAGCGGGTGTTCTCCCAGTCCGGCTCGCCGAACTCCCAGAACGCGCCGCCGATCGTATAAAGCCCGCCCGCCGCCATGTTGACGGAACAGAAGCCGCCGTGCGCGGCATAATTCAGCGTGCCGAACTGTTGCGCCCACCATCCGGTGAGCGCCTGCGACTGGTCGCGACCGGTGAAGAATGCGAGCTTCTTCGGGTCTTTCGCGCGGATCGCGCCGAGCCAGCCGGTTGCGATCGACAGCGCTTCGTCCCACTCGATCTCGCGGAACTCGCCGCTGCCGCGCGCACCGGTCCGCAGCAGCGGCTTGCGCAGCCGCGCCGGCGAATAGTGCTGCATGATCCCGGCCGAGCCCTTGCCGCACAGCACGCCGCGATTGACCGGATGGTCGCGATTGCCCTCGATGTAACGGATCTTGCCGTCGCGCAGACTGACCTTGATGCCGCAGCGGCACGCGCACATGTAGCAGGTGGTGTATTTCACCTCGTCGGCGACCGGCGCCTGGGTCGCCACCGGAGGATCGCCGAAGGGAAAATTGCTGGATGTCGGCAAAAGTATCCACCCGGATCATCGAAGTCGGAATAATTCTAACGTCTTTCTCTCAACGAGAGCAAAATCAATTTGCCGGCCGGGGGCAACCTCTTGTCATCGCAAGCGCACCGTGACCGTGTGGCGCGACCCGGCAACCCGACGCCCGCTCCTCCTCAAACCGACGCAGCAGCGAGGACATGCCGATGGGGCCGCATGCCATGCGGCACGGTCAGGCTGGTGGGGTCTCCAGCAGTTCCAGGACCGTTTCCGAGGGCCGGCAGAGACGCACGCCCTTCGGCGTCGCGACCAGCGGGCGGTTCACCAGCACCGGATGCGCGATCATCGCGTCGAGGATCGCCTCGTCGCTGACGTCATCCCGCAGCAATCCCAGTTCCTCCGCTTTCGTTTCCTTCTCGCGCAGCGCCATGCGTGGCGTCAGCCCGGCCGCGGCGAACAGCGCCAGCAACTGCGGCCGCGTCCAGCCGGTCTCCATGTAACGGATGATCTGCGGCGTGTAGCCGGCCGCCTCGACGGCGGCGATCACGTTGCGCGACGTGCCGCAGACCGGATTGTGATGGATGACGACGGGAAACGCATCGGGCATTGCGGACTCTCTCATCTTTCGCATGGCCGTTTCACTTGGCCGTTTCACTTGGCCGTTTTCACATGGCCGTTTTCACATGGCCGTTTTCACATGGCCGTTATACGAACCGGAACGCGATACCGCCGAGCGGGCCATAATCCACATGGAACGTATCGCCGGCCTCGACGAACACCGGACGCGTGAACGAGCCCGCCAGCACCACCTGTCCCGGCTCCAGCGTCACGCCGTGCGGCCCGAGCCGGTTGGCGAGCCAGGCGATGCCGTTGCCGGGATGATTGAGCACGCCGGCGGCAACGCCGGTCTCCTCGATCACGCCGTTCTGGTAACAAAGCGCCGAGACCCAGCGCAAGTCGACTTCATTCGGCTTCACCGGACGCCCGCCGAGCACGATGCCGGCGTTCGCCGCATTGTCGGAGATGGTGTCCGTCACCCGCCGCATCGCCCCGGTCGCCGGATCGATGCGCCGGATGCGGGCGTCGATGATCTCCACCGCCGGCGTGACGGACTCGGTCGCCTCAAGCACGTCGAACAACGTGCAGCCCGGTCCCTGCAAAGGCTTGCGCAGGATGAAAGCCAGCTCGACCTCGACGCGCGGCTCGATGAACCGCGCCATCGGAATGTCCGCGCCGTCGGGGAAGAACATGTCGTCGAGCAGCGCGCCGTAGTCCGGCTCGGTGATCTGCGACGCCTGCTGCATGGCGCGCGACGTCAGGCCGATCTTGTGACCCTTCAGCATACGGCCGGCTTTCAACTTCAGCGCGACCCAGGCCCGCTGCACGGCATAGCCATCCTCGATGGTCATACCCGGATAAGCCATCGAAAGATGGCCGATCTGCACCCTGGTGCGTTCCGCCGCATCGAGCTGGCGGGCAATGGCGTCGATCTGATCGGGCTTCAACACGGCGCGGCTCCCCGTTCGCTGGCAGGATATCCTAATACAGCATCGGCAGCCTATCGACCCGGCATGGTCCGGGATCAGCCGCCGGATCAGTGCCCGCCGCCCGGCTTCGCGGTTTTGAACTCGATCAGGACGTTGCGGTATTCCCAGTCGCTGATATTGAGCAGCTCGTGCGGAATGCCGGCTTCGCGCCACAGCACTTCGCCCGGCGTTTCCAGCGTCTCGCGCTCGCGGCCATCCTCGAAATACATGATGTTCTTGCCCCTGGTCATCGGCACGATGAGATAGGGCAGATGATGCTGATGCCACGCCTGGCGATCGCCCGGGGCGAGTTTCACGCTCCAGACACGGATGTGTTCGTTCTCGAATATGACCTTGTCGCCGAGCGGGCCAAGCTCCGGCCCGCGCTCCGAGGGACCCAGCTTCATGTCGTCTCCTTTTTCAAACGAACGGGATTGTCGCAGAAGAGGCGGCGGCGAGAACCGATCGCGTGGCCATCGAGACTGATGCGCTCGGTCATGTCACGCCGCCGGTTTGGGCGCGGCGGATTTCACCGGCCCCGCGCCGCTGACGATCCGGCGATAAACCTCGTCGACGACACCCTCGCGCATCGGCAGGATCGCGGCGACATGGTCGTCGGGACGGACCAGCAGCACCGTATCGGTCGGGCAGCCGACGCGCTCGCGGAACCGGTCGCCGACATCGAACAGCGACCGCGCCCGCAGGCCGGAATCGAGCGGCGCGTCGCGCCGCGACACGATCAGGTGCTTCAGGCCCGGCCTGTCCTCCGGCAACGCCGGACGGCGCCGCACATCGGTAAAATAGAGCGCGACGAAACTGTCGTCGATCAACCGATGCAGCCGCACCGGGCGGCCATCGGCGCCATGCAGCATGACATCGGGAATGCGCTCGCCGACGCGCAGCGGTTCGCGCGCGGTGCGGACCATCGACCAGTCGTCGGACTGATCGACGTCGAGCCGGACGCCGAGCATGGTGCGCGTCAGCGCGTTGGCCCAGGCGTCGCCGGACATGACCTTCACCGCGTCCTTCTGGCCGAGCATGTATTTGCGGCCGGCTTCCGCCATCTCGCCGGAGCCGTAGGCCGCGACCGGACGCTGCTCGCGCGCATAACCGTCGAGCAGCGACTGATCGGCCCAGCCGCGCTCCACCCAGGCGAGCCGCCACGGCAGATTGATCGCATCGAGAATGCCGGTGTTGAGGCCCAGCGCCCACATCGGCGTGATGAGATGCGCGGCATCGCCCATCAGGAACACGCGGTCGCGCCGCCATTCCGAGGCGATCCGGTGATGGATGCGGTAGATGATGGTGTTGAGGATTTCGATCTCATCGACCGGGCCGATGAAGCGCAGAACCTTGGCCTTGAACTCCTCGCGCGTCGGCTCCGGCTTGTCCGGCCCGAGCGGATAAAGGAAGCGCCAGCAATGCGGCTGGCGCACCATGATCATCCATTCCTCCGGGTCGGCGAAATAGGCGAGATAGGGATAATCGCGCGGATTGCGCACATCGAGATCGACCTTGACGTCGACCAGCAAGGTGCGCGCATCGAGCGACTCGCCTTCCACTTCGATGCCGAGTTGCGCGCGCACGGTGCTGCGGCCGCCGTCGCACGCGAGCAGATAGGAGCCTTCGACCTCCTTCACGCCGTCCGGCGTCTCGAAGCGGGCGACGACGCCGTCATCGGTCGCGCGGAACGAGAGGAGCTTGTGGCGCAGATGCACCGCGCCCGGATGCGTCCTGTCGATCGCACGGTGCAGGATCGGTTCGAGAGAGTGCTGCGGCATGTTGACGACGAACGGATAGCGGGTGTCGTCGGCCAGCAATTCGGTTCGCACCGATGGCCGCGCGGTGTTGGTCGCGCGCTCGATATCGCCGATCTCGTCGATGCGCAGAGCATTCGCCAGCACCTCGTCGGCGACGCCGTAGCGCCGGAACGCTTCCAGCGTCCGCGTCAGGATCGTGCCGGCCTTGGTATCGCTGGACAGCCCATCGTCCTCCTCGAACACCGCAAACGGCAAGCCGTAGAAGCGCAGCCCCAGCGCGGCGGTGAGACCGACCGGGCCGGCTCCGACGATGATAATCGGTTTCATGGCAATACCCGTGCTGGGTCAGACATCCTGCGCCGCATAAGCGAAATCACGACTGATGAGCGACGCCGTCATGGATGCCGCGTCGGACAGCAGGAACAGCAGCGGCCCGACCGCATCCTCCGGCATCCCGACGCCGGTCGAGGCCCGCCAGCGGTCGTGATCGGCGCCGGCATTGGCGGCGCGATATTGCGGCGTGTCGATCACGCCGGGCGCGATCAGGTTGAATTTGACACGGTGCCGCGCGACCTCTTTCGCCGCGCTTTTCACGAAGGCGACCAGCGCACCCTTGGACGCGGCATAGGCCGACGCCTCCGGCCATCCCTGATGCGCGAGGCCCGAGGTGAAGGCGACGATGCTGCCGCGGCGGCGCGCGATCATGCCCTTGACCGCCGCCTGATAGCACCAGACCACGCCATTGAGATTGATGCCGATCACCTTCCGCCATTCCTCGGCAGGCATGTCGTGGACGGCGGTCCGGGGCTGGATCGCCGCGCCGCAAACGAGCCCGTCGATGCGGCCGAAATCGCGCTCGATCTCGGCGAAGACCGCGAACACCGCGTCACGGTCGCCCACATCGAGGCGCTTCACCGCGATCTGCGGATGACCGGCCGCGGCCTCCGTCGCAGCCGTCTCATCCACGTCGCAGATGACGACACGGGCGCCGGCCGCCGCCGCCGCCCGCGCCAGCGCACGGCCGATGCCATTACCGCCGCCGGTGACGACGATCACATCTCCGTCCGCCTCGAATCGCGCCTTCATCGCATCCCCATCTCAGCCGCGTGGCGTATCAACCGTTCGGAAGAACGGCGATGGCATTGATCTCGATCAGATAGTCCGGCGACGTGAACTTGCAGACCTCCACCATGGTCGAGGCCGGCGCGACGCCGGTGAAATACTGGCGGCGCACCTCGTGGATCTGCTCGAAGTGCTCCATGTTGCGGACATAGACGTCGACGCGGACGATATCGTCGAGCGTGCCGCCCGCTTCCTCGACCGCCGCCTTCAGGTTCTCGCACAC
>Ga0153956_1003003_pt1 | contig 11489 bp, 11 predicted proteins | sample TSFL040MetaG_FD_104704 | JGI IMG/M metagenome (GOLD analysis project Ga0153956, IMG submission 104704) | Attine ant fungus gardens microbial communities from Florida, USA - TSFL040 MetaG | ecosystem: Host-associated > Fungi > Mycelium > Unclassified | place: USA: Florida, Wekiwa Springs...
ATCGATGGCCGGAATGCCGGCCGGAGCGGTCTCGATAGGGACGAAGTCTGAATTCCCGCGAGCCGAAAATTTCCGCAAAGCGGCGGCCATGCAATATTGCCTGCGGGCATGGGAATACTGCTTGGCTTGCTTTGAGCGGGGCAGGCCGGCGCTTAAATTTTAATCACGTCGTTTCCCGCCGCCCAAGAACTAAGCGGCATCCTTTCAAAAAACGCCGCTTCTGGCGGCATTCGTGCTGGCACAGGCATTGCAAACCTCCTCGACGAGGCGCGGAAGCGATTTCGCGGCCTCGGAACTCGGCCCACACGGGGCGGTGTACGGAGGTTCACAGGACATGCTCAACGCATTCAAAACGGCGGTGAATGCCGCCTCGCGATTAACCGCCGTTACGGCGGTGTTGGCGCTCGCACTCGTCGCGCGGCAAGCGCACGCACAGGACACGATTAAAGTCGGAATCCTGCATTCGCTTTCCGGCACCATGGCGATCAGCGAAACGACGCTGAAAGACGTAATGCTGATGCTGATCGACGAGCAGAACAAGAAAGGGGGCCTGCTCGGCAGGAAACTAGAGGCGGTCGTCGTCGATCCCGCTTCGAACTGGCCGCTGTTCGCGGAAAAGGCGCGCGAGCTGATCTCCAAGGACAAGGTGGCGGTCGTATTCGGCTGCTGGACTTCGGTCTCGCGCAAATCCGTGCTGCCGGTGTTCAAGGAATTGAACGCGATCCTCTTTTATCCGGTGCAATACGAGGGCGAGGAGAGCGAGAGGAACGTGTTCTACACCGGCGCTGCGCCCAACCAGCAGGCCATTCCCGCCGTCGATTACCTGATGAGCAAGGACGGCGGCTCGGTGAAACGCTGGGTGCTGGAAGGGACCGATTACGTTTATCCGCGCACGACCAACAAGATCCTCGAGGCGTATCTCAAGTCGAAGGGTGTCGCGGCCGAAGACATCATGGTCAATTACACGCCGTTCGGCTTCTCCGACTGGCAGACCGAGGTTTCCAGGATCAAGGCCTTCGGTTCGGCCGGCAAGAAGACGGCGGTCGTCTCGACGATCAACGGCGATGCCAACGTTCCGTTCTACAAGGAACTCGGCAACCAGGGCATCAAGGCGACGGACATTCCGGTCGTCGCGTTCTCGGTCGGAGAGGAAGAGCTCGCGGGCCTCGACACCAAGCCGCTCGTCGGCCATCTCGCCGCCTGGAACTACTTCGAGTCGATCAAGACGCCGGCGAACGATGCGTTCATCGAGCAGTGGAAGGAATTCACCAGGAATCCGAAGCGCACGACCAACGATCCGATGGAAGCGCACTACATCGGTTTCAACATGTGGGTGAAAGCGGTGGAAAAGGCGAAGTCCACCGATCCCGACAAGGTGATCGCGGCGTTGCCGGGCATCGAAGCGCCGAATCTCACCGGCGGCATGTCGAAGATGCTGCCGAACCACCACATCACCAAGCCGGTCTTCATCGGCGAAATCCGCGGCGACGGCCAGTTCGACGTGGTGTGGAAGACGCCGGGCCTGGTGCCGGGCGCGGCGTGGTCGCCCTATCTCGAGGGCTCGAAGAATCTCGAGGCCGATTGGGTGAGCCTGAAGTGCGGCAACTACAACACCGTCACCAAGAAGTGCGGCGGCAGCTAGGCGCTGAGGGGTCAGGCGGAGGCGGCGCGGGGATCGCCGCCTCCAATCTTCCATCGACGATCGGGTTCGAAATGCGATTGATCGCGCGGCGTCTGGGCATTTTGCTCGCCGTCATCACATGTGCGCTAAGCGGCCTGGCGGCAATCTCGCCGGTGCAGGCCGGAGCCTACGAGGATGCGCTGGCCGGTTTCACCGCCGACAGCTTCGGCGACACGGCGGATTCGATCAACGCGCTGGCCTCGACCGGCGATCCGCGTGCGGTGGCCGTTATCGAGGCGCTGCGCGACCGGCGCCTGACGTTCTCGGCGCGGCAGAAAAAGGTCTTCATTCAGGGCGGCGGCAAGCTCGTCGATGCCGCGACGGGCGAGGCAGTGGCTGCGCCGCCCGCGGATATCGGCAATGTGCGGTTGAACAATCGCGTTCGCGGGACGCTGGAGGCGGCGATGGGCGCGCTGACGCTGCTTTCCAAAAATCCGGCGCGGAGGCTCGATGCCGCGCAAGCGGTGTTCAAATCGCGCGACAGCGCTGCGTTACCGGCGCTGGAAAAGGCGATCGCGGCGGAAAGCGATTCCCCGGTGAAGCGCGCGATGCTCGAGGCCCGCGCGGCGATTGTCGCAAGCGACGCGGCGGCGGCCGAAGGCCGGCGGATCGCGGCAATTCGGGTTCTGCGCGATCGCGGCGATCAGGATGCGCTGGCGCTGCTGAACGGCCTGCCCGCGGCCGGATCGCCGGATGTAACGGCGGCAAGGGACGTAGCCGTTGCCGCCGTTCGGCGCAATTTGAAAATCTGGGAAGTGGCGCAGAATCTCTGGTACGGCCTGTCGCTCGGTTCGGTGCTGCTGCTCGCGGCGATCGGCCTGGCCATTACCTTCGGCGTCATGGGCGTCATCAACATGGCGCATGGCGAGATGGTGATGCTCGGCGCCTACACGACTTTCGTCGTGCAGCAGGCGATCCGCGACTACGCCCCGGGGCTGTCCGAATGGTCGCTGGCTTTCGCCATTCCGCTGGCATTTTTGGCGGCGGGCGCCGTGGGAATCGCGATCGAGCGCGGTGTCATCCGTTTTCTCTACGGCCGGCCGCTCGAAACATTGCTCGCGACCTGGGGCTTGTCGCTCATTCTCCAGCAGGCGGTGCGGACGATCTTCGGCGCCAACAATCGCGAGGTGAGCGCGCCGCGCTGGATGTCGGGCTCCTTCGATCTCGGCCAGCTTGCCATCACCTGCAACCGGCTCTGGATCGTCGTTTTCGCGATGCTGGTGTTCGCGGCGCTACTGTTCGTGCTGCGCCATACGCGCTTCGGCCTCGAGATGCGCGCGGTGACGCAGAACCGGCCGATGGCGGCGGCGATGGGCATTCGCACCGAAGCGGTCGACGCGCTCACCTTCGGCCTCGGTTCCGGCATCGCCGGCATCGCCGGCGTCGCGATTTCGCAGATCGACAATGTCTCGCCGAATCTCGGGCAGGGCTACATCATCGATTCGTTTCTCGTGGTCGTATTCGGCGGCGTCGGCAATCTGTTCGGCACGCTTGTCGGCGCGCTCGGGCTCGGCATCGCCAACAAGCTGCTGGAGCCCTACGCGGGCGCCGTCGTCGGCAAGATCATCCTGCTCGTCATGATCATTCTGTTCATTCAGAAGCGCCCGCGCGGCCTGTTCGCGCTCAAGGGCAGGGCGGTCGAAGCATGAGAAGGCCGCTTATCCTCGGCTTTCTCGAAGGCCGCGGCGCGATTTTCCTCTGCGCGCTGCTGGTGATCGCCGTCGCGGTTCCGGTTCTGAACCTTGCGACGCCCGGCACGTTCCCGCTGCACATTCCTTCGCACTGGATCCCGCTGTTCGGAAAGTATGTTTGCTATGCGCTGCTTGCCGTCGCCGTCGATTTCATCTGGGGCTATGCCGGCATCCTTTCGCTCGGTCACGGCGCCTTCTTCGCGCTCGGCGGTTACGCCATGGGCATGTACCTCATGCGCCAGATCGGCGCGCGCGGCGTCTATGCCAACCCGGTGCTGCCGGATTTCATGGTCTTCCTGAACTGGAAGGAATTGCCGTTCTTCTGGTACGGGTTCGACTCGTTCGGCTATGCGCTGCTGATGGTCGTGCTGGTACCGGGCCTGCTGGCCTTCGTCTTCGGCTGGTTCGCGTTCCGCTCGCGCGTCACCGGGGTTTATCTTTCGATCATCACCCAGGCGCTGACCTTTGCGCTGATGCTCGCCTTCTTCCGCAATGATTTCGGTTTTGGCGGCAATAACGGCCTCACCGATTTCAAGGACATTCTCGGCTTCAACGTTCAATCCGAAACCACGCGCGCGGCGTTGTTCGTGTTTTCCGTCATCGCGCTCGCGCTCGGCTATTCGCTCTGCCAGTGGCTTGTCAGTTCAAAATTCGGAAAAATACTGATCGCGATTCGCGACGCGGAATCCCGCACGCGCTTTCTCGGCTATCGCGTCGAGAGCTACAAGCTCGTCGCGTTCGTGATCTCGGCTTGCCTCGCCGGGGTCGCGGGCGCGCTGTATGTCCCGCAGGTCGGCATCATCAATCCGAGCGAGTTCTCGCCGGCGAATTCCATCGAAACGGTGATATGGGTCGCGGTCGGCGGACGCGGAACGCTCGTCGGCGCCGCGCTCGGCGCGTTGATCGTCAATTACGGAAAGACCGTATTCACCAGCGGCGCGCTTGCGCCGTACTGGCTGTTCGCGCTCGGCAGCTTGTTCGTGTCGGTTACGCTGCTGCTGCCCAAAGGCATCGTCGGCACGATTTCGGAGCGTCTCGGCCGCGCGAAACCCGGCGCCGCGCCGCCTCCGGCGGATATGCGCGAGGACGCTTCGTTGCGCGCGGCGGCGGAGTAGGTCATGGCCGCAACGCTTCTTTCCAGCTCGCAGCTTTATCTCGACGGCGTTTCCGTCTCCTTCGACGGTTTCAAGGCGCTGAACGAGCTTTCGCTCGTCGTCGAGCCGCGCGAGATGCGCGCCATCATCGGGCCGAACGGGGCAGGCAAGACGACGATGATGGATGTCATCACCGGCAAGACCCGGCCCGATGAAGGAGAGGTGCTGTTCGGCGGCGAAGTCGATCTCACCCGGCTCGACGAAGCCGGGATCGCCAATCTCGGCATCGGCCGGAAATTTCAGAAGCCGACGGTGTTCGAGCATCTCGCCGTGAGCGACAACCTGATGCTCGCGCTCGCCGGCGACAGGCGGGCGCTTCCTTCCGCGTTCTGGCGCGAAAGCGCGAAGGAATCGGCGCGCATCGACGAGCTTCTCGGCATCGTTCGGCTTGGCCCTGCGCGCGAGCGGCTGGCGGGCAGCCTTTCGCATGGCCAGAAACAATGGCTCGAGATCGGCATGCTGCTCGCGCAGGAGCCGAAGCTTTTGCTGGTGGACGAGCCAGCCGCCGGCATGACCGACGCCGAGACGCATCAGACGGCGCTGCTGCTCAAGGAAATCAACAAGGACCGCACCGTGATCGTTGTCGAGCACGACATGGGTTTTGTGCGCGAGCTCGGCGTGCGCGTCACGGTCTTGCACGAAGGATCGGTGCTCGCCGAAGGCTCGCTCGATCAGGTCAGCGCCGATCGGCGCGTCATCGACGTTTATCTGGGGCGGTAGGATGCTGGACGTCGACAACGTCGATTTATACTACGGCGCGGCGCAGGCCTTGCGCGGCATCTCGCTGAAGCTCGTGCCCGGCAGGATCATGTGCGTGATCGGGCGGAACGGCGTCGGCAAGTCCAGCCTGCTCCGCGCGATCGTCGGCCACCGGCCGATCGCCTCGGGCGAGATTATGCTCGGCGGCAACGATATCTCCGCGCTTCCGGCCTCGGACCGGGCGCGCCTCGGGATCGGCTACGTTCCGCAGGGGCGTGAGATTTTTCCGCTTCTGACCGTGGAGGAAAATCTCAAGACCGGCTTCGCTCCGCTCCGGCGCGATCAGCGCTCGATCCCGGAGGACGTTTTTGCGTTGTTTCCCGTGCTGCGGAGCATGTTGCGGCGGCGCGGCGGGGACCTTTCGGGCGGACAGCAACAGCAGCTCGCGATCGGCCGTGCGCTCGTGACGCGGCCGAAGGTGCTCGTCCTCGACGAGCCGACCGAGGGCATTCAGCCCTCGATCATCAAGGATATCGGCAATGCGCTGAAATACCTTCGCGAGCGGGGCGACATGGCGATCCTGCTGGTGGAGCAATATTTCGATTTCGTGCAGGAGCTTGCCGACGATTTCGCGGTCATGGATCGCGGCCAGTTTGTGATGGCGGGCGATCGTGCCATGATGCAAACGACCGATGTCCGTCAACGTCTCGCCCTTTAGGGTTGCCGCCGCCCCGACGCTGCCGCCTTCGATCCGTGCCGAGGGCCGGCTGTTCGTTGCCGCGCGCAGAGCCGGAGACCGGCACGCGGCGGAGCGCATTTCGGAATCCGGGCCTCTCCGCATTCGCTTTCCGCGCATTGCCGATTCCGGCCGCCTGGAAGGCGTCCTCATCAATACCGCCGGCGGCATCGCCGGCGGCGACCGGCTGCATTACGAATGCACGGCCGCCGAGGGCACGTCGTTCGCCGTCACCAGCCAGGCGGCGGAAAAAATCTACCGTTCCTCGGGAGAGACTTCGCGGGTCGATGTGCGATTGGAGGCCGCCGCGAAGTCGCGGCTTGCCTGGTTGCCGCAGGAAACCATCGTTTTCGACCGGGCAAGGGTCCGGCGCAGCTTGCGGGCGGATATCGCGGCGGATGCGGAGGTCACCGTCTGCGAAGCCGTCGTTTTCGGCCGCGCGGCGATGGGCGAAACGGTCCGCACGGGCGCATTCGAGGATTGCTGGCGGATCTTTCGCGGCGGCAAGCTGGTTTTCGCCGATACGCTGCGGCTGGACGGCAGGATTGAAAGGCTGCTGTCGCAAGAAGCGGTTTCCGCGGGCAACGCCTGTATCGCCACCATCGCGCAGTTCGCACCGGATGCGGAGGCGAGACTCGAGGCCGTTCGCGCGGCGCTCGGCGAGGAAAATAATGCGGCCGCCAGCGCCTTCGAGGGCATGCTCGTATTTCGCGCCGTCGCGCCGGACAGCCTGACGTTGCGCCGCATCGTTCTGAAGGTCCTGGCTGCCGCCGGCGCGCCGCCGCCGCGCGCTTTCACCTTGTAGATGCCGGAGAGGAAAGATGAATCTTACGCCACGCGAAAAAGACAAGCTCCTGGTTTCGATGGCCGCGATGGTGGCGCGCCGCCGCCTCGAGCGCGGCGTCAAGCTCAACCATCCAGAAGCCGTCGCGCTCATTACCGATGCCGTGATCGAGGGCGCGCGCGACGGCAGAAGCGTTGCCGATCTCATGGCTTTCGGCGCGACGGTGCTGAATGCGGATCAGGTGATGGAGGGCGTAGCCGAAATGATTCACGACGTGCAGGTGGAAGCGACATTTCCCGACGGGACCAAGCTTGTGACCGTGCATGAGCCGATCCGCGGCGGCCACGCCGCGCATCCGCCGGGGGAACTCGTGAGCGCCGAAGGCGAGATCGAGCTCAACAAGGACCGCAAGACGATCACGCTCCTCGTTGCGAACAAGGGCGACCGGCCCGTTCAGGTGGGCTCTCATTATCATTTTGCGGAGACGAACGGCGCGCTCGATTTCGATCGCAAGAGCGCGCGCGGCATGCGGCTCGCCATTCCGTCGGGAACGGCGGTACGTTTCGAGCCGGGCCAGGCGCGGGAAGTGACGCTGGTGCCGCTGGCCGGCAAGCGCGCCGTCTACGGCTTCCGGCAGGAAACCATGGGCAAGCTCTAGGACGGATCGGCGATGACCACGATCAAGCGGAAAATCTACGCCGACATGTTCGGTCCGACCGTGGGCGACAAGCTGCGGCTCGCCGACACTTCGCTTTACATAGAGATCGAGAAGGACTTCACGACATACGGCGAGGAAGTGAAATTCGGCGGCGGCAAGACGATCCGCGACGGCATGGGCCAGAGCCAGGTCACGCGCGCGAAGGGAGCGGTGGACACCGTCATCACCAATGCCGTGATCCTCGACCACTGGGGCATCGTCAAAGCCGACGTCGCGATCAGGAACGGCAGAATTCACGCGATCGGCAAGGCCGGCAATCCGGACATTCAGCCGAATGTCGATATCGTCATCGGTCCCGGCACCGAAATCATCGCGGGCGAGGGCAAGATTCTCACCGCCGGCGGTTTCGACTCGCACATCCACTTCATATGTCCGCAGCAGATAGACGATGCGCTGATGTCGGGCATCACCACCATGCTCGGAGGCGGCACCGGCCCCGCGCACGGCACGCTCGCGACGACCTGCACGCCCGGCGAGTGGCATATCGCGCGCATGATCCAGGCTTCCGACGATTTTCCGGTAAATCTCGGTTACGCCGGAAAAGGCAACGCATCGCTTCCGGGCGCGCTGGTCGAAATGGTGAAGGGCGGCGCATGCGCGCTCAAGCTGCACGAGGACTGGGGCACGACGCCGGCCGCCATCGACTGCTGCCTGTCGGTCGCCGACAGGTACGACGTACAGGTGATGATCCACACCGACACGCTGAACGAGTCGGGTTTCGTCGAGAATACGATCGCGGCCTTCAAGGGCCGCACCATCCATGCCTTTCACACCGAAGGCGCGGGCGGCGGGCATGCGCCGGACATCATCAAGGTCGCGGGGCTGAAGAACGTGCTGCCGTCCTCGACCAATCCGACGCGGCCCTTCACGGTGAATACGCTCGACGAGCATCTCGACATGTTGATGGTTTGCCACCACCTCGATCCCGGCATCGCCGAGGATCTGGCGTTTGCCGAGAGCCGCATCCGCCGCGAGACGATCGCGGCGGAGGATATCCTGCACGATATCGGCGCGCTTTCGATGATGTCCTCGGACAGCCAGGCGATGGGGCGCATTGGCGAAGTCGGTATTCGCACCTGGCAGACCGCCGACAAGATGAAGAAGCAGCGCGGGCATTTGCCGGGCGAAAGCGGCAACGACAACAAGCGCGCCAAGCGCTACATCGCGAAATATACGATCAACCCCGCGATCTCGCACGGCGTGTCGAAGCACATCGGCTCGGTCGAGAAGGGAAAGCTCGCGGATCTCGTATTGTGGTCGCCGGCTTTCTTCGCGGTAAAGCCCGACATGATCATCAAGGGCGGCTCGATCGTCGCCGCGCAGATGGGCGATCCGAATGCGTCGATCCCGACGCCCCAGCCGGTGCATTACCGGCCGATGTTCGGTGCCTTCGGCCGTGCCCGCACGGCTTCCTCGGTTGTCTTCGTTTCCAGGGCGGCGCTGAAGTCGGGCCTGAAAAAGAAACTCGGCATTGCGAAGGACCTCGTTGCCGTCGAGAATACCCGCAAGATCACCAAAAAGGATATGATTCACAACGATGCCACGCCGAACATCGAAGTCGACCCGGAGACCTACGAGGTGCGCGCCGATGGCGAGCTTCTGGTCTGCGAGGCGGCGAAGGAGTTGCCGATGGCGCAACGCTATTTCCTGTATTGAGCCATGATCCGCGCCGCCACATTGCTCGCGTCGGGACGCTGGGATCGCGCGCGCGAGATCGACACGATCGAGCTGCCGCATGACGGCCGCCATCGCCGCCGCATTGCGATGCGCGGCGCGAAGGATACCGTTTTCCTGCTCGATCTTTCGGAAGCCGCGCAGTTGAAGGACGGCGATGGCCTGCAGCTGGAGAACGGGCAGATTGTCCGGGTGATCGCGGCGCGCGAACCGCTCCTGGAAATCGCGGGCGACTCGCACCTGCTCTCGCGCGTCGCGTGGCATCTCGGCAATCGTCACGTTCCGGCGCAGATCTTGCCGCATGCGGTGCGAATTGCTCCCGACCATGTGCTCGAAGAGATGTTGAAAAATCTCGGCGCCGAAGTCGCGCATATCGAAGCGGCCTTCGACCCGGAAGCGGGCGCTTACGCGCCGCAAGGCCGCGCGCACGGCCATGACCATCATCACGACTGCCGCGATGGCGATCGTTCCCATGACCATCGATAGGCATCGCGCCGCGAGCGATATTGCTCCGCTTCTGGTGTGGCTCTCGCCGGGCTTTCCGGTCGGCAGCTATGCCTACAGCCACGGCCTCGAATGGGCGGTGGAGGCCGGCGATATCCGCGATTCGGTTTCGCTGGAATCGTGGATCGCGGCGCTGCTCGCGCATGGCGGCCCATGGTCGGATGCGGTTTTGTTCGCGCTCGCCTATAAAGCCGCGATCTCGGATAGCGGCGAAAAGCTTCGCGAGATCGCCGAGCTTGCCGCGGCACTTTCCCCCTCCAGGGAGCGGAAACTGGAAACGCTCAATCAGGGCGCGGCCTTTCTTACGGCGGTGCGCGCCGCATGGCCCTGCGCGCTCCTCGAGAATTCAAAGCTGCGCGAGCAGGAAGTGACGTTTCCGGTCGCGGTCGCGCTGTCCGCGGCCGGGCATAATCTCGCCTTGTTGCCTTCGCTCGAAGCCTATCTGATTGCGTCCCTGTCGAATCTCGTTTCAGCCGCGGTTCGGCTCGTGCCGCTCGGGCAAACCGACGGGACCAGGGCCGTCGCGAAGCTCGTTCCGCGGGCGAAGAAAGCGGCGCGCCGCGCGGCCGGCGCGGCGATTGAAGACGTCGGCGGCGCGGCGTTGCGTTCGGATATCGCTTCGATGCGGCATGAAACCCAGTACACGAGGTTGTTTCGATCATGAGCGGACCTTTGCGCGTAGGAATCGGCGGACCTGTCGGGTCGGGTAAAACGGCGCTGATGGAAGCGCTCTGCAAGCGTTTTCGCGATCGTTATGAAATCTGCGCGATCACCAACGACATCTACACGAAGGAGGATGCGGAGATTCTCACGCGCGCCGGCGCGCTCGCGCCGGAAAGGATCATGGGCGTTGAAACCGGCGGCTGCCCGCACACGGCGATCCGCGAAGACGCTTCGATGAATCTCGCGGCGATCGCCGAGATGCGCGGGCGTTTTCCGGGGCTCGATCTCGTCCTGGTCGAATCCGGAGGCGACAATCTTGCCGCGACGTTTTCGCCGGAGCTTGCCGACCTTACGATTTATGTGATCGACGTTTCGGCGGGTGAGAAGATTCCGCGCAAGGGCGGCCCCGGCATTACGCGTTCGGACCTGCTGGTGATCAACAAAACCGATCTGGCGCCGCTCGTCGGTGCATCGCTCGAAGTGATGGATCGGGACGCGAGAAGGATGCGCGGTCAGCGGCCGTTTATTTTCAGCAACTTGAAGAATGGAACGGGAGTTCCGGAAATCGAGCGCTTTGTCGTGGATCAAGGCGGTTTAAAGCGCTGATGATGGAAATACGCCCGCTTGAGACAAGATAAGGAAAATGAAGAACCGGTGGCGTCGCGCGATGAAAATGCGGCGCCGGATCGGAATCCGCCTCACATATTCGGATAGTTCGGGCCGCCGCCGCCCTCGGGCGGGACCCAGGTGATGTTGCCGTTGGGGTCCTTGATGTCGCAGGTCTTGCAGTGGACGCAGTTCTGCGCGTTGATCTGGAAGCGCGGGCCCGAGGGCTCCTCGATCCATTCGTAGACGCCGGCCGGACAATAGCGCGCCGAGGGCCCCGCATAGACGTCGTGCTCCGAGGTCTTCTGCAGGTTCGGGCTCGCCACGATCAAATGCGGCGGCTGGTCTTCCTCGTGGTTGGTGTTGGAGAGGAAGACCGAGGAGAGCTTGTCGAAGGAGATCTTGCCGTCGGGCTTGGGGTAGTCGATCGGCGTGAAGTTCCTCGCGGGCTCGAGCGTCTTCGAGTCCGGCTTGCCGTGCTTGAGCGTGCCGAACAGCGAGAAGCCGAGCGTGTTGGTCCACATGTCGAAGCCGGCGAAGGCGAGGCCCATGAGCGTGCCGAGCCTCGACCAGAAGGGC
>Ga0153956_1003004_pt1 | contig 11488 bp, 8 predicted proteins | sample TSFL040MetaG_FD_104704 | JGI IMG/M metagenome (GOLD analysis project Ga0153956, IMG submission 104704) | Attine ant fungus gardens microbial communities from Florida, USA - TSFL040 MetaG | ecosystem: Host-associated > Fungi > Mycelium > Unclassified | place: USA: Florida, Wekiwa Springs...
CCGAAACCCGCGGAAGCCCCCGCCGAACCGTTCAAGCGGGCGGTGACGAGTTGCCTGCGCGCGATCGCCGGCAAGAACGAGATCGAAGTCACCTATTCGACGGAACGCCCGCTGGTCTCGCCCGTGCGCGTGCGCCTGCCGGAGCCGGCGCGACGCATGAGCAAGCAGGACGCCGCGATCCTGCGCGGCCAGGCGGATTCCGCGGCCCTCAGGCTCGCCTGCCATAACCCCGCGCTTCACCGCCGCATGCTGCCGCAAGGCGATACGGCCAAGGCCGTGTTCGACGCGATCGAGCAGGCGCGCGTGGAATCCATCGGTTCGCGCCGGATGGACGGCGTCGCCGCCAATATCTCGGCGATGATCGACGACCGCTACCAGAAGAGCAATTACGACCAGATTCAGGACCGCTCCGAAGCGCCGATCGAGGAGGCGCTCGCGCTTCTCGTCCGCCAGCGGCTGACCGGCATCGAGCCGCCCGCCGGCGCGAGGAAGCTCGTCGAGGTCTGGCGCGACTTCATCGAAAAGCGCGGCGACCGCGAGCTGAACCTCCTCTCGCAGCGGATCGAGGATCAGCGCGGCTTCGGCGAGGTCGTGCACGACCTCCTCTCCTCGCTCGAGATGGGCGAGCAGCGCCTCGCCGACCGCAGCGAAGAGGATTCCGAGGACGAGGACGAAGGCCAGGACCAGGCTTCCGACGAAGGCGAGGCCGACGAGAACGAAGGCGCCGAGAGCGCGTCCGCCGAAGACGCGAAGCTCGCCGCCGACGATCTTGGCGATGCCACCGGCGAAACCGACGAGGCTCCCTCCTCCGACAACGGCGACGACGCGGAAGCAGGCGACTCCGAGGAGCCCGGCGAGCCGTGGCAGCCGCGCAATTCTCCCCCGAACGAGCCGCGCGGGCCGGACTACCGCGCCTTCACCGCGCGTTTCGACGAGATGATCGGCGCCGAGGAACTCTGCGACCCGGAAGAACTCGCGCGGCTTCGCTCCTATCTCGACAAGCAGCTGAACAACCTGCAGGGCGTCGTCGCGCGGCTCGCGAACCGGCTGCAGCGCCGCCTGCTCGCCCAGCAGAACCGGGCCTGGGACTTCGACCTCGAGGAAGGCATCCTCGATTCCTCCCGCCTGCCGCGCATGATCATCGACCCGTTCCAGCCGCTATCCTTCAAGCAGGAACGCGACACGGATTTCCGCGACACGGTGGTCACGCTTCTGCTCGACAATTCAGGCTCGATGCGCGGCCGCCCGATCACGGTCGCCGCGACCTGCGCCGACATTCTCGCGCGGACGCTGGAGCGTTGCGGCGTGAAGGTCGAAATCCTCGGCTTCACCACGCGCGCCTGGAAGGGCGGCCAGTCGCGCGAGGCATGGCTCGCCGCGAACAAGCCGGTGAATCCCGGCCGCCTCAACGATCTGCGCCACATCATCTACAAGTCGGCCGACGCCCCCTGGCGGCGCGCGCGCAAGAATCTCGGCCTGATGATGCGGGAAGGCCTGCTCAAGGAGAACATCGACGGCGAGGCGCTCGACTGGGCGCACAAGCGCCTGCTCGCGCGGCCGGAGAGCCGCAAGATCCTGATGATGATTTCCGACGGCGCGCCGGTCGACGACTCGACCCTTTCGGTCAACCCCGGAAACTATCTGGAGCGGCATCTTCGCTACATCATCGGCGAGATCGAAAACCGCTCGCCGGTCGAGCTGATCGCGATCGGCATCGGTCATGACGTCACGCGCTACTATCGCCGCGCCGTCACCATCGTCGACGCCGAGGAACTCGGCGGCGCGATGACCGAGAAGCTCGCGGAACTGTTCGACGAGCAGGCACAGGCGGCAAGCCGCGGACGCGCCCCCCGGAGACGCGTGGCGTGAGCACTGCCGCCGGGCGGCTCTCTATTTTTGCAAAAAACACGGGCGCGCTGAAACGCCTCTGCGTCTTGCTGCTTTGCTTTCTGGCGTTCCCGGCGCTTGCCCAGCAGCAGCCGAAGGAAGGCGAGCTTGCGACCAAATTCGAAATCCACGCCCAGCCGATCACAAGTTTCGACCTGCGCGATCCGCAGCGACGCGAATTCGGCGCGCTCGTTTTTCGCGGGGGCCTCGAGCTTTCCTCCAACCAGCCCGGTTTCGGCGGGCTCTCTTCCATTCGCCTGTTCGACAGCGGCACACGTTTCGTCATCGTGAGCGATCGGGGCCGCTGGGTGACCGGCAGGCTGGGCTATGAAGGCGACCGCCTTTCTTCCGTTTCCGACGCCGAGATCGCGCCGATGCTCGACGAGAACGGCAGGCTGCTCGCGCTGAGCGGCTGGTTCGACACCGAGTCGCTCGCCGACGACGGCAATGGCATTTTTTACGTCGGCATCGAGCGCGTGAACGAAATCGTCCGCTTCGACTTCGGCAAGGATGGCGTCGCAGCGCGCGGCAAGCCCATCAAGTTTCCGCCCGAGATCGAGAAGCTCCCCTTCAACAAGGGGCTCGAGGCGATGGTGTTCGTGCCCCGCGGCATGCCGCTCGGCGGCACGCTGATCGCCATGTCCGAACGGGGGCTCGACGACAAGGGACACATCAAGGGCTTTCTCATCGGCGGCCCCTCGCCGGGACAGTTCGGCGTCGTCCGCAGCCACGACTTCGACATCACCGATGCCGCGGTCACGCCCTCGGGCGATCTGCTGATTCTGGAGCGCGCCTTTTCCTTCCTGCGCGGCGCGGGGATGCGCATCCGGCGGGTGCCGCTAAAGGACGTGAAACCGGGCGCGGTCATTCAGGGAGAAACCCTGTTCGAGGCCGACCGCAACTACAACATCGACAACATGGAAGGACTCGCGGTCCATCGCGCCGCGAATGGCGACATCGTGCTGACGGTGTTATCGGACGATAACTTCAATCCGCTGGAGCGGACGCTGCTCTTGCAGTTTACGCTGGCGCGCTAGCTCAGGCGGCGGCTTTCGCGGCCGAAAGCTTCTTCTCGATCTTCCGCTTCAGCTCGAGCGCGCGCGGCGAGAGGCTCTCCTTGCGCGCCTTCACGAGATACGCGTCGAGGCCGCCATTGTGGTCGACCGACTTCAGCGCGTTCGTGCTGATGCGAAGGCGGACCTTCTGGCCGAGCGCCTCGCTCCGCAACGTCACGGTGCAGAGGTTCGGCAGGAACCGGCGCTTGGTCTTGATGTTGGAATGGCTCACCTTGTGGCCCACAAGGACGGATTTTCCGGTGAGTTCGCAGCGCCGAGACATCGGTCGAAACCTTCTTATCCATGAGCCGGTGCGGGGCGATACCCCGTTACGGCCCAAATTTAGCTGAAGAATGGGCGTGGTCTTAGTCGCCCCCCGGCCCAGCGTCAAGCCGGAAGGTCCGGCCCATATGGGCCACAGTTAAGACTTAATCAGGTTTCACCGGGGTTTTTCTCCAGCACGTGCTGGCATGTGATACCTTGGCGAGCGACGGCATCGCAAACGGGCCCCTGAAATCATGCTTCGGCAAACCCTCAAGACAGCCTCTTTTTTACTCCTGCTCACCGCAGCCACGAGCGCGGAAGCCGATGCCCGGCTGAAGGTCCATTATGAGGGTTCCGTCACCGCCATCCCCGTGGGCGAGGGCGAATTCGTCATGGATATTTCCGACGCCGGCTATGCGGCGGTGGGACACGCCCGCGTCACCGGCATCGCCAAGCTCGTTTCGAGCGGCCACGGCACCGTGATGTCCAGGGGCGATTTCGTCGACGGCCGCGTCTCGCCGACGAGTTATTCCACCCGGTCGGAAACCGACAAAAAGAAGGAAGACATCGCTATCTCGCTGGCGAACGGCACGGTGACGTCCTTCTCGGTGCTGCCGCCCAACAAGAATTCCAAGGACCGCATCCCGGTCGAGGAGAAGGACCGCCAGAACGTCGTCGACCCGATGAGCGCGTCGATCGTCACCGTTCCCGGCACCGGCGATATGCTGGCGCCGGAGAACTGCAACCGCACGATCCCGATCTTCGACGGCCGCCAGCGCTACGATCTTGTCTTCAAATTCGAGCGCATCGATACGGCAAAGGACATCAAGGGCTACAAGGGCAAGCTTCTGGTCTGCCGCGTCGATTACCGGCCGATCGCCGGCTACAAGCCGGACAAGCTCAGCGTCAAATACATGCAGGACAACAAGAACATCTTCGTCTGGCTCGCGCCGGTCGAAGGCACGCGCGTCCTGTTTCCCGCCCGCGTCTCGATCGTGACGCTGATCGGCATCGTCGTGGTGCAGGCGGAGCGCTTCGAAATCGGCCCGCGCGACGTAAGCGCGAAGAACGCCGAGCCGGCCAACACCGCCAAATAGCGCCCGCAGGTAGCGCGCGAGCGCGGCTGCACGCGCGAACGCGGGAAATTAAGGATTCGGGAGCGAATCCGGCCGCATCCCGGCATCGCAAGCGAGGAATTCGTGGCAACAGGCGCGACAAACCCTATATCTAGGCGCGAACGAAAGCGCATTCGCGCGGAGTCAGCGATTCGGACCCGATTCGTTCGTCGCGTGTTCCGCCTGGTTACCGAGACCGTTCGAATGCGATGAAAACCGTCGCATTATGATACACAAAGTCGGAAAGAACCCCGGCCCTGCATCCAATGCCTGCTTCCTCCTTGCCGATTCCACCCGCGCAGCGCGGCCGTGGCGTCACCGCCGTGCTGGGCCCGACCAACACCGGCAAGACGCACCTCGCCATAGAGCGCATGCTCGCGCATTCCTCCGGCGCGATCGGCCTGCCGCTGCGCCTGCTCGCGCGCGAAGTCTATAACCGCGCCGTCGAGCGCGTGGGCGCGCCCTCCGTCGCGCTCATCACCGGTGAAGAAAAGATTAAACCGGCAAATGCGCGCTACTGGATCTCGACCGTCGAGGCGATGCCGCAGGATCTGGATGTCGCCTTCGTAGCGCTCGACGAAGTGCAGGTCGCCGCCGATCTCGAGCGCGGCCATATCTTCACCGACCGGATGCTGAACCGCCGCGGCCGCGAGGAAACGCTCGTGCTGGGCGCCGCGACGATGCGCGGCCTGATCGAAAAGCTCCTGCCCGGCGTGAATGTCGTGCAGCGCCCGCGCCTCTCGAATCTGCTTTTCGCCGGCGACAGGAAGATCACCCGGCTGCCGCGCCGTTCCGCGATCGTCGCCTTCTCCGCCGAGGAAGTATACGCGATCGCCGAACTGATCCGCCGCCAGCGCGGGGGCGCCGCGGTCGTGCTCGGGGCGCTTTCCCCGCGCACGCGCAACGCCCAGGTGGACCTTTATCAGTCGGGCGACGTCGATTACCTGGTCGCGACCGACGCGATCGGCATGGGCCTCAATCTCGACGTCGATCACGTCGCGTTCGCATCCGACCGCAAATTCGACGGCTATCAGTTCCGCAACCTCAACCCGTCCGAAATGGCGCAGATCGCGGGCCGCGCGGGCCGCCATTCCCGCGACGGCACGTTCGGCACCACCGGCCGCTGCCGGCCGTTCGACGCGGAACTCGTGACCCGTCTCGAAAACCACGAATTCGAGCCGGTGCGGATCGCCCAGTGGCGCAGCAGCAGCCTGAATTTCCGCTCCGTGCGCGATCTGCTCGCCAGCCTTTCGGCCGCGCCCCGCGAGGAAGGGCTGACGCGCGCGCCGATCGCCGACGACGTTCTGGTGCTGGAGCGCGCCGCCAAGGACAAGGACATCGCCGCGCTGGCCGCGACACCCAAGGCGGTCGAGCGTCTGTGGGAGGCGTGCCAGCTTCCGGACTACCGCAAGATCGCGCCGGCCGCGCATGCCGATCTCACCATGACCCTCTATGGATTTCTGATGCGCGAGGGTAGAATACCGGCCGACTGGATCGCCCGCCAAATCAAGCATGCCGACAGGACCGATGGTGACATCGATACGCTTTCAAACCGCATCGCGCAGGTCCGCACCTGGACCTTCGCGGCGAACCGTGCCGACTGGCTGGACGATCCCGAACACTGGCAAGGCATCGCGCGCGGGGTCGAAGACCGGCTCTCGGATGCCCTGCACGAACGCCTCACGCAGCGTTTCGTCGACCGCCGCACCAGCGTCCTCCTGCGCCGCCTGAGAGAGAACACAGCCTTGGAAACCGAAATTACGAAAACCGGCGATGTGATCGTCGAAGGCCACGTCATTGGCCATCTTGCCGGTTTTGAATTCTCGCCCGCCGATTCCTCCGGCGAACCCGAAGCGAAGGCGCTCCGCGCGGCGGCGCAGAAGGCGCTCGCCAGCGAAATCGAGGAGCGCGCGCGCAAACTGTCGGAAGCGGGCGACGAAGCCATCATTCTCGCCTCCGATGGCGTTGTCCGCTGGGGCGGCGATCCGGTCGCGAAGCTCATTCCTTCCGACAACGTGCTCGAGCCGCGCTTCCATATTCTCGCCGACGAACAGCTGACCGGTCCCGCGCGCGACAGCGTGCAGGAGCGGCTCGTGCGCTGGCTGAAGGCGCATGTCGAAAAACTGCTCGGACCGCTGATCGCCCTCGGCAAGGCGGAAGACGTGACCGGCATCGCGCGCGGCGTCGCCTTCCAGCTCGCCGAGGACTTCGGCGTGCTGGAGCGCCAGAAAGTAGCCGACGAGGTAAAAAGCCTCGATCAGCCGACGCGCGCGATCCTGCGCCAGCACGGCGTCCGCTTCGGCGCCTATCACGTCTATATCCCCGCGCTCCTGAAGCCCGCGCCGCGCGGCCTCAGCCTTCTGCTCTGGGGATTGAAGAACGGCGGCCTGCAGCAGCACGGCATGACGGATCTTCCCGCGCTCGCTTCGAGCGGGCGCACCTCGATCCCCGTCGATCCCGAAATCGCGAAGCCGCTTTACCGGCTCGCGGGCTACCGCGTCTGCGGCGCGCGCGCGATCCGCGTCGACATTCTGGAGCGTCTCGCCGATCTCATCCGTCCCGTGCTCGCATGGCGTCCGGGCATGCCGGGCGACAAGCCGGCGGGCGCCACGGACGGACGCGGTTTCACCGTCACGGTCGCCATGACCTCGCTTGTCGGCTGCGCCGGCGAGGATTTCGCCGCGATCCTGCGCGCGCTCGGCTATCGCATGGACCGCCGCGCCGCGCCGCCGGCGGAAACGCCCGCCGCAGCGGCTGAAGCCGTTCCCGCGGAAACAACGGAAGCGGCCGAAAGCGCGGCAACCCAGTCCACGCCCGCGGAAACCCCGAGCGAGCCCGTTTCGGAAGAAACCAGGACGACGCCCGCCGAAGAAGCATCGAGCGAAACGCCCGCCGCCAACAACACCGTTGAGAACGCCGCTCCCGCGAGCGAAGCGACGACGCCTGCCGAACCCGCGATGATCGAAGTCTGGCGGCCCGGCCGTCCGCCCGGCGAGCGTCATGCCCGCAAGCCGGAACGCGAGCGCCGCCGCCCGCAACATGTTTCGCTCCCGGCCTCGGGCGAAGCCGCGCAAGCCAACGAGGACAGGCCGCAGCGCAGGCATGAGGGCGGCCGCAGGCACGACCGCAAGCGCGGCCAAGAGCGCCCTGACCGTCATGACCGTCATGACCGTCCGCGCAACAAGCCGCGGCCCGAGAGGCGTGAGCGCCCGATCGATCCGCACTCTCCCTTCGCGGCGCTGATGGAACTGAAAGCCCGCCTCGAGTCCGGGAATGCCTCCGGCGAAAAGAACGAAGAGAAAAACGAAAGCTGATCTCGCGGCGCCCGCCGAGCGCCAGCGCATCGACCGCTGGCTATGGCACGCGCGCATCGTGCGGACACGAATGCTTGCCGCCGCGCTCGTGAACGAGGGTCATGTCCGCGTGAACGGACAGCGCGTCAGGTCTTCCGGCTACGCCGTCCGCAGGCAGGACGTGCTGACCGTCGCGCTGCCAGGCACGGTTCGGGTTTTGCGCGTCATTGAATTCGCCGATCGCCGCGGCCAGGCCGTCTCCGCCGTTGCACTATATGAGGACATGCGTTAGGCCCGCGCGTCCCCTATATTAGCCCTGAACATCATGACTTACGTCGTCACCGAAAACTGCATCCGCTGCAAATACATGGACTGCGTCGAGGTTTGCCCCGTCGACTGCTTCTATGAAGGCGAGAACATGCTCGTCATTCATCCCGACGAGTGCATCGATTGCGGCGTATGCGAGCCCGAATGCCCCGCGGAAGCGATCAAGCCCGATACGGTCGGCGATCTCGACAAGTGGCTCTCCCTGAACGCGGAATTCGCCAAGATCTGGCCGAACATCACGGTGAAGCGCGATCCGCCCGCCGACGCCAAGGAATGGGACGGCAAGCCGGACAAGGAAAAGCAGTTTTCGCCCGAACCCGGCCAGGGCGATTGAAGCGGCGATCCTGCGCGACCGAAAATTGCGCGAACCGATGCGGGTTTAACCGTCTTCTTGTTTTGGCCGCCAAGAAGGCCGCAAGATATTGATTTTTGGCCCGTTTGTGGTAATATATTCACAATCACAAACGTATCCGCTCAGGCTTTGGTGCTCCGCAGGGAGCCTTCCATCACGGAACTGAACCTATTTATCGGCGTTCTCAAGCTGTCCTCGCCTTTTAAGGGATGGGAGCAGCATCCACTATCTTCGGTTGAGTGAGTGCCCACGATGAATAAAAAACGCAAGGCGGCGGCAAAAGGAACCAAAGTGGCCAAGAAACCCGTTTCCGCGAAACCCGCCCCCGCTCCCGTCAAGAAGCCGGCGCTCAGCCGCCAGGGCTTCCGCACGAACGAGCACATCGTCTATCCGGCGCATGGCGTCGGCCAGATCGTGCGCATCGAGGAGCAGGAAGTGGCGGGCTACAAGCTCGAACTTTTCGTCATCAGCTTCCAGAAAGACAAGATGACGCTTCGCGTGCCGACCGCGAAAGCGACGTCCGTCGGCATGCGCAAGCTCGCGGGTCCCGACGTCGTCAAGAAGTCGCTCGACACCCTGAAGGGCCGCGCCCGCATCAAGCGCACGATGTGGAGCCGCCGCGCGCAGGAATACGAAGCGAAGATCAATTCCGGCAACCTCATCTCCATCGCCGAGGTCGTGCGCGACCTGTTCCGCTCGGAGAACCAGCCGGAGCAGTCCTACAGCGAACGCCAGCTCTATGAAGCCGCGCTCGACCGCATGGTGCGAGAACTCGCCACCATCGAGGACATCACCGAAACGGAAGCCGGCAAGCAGGTCGAATCCTATCTTCTCAAGGGTCCGCGCCGCGGCCCCAAGACCGAGGAAACGGCCGACAAGCAGCAGGACGAAGCGGCCTGATCGCCGCATCCGAAAAACAAAAAAAGCCCGGCATAACCCGCCGGGCTTTTTTATGGGCCGCGCCGCGTTATCGGTTACTCCACCACGATTTTCACCCGGTCGCCGAAGTTCAGTTTCGCGCCCTTGCCGATTCCGTTCAGCACCAGAAAGCGCTCGAGCTTTTTGTCGGGCACCGCCATTTTCCGCGCCAGCCGCTCGGGCGTATCGTTCAGCCCCACGCGCACCACGGATATGCGCAGCGGCTGAACGTTCTTGATCTCGTCCTCGGCGACGCGGCGGAACGTGTCGGCCGCCGCCCGGAAGGACTGGTCGTTCTGCGGCGTGATTTCGCGCGCCGCGAAAACGAGCCGGTAAACGTCGGTCCCGAAACGGATCGCATACAGCCGGAACGACCATTGCTGCCCGCGCGCGAGCGCGGTCGCCGCGGGAAAGCCGTTGATGTTCATGGACTGGATCGACGCGGCATCGACGCCATCGATCCAGCCGGACGAAAGATAGGTCGCGAGCGGGGTCGTCGCCGGCACGCGCACCGCGTCGAGCCGCAACGCTTCCTTGCCCGAGGAGGTCGCGCCGAGCACCGCCTGCGCCGTGTTCTCGAGCGAGAAGCCTTCGGGCGCCGTGAAGGTGAAGCCGAGATTGGGGTGCAGGAAGCTGCGGCCGCGCACATATCCTTCCTTCGGGTCGTCGCCGTAAGCGAGCCCGTCGATCGCATCCAGAAAATCGCCCTTGTCGCGTTCGCCCTTCTGCTCGCCGTACTGGCTCGCATTCGTCACCGCGAGCGACACGCGCTCGGGCGTCGCGGGATGGCTGGAGATGAAATCGACCTGATCCTTGCCCGCGCCGGCGGCCGCGCCGCCCGTGCGAAGCGTAGCGAAACGGCCCATCGTGGTGAGGAAGCGCGAGGCGCCGTAGGGATCGTAGCCCGCCCGCGCGGAAATTCCGACGCCGATCGCATCGGCCTCCAGTTCCTGGTCGCGCGAGAAGGCCGCGAGCGTGAGCTTGCTCTTCGCCAGGGCAAGCGCGCCGAGATCGGGGTCCTGCACCACGTCGGAAATCACCCGGCTTGCGATCATCGCCTGCCGCACCTGCGCTTCGCGAATGGCCGCATGATGCGCGATCACATGCGCCATCTCATGCGCGAGTACGGAGGCAAGCTCCGATTCGTCGTTCGCCAGCGTGACGAGCCCGCGCGTGACATACAGCGTGCCGCCCGGCAGCGCGAATGCGTTGATCGCCGGCGAATTCAGGATCGTCACCTGATAGTGGATATCCGGCCGCTCCGAGGCGGCCACCAGCCGGTTCACGATCTTGGTGATCTGCGCCTCGAGCTGGGGCGAATGATAGATGCCGCCATAAGCGGCGACGAGACGCTCGTGCTCCTTGCGCTGATCGGGCGGAAGCTTGCCGGCGAAATCCTCGTCGCGCGCGGCCGACGAAGCTTCCGACAGGCCGAAGCGGTCGTTCTCGAGCGTGGAGCAGGCGGCAAGCAGCAGCAATACGGCAAGCGCCGCGGCGCCCGCGCGCAATCCGGACCGCAAGCCGCCTCTCCCGCGCATTCTCATGCGCCGCCGCCTTTCAGGATCTCGAGCGAAGCGGGCTTGCGAATTTCAATCGCGGGGCCGCCGGAAGAAAACAGCACGCCCCGCACCCGCACCCGCTGCCCGCGCAGATCTTTGAGGTTAACGCCGGCAGCGGCGAATTCCGCCCGCGCCGCGCGCGGAATGACGATGCTGAAATCCTCCCGGTAGCGGCGTCCGAAATCGAGATAGGTCCGGCTCGACGTCTCGCCGACATGCCGGACAATGCCCTCCACCACCGCGAAACGCCCGACGGCCGCGTTCAGCGCCGCGAGATCGTTGGCCTGCCCGACCGCGAAATTCGCGTCCTGCCACAAACCCCGGCGGCCGCGGCGCGCCTGTGCCTCGAACGGCAGCAGCGAAGCGGCGCATGCGGCCTCGCTTGCTTCCGGCGCGACCCGCAGCCAGCCCGCGGAAACGAGATCGGCCTGAACCCAGCGCGGCGTATCTTCCTTAACCGTAATCTGCGCGACGAGCCTGCCGTAACGATCGGTTCCGTGCCGGGCGCTGTAAAGAGTCAAACGCTTGCCCGAGACGGCGGCGCCGAGGCTGCCCTTCGCCTGCTCGATGGCGGCGGCATCGCCGTCGAGGCCGCTCGCCGCGACGACGCCCGCGAGCCGCACCTCGCGCCCGTCGCGAAGCCGGATGGTCGCGCCGTCGCGCGCGGAAGCCGCCTCGACATCCTCGGAAAAAGCACCGGCCCCGGCGCACGACATCG